>AR_comb_assmDRAFT_10187410_pt1 | contig 14081 bp, 8 predicted proteins | sample ArasoioldDNA_FD_10543 | JGI IMG/M metagenome (IMG submission 10543) | reverse complement strand
GGGTGAAGGTGGGCCAAAGCGTTGGATAGCGACGGTGACGTTATCGAATCCACCTTCGGCGAGCGTAAGATCGATGAGCATTTCACAAGCTCTTAGCGCTGAATTTGTTTCGCCCATCACTCTAGCAATTGCTTTATCTTCGAGCATTTTGGTCAGTCCGTCAGTGCAGAGAAGTAATTGATCGCCAGGGTACACTTTTAAGTGGAGCACTTGAGGCTCGATCGGTTTACCCAATGAACCAAGCGCAGCAGTTAGGACGTGCCGCATTGATCGCGGCGCCGGATCGTCTCGATCTGCAATGCCCGCATCAATCAACGACTGTGATAAGGTGTGGTCCGTAGTCAACTGTGTAAGCTGCGTGTCGCGCAATAGATATGCGCGAGAATCACCTACGTGACCAATGACTAGATTGGCACCGAGAGTGCAAGCGACTGTCAAAGTCGTGCCGCTACCGCGCAGGGTAATGTCCCACTTAGCTTTCTCCTTTAAGGCTTCGTCGATTTGAAGAAAGCGGTCGGTTATTCGCTGCAGGACAGCTGAAATATTCTCGGTTCGCTCCAGGCCCATGATCCACTCGGACATGTCCACAAGGAGTTGCGCGAGTTTCATGAGCGCCGGCTCATTGGACGCCTCACCAGCGGCAATGCCTCCAATTCCGTCAGCCACCAGGATTCCGTGAGCGATCAAACTGAAGTCATTCTGGAGAACACGTTCGTCTAGATTAGTCGATAAGTTCTCGAGTGAGTGCCTTGATCGCGTGACGAGGTAGTGGTCTTCGTTATTGGATCTGACACGACCCTGGTGCGTAGCCGTCCCGAGCTCAACTTCTAACTCAGTCCAAACCTCACGAAGGCCATCGTCGTCAGTAGCTGTCGAATATGCTGCCGTCAGGTCTTGACTCAATTGGTCTTCTGGGTTCATTCACCCGCCTCACGAATTGAGAAAAGATCTCAGCCGCACCACGCGCTCTTGACCATTCCAGCGTCAAAAACGAAGCACGGCTGAGACACACAGTGTTCCCGACTTAATCGAGAACACCTTTCAACCAACCCAAACCATGTCAACGTTCGGCCCCTTACGAACGCTTGAGAAAGTTGGGCTAGTGTGAAAAGGGGAGATCCATGTACCCCTTACCATGTCTGTCCACCGGGGGACATAAGACTCAGTGCCGCTCAATCTGGCCGAGCAAGGCACTCGAAATCCTAGGATGTTGTAGTTAATCGAACTACTAGTAAAAGTTACAGGGACTTGATCATACTGAAGTCAAGATCGCGTCGGATCATCGCCGTTGCGCGCCCTCAATGAATGTAGTAAAGAGCGCGGGTACAGTGAAAAGTACGGCCTGTCAAAAATGACAGTTACTCATCGTGTGGACCACCTTCAAGATTAGGCATGAGTAATTCCAAAGAAAGAGAATGGTGACGTAGTGATGAGGATTATCAGTTCCGTAAAAATCGTGATGGTCGGTTTCATGCTTCTGTTCTTACACTCGGCAGTGCCGGCCCAGGACATCCGTTACAACTCACTTCCGGGAACGGATTTTTCCAAATACAAAACCTATAAATGGGTCAGAGTGCCTAATGCTCAATATCCCAATCAGATACTCGACACCCAGATAATGCAGGTGATCGATGCGCAACTCGCTACGAAGGGACTGAGCAAGACCGAGGACAATGCTGACCTTTACATTACTTATCAGGCTGCTGTCAGTCAGGAGAAACAGTGGAACTCCTACAGCACCGGTGGAGATATGTGGGGTTATGGCCGCTGGGGTGGCTGGGGCGGCTATGGCGGTGGTATGCAAAGTACGACCACTACCAGCAAAACAATCAACATTGGCACGCTTAACGTCGATATGTATGACGTGGCGCAGAAGAATCAAGTCTGGCGCGGAGCAGCGTCCAAGACTTTAGGTTCGGGAAAAGATCCCAAGAAGGTTGAGAAGAATCTGAACAAGGCAATGGCGAAGCTGTTCAAGAAGTATCCGCCGCCCGTGAAATAGCGAATCGTATGTCTTGGAATGAACGTGTGTGACTACTGACAACGGTTAATTGCACGGTTACAGAATGGAACGAAGCGACTGCTCCGTTACAGAACCAGGAGCGCAGCGACTGCTCGACCTTGTAGACCCACGAGTGACTGTTTCTTATCAATTAGCGGTTGGTTCCAGGATTGTGACGAGGATAATCGGTGCGCGCATGTTTCTAATGGACGTGACCACGGTTCGAGACTGCACAGTCGCTTCGCTCCTGGTTCTGTAAATGCGGGAGTTCCTGCAAAGCGAAGTCGACACAGCTATCAAACCGGGTGCCTGAAATCTCACCTGCCACAGCGAAAACCACCCTGTAACTTTTGCTAGTTTTGGCAACACTCTTATCCGGCTAATCTCCCGAAAGGGGGGAACTCCACCCAACTCATTTGGTTGATTTTAAGGACGAGGCATGAAGAAGAATGGTCTAGCAGGCGTGAGAGAGTTCGCAAGCCTTTACGTCGGCCTTTCTTATTTCAGAGTGGCGCCATCCGTGCGCAAACTCCTGACGCCTCCAAACCTACAACCGAGGTAGAAGAATTAAAGCATCGTGGTGTGATGACGTTTATGGTCAGCCAGGACGGAGTGGGCTATCAAAAAGACCTTGGTAAAACGCGCTGGAGTTGGCGAAGAAGATCGATCGGTTCAACCCGGATAAGACCTGGAACCCGGTTCTCGATGATGACCAGTAAGTGGGCAATATGACGGGTCAAGAGCGATTTGGGGTGACCCGCAAACCAGGCATTTACGGCAATGAAATAATTACGGGCAGAGATGAGCGCACTGGCACTCCACGAACCGTGAGTGACATCGCGCAAGAAGGGCAGTGCGCTGACAAGAATTGGAGATCGATGAAAGTTCAACGCGCTCGATAACAACGGCGTTCGCAATTAAGGAGAAGATTCATGAGTAAAGAAAAAAGGTCGCTAGATACCGCGCCTAATTCGAAAGAACGATCAGGCGCCGAGAACGATCCATTCGATGGATCAGATCAGTTGCTTTCTGCGGAGATCCCACCCGGTGTGGATCGCCGCAAGTTTTTGATGCGAAGCGCCGTAGTCGGCGCCGCAGCGATGATGACAGGCAAGAACCTCTTAGCTGCCGAGAGAACAAGCGAGGCAGTCAGATCGATGCCGGTGCTGCGGCCGCTTTCTAAAGGACTGTATCTCCATATGGCGGCAGGAGCGCCCATCGTGATAACGGCTGACGAGTTCTACAAAGTGGGGCCCGGCCCCTCAAGCTCGCACACAATCGGCCCGATGCGCATTACCTATGATTTCTACCAGCGCTGTACGAAGCTGCCGGCAGACCAACTCGCTAAGGCAACCGCGCTTAGAGTCAACCTGTTCGGCAGTCTTAGTGCGACGGGTAAAGGTCATGGCACTGAACGCGCTACGCTTGCAGGTTTGATCGGTATGGAGCCAGCCACTGTCGACCCGCTGTTTCTTGACGGTCTGCGTGAGAAGCCTGACCAGTCGTTTAAAGTTAAGCTCGGCGGAAAAGAAATCCCCGTCACGCTCAAGGACGTCATCTACGACGCTGCTAAAGGCGAGTTCCATCACCAAAACACTATGGTCTGCCATCTTCTGGCCGGCGACCAAGATTTGTACAGCCTGGAGTACTACTCTGTCGGCGGCGGATTCATTGAGTGGAAGGGCTATGAGCCGCCGAAGAAGAATGCGCCGAAGTACCCGTTCGAGACAATGAAGGAGCTTCGGGCCCATGCGGATGGTAACAAGTTGTCCATCGGACAAGTAATTCTGGCGAATGAAATGTCAATTGCTGGCAAGACCGAGGCGGAAGTAAATGCGTTTATCGACAAGATCATCAACGCGATGCTCGCGACGGTAAAGTCGGGGCTGAGCATGCCGGAGGATGGTGTACTGCCGGGCCCAATCAAGCTACATAGCAAAGCAGCGACGGTTTATAAACGCGCGATGGACGACCAGAATTTGGCAGACCGCGGAATCGGCCTACTGTCCGCAAGTGCGATAGCCGCTTCTGAGGAGAACGCTCGCGGCCACTTGGTCATAACCGCTCCGACGGGGGGCTCTGCCGGAGTCATGCCGTCCCTTGTCTACGCTCTGATGGAAGGACGCAAAGTCTCGCGGGAGAAGGTGCGCGAGGGAATGCTCGCCGCCCTCGGAGTGGGCTATCTCTGTAAGCATCATGCGACGCTGGCTGCTGCTGAGGGTGGCTGCCAGGCCGAGATCGGTGTGGCTTCCGCCATGGCTGCAGCATTAATTGCCACGGCTCGTGGGGCAGAGTCGCGGGTAGTCGAGAACGCCGCCGAATCGGCTCTTGAGCATCACCTGGGCCTGACCTGCGATCCGGTCGCCGGGTACGTGCAGGTCCCGTGCATTGAAAGATGTGCGTTCGGCGCCGTCAAGGCATGGACAGCCTATGCGATCGCCAGCAACGAGATCGCAAACAATCACCGCGTGGGCCTCGACGAAACCATACAGGCCCTGGCCCAGACGGCTAAGGACATGAACAGCAAGTACAAAGAGACGAGCGAGGCTGGTCTTGCCCTTTCGGTTGCGTTAGTGGAGTGCTGATCGAACGGGGGCTCCGATGGAAATCAAAAGTTCCGTCGGAGCTCACCTGTCTCATCGTCTGGTTTCGAGTATCCGACGTCGACGCAATAAGTTGGAGTCTCCGGGCGCGCGATGATGAAGTTGTCAGGAAGTGACTCGAATCTTGCTCAACCGCGGCTTCAGAGTAATCAAGGTACGGGTTGCATTGTGGTGTCACCGTCCAGAAAGCCTTCTATAAATGTGGCCGATCGACGGTGGTCTCAAGAAGAGTGGCTTTTCGGTCAACGGGCAATACTTCTTTCGCTGGCTGAGCGACTTCGAAGCCGACGGGCCGCTTCCCCTCGCATCCACATTCGACCACGGCTTTGAATTGTCGACAGGCAAATTTGTAGTCCCAAAGAAGCTGCTGCTGTATGTCCGTGGTTCAAAGGTTTTCGGACAATTTGCCAACCCTTACGAGTATGGCGGTGGTTTCAAGTGGTATTTCCTACCAACCGAGCGGTTGTGGATGACCGGCGAGCTGATGCGGATTAGCAAATCTCCATATAGTGGAGCCTTTACTCCGTATACCACTGGCATGAACGGCTGGGTACCGATGTTGCAAACGGTTCTCGCTTTTGACATTGGTAACCGGAGGTATGAGGGACCTTGCTAGAGGATTAAGAAACGATGGCCCAAACCACCATACCTTCGATTAGTAGAGTCGAAACCTCCACGAACGTCAGAATGGCCACAGTTGCCTGGATACTGACGGCGGTTTACTACTTCTATCAGTACGCTCTGCGCTCGGCTCCTGCGGTGATGATGCCGGAGCTCAGCTCCGCATTCAATATCAGTGCACTCGGCGTCGCTTCCATTGTCGGTCTGTTCTATTACGGCTATTCGCCCTTTAGTTTAATTGCAGGCGCGGCGATGGATCGCATTGGGCCACGCCGGTTAATCCCAGGGGCGGCCGCCGTCGTTGGTATTGGAGCCTTGCTCTTTGCGACCGGCAATCGCGAACTTGCAAGTGCCGGTAGATTTCTTCAAGGCGCCGGAGGAGTGTTTGCGCTCGTCGGCGCTATCTATATTGCGACTAAAAACTTTGCTCCCTCACGCGCAGCTACTCTCATTGGTGTTACACAGATGTTCGGTATGGCGGGTGGATCAGCGGGCCAATTTGTTGTTGGTCCACTGATTGGTCGAGGGTTGCCATGGCAAACCTTCTGGATCGGAATGGGTGTCGGCGGCATTTTGGTTGGAGTGCTTCTATTCATACTGATTCCGACCGATAAAAAACCAGAGAGTTCAGGAGGTTGGTTAAAGACTACCGCTCTGGCTTTCAAGGCAGTCTTTATGAATCCGCAATCGATCTTATGCGGCTTGATTGCGGGCCTGCTGTTTATACCCACAACCATCTTCGACATGATCTGGGGTGTCCGTTATTTACAGGAAGCCCATGGTCTCGTTTACGGGGATGCGGTAATGCGATCGGCCGCAGTTCCGTTTGGATGGATCATCGGCTGCCCGCTACTGGGACTCCTTTCTGATCGCATCGGACGAAGGAAACCTGTCATAGCTGGATCCGGTCTTGTGCTCCTCGCCTGCCTTGCCTGGATCCTTTATGGCAAGACCGGGGTTATTCCTCCTTATATTGTTGGTCTTGTTGCCGGAATCGCATCGGGTGCAGCGATGTTGCCATATACGGTGATAAAGGAAGCGAACCCACCGGAGTTCGGAGGCACAGCAACTGGTGTAGTCAATTTTTTGAATTTCACTTTTAGCGCGTTACTCGGTCCGGTGTTTGGTTTTGTTCTTCAACGGGTGTCGGGTGGTGCTGAAAGAATGAAATTGCAGCATTACCAGGTGACTTTCATGCCGCTTCTGATTGGAGTCGCAATAGCCATCGCATTGACGTTGATTTTGAGAGAGACCGGCTCGGCGGTCAGGCCAAGAGATAATTAAGACTACTCACTTTTTGTTTCTAAGGGAGATGATCAGCCATGCAACAGGCAACCGGAACAGGCAAATACGAACGACTTCTACAACGGTGCGAGGGTCTCGCGCCCATCCCAACTGCCGTGGCCCATCCCTGCGAGGCAACAGCTTTAGCAGCAGTGGTCGAAGCTGCAAAACAAAAACTGATTGAGCCACTACTCGTCGGACCAATTGCAAAGATTAAGGAGATCGCCGCCACCGCCAATATCGATCTCGATAATCTGGAGATCATCGACGCACCACACAGTCAAGCAGCCGCAACCAAAGCCGTTGGACTTATTCGCGATGGTAGGGCTGAGATCCTGATGAAGGGTAGCTTACACACAGATGAGTTAATGGCAGCGGTTGTCTCACGTGAAGGTGGGCTTAGAACAGGACGTCGAATCAGTCATGTATTTGTGATGGATGTTCCCACGTATCACAAAGTGATCATCGTCACAGACGCCGCGATCAATATAGCGCCAACATTAGAAGACAAAGTTGATATTTGTCAGAACGCAATCGACCTCGCAATTTCTCTTGGCCTCGAAAAGCCAAAGGTGGCCATCCTTGCGGCGGTCGAAACTGTGACTTCGAAAATGCCTGCGACTATCGATGCCGCGGCGCTTTGCAAGATGGCGGAGAGAGGACAAATCACTGGCGCACTCCTTGATGGACCGTTGGCCTTCGACAACGCGATCAGTAAACAAGCTGCTGAAACAAAAGGCATCAAATCGGCCGTCGCCGGAGATCCTGACATCCTGCTCGCGCCCGACCTCGAAGCAGGTAATATTCTCGCAAAGCAATTAACTTTTCTCGCAAATGCAGACTGCGCGGGCATGGTGCTTGGAGCAAGAGTTCCTATTGTTCTAACCAGCCGTGCAGATAGCGTGCGCGCAAAGATCGCGAGTTGTGCCGTAGCTAAACTTGTGGCTCACGCACGACGAAGCTCAATCTAGATCTGGAGGTGTCCTACGTCTAACAAGAACCTAATTACAGTCGACGGCAACGAGGCCGCTGCATCAGTTGCTTTTCGAGTTAGTGAAGCCATCGCAATTTATCCAATCACCCCGAGTTCTCCCATGGCAGAGTTCTGTGATGAATGGGCCAGCCGTGGAGAGACAAATCTTTGGGGAGTCATTCCGCAGATAGCCGAAATGCAATCCGAGGGAGGTGCGGCTGGTGCTTTGCACGGAGCACTGCAAGCAGGTGCGCAGGCCACAACCTTCACGGCGTCTCAAGGTCTGCTGCTGATGATCCCGAATATGTACAAGATCGCCGGGGAGCTGTCGCCTTTCACCATGCACGTCACCGCTCGAACCCTGGCGACACATGCACTCTCGATATTTGGTGATCATTCCGACGTGATGGCTTGCCGGCAAACCGGTTTTGCCATGCTCTGTTCAAACTCTGTGCAGGAAGCACATGACATGGCAGCAGTCGCACATGCTGCTACTCTCGAGTCGCGAATTCCTTTCCTTCACTTCTTCGATGGCTTCCGCACTTCTCACGAGGTCTCAAAAATCGAGAAGATTAGTGACGACGATCTGAGTAGTCTCATTTCTGAAGAGGCGATCCTTGCGCATCGCCAACGCGCATTAACACCTGACAAACCTGTTCTACGTGGCACGGCGCAAAATCCCGACGTGTTCTTCCAGGCGCGTGAAGCAGCCAACGGCTTTTACGACGCAACACCCGCAATCGTCGAAAAGGCGATGGCGAAACTCGCCGAGAGAACTGGACGCAAGTACGGCTTGTTTGAGTACGTTGGAGATCCGGAAGCTGAACGCGTCATTGTGTTGATGGGATCCGGTGCGGAGACAACTCACGAGACCGTTGAGTTTTTAACTGCACATGGTGAAAAGGTTGGTTTGGTTAAAGTGCGCCTGTATCGCCCCTTCAACCGCGATGCGTTTCTCGCTTCGCTTCCCACAAGTACAAAAGCCATCGCTGTACTCGACAGAACTAAGGAACCAGGCGCACCTGGCGACCCCCTTTATCTGGACGTTGTTACGGCCCTGGCTGAAGCCCGCGCAGACGGTTTATCGGAATTTAAGACTGAGCCAAACGTGATTGCTGGTCGCTACGGTTTGTCGTCGAAAGAGTTCACTCCGGCGATGGTCAAAGCAGTTTTTGATGAGCTCGGAAGCCAAAATCCTAAACGACACTTCACGATCGGAATCATCGACGATGTAACGCATACCTCGCTCGTTTGGGATCCTTCGTTTCGGACGGAGGGCGACGACGTATCGACTTCACTGTTCTACGGACTTGGCGCTGATGGAACTGTAGGCGCGAACAAGAACTCGATCAAGATTATCGGTGGTGAAACAGATCGATTTGTACAAGGCTACTTTGTTTATGATTCCAAGAAATCAGGTGCCATCACAGTCTCACACCTGCGATCAAGTCCGCGGCCGATACGATCAGCTTACCTGTTAGACCAGGCAAGTTTTGTTGCCTGCCATCAGTTTGAATTCGTCGACAAGATTGATGTCCTGGAGTACGCAGCTCACGGTGCAGTCTTCCTATTGAATGCCGCCGGCGACGCTAACACGGTATGGGATCGACTCCCACGCGAGATGCAGCAACAGATGATCGATAAACGAATTCGGTTCTTCGTTATCGATGGCTACGACCTGGCGAAGCAGGTGGGAATGGGTGGGCGCATAAACACGATAATGCAAACCTGCTTCTTTGGAATCTCAGGAATTCTTCCACGTGACGAAGCGATCGCCCACATCAAGAAAACAATCGAGAAGACATACGGTAAACGCGGGCCTGAAGTTGTGCGCCGAAACTGCGAGGTCGTGGATCTTGCACTGGCACAGCTGCATGAGATTCCTCTACCAGATACAGTAACTGCGACTCAATCGCGACCGCCACTCGTCTCTCAACTGGCGCCTGACTTTGTGCAAAAGGTCAGTGCGGTAATGATGGCGGGTAAAGGTGACCTCCTTCCGGTCAGTGCCTTTCCAGTCGATGGAACCTGGCCCACAGGAACTGCGAAGTGGGAGAAGCGCAATCTCGCACTTGAGATTCCTGTCTGGGACACAAAAGTCTGCATTCAATGCAATCAGTGCGCGCTTGTTTGCCCGCATGCCGCGATACGCGCAAAGGTTTACGACGACTCGGTACTAGCCGGGGCTCCAGAAACCTTCAAAGCGACTCCATATCGCAGTCCTGAATATAAAGGAAAGCAGTACACCATTCAGGTCGCACCCGAAGACTGTACTGGTTGCAACCTGTGCGTGAACGTGTGCCCTGCGAAGGACCGCACCAATCCAAAGCACAAGGCAATCAACATGGAGCCGCAAGCACCGTTGCGAGATTCGGAACGTGCTAACTATAACTTCTTCCTCGATCTACCTGAGTTGTCACGGTCTGATGTGGTTCGCTTGGATCACAAGGGCTCGCAGTTTCTCGAACCGTTGTTTGAGTACTCCGGCGCCTGTTCGGGTTGCGGTGAAACTCCGTACCTCAAACTTCTTACTCAATTGTTTGGCGACCGATTGCTGATCGCCAACGCAACAGGCTGCTCCTCTATATACGGTGGCAACCTGCCTACAACGCCGTACACGACAAACCGTGAAGGACGCGGGCCGGCATGGTCAAACTCTTTATTTGAAGACAATGCGGAATTTGGTTTCGGATTCCGTTTGGCTATCGACGCGCACATCGAAGCGGTCAACGGCCTCGTCAAACAGCTTGCCCAGAACATCGGAGACGCTTTGGCAACGGAGTTACTCGAAGCCAATCAAAGCACCGAAGCTGGTATCGCAGCGCAGCGCGATAGAGTAGTTGCACTACGCAGCAAATTAGTAGGTGTCCAATCGGTGGAAGCTCGTCGACTCGAATCACTCGCCGACTACCTCGTGAAGAAGAGTGTCTGGCTGGTGGGCGGTGATGGCTGGGCTTATGACATTGGCTACGGTGGACTCGATCACGTACTTGCCAACCGCCGTGACGTTAACATTCTCGTTCTGGACACAGAAGTCTATTCAAACACCGGCGGTCAACAATCGAAGGCAACTCCACTCGGCGCCGCTGCCAAGTTCGCGGCCAGCGGTAAACCCGTCGGCAAAAAAGATCTTGGGTTGCTTGCGAACATGTATGGGCACGTCTACGTTGCGCGCGTCGCCTTTGGCGCCAAGATGGCGCAAACAACTCAAGCGTTTCTTGAGGCTGAAGCCTATCACGGTCCCTCGCTGATCATCGCCTATAGTCATTGCATCGCGCACGGTTATGACATGGCCCAGGGTGCTTCTCAACAAAAGCTCGCGGTTGATTCAGGGGTTTGGCCGCTCTACCGTTTCGATCCGCGCCGCCTGGTTAAAGGCGAACCGCCACTTCAACTTGACTACGGCCCACCTAAAGCGAGGGTCGCTGATTACATGCGCAACGAGGCGCGCTTCCGAATGATTGAGCGTGCTGATCCAGCTCGCTACAAACATTTTCTTAAGGAATCTCAGGCGCAGGCTGAAAGACGCTTCTCCGTCTATCAACAACTGGCTGGTATCTCTGTTCCTTTTAAAGAAGCAACAGATGATAACGGTGAAAACGGGGATAACAATCCGGAGGAGAGCAAATGAATCTTGCGACAACTTACATGGGAATCCGTTTACCACACCCACTCGTCGTTGGTGCGAGCCCGTTGAGTGATGATCTTGATCTCGTCAAGCGGCTCGAGGATGAAGGAGCAGCCGCCTTTGTTCTGCGATCGCTTTATGAAGAAGAGATCACGAATGAACAGATGTCGGCGCTTTACTTTGCCGAGGCCTACGCCGACTCGTTCCCAGAGGCAACGAGTTACACCCCGGATCCCGAAGCACCTCCAGGTCCGGAAGAATATCTCGAACATCTGCGAAGTGTTAAAGCTACTGTCAGTGTGCCGGTAATCGCCTCTTTAAACGGCAGCACTCCTGGTGGTTGGATCTCTTACGCAAAGCTGATGCAAGAAGCTGGTGCTGACGCTATTGAACTGCATCTCTATCACTCGGCTTGTGATCCGAATATAAGTGCGGCCGAAGTAGAGAGTCGTATGGTGCAGATGGTGCGTGAAGTAAAACAAGAATTGAAGGTTCCAGTCGCGGTTAAGTTTTCAGCCCTGTTTACTTCGTTTGCAAATTTCGCAACGCAACTTGATGCGGCCGGAGCAGACGCACTCGTGTTCTTCACGCGTTTTCACAAGTTAGATATTGACGTTCTCGAGCTCGAGATAATTCGGCGTCTGGAACTGTCGAGTTCGTCAGACCTCGACATACGTCTTCGTGGCACCGCGGTTCTTGCGGGACGTGTTAAAGCGTCCCTGGCAATCACGGGTGGCGTTCATACTGCACTCGATGTGATCAAGGGAACCATGGCGGGTGCGCATGTGATGCAACTAGTTTCGACATTGCTGCGGAATGGGCCAAAACACCTGCAAGTGTTGAAGACCGGGATTGAGGAATGGATGGAAGAGAACCAGTGGAACTCTCTCGACGAGATGAGAGGCAACATGAGTTTCCAAAGAATTCCAAACCCGGCGGAGTACGAGCGCGAAACATTCAGACGGATGTTTCAAAATCGGCCCGCATCACTGTTGGCGTGATGAGCTACATATCGCTCCTAACGGAGCGAAAAACTCTTGGGTGCGGCTCTATAAACGTGTCACTCACTCCGGAGTGAAGAAACTCTGAGCAGTCAGAATCCTGTAAAGAAAACAAGAAGTTAATTGTTTGTTACAGAGCGAACGAGAACCCACACAGAGCACTTTGGAGTTTCCATGGACGATTACGCATTAGTACTAAACGCAGGCTCATCGAGTTTGAAGTTCTGCGTCTATCAACGACCGGGTGGCGAGGGTTGGCGACTTGAGGCGCGCGGACAGATTGAGGGAATTGGTACGTCACCGCGTCTCTCTGTTAAAGACGAAAACGATAAGAGTCTTGCCAAACAAGACGTCGCTGCTCGTGATGGCAGCGAAGCCATCAGTGCTCTGGCAGCATGGCTGCGATCCAGTTATGGTGGCTCGCGAGTTCTGGGTGTTGGCCACCGTGTGGTCCATGGTGGCGCGCACTTTAAGGGGCCAACCATACTCAACGAAAAAGTCCTGCATGATTTAAAGGAGCTCATTCCATTAGCGCCACTTCATCAGCCTTACAACCTCGCCGCGATCGAAGCAGCATTCGCGCGACTGCCCAACGTACCGCAGGTAGCCTGCTTTGACACTAGTTTTCATCGCGGACAACCAGCAGTCGCCGAACTCATTCCACTCCCAATTGAGCTCCGCCAGGTGGGACTGCAGCGATATGGTTTTCACGGGTTGTCTTACGAATACATCGCGTCGGTATTGCCTGAGATAGCCCCTGAAATCGCGCAGGGGCGAGTGATTGTTGCCCATCTCGGAAGTGGTGCGAGTTTGTGTGCACTCAAAGATGGAAAGAGTGTCGATAGTACACTCGGTTTCACTGCGCTCGATGGTTTGTGTATGGGCACACGGCCTGGTTCATTAGATCCTGGTGTTGTGCTGCATCTCTTCCAGGGATTGAACCTGTCAGCCAAAGAAGTTGAAACACTGCTTTACAAGAAGTCAGGTTTACTGGGTCTCTCAGGAATCAGCAACGACATGCGCGACCTGCTAGGCCGGACCGAACCCGAAGCTCGGCTCGCAGTGGATTACTTCGTCTATCGCGCCGCCAGGGAGATTGGAGCCCTTACTGCTGTGCTCGGCGGACTGGATGGGCTCGTATTTACCGCCGGCATTGGTGAGAACTCCGCGGAGATTCGCGAACGAATTTGTGAGTCCTCAGCGTGGCTAGGACTCGAACTGGATAAAGTCGCCAACACCAATCGCTCTACAAAGATCTCCACTGACAGCAGCAAGATCTCGACATGGGTTATTCCAACTAACGAAGAGCTAATGATCGCGCGACATACCGGCTCGCTACTGGGACTGGCGAAGGCCGCCGGATAACGATTTAAAGGCAAGGAGAAAACATCATGACAACAACTGTCGCTCAGGAAATCAAGGACGACAACACTGCGGCTGGATGGGAAGGATTCAACATCGGTCTGTGGCAAAGCGAGATCAATGTGCGTGACTTTATTCAACAGAATTACCAGCCATATGACGGCGACGGGTCATTTCTCGCTCCAGTGACTAAACGAACGAAGATGATTTGGGACCGACTCAATGAGCTGTTTGTTAAAGAGAAAGAGAAAGGCGTACTGGATATTTCACAGATCCCCAGTTCCATCACTGCTCATGGTCCAGGTTATATCGATAAGGACAATGAAGTCATCGTTGGTCTGCAAACTGAAGCGCCGCTCAAGCGGGCCATCATGCCCAATGGCGGTTTTCGTATGGTGCTCACGGCCCTCAAGACCTACGGGTATGAACCGGATCCTCACTTGGTAGAAGCCTTTACAAAATACCGAAAGACTCATAACGAAGGCGTTTTCGATGCTTACACCGCGGACATTCGCCGCTGTCGTAGTTCTCATATTCTGACGGGTCTTCCCGATGCCTATGGACGAGGTCGCATCATCGGCGATTACCGGCGCGTGGCCCTTTACGG
>AR_comb_assmDRAFT_10131780_pt1 | contig 14084 bp, 13 predicted proteins | sample ArasoioldDNA_FD_10543 | JGI IMG/M metagenome (IMG submission 10543) | reverse complement strand
CGACGCGCCTCGTCCGGAGCCCCATGACCGGAGCCTCCAGCGATTGTCAGCACCTCAGATGAAGGTTGTCCAGACACTGCGACGCGCCGTTACTCAACGTTTACGTGGCGGGTGATCAGGGGAAACGTGCTGGGATTCTGCTGGTTGTGACCCGCAGAACGCGGGGCGTGTCTAGGGTTCCGTCGGCATCGACAAGGGCGCCGGGCCTGGTCCGAGAGACACAGGTGGTCGTAAGGCGCGGGCCGATGCGACCGCCCCACGGCGGGACAAAAGCCCGGGAGATCCCTCGTTCACCACGGAGGTCCCCGATGACAGAAGCAATGAACCCACCGGCCACAGATTTCGGCTACCAGCAGGAATTGCGCCGTGGCGTCGGAACCTTCGCCTCCTTTGCTGCCGGATTCTCGTTCGTCTCGATCCTGACCACGGTGTTCCAGCTGTTTGGGCTGGGATTCACCCTCGGCGGAGCCGCGTTCTTCTGGGCGTGGCCCGCCGTCTTCGCCGGCCAGCTACTCGTGGCGTTGTGCTTCGCCGAACTCGCCGGCCGCTGGCCGGTCTCGGGCGCGATCTTCCAATGGTCCAGTCGACTCGGCGGAACAGCGTTCGGCTGGTTCACCGGCTGGATCATGATCATCGGCCAGATCCTGACGACGGCGGTCGCGGCGATCGCCCTGCAGGCGGTTCTCCCGGCGATCTGGTCCGGATTCCAATTCGTCGGTGGAAGTAGCGCAGACACGTCGATCCTCACGCCGACCGGCGCCAAGAACGCGGTCATCCTGGGAGTGGCGCTCCTCGTTGTCACGACGATCATCAATGTGACCGGTGTCCGTCAGATGGCCGCCGCCACCAGCGTCGGTGTTGCCATTGAAATTGGCGCGGTCTGCTTCCTGATCGTCGCCCTGTTTGCCCTGTCTGAACGTGGACCGGGAGTCGTCATGCACACCACCGGCTGGGCTCCGGACCTCACGATGATCGCCTCGCCGGTCTGGGCGCTGCTCGCGTCATCGCTCATGGCGGCCTACGTCATGGTCGGGTTCGACTCGGCCGGCGAGCTTGCCGAGGAGACGCACGCGCCCCGCAAGACGACGCCGAAGACCATCGTCCGCGCGGTGACGACATCCGGCGTCGGCGGTGGGCTGCTTCTCCTCGCGGGCCTCATGGCCGCCCCGAGCCTTACCGACGGCAACCTTGGGACGTTCGGGCTGTCCTGGGTCGTGACCGAACGGTTCGGCGGAGGTCTTGGCCGCCTGCTTCTGTGCTGTGTGGCCGTCGCGGTCTTTGCCTGCACGCTGGCCGTGCAGACTGCCGGAGCGCGCATGATGTATTCGATGGCGCGCGAGAAGGCGCTCCCAGGGCACCAGTTCCTCGCACGCGTGTCGCCACGCACGGGCACGCCGATAATCACGTCCATTGTTGTGGGCCTCGGCGCGGCGATCGCGCTGCTGGTGAACATCAACTCAACGACGATCTTCACCGCATTGGCCAGCATCTGCATCGCCATGCTGTACATCGCCTACCTCGGCGTGACGGTTCCCTTGCTCGTGGTGCGGATTCGCCATGCCAAGACTGACAAATTCCCGGCTGGTTTCGACGAGCACGGCAAGCCGCTGTTTTCGCTGGGACCGTGGGGGACCGTCATCAACGCCGTCGCCGTCGTCTATCAAACGATCATGGTCGTCAACCTGATGTGGCCTCGCGTCTTCATCTACGACCTGACGCCTGACGGAACGTGGTGGCTGCAATGGAGCGCGCTGTTGTTCGTCGGGCTCTCCCTGGTCGTGGGCGCTGGATATTTTGTTGCTCGCCAACTCCACACCAGCATCGACTTGGTGCACGTGCCCCACAGTGCGGCGCTCGCGCCGGTACCGGCCGAGTAGTCGGGCGAACTAGGCCCGCGGGCGTTGCAGCAGTCGGGACATGACGATCGAGGTTCGCGTGCGGGCGATGCCCTGATTGCCGCGCAGCCGCTCGACTGTCGCCTCGACTTCGGCAATGCCGGCCGCGACAACATGCACCAGCGCGTCCGCCTCGCCGGCGACGGTCCAGACGCCGACCACCTCGGGGATCTTCTCCAGGTCTGTACGAATCCGCTTCTTCGAGACGTTCTCGGCCCAGGTGACCTCGACGAAGGCCTCGGTGTCGCGGCCAAGCGCAGCCGGGTCGAGGACGGTCGTGAATCCGGCAATCTCGCCGCGGGCCAGCATTCCGTCGACCCGTCGTTTGACGGCTGGCGCAGAAAGGCCGACCGCGGAGCCGATCTCCGCGAAGGTCGCTCGAGCGTTGGCGGTCAGCTGCCCGACGATCGCGCGGTTGAGCTCATCCATGGATCTATTGCGCTCCTCCGTCGGAATCAACGAATCTGCACCAGAATACGCAACAACACGCGATACGTTGCGCAGCCAGTTGAAATATAGACTATTTGTATGACGATCGTCGGGGTTGAGCCGCTTCTCGGTGCAACGCGCGTGTCCAGGCGCCGGCACTACCTGATGTGTCCGCCGACCTTCTTCGATGTCTCCTACCGGATCAATCCCTGGATGCATCCGGACGGGAACGTCAGCCCGCTTCGCGCAATGCAGCAGTGGAGGACCCTCCGGAAGGCGTTCGTCGAGGCCGGGCACCTAGTCGATGTCATCGAGCCGGTGCCGGGTCTGCCTGACATGGTCTTCGCGGCCAACGGCGGTCTCGTCATCGATGGGCGAGCGGTCGCGGCGCGATTCCGGTTCCAGGAGCGGGCCGCTGAGTCTGCTGTCTACGAGCGTTGGTTCGCTGACGCGGGACTCACCTCGCTCGGCCCGACGTCAGCCATAAACGAAGGTGAGGGTGACCTCCTGGTCCTCGGCGATCTGGTGCTCGCCGGAACCGGGTTCCGCACCCATCTGGAGGCCCACGCGGAGATCAGCGCACTCCTTGGGCGCCCCGTGATGTCACTGGACCTCATCGACGACCGGTACTACCACCTGGACACGGCCCTGGCTGTGCTGGCAGACGATGAGGTGGCGTACTTCCCGGAGGCGTTCAGCCTGCGAAGCCAGGCGCTGCTGCGTGATCTCTTCCCGACCGCCGTTCTGGCCACCGCAAGCGACGCTGCTGCCTTCGGCCTGAACGCCGTCAGCGACGGACGCAACGTGTTTCTTCCGGCCGGCGCGACGGGGTTGGAGCGGCAATTGGTCGAGCGAGGGTTTGAGCCGCACCCCATCGATGTCTCCGAACTTCTGAAGGCGGGGGGTGGGGTCAAATGCTGCACCCTGGAGATCCGGGAGTGAGCCGCGTTCCGTTCGTCGATGTACGGGCGATGGCCCGCTGGATGGCTTGGCGCGGAGTCGAACGTCTGATGCCGCAGTTGGTCGACGCCCTGGAGGCTGACTTCCGGCGATGGGACTCCTTCGAGCTCTCGCCCAGGGTGGCCGCCCACTCGCGTGAGGGCGTCATCGAGCTCATGCCGGCCAGCGACTCTGAGATCTTCGGCTTCAAGTTCGTCAATGGGCACCCGGTCAATCCGTCGCGCGGCCTGCAGACGGTCACCGCGTTCGGCGTCCTGGCTGACGTGCGCACCGGATACCCGACGTTCATGGCCGAGATGACCCTGTTGACCGCGCTGCGGACCGGAGCCACGTCGGCGCTGGCCGCCCGCTGGCTGGCTCGGCCCGATTCGCGGGTCATGGCGCTCATCGGCACCGGTGCGCAGGCGGAGTTTCAGGCCTTGGCGTTCCGCGCGGTCTGCGGCGTCGAACAGATTCGCGCCTTCGACGTCGATCCCGACGCGCTCGCCAAGTTCGCCCGCAATGCTCAGCGCCTCGGGCTGGAGGTCCACGTGGCGAGCAGTGTCGCTGAGGCGGTCGCCGGTGCCGACATCATCACGACCTGCACTGCCGACAAGCGGGCGGCGACGGTGCTGCACGACGTCGACGTCGTGCCCGGTGTGCATGTCAACGCGATCGGTGGGGATTGTCCCGGCAAGACCGAACTGGATCCCGCCATCCTGCGGCGGGCCCGCGTGTTCGTCGAGTACGAACCGCAAGCGCGCGTCGAGGGAGAGATTCAGCAGGTGGGCCCGGACTTTCCGGTCACCGAACTGCACGAAGTCATCGCATCAGGCGTGCGGCGCCGGCACCAGGGAGACATCACCGTGTTCGACTCGGTCGGGTTCGCCGTCGAGGATGTGTGCGCGCTGCGGTTCCTGCAGGCCGACGTCGTGGGCACGGAGTACGTGACCGAACTCGACTTGGTGGCATCGCCGAGTGACCCGCGTGATCTCTACGGACTCGTGGCATCGGAGATGCCCGTCGGCATCCCGTCAGGGGCCTGACCGGCCCTGTGCGTCAGTTCGATCCGTCGGTGGGGCGGTCAGGGATCCGCATGGCGAACATCAGGATCTCGTTCTCGCTGTACTCCCGGCCCGGGTGCTCTTCGGCCAAGTGTGCTTGGACGGTGGCCACGAAGGTGTCATCGGGAGCGGTGATCGACTCGCCGCAGGGGCATCGCATGTTGTAGGCCATGGGCTTCCTCGGTTCGTTCAGTCTTCTTGGTCAACAGTAGGACGGGTCCGAGTGTCGGTCAGCCGCCGACGTCCGAGATCTTCACCAGTCGCGTCGCCGGGCGCTCCGGGACGTCGGCGGTGAGGAAGCAGCGCAGTGCCAGGTTTCCGCGCGGCAGGTCGAGGGTGCTGATCGCGTTCGGGTGGTCGACGAGGGTCCGGGCGAGCACCACGGTGACCGTCCCGTCGGCGTCGGTGGTGGCGGTCTCCCCGTTGATCGAGGTCTGGCCGTCCGCAGCATTGTGGCCGGCCATGAACTCGTTCCACACCGTGAGGTTCCAGAACCGGCACGGCGGCGGCCGGAAGGTGATCACCAGAGCCTCGTCGGGCTCGAGCGCGAAGGTGCCGAAGGCATAGCAGGCATCGGTGGCCGACCAGCCGAAGACGGAGTCCTTGACCTGGTACGGCTCGGCGAACTCGTTGGCGCCGTGGGCGGTTTCGTGGCCGAGCGCGTCGTCGCCCCGGCTGGCCAGCGGTATCGGCACGATCGCGAACATCGTCCGCATCCACGCCAGGGTCGAACGCAGGCCGTGGGCGACCTCGGCGTCGGATCTCTGGACCGGGCCCGGGTCGTCAATCGCGGCGATGTTCCACTCAGCGGGGGTGTCGGTCAGCGGATCGGCTTGATAGTCGCGGGTGAGCGCGACCAAGGCGTCGGGCGCGAGCTCGATGAAGGGTCCAGTCCATCCGTCCGGCCGCTGTGGGCCGAGAACGAGCTCGAATGAGCCGTCGTCGGCGATGTCGAGGTCGGTGTCGTTCAGGACTCCGATGACGCGGTCGGACCATGCGCCCGGTGCGGGCTCGTTGTAGACGGTCAGGGAGAGGTACACGCTGTCGTTGCGTCGGCCCCATACGCGGTACGTCCGGGTGGGGTCGAGTGTTGCAGCGAAATACCACGCGTCGGTGTTGTCGCCACCCCAACGACGATCGCGACGTCGTGGTGTCACCGCCTCCACGAACGCCGGCCGCGCCGTGTCGGGGAACAGGTAGGTGTCGAAGCCGACGCCAAGGATGGTGGCCAGCATTCGGTAGCCCGCCGCCACGCCGGCCTCGTCGGGGACAGCCTTGTCGCCCACCAGGAAGGCGGATTCCAGTTCAGCCAAGCCCGCCGTGAGCTCGTGCCAGGCCTCCGTTGACTGCCATCGCGGGGCGGGGGTCAGTTCCGTCATGGGGCGATTCCCTTCCACAGTGTCTCGGTCAGCCGTTCAGCCCAGGCGTCGTCGAGGTCGTCCGGCCCGAGAAGTACGCCGAGCAGGGTTGTTCCGATGGTCAGGCGCAGGAGGTCTTGCGCACCCAGGCCCTCGCGCACCTCGCCGGCGGCGGCCGCGCGTTTGAGCCGCTCGTCGAGCCCGGCAAACCCGTCGGCGAACCGCGCCAGCAACGACGCGTGCAGCTCGGGCTGAACGGAGAACTCAGCCAGCAGCCCGGGGAGGGCGGCCGCGACCACCGGGCTGGTGAGAAGGTCCCGGATGCCGCTGACGATGCCTGCGAGGTCGGTGTGGAAGTCGTCCGCATCGAGGTGGAACTCGAGGGCTACCTCGTCGGGGAACGCCGCCTCGTAGACGAGCTGGGGGAGTGAAAGCCAGCGGCGATACAGCGCCGGTTTGGTGGTGCCGGCCCGGGCCGCGATGCCGGCCATGCTCAGCCCCGCCCAGCCGTCTTCGAGCAGCAGGGTTCGTGCAGCCTCGAGCGCGGCGGCCTCGATCCGGGGGTCCCGAGGTCGTCCGGAACCTCGACGTTCGATGGTCATCGGCTCTTCCCCTATTCCGATACCCACCGTAACGTATGGTTCGGCCGTAAGGAGGTCCTCATGTCGAGCACGTCGTCGAGCCCGCTCGCGGCCGATCCAGTCGAGCTGCACGACCTCGCTGAGCCGACGTTCTCCGCGGCCGCCCAAGAGATCCTCGGGATGATCGCTTCGGCCGTCGAGCTGTGCCCGCTCGACAGCGACGCGATCCATCGGCAGGCCTCCGCCGATTTGGGACTCGATGACTTCGGTCCGCGCGACTACGTCGAGCGGTTCGACCTGCTGCTCGAGTGCTACCGCGACCTCCCCGGCCTCACGCCGGCAGGCCAGGTCAACTACTTCTTCCAGATGGTGCAGCTGCTCAAGAACCGGCTGCTGCTCACCGACCTGCTCAAGCGTCATCCGGAGATCCGCGACGTAGAACTCATTCCGCCGGTTGTCATTGCCGGGCTGCCGCGGTCGGGCACGACCCATCTGCAGCATCTCCTCGCCGCCACCGGCCGGTTCCGGGTGCTGCCGTACTGGGAGAGCCTTGAGCCGTTCGTTGTTCCCGCCGAACGGGGCACCGAGCCGGATCCACGGTGGCTGCGCTGTGAGCAGGGGATGACCGTCATGCACGCGGCCGTTCCGCATCTGGTGTTGATGCATGAGATCGACACGCCGGACCACATCCACGAGGAGATCGCGCTCCTGGCCAACGACTTCTCGACCATGTACTTCGAGACCTTGGGTGACATCCCGGCTTGGCGTGAGTATTACCGCTCGCACGACCAAGAGCCGCACTACGGGTACCTGCGGCTGCAACTTCAGGCATTACAGCATCAATCGGGGCAGTACGGAGGGGACGGTCGGCGCTGGCTGCTCAAGTCGCCGCAGCACCTCGAGCAGCTGGCGGCGCTCGACCGGGTATTTCCCGGCGCGACCATCGTCGTCACCCACCGCGACCCCGTGCACATCGCGACGTCGATGGCCACGATGATCGCGTACGCCGACCGGATGTTCCGCCACCCGGTCGATCCGCACCGGGTCGGTGCGGTCTGGGCTGACCGACTCGAGGCCATGCTCAACGACCTGTTGCGCGACCGAGACAAGCTCACTCGAACTGCGTCGATCGACGTTCGCTTCGAGGACTTCCTCGCCGACCAGGTCGGGACGGTCGAGGAGATCCTGGCCCTGGCCGGCGAGGAGTTCACTGACGACGCTCGCTCCGGCGTGGACGGCTATCTCGCTAGCCACGAGCGCGGCCATCTCGGCCGCGTCGCGTACCGACCCGAGCAGGTCGGCCACGATCCGGAGGAGCTCCGGCGACGCTTCGCGAGGTACACCGACCGGTTTCTCGCTCATGGCGACCACAACGACGGCAACGGCAAGGAGAACCCGTGACCCAGGCACCACCGCCCAGTGACTTCACGATGCAGCGATCCACGCGAGACGTCGGTTCCCTCCAGCGACGGCTGGAGGAGTGGCTCGCCACCCAACTGCCGTCCGGCGCCGCGCCGGAGGTGACCTTCCATGCCGGCATCGAGGCCAACGGCATGTCGTCCGAGACGGTGATCCTCGATGTCGAGTGGACCGAGGACGGGGTGCAGCGCCGAGGCGAGTACGTGGCCCGCGTCGCACCGGCCGCCGAGGACATCCCCGTCTTCCCGAACTACGCCTTGGCCGACCAGTACGAGGCAATTCGGCTGGTCGGTGAGCTCACCGACATCCCGGTACCGGCGGTGCGGTGGCTGGAGCCGACCGGCGACATCATCGGGTCTCCGTTCTTCCTGATGGACCGGATCGAGGGCATCGTCCCGCCTGATGTCATGCCGTACACCTTCGGTGACAACTGGCTCTTCGATGCGCCGGCCGAGCGGCGCCGCCATCTGCAAGACGCCAGCGTCGGCGTACTCGCCCGGCTGCACGCCATTCCTGAACCTGAGCGCACCTTGGGCTTCCTCGCCCCCTCCCACGCCGGCGACACACTGCTGGATCGCAACCTGGCGGCGACCCGGGCCTGGTACGAGTGGGCGGCCGCCGACCTGGGACGATCCCAGTTGGTCGACCGAGCTTTGGCATGGCTGGAGGCCAACGTCCCAGAGACGTCAGAGAATGTCGTGACGTGGGGTGATGCCCGCATCGGCAACACCATGTATCGCGACTTCGAGCCAGTCGCGGTGCTGGACTGGGAGATGGCGACGCTCGGGCCACGTGAGCTCGACGTGTCGTGGATGATCTTCGCCCATCGGGTCTTCCAAACCATCACCGAAGTCATGGGTCTGGACGGAATGCCGGACTTCCTGGCCGAGGGCGACGTGCGCGAGACGTACGAACGCCTGACCGGGGCGCGCTTGGGTGACCTCACCTGGTACCACCTCTACAACGGCGTGATCTGGTGCATCGTGTTCATGCGCACCGGACTGCGCCAGATCCACTTCGGCGAAATTGAGAAGCCCGATGACATCGAGTCGCTCTTCCACTGCCGGCCGTTGATCGAAGAGCTCCTGGTTCAGGTGGGTGCCTGACATGGACCGTGAAGGGGTGGGGCCCGCAGGGAGCAACGAGGGGCTGCACGGCGAGTACGTCGGCTTGGGGCCGCTCGACGAATACCCGATTCATCAGCTGCCTCGGCCCGTCGCCTGGGGTGGCAGCAGCGATCGTAATTTCTACGACCGCTCGTACCTGAACTGCCACGACCGCACCGGTGAGATCTTCCTGATCACCGGCATGGGCTTCTATCCCAACCTGGGAACCAAGGATGCGTTTGTCCTCATCCGGCGGGGCGACACACAGACCGCTGTGCATGTCTCCGATGCCGCCGATCCGCGCGGCGCCGATCGGATGGAGCATCGGGTGGGGAACTACCGGATCGAGGTGATCGATCCGCTGTCGGAGCTGCGGGTGGTCCTTGAGGAGACCGAGGGGATCGCGGTCGACCTGACCTGGCGGGGGCTTCATCCGGCCATCCAGGAGCTTCCCCATGTCATGCGTCAGGGTTCGGGAACGACGCTCGACGCCCAGCGGTTCGCCCAGGTCGGCAGCTGGGAGGGATCCATTGTGATCGATGGCGAAGCCATCCCGGTCACCCCGGATGTCTGGACGGGTTCCCGCGACCGGTCGTGGGGCGTTCGCCCGCAGGGCGAAGCGCTGCCTGCCGGCAAGCCGGCCGATCCGCCCTTCGAAGGAATGTGGTGGCTCTATGTGCCGATCGGGTTCGACGAGTTCTGCGTGTGTCTGATCATCCAGGAGGCGCCGGACGGCTACCGCGTCCTCAATGACTGCACCCGGGTGTGGCAGGACGGGCGGGTGGAACAGCTCGGCTGGCCGCAGGTGCAGGTTCACTACGTCGAAGGCACCCGGGTTCCGACCGGCGCGAGCATTCGGTGCACCACCCCCGCCGGCGAGGAGATCACCTTCGAGGTGGAGTCCAAGCTCGCCGTCCCCATCCACGTGGGCGGTGGGTACGGCGGTGACTCCGACTGGGCGCACGGCGTCTGGAACGGCCCCGGGTTCGCGGAGCGACGTACCTACGACCTCAACGACCCGCAGGTGGTCGGACGGGTGCCGTTTGGCGTCATCGACCATGTCGGCCGGGCGACGGTCCACGGACCGGGAGCCGGGGTTTCCGATGGTTCCGAGGGGTGGGGCCTGTTCGAGCACGGTGTCCTGGGTCGGCACGACCCGAGCGGCTTCAAGGACTGGTTCGACTCAGTGTGATGGTCGGGGTGGCGTTCGGTGTGACGGTCGGACGACGACGCTCAGCGTCGATGGGCAAGTGACTCACCCTCGGAAAAGAACCCGACCAAGTCGTCGATCTCGGACACGGGGCGCGCGGCACCGAACGGCGCATTCCAGAAAGGGCCGCTGAGGTCGTCCCGTGACCACGGTCCGACGTAGGCGTAAGGCACCGCGAGGAAACCATCGCCGGGGGAGACGCCGTAGTTCGCCTCGTTCCGGGTGACTCCGACGTCGAAGTGCTCGGGCCACAGGGCCCGTGTCTCCTGCGGTGCGAATGCGGCCAAGGCGGCGTCGCCGCGGTTGAACGCATCGAAGATCTCGGCGGCTGCTCGAGCGTCGACGGTCAGGACATGGTTCTCGTCCAAGCCCGACCCATCGGAGTAGACGTCGGCCAAGGACTGAGGAACGACGTTGGCGTCTCGTGCCACCTCAGCGACCGTGCGGCCGTCAAGCGGTATGCGCCGGCCGTCGCTCGTGACGAGCTCGGTGCCACTGACAGTGAGGTCCGGCTCGAGAATCGTCCCGAAGCCGTTCGGCTTGACGGCGAGAACGATGCGACCGGCGAGAGCGTGTTGTGGCCCGGCTAGGACGAGCTCCGCCAGGGCGTGGAGCGAGATTCGGGTGGTGACTAAATCTGACATGCCCCGAAGGTAGGTGAGATCACTGGCGTCGAACGATCGCAAATGCTTACGAATTGGCGACGAGACGGCGAAGTCGCTTCCCCGCCCGCGAAAGAGTCGCCAGCCTGTCGACATGGACAACACGTGGTGCCGCATTGCGCCGTCGGACATCCCGGACGAAGGCCGCGTCACGACCTCGGTGGTCGATGGCCGGTCAGTCGCGCTCACCCGCTGTGCCGGACGCCTGGGCGCGCTCGAGAATCGCTGCCCGCATCAGGGCGGACCGGTCGGGGAGGGTTCGATTGAGAACGGGTGGCTGCGCTGCCCTTGGCATGGCTACGACTACGACCCTGTCACCGGGCGGCCGCCGGAAGGATTCGACGACAGCGTCGTCGCCTATGACGTCGAAGAACGCGCCGACGGCGTCTACGTGCGCCTCCCCGCGCCGCCGGCTCAGGAGCGGACGGTGTCGGATGTGCTCGTCGAGACGCTGGTCGCCCATGGGGTCGACACGGTGTTCGGCATGGTCGGCCATTCGAACCTGGGCTTCGCCGATGCCCTACGTCGTGCCGAGGATCGTGGCGAGATCCGCTTCATCGGCATCCGGCACGAGGGAGCAGCGGCGTTCGCGGCCAGCGCCTACGGCAAGCTCACCGGGCGGCCGGCCGCCTGCTTCGCGATCGCCGGTCCGGGGTCGACGAACCTGCTTACCGGCCTGTACGACGCGCGGCTGGATGGGGCTCCGGCCATTGCCATCTCGGGTCAGGTGCCCTCGGCGGTGCGCGGTCGAGGGGCATTCCAAGACCTCGACCTCTCGGCTGTCTTTCGCGACGTTGCCATCTCCACCGCCACGGTCGAGGCAGGATCCGACCACGCCGAGCTCGCTGCCCTGGCGGTCAAGCACGCCATCGATGGTCGCGGCGTTGCCCATCTCGTCCTTCCCGACGAGGTACAGGAACTGCCGTCCGACGCCGAGCCGGCGAAGCCGGTCGGCCGATTCGGCACGGGATCGCTCGTCCCTGCGGCAGCGGACATTGAGCGCGCCGCCGAGCTGGTCCGGCAAGCCAAGCGCCCGGTGTTCGTCGTCGGTCAGGGTGCGCGAGGCGCCCGATCCGAATTGATGGAGTTCGCCGAGCGGCTTGGAGCGCCGGTGCTGACCACGTTTCGCGGCAAGGGAATCGTCCCGGACAGCCATCCGCTAGGTGCTGGCGTCCTGGGACGCAGCGGCACACCGGTGGCGAGCTGGCTGATGAACGAGTCGGACCTGCTGATCGTCGTCGGCGCCTCCTTCTCGAACCACACCGGCATAGCGGCGTACAAGCCGATCGTGCAGATTGACGACCGGGTCGCTTCGCTCGGCCGGTTCCACGCCGTGGCGGTCCCGGTGCTTGCCGACGCGACCTCCGGGCTGGTGGCGCTCGATGCGGCCACGCCGGAGGTGCACCCTCAGGACCAGCGGCCGGACGTGGTAGCGCGATGGGAGCTGTGGCGCGCCGAGAAGAAGCGCCGGACCAACGACAATCGGGGCCGCGGTGTCCCTGCGGCAGCCGTCTTCGAGGCGCTCGCGGGCCACCTTCCGGCCGATGCCGTGGTCACCGTCGACGTCGGGAACCATGCGTACTCGCTGGGTCGCTACCTCGAGTCCGCAGGCCAGCCGGTGCTGATGTCGGGCTATCTCGGGTCGATCGGCTTCGGGTATCCAGCAGCCATCGGGGCGTGGGCGGCAGATCCTGCTCGCCCGGTCGTCGCGGTGACCGGCGACGGCGGCTTCGGTCAGTACGCGATGGAGCTGACGACCGCGGTCAAGTACGGCATCGGCATCAAACACGTCCTCCTGAACAACAACGCTCTGGGCAAGATCGAGAAGGAGCAGATCGCAGGACACTTCCCGGTCTGGCACACGTCACTCCAGAACCCCGACTGGGCCGCCTACGCCGAGCTCTGCGGGGCCACCGGGCTCCGCGTCGAGCGCACCGAAGAGCTCGACGATGCCTTCGGCCGACTGTTCGCCGCCCCCGGCCCCGCGCTGCTCGTGGTCGAGCAGGACGCGGCGTTGCTCTAGGAGCGCCCATGCCTGACGTCGAATTTCTCAACCTGCTCGGGATCCTGGTCATTGCTGTGGTCGCGCCGTTACTCGCGGCAGTGTTGCCGCGAGCGCGGGTTCCAGCCGTCGTCCTTGAAATCGGGCTCGGCATTGTTGTCGGCCCGCACGGTCTGAACTGGCTGCAGCCGGACCTCGCCGTCCAGGTGGTCGCGCTGCTCGGCTTGGCGATGCTGCTGTTCCTGGCCGGTTTGGAGGTCGACGTCCGGGCCTGGCGGGGCGGCCTGCTGTGGGCCATCCTCGTCGGCTACACCGTGTCGCTGGCCCTGGGCTACGGCGCCGGTTGGGCGCTACGGCCACTCGGCTGGGTCGATCATCCCGGGCTCCTCGCCGTGACATTGTCGGCGACTTCGCTCGGGCTGGTCGTGGCAGTGCTGAAGGATGCCGACCTGCTCGGCACGCCGCTGGCCAGCGTGACCATCGCGGCGGCGTCGCTCGCCGACTTCGCCGCGGTCGTGCTGCTGTCGATCCTGTTCTCCACCGACGGGCGCAGTGCCGCCGCCAAGCTCTCTCTGCTGGCGCTCTTCGCCGCGCTGATCGGCGTGGTGGTCGTCGCTGTGGCTGCGTCGGCGCGGAACATGCGCGTGGCCGACGTGGTGACCTCGCTTCAGGACGGGACGGCGGCGATCCGGGTGCGAGCGGCGGTGGCGCTGATGGTCGCGTTCGTGGTCTTGGCCGAACAGGTTGGTTTGGAGAGCATTCTGGGTGCCTTTCTTGCCGGGGCGGCCGTCGCGGCCCTCGACCGGGATTCGATCTCCCACCCGCATTTTCGGATCAAGCTGGAGTCACTGGGGTACGGCTTCCTGGTGCCGGTGTTCTTCGTGACGAGCGGCATGCGGCTTGACGTCATCGGCCTGCTCGGGTCGCCGACGGACCTCCTGCGCGTCCCGGTGTTTGCGGTTGCGCTGCTCGCTGCGCGAGGGTTGCCAGCCCTGCTCTTCCGTCGGCGCCTCGGATCGTCGGCCACGGCGGCCACCGGACTTCTGCTGGCCACCAGCCTGCCTTTCATCGTCACCGCGACTCAGATCGGCTTACTGACCGGCCGCTTGTCCGAGGTCACGGCCACCACCTTGGTCTGCGCTGGCTTGGTGTCGGTCTTGGTGTTCCCGGCGCTGGCGGTCGCGTTCGCCAAGTCACCGGCGCCGGCCCAGGTTTCGTGACACTGTTGCGAGGCTAGGGGTTGACGTCGGGCCGTCGGACCAGCGCTGCCGAGAGCACCCCGCCCGCTGCCAGCAACCCGGCACAGATCCACATGGCCATGACGAACGCGGGCCGCAGCGTTGCGGCGTCGTCGAACCCGTCCGGACCGATGCTCGTCACGGCGGGAAGCACAGCAATGGCGAGCAGGCCGCCGATGCG
>AR_comb_assmDRAFT_10357060_pt1 | contig 14088 bp, 13 predicted proteins | sample ArasoioldDNA_FD_10543 | JGI IMG/M metagenome (IMG submission 10543) | reverse complement strand
CTCATTTACGGTCTCGGTGGCATCATCGTCCCGTTCATCGGGATCAAGCTCATCGACATGATTCTGGTGGCCCTGCACCTGGTCTAGGAGCGCAGACAATGTGGCACACGTATCAGGCGCCACGATGGTGGCATGTCTGGGTTCCGCTCCTCCTGGTGGGCGGGCTGCTGGTAGTGGAACCCCAGATTCCTCTCTCCCCAGGTGGGCACGAGGCTGCGCAGTTCCTGATCGTACTGCTCATGTATGGTGTCTTCATGAGTTGGCTGTGGTGCTCACGTGGAGCGCGGCTCCATGAGGAATACGAACGCGAGCAGGGCCAGGAACATCTGCGCAGGGCCAGGCAACAGCGGCGGGAGCTCTCTATACGCCCTCACCAATCCTGGGAGGATACCTGGCAGCCCTGGCAGAGGAGGATTGGACAGAACGCAGACATGCAGAGGAGATGGTAACATGCGATCGCAACTGCGCCCGGCCCTGGTAGCGCTGGGCATTTTCACCATACTCACCGGGCTGGTCTATCCGTTGGTCGTGACCGGTCTTGCCCAGGTCATCTTTCCGTGGCAGGCTAATGGAAGCCTCATCGTTCGGCATGGGCAGCTGGTCGGCTCGGCACTCATCGGGCAGCCCTTCGACGACCCGAAATATTTCTGGGGGCGCCTCTCAGCGACGAGCCCCGCGGGCTACACCGCGTTTAATGGCGACAAACAAACCGGATCGTCCGGCTCCAATTATGGTCCGCTCAACCCCGCCCTGGTGGAGGCCACGCAAGCACGGATCAAGGCCCTCCAGGAAGCGGACCCCGGCAACAAGGCCCCTATTCCGGTGGACCTGGTCACCGCCTCCGGGAGTGGACTGGATCCCCACATGAGCCCCGCGGCCGCTGCCTATCAGGTCGGCCGGGTTGCTCGGGCACGTGGGCTGAGCGAGGATACTGTGCGCCAGATGGTGGCCCAGCACACCGCGGGCCGTACCCTGGGGCTGTTGGGCGAACCGCGCGTGAACGTCCTCGCCTTGAATCTGGCTCTGGATGATGTGAAAAAATAACTACAGAGATGCGTATGCAGGACCATAGACCCGATCCCGATACCCTGCTGGCCCGCGTGCAGGAAGAAGAAGCGCAGCAGACCCGTGGCAAACTCAAGATCTTCTTTGGCGCCACTGCTGGCGTCGGCAAGACTTACGCCATGCTCGAAGCAGCCCACGAACGGCGCAAAGAGGGCATCGATGTCGTGGTGGGCTGGGTCGATACCCATGGCCGGGCCGAGACCGAAGCCCTGCTTGCAGGACTGGAGGTGCTGCCACGGCACTCGGTAGCCTATCGCGAGACGACGGTGGATGCCTTTGACCTCGATGCGGCGCTGCAACGCCACCCTGCACTGATCCTGGTAGACGAACTGGCCCATACGAACGCCCCGGGCTCACGGCACGCGAAACGCTGGCAAGATGTCGAGGAGGTGCTCGACGCCGGCATTGATGTCTACACCACGGTCAATGTGCAGCACCTGGAGAGCCTGAATGATGTCGTGGCCCAGATCACGGGCGTGCGCGTCCGCGAAACCGTGCCTGACTCCATCCTGGATCAGGCCGATGATGTTGAATTGATCGATCTGCCCCCTGATGAATTGCTGCAGCGCCTGCGCGAGGGCAAGGTCTATGTGCCGGAGCAGGCCAAACGGGCCCTCGACCACTTCTTCAGCAAAGGGAACCTGATTGCCCTGCGGGAATTGGCCCTACGCCGTACGGCTGACCGAGTCGACGCCCAGATGCAACTATACCGGTCGACGCATGCGATTACGGAGACGTGGCCGACGACCGAGCGCATGCTGGTGTGTGTCAGCCCCAGTCCGCTGTCGGCGCGGCTGGTGCGGGCGACACGACGCATGGCGACGCGGCTACGGGCGGAATGGCTCGCGGTCTATGTGGAGACGCCGGCCGCCCTGCGGCTGCCCGAAGCTGACCGCGACCGGGTGGTGCACACGCTCCGCCTGGCCGAGCAACTGGGGGCAGAAACCGTGACCCTGAGCGGGCAGAATGTCAGCGAGGAACTCCTGAACTATGCGCGCGCCCGCAATGTCTCCAAAATCGTTGTGGGCAAGCCGCTGCGCCCACGCTGGAAGGAGATCGTGTTTGGTTCCGTTGTCGACGAGCTGGCGCGCAACATGGACGACATCGATGTCTACGTCATTAGTGGGGAGCACGACGACTCCCGACCATCGTCGCTGCGTCTGCCCAAACATACAAGCACTAACTCGGCCTATGGCTGGGCGCTCGCGGTCGTCATGGCCTGTAGCGCGCTTGACTGGCTATTGTTTCCTGCCTTCGAAAAGGCGAACCTGGTCATGGTCTACTTGCTCGGGGTCACTGTGGTCGCGATGCGCGGCGAGCGCTTCGCGGCGCTGCTGGCATCGGTGTTGAGTGTCGCTGCCTTTGACTTCTTCTTTGTCTCGCCGCGCTTCAGCTTTGCGATCACAGACCTGGAGTATCTCGTCACCTTTGCCGTGATGTTGCTGGTGGCGCTCGTCATCAGTACGCTGACCGTGCGTTTGCGGCAGCAGGCAGAAGCCGCCCGCCACCGGGAACGGCGTACGGCGGCGCTCTACGCGCTGAGTCGCGAGCTGGCGAGCACACGGGATATTGACGGCCTGCTGCGGGCTGCCGCTCGCCATCTGCACGAGGTCTTCGAAAGCCAGGTGAGTCTGCTTCTCCCCGATGCGGCGGGTCACTTACGACAGTGGGATGCCGGAGCAGATGGGCCGAGCCACGGTCTAGGCAGTCAGGTCCTCGGTGCTCTCGATACGAAGGAATGCGCTGTGGCCCAGTGGGTCTATGAGCACCGACAGATGGCTGGGCTCGGCACAGCGACCTTGCCCAGTGCTGAGGCCCTCTATGTCCCGATGCTGGGCACGCGCGGGGCAGTTGGGGTGCTGGGGATACGTCCCGCCGCGCCACGTCGTCTGCTGGCCCCGGAGCAGCTCCACCTGCTCGAGACCTTTGCGAATCAAACGGCGCTGGGGATTGAACGCGCCACTCTGGCTGGAGAAGCGCAGCAAGCACAGGTCCAGGTCGCAACTGAACGGCTGCGGAATTCCCTGCTCAGCACAGTATCGCACGACCTGCGCACCCCCCTGACGGCAATTGCTGGCGCCGCCAGCGGTCTGCTCGAGGACAACGCCCGGCTCGACACGTCGACGCGCCACGAACTGTGCCAGACGATCGCTGAGGAAGCCCACCGCCTGAATCGGCTGGTGCATAACTTGCTGGATATGACGCGACTTGAGGCTGGCACCATCCAGGTGCACAAGGAATGGCAGCCACTGGAAGAGGTCATAGGTGCAGCGCTGACACGCCTGGAGGCGCAGTTGCACGATCGTCCATTGACCACGCATCTGCCCCAGGATCTCCCACTGGTCCCCCTGGACAGTGTGCTGATCGAACAGGTGCTTATCAATCTGCTCGACAATGCCCTGAAATACACCCCACCTGGCAGCCCTCTGGCGCTCACAGCCTGGGCCACCGAGGACACGGTCACTGTCGAAGTGGCTGACCGAGGCCCAGGGGTGCCACCTGGGGAGGAGGAGCGGATCTTTGACAAGTTTTACCGGGTGCAGCGCCCTGCTCAGCCCAGTGGTACCGGATTGGGCCTGACAATTTGCCGTGGCCTGGTGGAAGCCCATGGCGGGCGTATATGGACCGAAAACCGGCCCGGAGGTGGCACGCTGGTACGCTTCACGCTGCCGCTGACAGGCACCCCGCCCTACGTTGCTCCTGAGGAAGAAATGACCGGAGACCACCTCCCTACGTCCAGCGAACACTGAGTCTGGCGTAGGGATGCTGTGCCGTTGGGTAGCGTATGACAGACCTCCGTCCCGCTATCTTAATCATCGAAGATGAACTGCCGATTCGCCGCGTCCTCTGCGCCACCTCGCAAGCTAGTGGCTACCAGGTGAGGGCCGCGGCTACGGCACAGGAAGGCTGCACCCAGGCCGCGCTGCGCCAACCGGCGCTTATTCTCCTCGATCTCGGGTTACCTGATCTGGATGGTCTAGAGGTGACGCGCCGATTGCGAGAGTGGGCCACCATGCCAATCATTGTCCTGTCGGCGCGTGGCCGAGAATCCGACAAGATTGCTGCCCTTGACGCTGGGCCCGACGACTACGTGACCAAGCCCTTTGGGATGGGCGAGTTGCTGGCGCGCATCCGTGTGGTGCTGCGTCATATTGCCCACACGGCACAGGCGCCAGACACGCCGGTCTTTACCGTCGGGCAGCTACAGGTCGATCTGGCGCGACGCTACGTGTCGGTCGCTGAGCAGTCGGTCCACCTTACCCCGATCGAATACAAACTTCTGGCCACTCTTGTGCACTACGCTGGGAAGGTGGTGACCCATCGCCAGTTGTTGCAAGAGGTCTGGGGAGAGCATGCCATACACGACGCCCACTACCTGTGGGTATACATGAGTCAACTGCGCCACAAACTCGAGCCGGAGCCGGCGTGCCCACGTTATCTGCTCACCGAGCCAGGTGTTGTACACACTGCATCGCAGTGATCTGGAGGTCGCAATGGCGTTGCAACCAGCCATTCGCAAAGCGCTGGAAGAGGAAAGCCACAAGCGCATTGCTATGCATTACGCCGGTTGACCAGGCGGACGGCTGATGGGCTCACATGTGCGGGTGCGCTGCCAATGAGGTTGGCAAGCGGCGAGACAACAGCCGTACTCCAGTGTACAGGGCGCATCAGCTATGTGATGCTCCCCAGAGTCATGCACGCAATTTTGATGCAACCTTAAGGGAGTCAGGCCGCTTTTTAACACTCTTTTGACCTTGCATCCCCTATGCTCTCTTGGGGCGCGTTGCTCTCGGCAGCCGTTGCCGTGCGCGTGCGCGCTCCACGCGAGGAAAACAGGGGATCGGTGAGGCCAGAGAAGCTCAGGAGGCCGGAGGAGATCCCAGGACAGGGGTGGACACGTGTAAAAGGGGATACGCTATGAAGATCATTGTTTCCATGGATGAACGTGGATGGATTGTGGCCAAAAATGCGCAGGGAGACATGCTTGAGGACTGTTTCTTCAAGACGGATGACGAGACGGACGAGGAGATCAGGGCCTGGGGGTATCAGCGCCTGGTCCACGCCTATCCCACCGCGCAGATTGCAGCGGGTGAGGGAATCGACCCACAGGAGATTAAAGAATTGTTCCTCGAGAGTTGAGCATGGCACTGCCAGATATACCCTGCAACGCATGACCGCAATGCTCCTGGAAAGCTCCCAGCAAGCGCGGTCATGGTGCAAAGGGATGTGAGGGGCGCATGGAGTTTTTGCGGCGCGCTGGTGGCGACACGCGAGAGACACATGCGGTGCAAATGTAGGTGCCCTATCAGTATACCCGAGCAGGACGCGCCACAGCACACGATGTCTCTCCAGCCTACATCCAACGGTAGTGTTGCAAAAAGTGCATGGCCTTGACATCACCAGCGAGTCCATACATGCTGTCTCCCTCAGACACTGGCGCATGGCCGACAGCTCCTCGATGCGTCATTGCACGTCAATTGCTGCGTGGCGCATTGCGGTTCCTGCAGGAACCCTATTGCTTCCATGGGGATAGAGACATGTGTGGCACATCGCATGTGATGGCATCGCCTTGCAGCCAGAGCTGTATCGTCAACCGCGGAGAGAAAAGAGGATAGTATGCGAGGGGACCAGATTAGGGGGGGGCGAGACCTCCCACCGGGTGCGCCTCTCCCCAACCTACCTAGAGGCGTCATTGTCGTTGGGGTGTTGGTGCTGCTCGGCGCAATCCTGCTTCTGACCATGTTTTATACTGTCGAGGCCGATGAAGTGGCCGTCGTACAGCGTTTCGGCAAGTATGTGCGCCGGGAGGAGCCAGGCCTGCGCACCAAACTGCCCTTTGGGCTGGAGACCGCGCGCAAGGTGAAAGTGCAACGGGTCTTTAAAGCGGAGTTTGGGTTCCGTACGGAAGAGCCTGGCGTGCGCACGCGCTTTAGTCAGCGCTCCTTCGCGGAGGAGTCGCTCATGCTCACGGGTGATCTCAACGTGGCTGAGATCGCCTGGATCGTGCAGTTTCGCATTATCGATCCTATCAAGTATCTCTTTGGCAATAGAAATCCGGCGCTGACGCTGAACGATGTCGCGCAAATCGTCATGCGTTCAGTCGTGGGAGATCACACGGTGACGGAGGTGCTCACGGAACGCCGCGCCGAAATTGCCCAGCAGGTGCAGACCAAGATGCAAGAATTGCTCAACCTATACGCGACCGGTTTGCGCGTCGAAACGGTACAAATGCAGAGCGTGACCCCACCGTCTGATGAGGTCAAACGCGCGTTCAACGAGGTCAATGAGGCACAGCAGGAGCAGTCACGCAAGACCAACGAGGCGGTGCAGGCTTTCAACCAGGAAGTCCCCCGCGAACGTGGCGAAGCCGAGCGCACGCTTGCCAAGGCCGAGGGCTATGCCATCAACCGCACCAACACGGCCAAGGGGGACGCGGCACGTTTTACCGCACTGCTGACCGAATACCAGAGGGCTCCGGAGGTCACACGTCGACGCCTCTATCTGGAGACCATGCGCGAGATTCTCCCCACGGTGAAACAGCTGTACGTGTTCGATGGTGACCAGCCGTCGTCGGTGTTGCCGTTCCTAGATCTCCAGCGCGGCGATATGGCTCCTGGAGCCGCAGCAGGGAAGGAGAAGTGACATGCAGCGCGTTGTCGCACCGTTGCTCATGCTGGTGATACTGCTCGTGCTCCTTGTCGGCGGCACGTTGTATCAGGTCGATGAGACCGAGCAGGTGATCGTCACACAATTTGGGGAACCGGCGCGGGCCCCGGTTACCACGCCTGGATTGAAGGTCAAGGTCCCGTTTATGCAGACCGTCCATCGCTTCGACAAGCGCATCCTCGAGTGGGACGGCCTGCCAGGCCAGATCCCGACGCTGGATAAGCGGTTTATCGTGATGGACACGACCGCACGCTGGCGCATCATCGACCCGCTGCGCTTTCTGCAATCCGTAGGCGAGGAGCGCTCGGCGCAGAGTCGTCTGGATGATCTGATCAATGCCGCGGCACGCGATGTCATCAGCAGCCATCTGTTGATCCAAGCCGTCCGCACGTTTGCCCGTGAGCTGCCGGCGGAGGCACTCGAGGAGGCTGGGCCTCCAGAGGAACAGCGCGTGGTAGCGGAAGTGAAGTCTGACGCCACGGTACCCCCCACAGTGAAGGAGGTGCCCCCAGAGGAGCGCCTGGGGCGTGATGCCCTGACCGCGCTCATGGTCAAACGGGCGCAGCAGAACATGTCCTCGTTGGGCATCGAGCTCATCGATATACGGATTAAGAGCATTAACTACGTCCGTGAGGTCGAGCAGCGGGTCTACGAACGCATGATTTCGGAGCGCCGGCGGATTGCGGCGCGTTACCGCTCCGAAGGGGACGGCGCCAGCGCGAAGATTCGTGGCGAGAAGGAGCGCGAGTTAGACCGCATACGCTCAGAAGCGTATCGGAAGGCCCAGGAGACGATCGGCAAGGCGGACGCCGAGGCAGCCCGCATCTATGCTGAAGCGTACGGCCAGGACCCGGAGTTTTATGCGTTTTACCAGACGCTCGACGCGTATAAACAGACGCTCCAGAAGAACGCGAGTTTGCTGTTGACCACCGGCAGCGATTTCTACCGCTATCTGAAATCCGTCAACGGCGTCGTGCCGCATGCGACGGCCAAGGAGGGCAAGCCGTAAATGTTGGGCAACTCCGCTCGCAAGGCCCTCGGAGGAGGGCGCGACAGCTCTCTGACACTGTCCTGGCGCTGTCTGCTGCGCGCTCTCCAGGAATCCACGACATGAGACACATAGGCACGATCGCTGAGCAAAGACAGGCAGAACGTTTTGTCCATTTCCTGGCCGCGCAGCACATCGAGGCTGAATTGCGCCCGCTCCAGGAGACAGGGTATGCCGTGTGGGTGTTGGATGAGGAGCGCGTTGCCACCGCCCGCCAGCAGTTGGAAACGTTTCTGACCATGCCAGACGACCCGCAGTTTGATGTCCTCAAGGAGCGTCAACCCCGTGTGGCCAGGCGTTTCCTCCAGCACCGCCCGCCAGCGGATCGCGCGCGGTATATCGATGTACGTACAGAGATATTTCAACGGCGTCTGTCGCCTATCCCTATGACATGTCTGTTCATCGGTGTATCCATGGTCGTGACACTGCTCGCGCACGTGCCAGCGTTGGCTCCGGTGATCTCGAAGCTCTATTTTTCTGCCTACCTTGGGACGGCATTTCCCGAAATCCGTGCCGGAGAGGTCTGGCGCTTGGTGACGCCGATCTTCCTCCATGGCGGACTGTTGCACCTCCTGTTCAATATGCTCTGGCTGTATCAGCTCGGCGGACAGATTGAGGCGCAGGAATCCAGTCGCTATGTCGCTGTCATGGTGCTGGTCTTCGCCAGCATCTGTAATACAGCCCAGTATCTCGTGTCAGGGCCGCTGTTTGTCGGCATGTCCGGCGTGGTCTATGGGCTGCTCGGCTATATCTGGATAATGACGCGCTTTCAGGTGGGCACGCGGTATATGCTGTCGGAGCAAACGGTGATGGTGATGCTCCTGTGGCTTGGGCTGTGCCTGGTCGGCATCATTCCACATGTCGCCAATACGGAGCATGTTGTCGGTATGCTGCTCGGCGTGGCGTGGGGCTTTGTGCGGTCAGGTTGGTGGGGCGAGATGCGCCGACGTCGTCGATGGCACAAGCGGCTTTCGTGATCGTATGAGCGGAGCGCCTCACTGCCTGTGCAACACATGCGGGGAGCAGGGCACAATGAGAACATTGCATGCCAACAGAGGTATTACCAGCAGGCAGGTCGGAGTCGCCATTGTCTTGGTCCTGTTACTGTCCTTTATCGTGATTTTCCTTTGGAGGCATGAGGACACGCATTGGCTCCAAAGCGCTTTTGAAGGATCAGTGAAGAAGCTCCAACTCATACAAGACATGAGCCGTAACCTGCTTGCATCAGCCGAGGCGGAGAAGAGCGCAGTGATGGCGGATACGGACGAGGCCTCACAGGCCTTTGCCAAGCAGTCCATACAGGCATCGCAAAACGTGGAAAAGGCTCGACGCGAGCTCGAGCCCCTGCTTGAGGGCAACCGCCAGGAGGCACAGCTTTTCCGTGAGTATAGCCAGTGCTGGGAAAAGCTCCAGGAGATCGATCGCGAGGTGCTCTCCCTGGCCGTGCAAAACACCAACCTCAAGGCGCTCAGGCTGTCCTTTATCCCTGCCGCTGAAGCGGTGAAGTCCATGGAAGAAGCCCTCAACCACCTGATGGATGTGGTCTCTTCATCCCCCGCCGCAGTGCCCATCACCCGACTCGCTGCGAAGGCCATCATTGGTGCATTCAATATATACACGCTGCAAGCACCGCACATCGCCGAGAGCTCAGTACCCCGCATGGATGAGATGGATGCGGTCATGAAAAGCCTTGATGCACAGGTTACCGACGCCTTGCATAGCCTGCAAGCTCTGGTGGACGGGCTAGGCCAGCCTTTTCTCGAGGCGGCATGGGTATCTTACAAAGACTTCCAAAAAATCAACGCGGAAATTGTCGAGCTGTCGCGCCAGAACAGCAATGTTCGCTCGTACGCCCTGTCCCTGGGACAGAAGCGCAAGACGACTGCTCAATGTCAGGATTTGCTGGCGGTTCTGCAGGAGAGTGTCCAACAGAGCATGAGGTACAAGGCCACAAGGTAGTCAAGTGCCGGAAGACAGAGCGCAGGTCATGAGGTAGCCCGGTGTAGAGCTTACCTCAAGAGGTGTCCGCTACATTCATGCAGGGAGATGGTCAACGTCAAGGCGGTCACAGAGGAGGGTCGGTGTACATACAGGTCGCTGGGATCCGCCATGCATCAATAGGCTAGAATTGCACGAGGCTCTGCACAGCCGCAACCACGCAGCCTGTACCGGGACCTGTGCGAACGTGGGGAGAGCACTGGTGAGTTTACGGGCCAAACTCCTACTAGGGTATATAGTGTTTATCGTGGCCCTGGTGCTGCTTGGTGGATGGAGTGCCTGGCATATCCGAGCCATGGGGAAGGTATCACAGCGCATTCTCACCGATAACTACGAGTCAGTGATCGCGGCGCAGGATATGAAGGAGAGTCTTGAGCGGCAGGATTCAGCCGCACTCTTTGTCCTCCTCGGCGAGCATCAGCGCGCCAGCAGACAACTGCATGAGCATCGCCAGCGGTTTGATGCGGCTTTTGGACGCGCGGCCAATAACATCACGGAACCGGGCGAACCTGAGGTGATCGAGGCAATCCGCCGTGAACGCGATGGGTATTATGCGCTCTTCGACGCTTTTCTGACCGAGGTAGGGAGCTTGTCAGCAGAAGATGACATCAATGTGGCGGTGTCAGAAGCCATAGCGCGTCGTAACAGCGCCTATTTCACCCGTCTTGCCCCGGCCTTCGATCGGCTGCGCGCGTCCTGTGATCGCCTGCTGCACGTGAATCAGGGCGCCATGCTCGCCAAGGCCGAGGCGGCCGCAGGGGTAGCGCAACGCTGGTTCCTGATGACCTTGACCGTGGCCGGTGTGCTGGTCGTGGCAGGGCTCGGGCTTGCCATCTCGCTCGCTGGCAAGATGGTGCGCCCCGTGCATGCCTTGACGGCTGCCACTGCCAGGATTGCCAGTGGGGACTTGGACGCGCAGGCGGAGGTCCTGTCGCACGATGAGATTGGTCTCCTGGCAACCGAGTTCAATCGCATGGCGGAGCACATTCGGCAATTACACCGCTCGGATGTGGGGAAACTGCTGGTAGCGCAGCAGACCACCGAAGCGATCATTGCCTCTCTCTATGATCCCGTACTGGTCACGGACGCGCATGGGGGCGTCACGAAACTCAATCCAGCGGCTGAGGAGCTCTTCGGGCCTGAGGGGCAGAACATGGGCAAACCCGTCGCAGAGATTGCCCGCGATAGCCAAATTGCCATGGCAGTCTCCGAAGCCTTGCACTCACAGCGTCCGGTCGCTGGGGAAGGCAGGGCAGCGGTGCTGCCCCGTGCTCTTGATGGTTCAGAGCGTACCTTCCGTCTCCGCACCACCCCCATGCGCGATGAGGAAGGACGGCTGCTCGGGGCCGTTACACTGCTCGAAGACATCACACGTTTACGCGAGATCGACCGGCTCAAATCTGAGTTCATAGCCACTGCCTCTCACGAACTGCGCACGCCGCTCACCAGTGTACAGATGGGCATTCATCTCTTGCTGGAAAGCGCGGTGGGACCCTTGACCGACGCACAGCATGAGGTGCTGACGATCTGCGGGGAGGACTGTGAACGGTTGGAGAAACTGATGCGTGACCTGCTTGATCTCTCGCGGATCGAAGCGGGCGAGGCGGCACCCACTCTCGTGCCCATCAGTGCTACCACCCTGCTGCAGGCGGCGGTGGCCGCGGTGCAGCCGTTCGTCGAGGGGCAAGAACGGACACTCCAAGTCGACGTGCCCTCGGGGTTACCGTACGTGCTGGCAGACCGCCTGCAGATCGAGCGGGTCCTCTCGAACCTCATGAGCAATGCCGTACGTCATACCAAACAGGGGGATGACATTGCCGTGACGGTCACCCCGCACGAGGGATATGTAGCGGTCGCTGTCACTGATGCAGGCAGCGGCATCCCTTCCGAGTATCTGCCGCGCATCTTCGAGAAGTTTGTGCAGGTGCCCAACGCACCATCCGGCGGCGCGGGACTCGGGCTGGCCATCTCGAAACGTATTGTCGAGGCGCACGGTGGACAGATCGGGGTGCGCTCCGAGGTGGGGCGTGGGACGACATTTACCTTTACCTTGTCGGTGGCCGGCGTCACGCCAAGTCTTGCCCAGGCAAGTGACATAGAGCAAGCTCAGGAGGTCTGATGCAACGTGTACTGATGATCGATGATGAAGCGCATATTCGGCACATGATGCGCCTAACCCTGGAAGCCGCTGGCTACGAGGTCGACGAAGCTGCAGACGGTCTGCGAGGTCTCGAGATGTGTAGCGCTGGCGCAGCCTGGGACGTCGTCTTGCTGGACCAGAAGATGCCGGGTATCGATGGCATCGAAACGCTCCGTCGTCTCCGCGAGCGTGCCGCAGCGACACGGGTGATCATGGTGACAGCCTTTGCCTCCATCGAGCTCGCCGTGGAGGCTATGAAACTCGGTGCCACGGATTTCGTACGCAAACCCATGACCCCAGATATCCTGCGCAATACGGTGGCCGCAGCCCTTGCCAAGCCTCCTGTCGCCACGCCCGTGGACCGGCCGGCGAGAGCAGCGCGCCCCCAACGCCCCCGTATCGAGACCGTGACTATGAATGGTTTTCACATTGTGCGCACGAGCGAAGAGGAGCGCGCGACCTCCGAACCCCCCGGGGTGTATCATTTTCTGGTGCGGGAGCCGAAGGGACAGGAACAAGACATTGTGGTACAGGTCGATGCCAGTGCCGTGGCCATGGTTGAGCGGTTGATACGCCGGAGCCTGCCTATCCAGAGCTCGTTCTGGAAGAGTTATGCGGAGCACACGCTAGCGACATATGTGTGGGACGAGGGGCGGATACCATCTGCGCCCCTCACCATTACGCAGGTCGACCGTCGCGGTGTGGACCTTGCGTCTCGTTGGGAGGAGACTGTACGATGACGCGAAAGCGGAGCTGACACCGCGGTCTGTTCGGCCCCTGCTCCCAGGCGTGGCCGAGGTGCGCGCACTTCGTACAGCAGGTGGACTATGGCGGACAACCATCCCACGGTCCTGGTCATCGAAGACGAAGCCCAGATTCGGCGCTTCCTGCGGGCCACACTCACGGCCAATGGCTACCAGCTCTTCGAAGCCACGACAGCCCAGGAAGGCCTGGTGCAGACGGCGACGCGCCAGCCCGAGATTGTCATTCTCGACCTGGGGCTCCCTGACCTTGATGGCCTCGAAGTGACGCGGCGCCTGCGCGAGTGGACGACCGTGCCGATCATTGTGCTCTCCGCACGCGGTCAGGAGTCAGACAAGGTCACGGCCCTTGATGCTGGCGCCGATGACTACCTGACCAAGCCGTTCAGCGTTGGCGAATTGCTGGCGCGGCTGCGGGTGGCGCTACGCCACGCGGCGCGTACCTCCCAGGAGCCTGGAGAGCCGACGTTTGCCCTGGGTGATCTGCGCGTCGACCTGGCACGACGGCAGGTGTATATCGCCGAGCAGCAGATCCATCTCACCCCCATTGAGTACAAACTCCTGACCACCCTGGTACGGTATGCTGGCAGAGTGGTCACTCACCGCCAGTTACTGCAAGAAGGCTGGGGCCCTGGCCATACCGAGGCCAGTCATTACCTGCGCGTGTATATGGGGCAACTGCGGCATAAACTCGAAGCCGACCCCGCCCGCCCACGCTATCTCGTGACTGAGCCAGGTGTCGGGTACCGCCTCAAGACGGACTGAGTACAGGCTGCCGAGTGCAGAGCCATTACGTGTTGAACCTTATAAACCGACCCTCGACAGCATCGCCCTGCGCGTAACTGACGGCGTGCGTCAAAACCCCAGCCGGATTCATCAGCCGGATCGTCCCACCCTTGTTCGAGAGTTGGGCCCCCCCTCCCGAGAGGACCACCGACACCGAGCCACCAGCGGGTAGGAGCACACCGCCGAGCACTTCGGCTATGTTGTTCTTGTCAACAATACTCCACCCTGTAAGGTCCACTGCAGTCAACGTGGTGTTGCCGATCACCACGACTTCTTTGCCCGGATCCGCCCCGACCGGATTGACCAGAGCCCGCTCAATATACACGGCGGGAAATGCCGGATGGGTATCACCCGTATCCCCTGGAGTTGCTCCGGGCAAAATTTCCTTCGACACGCCCGGAATGCGGTCGCCGTGCGGGTCTGTCGGCAACCACTGGGTCTTGAATCGGAAGAACAGCCCGACGAAGTGGTCCGGGAAGTGGAGGATCAACCCGCCATCATTAAAGACGCCGTTGTCCTCGTCGTGTTCATGCAGCGCGTTCCCTTGATTCATGTGGATATCGTGCATCCGGGTGCGTTCCCATTTTTCCGATCAGGCTGCCAGCAAAGCACGGTGTGAAGTA
>AR_comb_assmDRAFT_10040573_pt1 | contig 14088 bp, 12 predicted proteins | sample ArasoioldDNA_FD_10543 | JGI IMG/M metagenome (IMG submission 10543) | reverse complement strand
CCGGCGCCAGCGCCAGCAGCGAGTTCTTCTCGTAGACGTCGCCCGGCGCGTCGGGCAGCCCGAGGTACCTCTCGGTGTAGAAGGTGTCGTAGTTGCGCTGGTCGGTCACCGGCGCGCCCGCGACCGCCGCCTTGTAGACGTCCGGGCGCTTGAGCACCGCCAGCGCCGATGCGAACCCGCCGAAGGACCAGCCGGTGATTCCCACCCGTGAGAGGTCCACCTCCGGCACTTGCTGCGCGAGCAGCTGCAGCGCCGCCACCTGGTCCTCGAGCACCACCCCGGCAAAGTTGTTGCGGATCGCCCGCTCCCACTCGCGGCCGCGGCGGGGCGTGCCGCGGTTGTCGAAGCCCACCACCAGGAATCCTTGATCGGCGAGCCACTGGTCGCTCAGCAGCGTGCGCGCGCTGGACTGGACGTGGTTCGAGTGCGGGCCGCCATAGATGGAGACGATGGTGGGCAGCTTCTGCCCCGGCCGGGCGTCACGCGGGCGGAGGACGAAGGACCAGAAGCCCTGCGGGCCCAGCTTGCGGTACTCGGGCGCGGGCGCACGGAGCGGCGTGGCGCGCACCGTGGGAATCCGTCCGATGAACCGCCCCCCGCGGTCGAACACCGACCAGTCCGGCAGCGAGGTGGGCGTCTCGATCGAGACCAGCCGCGTCGGGCCGTCCTCGGCGATCATCCCGCTCACTTGCACGCGCTCGTTCGGCTGACCCACCACCCGCTCGGGGTTGCCGCCGTCGCGCACCCGCATCACGACCAGGTCCGGCGACTCGGGGCTGGCCTGGTAGTACAGCGCGCGCTCGGTGACGTCGTAGCCGAGGATGCGGAACAGCTGCTGGTCCGGCCGCACCCAGCTCCCGAGCCGCCGCCCGTCCACCGAGCGAATCTCCGCCTCCGGCGCTCCGTTCCTCTCGGTGACCCAGAAGAACGCCGAGCCGTCGGGCAGCCACAGAGGGAACGGCTCGCCGCGGCGTTCCGAACCGTAGTGCTGGAGGTTGATCCACGCCGGGTCCTGCTCCTCGAGCAAGGTCTGCGTCGCACCGGTCTTCACGTCCACCGCGAGCAGCAGGGCGTGCTGCTGGACCCGGTCCATCACGTAGACGGTGAGCGGGCCCTTCCGGGGCCACTTCACCTGCGTGAGGTACGGGTACTTCTCCGCGTCCCACCTCACCCAGACCGTCTTTCCGTTTCCGCTCACCGGGACGATGCCCACGCGCACCTTGGCGTTGGCCTTGCCGGGGCGCGGGTAGGGCAGCGTCTGGAATCCGGATTCCGGATGCGCAGGGTCGCCGAGGGTGAACGTCTCCACGGCGCGCGTGTCCGCCTCCTCGAAGGCGATCAGCTTGCTGTCCGGGCTCCACCATGACCCGTCGTAGCGGTCCATCTCCTCCTGGGCGACGAACTCCGCGAGGCCGTGCGTCACCCGGTCCAAGCCGCCAGTGGTGAGCCTCTTCTCCTTCCCGGTGGCCAGGTCGAGCACGTGGACGTCGTTGCTCTTCACGTAGCTGACCGTCTTGGCGTCGGGGGACAGCCGGGGGTCGAGCACGCCGGTGGGCGGCAGGACCTTCACCGACTGCTCGACGGTCCGTCCGGCGAGCAGCCCCGCCACGTCCACCCGGTACAGCCGCCCCGAGAGCGGAGCGATGATCGTCTTCCCGTCGTCCGAGAGCTGGTAGCTGACCAGGCCACGCGCGGCGACCCGCTGCCGCTCGAGCTGCGCCCGCTCCGCCGGGCTGAGCTGCTGGGTGGTCCCCTTGAGGAGCGCCTCGGCCGACAGCAGCTCACGGGCCTGGCCGGCGTCGACCTCGAAGACGTGGAGCGACTGCACCGGCGAATCGGCCGCCGAGCGGAGGAAGAAGACGTGTGCGCCGCTCCGGTCCATCTTCAGCGAGTTCGGCGCGCCGTTCTGGAACTTCCGGGTCTCGGCGATCTGACGAAGGACGGGGTCCGGCGGCGGGGGAGCAGGCGTGGCAGCGAGCATGAGAAGGGTGGAGGCGAGAACCATGGGCGCTCCGAACCCTTAGCCGAGCACCGCCCGGGACGATAGGGTGAGTGCGTTGCGTCATGCCTCGTCCCTGGATCATCGGTGTCCCGCTCGTCGCCCTCCTCCTGGGACTCTTCGTGGGCAACGTGCTCGGGCCCAGGCTGCAGATGCTGCGTCAGCTCCGTGAGCGCGAGCGCCAGCAGAAGGAGCACCTCGTCCGGCTCGGCCAGTGCCTGCAGCTCGAGCGCTGGAACCTGGAGCGTGACAGGGACGGTGGGATGGTGGTCCGCGCGGAGGTTCGCGCGGGGCGCGAGGGCCGCCTCGCGCTCGACGCGCACGCCGATCAGGGTAGCGACGAGGTGCTCGTTCCCGACGTGCAGCGAGCGCCCCTGCTGCCGGCGCCGGTGCGCGCGGGGGAGGAGCTCGTGCTCGAGCGTCACCTCCGGCGGCTGCGACCCGGAGAACCCGATGCCATCAGCTTGCGCTTCAGCTGCCGCCCGCCGGGGCCGGTGGGCATCTTCGGGGTCGTCGAGTACGCGACCGGCGTCGCCCGTGAGGGCTCCGACGGGTTCGGCAACGTCGTCCGCCCGCTCCCGCCCTCGCGCTGACGAGCGCTGCCCGCGCGCTATGGCTGGACGCTGGCCACGGCCGAGACCTGTCCCGGCCCTAGCAGCTTGAAGACGATGGGCGGCTGCGCCCGGGCGGCCTGGATGAGCTCGCCGGCCTCCTTCGCCGAGTGTACCGGATGGCCGGCGACCTCGACGATGACCAGCCCCGCCTGCAGGCCCGCACGCGCTGCCGGAGAGCCCGGCTCGACCGAGAGCACCAGCGCTCCGGCGCCGTGCCTGCCGATCGCCTCCTCCACCTCGGGCGTCACCTCGCCGATCTCCACGCCCAGCCGCATGGGGACCATCCCCTCGGGCGGACCCTGTTCCACATCGGGCTCGGGCGGAGCAGGGCGGAGCGGACCCGAGCCCTCGAGGTCGGTGCGCTCGCCGAGGCGAACCCCGACGGTCGAGGACTGGCTCCCCCGGATCACGCCGAGCTTCACCATCTCTCCGGGGCGGTGCAGGCCCACCAGCCGGGTGAGGGCGCGTGCCGACTCGATGGGGCGGCCGTTGAGCGAGACGATGACGTCGGACTGCGTGAGCCCGGCCGCCCGCGCCGACGAGCCGGGCACGAACCCATTGACGACCGCGCCGTGCCGCCCGTCGAGCCCCATCGCCTTCGCCAGGTCCGGCGTGAGGTCCTGGGTGTACACGCCCAGGGCGCCACGGACCACGCCGCCGCTGCGCTCGAGCTGCGGGAGGATCGCCCGCACCATCGACGAGGGGATGGCGAAGCCGATCCGGCTGCCGCTCTGGTTGTTGACGATCGCGGCGTTCACGCCGACGACCTCCCCGGAGAGGTCGAACAGCGGGCCGCCCGAGTTTCCCGGGTTGATGGCCGCGTCGGTCTGGAGGAACTCGTCGTACGGGCCGGACCCGAGATCGCGCGCGGTGGCGCTGAGGATTCCGAGGGAGACGCTGGTGGTGAGCCCGAAGGGGCTCCCGATGGCCAGGAGCCAGTCTCCGACCCGGAGTCGGTCCGAGTCGCCGAGGCGGGCCACCGGGAGGTCCTCCGGCGGAGAGCGGAGACGGACCAGCGCCAGGTCGGTGGGGGCGTCACGCCCCACGAGCTCGGCGTCGAAGCGCCGGCCGTCCGCGAGGCTCACCTGGATGGTGCTCGCGCCCTCGACGACGTGGTTGTTGGTGACGATCAGGCCCGAGCGGTCGACCACGAACCCGGAGCCGCCGCGCTCCTGCTGCGGCGGTCGCCGCGTGCCGAAGAAGCGTTCGTGCCCCGGCGGCATGCTGGCCGTCCCGACCACCGCGAGGCTCACGACGCTCGGGCTGATGCGCTCGACCAGGGGCGCCAGCGACGGGAGCGCGATCTCCGGCGAGGTGATCGCCCCGTCGCCGAGGTCCACTCCACCGTCGGGCAGGAGCGGAAGCGACGCCTCCGGGGCCCGCGGCGGTGCGCTGCGCTCGCGCTTGCACGCGGCGAAGGCCAGGGCCATGACCAGCAGCAGGGTCCAGCGGCGCATCGACCAGGAGCCTCCCACCCAGGTATGCGGACCGGCTCCTGGATTGTCCAGCAAACCCGTCCAGCCCGTCGGGGTGGTCTCCGCTATGGGATACAGCCTCCTCCGATGCGCATCCGAGCCGCGACTGCAGCCGACACCGAGGCCCTGTGGGACATCCTCGAGCCCATCGTCCGCGCCGGCGAGACCTTCGCCCTCCCCAGGGACATGTCCCGGGACGACACTCTCGCCTGGTGGCGTGCGCCGGGCCACGAGGTGTTCGTCGCCGAGGTCGACGGCGACGTCCTCGGGACCTATTTCGTCCATCCGAACCAGCTCGGACCCGGAAGCCACGTCGCCAACTGCGGCTACGCCACCGCGCCCCAGGCCGGTGGCCGTGGAATCGCCCGCGCGATGTGCGCGCACTCGCTGGAGCACGCCCGTGCCCGCGGCTACCGGGCCATGCAGTTCAACATCGTGGTGAGCACCAACGCGCCGGCGGTCCACCTCTGGACGGCGATGGGCTTCGAGACCCTCTGCCGCGTCCCGGGCGCGTTCGCCCATCCCACGCTCGGCGACGTGGACACCCTGGTGATGTTCCGGCGGCTCTAGCCGCGAGGACTCAGGCGAGCGTCCGCAGAACGCCCCGGAGCAGCTCGACCATCTGCTCGATCTGGCCCCGCTCGATGATGAGCGGCGGGGAGAGGGCGATGATGTCGCCCGTGACGCGGATGAGCAGCCCGCTCCGGAACGCCTCGACGAGGGCGTCGTAGCCCCGCGCGCCGACCTTCCCTGCGCGCGGCTCGAGCTCGATGCCCGCCACCAGCCCGAGGTTCCGGATGTCGATGACGTGGGGCAGCCCCTTCAGGGAGTGCACCGCGTCCTCCCAGAAGGGCGCCAGCTCGGCCACGCGCTGGAACAGCCCCTCCCGCCGGTAGACCTCGATGGTCGCCAGGCCCGCGGCGCACGCCAGCGGATGTCCCGAGTAGGTGTAGCCGTGGAAGAACTCGATGCCCGCCTCGGTCGCGTCCACCACCGCCTGGTAGATGCCGCGCCGGACGACGACCGCGCCCATCGGCACCGCGCCGTTGGTGATGCCCTTGGCCACGGTGAGCATGTCGGGCTGGACCCGGAAGTAGTCCGCGCCGAAGGGGGTGCCGAGCCGGCCGAAGCCGGTGATGACCTCGTCGAAGATGAGGAGCAGCCCGTGCTTGTCGCAGATCGCCCGGAGCCGCTCGAGGTAGCCCTTCGGGGGAACGAGCACGCCGGTCGATCCGGCCATCGGCTCGACGATGACGCCTGCGATGGTCCGGGCGCCTCGCTTCGCGACCAGCTCCTCGAGCGCGTCCGCGAGCTGCGCTCCCCAGGCCGGCTGTCCTCGAGAAAAGGCGTTGTGCGCGAGGTCGTGGGTGTGCGGCAGGTGGTCGACCTGCGGCAGGAGCTGCGCAGCGAAGGCCTTCCTGTTGGACTCGATGCCTCCCACGCTGATGCCGCCGAAGCCGACGCCGTGGTAGCCGCGCATCCGGCCGACGAAGCGCACCCGCTCGGGCTGGCCGCGGGCCTGGTGGTACGCGAGAGCGATCTTCAGCGCCGAGTCCACGGCCTCCGAGCCCGAGTTCGCGAAGAACACGTGGTCCAGGTCGCCGGGGGCGAGCGCCGCCACCTCGCGGGCCAGGGCGAAGCTCGCCGGGTGTCCCATCTGGAAGCCGGGCGCGAAGTCCAGCGTCGCCGCGGAGCGCTGGATGGCATCCACGATGTGCGGCCGGCAGTGACCGGCGTTCACGCACCAGAGCCCCGCGGTCCCGTCGAGGACCATCCGCCCGTCCGGGTCGCGGTAGTGCATCCCCGAGGCGCTGGCGAGAAGCCGGGGCGCCTTCTTGAACGCCCGGTTGGCGGTGAACGGCATCCAGAGCTCTTCGAGCGAGAGCTCCCCGGCAGCGGCATCGGGTGGGGGCGTCATGCAGAGGGCAGAGTCGCCGCTCGGCGGCTCCGGAGCAACCCCGACTCAGTGAGCTACGGCAGGATGACCAGGCGGACCCCGCCCATCAGCCACTCGTGGGTGCCCTTGTTGTCGATCGGCTGGCTCTGCGATCCGCCGCCCGACCCGCCGACCGTCCCCGTTCCGTACTGCCCGATGGAGAAGCTCACCCAGGGGCCGATCCGGACGACCGAGCCGAGGGCGAAATCGATGCCGAGTTGCGCGGTGGCCCACTCCCAGCCCGAGAACTCGATGTTTCCCGAGGCGGCCCCGCTGACTCCGATGCTGAGCTTCTCGTAGCCGGAGCCGAGCCCGATCCACGGGTCGACCGAGGCGCTCCCCGCTGGATGCCAGTGCACCTGTCCGCCGAAGCGCATCGTGCTGGGCGAGCAGCTGAAGTCCGTCCCGCAGGTCGTCGCGTCGGTGGAACCACCGAATCCGTAGGAGAAGTAGACGCCGAGGAAGAGCGAGTTCCACAGGCGTACTCCGACGTCGACCCAGACCGGGATGGTGTAGGAGTCGAGGTCGCTCATCTTGTTGCTGAAGGCCGCGCTGCCCGACCCGAAGGCCTCGCCGAGCGGAATCCCGAACCCTGCCCGTACCGCTGCCTCGAAGTGCGGAGCGTTGGGGTCCGGTGCAGCCGCGGGCGTCGCCGCTGCCGCCGGAGCGCCCGACCCATCCGCCGCGGCCGCTCCGGCCGCCACGCCGGCCGTCGCCGCGGCCACCGGGACGACCAGCGGCTTCGCTCCCGGTCCCCGGGTCACCTCCACCGGGGGGTCCGCCGCCCCTCCCTTCATGGACCAGTCCGCGAGCAGACCCAGCGCGTCGCTCGTCGGCGCCCCCGGCTGCACCTTCACCCGGGCCTCGGTCACGTCCTGCCCCTGCGGATTGACGGAGGTCACCACCACGAAGCTGTCGTCGCCTGCCGTCTCCGGGTGCACCCCGATGATGCGTGTTCCCCGGGTGAGCCTGCCGGCGCGGGCGAGCGCAGCCACGGTCTCGTTCGCCTCGACGCACGGACCACCGTCCGGGTACACCGCTCCCTCCACCGCCGCGCTCAGCTCCACGGGCGTGGACGGCACGGTGATGGTCCGCACCGCACCGCGGTGTCCCCAGTCCGCCTCCACCCGGTACTCTCCAGGCGGGACGCGGACGCTCACCGGCCCCACGCCGACCTTCCGGCCGCCGACGTAGACCGCCTTGCCCGGCGGAGAGGTGGTGATGTCGAGCCGCGAGGTGCCCTTCTTCTTCGCCGCCTTGCGGATCCCGCTCACGTACTTCTGGAACGAGGGCGGGTAGTTGCTGGTGTCGGGCTGGTAGTCGGGCTCCACCCGGAACACGCGGGCGAGCGCCGCCTCGGCGCCCTTGGGGTCGCTCTTCTGGAGCACCTGCGCGAGGAGGGTGAGTGCGTCCCGCTCGGCGCCCCATCGCGCGTCCGAGGGCGGCAGCCGGGTCACGTCGTCGAGCGCGCCCTGGAGCGTCGTCTTCGCCTGCGCGGCCTGGCCTCCGTAGAAGTCGCTCCGCGCCGAGGCGATGGCGCCGGTCACCGCGGAGAGCGTGTGCTCCGTGGTCCCGCCGAACGGCTGCGCCGTCTCGGCTTCCGAGGCGACCTGCGCGCCGGGCTTCGCGGCGAGCGTCGAGCGGAAGCTCCGCGCGGCGATCGCGCTGGCCTCGTCGCACTTGCCGACGGCGATCACCGAGGTCCGACCGGCGTCGGCCGCCGCTGCTCCGGTCCCGGCGAGCAGCAGGACCACTCCGACGAATCGCCGCGCTTCGCTCATCTGCCCCTCCCCTGTCGTGCGCCCTCCGATGCTACCCCGGCGCCCTGCCCGGACCGGCGAGGAATGCGTGCAACCCCGAACGGGCCCGCGTGACATGGCGCAGAAACGTCGTGCTTCCCGGCACCTCGGCCGTGCATGCTCCGCGGCCCTCCCAGGAGATTGCACCTTGGTCAGCCGACGCCTGTTCCTCTCCTCCGCCGCGCTCGCTCCGTTCGCGGCCAGCGCCGCTGGACCGGCAACCGGAGGCGGCGGAGCCGGATCGCGGCCGGTGGTGGTGGGCTCCTCGAACGGCCTCAAGGCCGCGGAGCTCGCGCTGCAGCGGATCCAGGCCGGGACGGATCCCCTGGACGCGATCATCGCCGGCGTGAACCTGGTCGAGGACGACCCGAAGGACATGAGCGTCGGCTACGGAGGCATCCCCAACGAGGACGGAGTCGTCCAGCTCGACAGCTGCGTGATGCACGGGCCGACGGCGCGAGCCGGTGCGGTCGCCTCGCTCGAGGGCATCAAGAACCCCAGCCGCGTCGCGAAGGCGGTGATGGAGACCACCGACCACATCCTCCTGGTCGGTCCCGGCGCGCGGCGCTTCGCGGAGATGAACGGCTTCCCGGTGGAGAACCTCCTCACCGACAAGGCCCGGAAGGTGTGGCTCTACTGGAAGCAGAACCTCTCGGCGAAGGACAAGTGGATCGAGCCGGACATCGAGAAGCTCGACCCGGACGTCCAGGACTTCATCCGCCAGTACGGGCGAGACCCGTTCCGCGATCCGCGCAGCCACGGCACGGTGCACCTCTCGGCCTGCAACGGCCGGGGAGACCTCGCCGGCTGCACCAGCACCAGCGGCCTCTTCTTCAAGATGCCCGGCCGGGTGGGCGACTCCGCGCTCATCGGCGCGGGCTGCTTCGTGGACAACGGCATCGGCGCGGCGGGGAGCACCGGGCGCGGAGAGGCGAACATCCTCGTGTCCGGAGGAAGCCTCGTCGTCGAGCGGATGCGCGCCGGCCGCTCGCCGAAGGACGCGTGCGTCGACGTGCTGAAGCGCATCGCCGAGACGACGAAGGAGAAGCGACTGCTCGACGACAGGGGGCGCCCCGGGTTCGCCATCAGCTTCTACGCGGTGAACAAGGCGGGCGCCTACGCCGGAGCGACCATGTGGAGCACCCGTCCGTCGGGGAAGCCGTCGCAGTTCGTGGTGGCGGACGGCAAGGGTGCGCGGCTGGAGAACACCGCCTTCCTCTACGAGGGAACGCCGACCCTTCCGTGACGCACCCTCGCCCGCGTGGCGCAGGGAGGAGCGAGCGTGTCTGGACATGGCGTGCCGCGGTGCACAGCGTCCCTCCAGGAGGAGACGTCGCCATGGCCAAGAAGGTTGCGATGTTGCTCGGACAGGGATTCGAGGACAGCGAGTTCAAGGTTCCCTTCGACCGGTTGAAGGCCGAGGGCTTCGATGTGGACATCATCGGGCGAGAGGCGGGTGAGGAGCTGAAGGGCGACAAGGGCAAGGTCACGACGAAGGCGACCCGGTCGATCGGCGACTCGCGAGCCCAGGACTACGACGCGCTGGTCCTCCCCGGCGGTCACTCCCCCGACAAGCTCCGGGCCGACGAGCGCTTCGTCCGCTTCGTCCAGGAGTTCGACGCCACGAAGAAGCCGCTGGCCGCCGTCTGTCACGGCCCGCAGCTGCTGATCACCGCCCGCCTCGTCAAGGACCGCACCCTGACCGCCTGGTCCACCATCCAGGAGGACCTCCGGCAGATCGGCGCCCGGGTGAAGGACGAGCCGGTGGTGAAGGACGGCAACTGGATCACCAGCCGGAAGCCGGACGACCTCCAGCAGTTCAGCGACGCGCTGATCCTGGCGCTGCGTTCGTAGAGAAACGCACCGACCGGTTGCTCACGGGGGCCGCTTCTGGTGTGAGGGGTGGGCCCGTGAAGCGCTCGCCGCTCCTCCCCATCTTCCTGATCGTCCTGGCCGACATCCTCGGCCTGACCATCATCCTTCCGCTGCTGCCGTTCTACGCGGAGAAGCTCGGGGCGAGCCCCACCCTCGTCGGGCTCCTGGTCTCGGTTTACGCGTTCTGCCAGCTCCTGAGCGGGCCGTTCCTCGGCCGGTGGAGCGATCGCACCGGGCGCAAACCGCTCCTCATCGTCTCCCAGCTCGGGTCGTTCGCCTCGCGGCTGCTGCTCGCCAGCGCGGGCACCCTCTGGGTCGTGTACCTGGCGCGCATCATCGACGGCCTGACCGCCGGGAACCTCGTCCTCGCCCAGGCGTACATCTCGGACGTCACCGAACCCGAGGACCGCACCCGCTCCTTCGCAATCATCGGCATCAGCTTCGGCATCGGCTTCCTGGTCGGGCCCGCAGTCTCCGGAGCGCTCTCCGGCTTCGGGCTCGCCGTGCCCATCCTCGTCTCCGCCGGGCTCTCCGCCGTCAGCATCCTCGCCACCATCTTCCTCCTGCCGGCGACGAAGCCGGTCACCCAGGAGGCTCCCTCCGGGCCGGCGGGTCGAAGGCTGTCCCTGTTCGCCTGGGGCGAGTACGTCCAGTACTTCCGGCGGCCGGGGCTGTCGCGGCTGCTGGTGGAGTTCCTCTGCTTCGTGATGGCGTTCGCCGCGTTCACCGGCGGGCTGGCTCTGTTCCTCGAGCGTCGGCTGACCTGGAACGGGCGACCCTTCCACGCGCGCGAGGTCGGCTTCGTCTTCGCGTACGCGGGCCTGCTGGGGATCGGGGTTCAGAGCTTCCTGGGAAAGCTGGCGAGACGGTTCGGCGAGCCGTTGCTCGTCGCCGCGGGGTTCGCCTCGATGGCGCTGGGCTACGGGCTGCTCGCCGGCGTGTACGCGCTTCCGCTGCTGCTCGTCGCCGGTCTCTTCAGCTCCTTCGGCACCGGGGTGGTCCGGCCATCGCTGACCAGCCTGGTGACGCAGGCCGTGGCCAGGAACGAGCAAGGGGTGATCCTGGGCCTCAGCACCTCGCTGCAGTCGGTGGCGCAGATCGTCGCGCCCGCGATCGCCGGGGTCCTGATCGACCGTGGCCTGCTCGGGGCCTGGGCGCTGTTCTGCGCGGGGTGCGCCGTGGTGGGCCTCGTGGTCCAGAGGTCGGCGGCGCCGACGGGACGAGAGATCACGGTCCCCTGAAGGTCTCGGTCATGGTGTCCCCGAGCTGCACGACGCGGCGCGGCCTCTCCTGGTCGCGCGTCGGTGAGCCGCCCCGGGCGCGAGTGGTGCTCGGCCGCGAGCGTCGGCTAGTCTCGAGGCGAGGAGGGGGGCCGATGCGGAACGTCTTCATCGTGGTCGTGGCAGCCCTGCTGGTTGCGGGCTGCGCGGCAACGCCGCAGATCGTCCACGACAAGAGCGGGGCGGTCAGCAACTTCGAGGATCTCAAGGGTCGGGCCGTGGTCCTGACCTTCTGGGCGGACTACTGCAAGCCCTGTCTGGAACAGATGCCGATGATGCTCGACTCGGTCGCCACGCACGGGGCGAACATCGTCTTCCTGCCGGTCTTCGTGAAGGAGAAGCCGGGGCACAAGCTCGACGGCTGGCTCGCCACGCAGCCGGAGTGGTTCCGCGATCAGGTCTGCTGGGCAAACGACGACTTCCTCCTCAAGTACGATCGCGGCGTGATGCCCCGCACCTACGTGTACGGGCGGAACGGCAAGCTGGTGGAGAAGTTCGACGGGATGATCGACGCCCAGCGCGCTCCCATCTTCCAGGCGAGCCTCCTTCGCGCGCTCGCCGCGGTGAAGGACTAGCCCGGGCCGAGCACAGCCAGCGTCGCGAGATAGAGCGCGCGATCCGCGGCGGAGAACACCACCGCCACCACCCGGTCGAGCTCCGGCGCGCGCTCGCGCATCACCTCCAGCGCGATGCGTGCCGCCTGCTCGCGCGGGAAGCCGTAGGCGCCGGTGGAGATGGCCGGAAAGGCGATGGAGCGGGTCGAGGGCTCGCCCCGGGCGACGTCGAACGCGGCCTGGTAGGTGCGCCGGAGCAGCTCCGGCTCTCCGCGGCCCCCGCCCTCCCAGACCGGACCCACGGCGTGGATAACGAAGCGCGCCGGGAGCCGGAAGCCCGGGGTGAGCACGGCATGCCCCGTGGGGCAGCGGCCGAGGCGCCGGCAGGCGGCGAGCAGCTCCGGTCCGGCCGCGCGGTGGATGGCACCGTCCACGCCGCCTCCGCCACTGAGCGCGCTGTTGGCCGCGTTGACGATCGCGTCCACGTCGAGCGTGGTGATGTCCGCCTGGAGCACCTCGAGCATCAGGTGGACCGGGTGAAGACCTGCCCCTGGCTCATCCGGTAGGCGTTCTCGCGAATCTTCTCGCGGAGCGCGCGCGGATCGGGAATTCCGCGAAGGGCTAGCCGGGGGTTGGAGCGGTCGGAGGCGACGATCCAGACCGTGCCGATTCCCTGCATCCGCTCGAGCGGGGACTGGGAGAACCCCGAGTCGTCGACGGTGCGGAGATCGACCTCGTCGAGGGTGCGACTGAGAATGCCCTGCTCGACGACCAGCCGCTGGTTGGTGAGCCGGTACTTCGTGGTCCGCAGACGCATCACCGAGGTCGACAGGACGATGACCCGGATGACCAGGTAGCTGCCCACGATCACCATCAGGATCAGCGTCGCCGGCGAGCCATCTCGTGGGCCGCGTCCGTGCTTCCCTGCCGACAGGTCCTCGAAGAACGACTCCGCGAGGGGGTGCACGAGGATCGCGGCGACGATGGCCGCGGTGGCCACGATGAGGGTCCGGAGGATCTGCACCAGAAGCAGCTTGAGCGACGGACTCCCTTCCCAGATCACCGCCTCCGTTCGCCGGCCTCCGTCTTGCGGCGCCTCGCCCACCGCCGCGAACCGGACCGGCGACGCCGGAACGTATCCGCACTGTGGGCAGGAGGGCGCCTGGGTGGACATCGGCTTGCCACACTCCGGGCAGGGGACGAGCGCCATTGGGTGTCGCAGTCTGCCGGATCCGGGCGACGCTTCCAGCCTGCGGTACGCTTCCCGGTCGCAGATGCGACGACCTGGCAGCGGGATCCTCGACGCGAGGCGAGCGAGCGCCGGGACGGTGGAACCCATCGACGAGCTCCGGCTCCGGGCCATCGGGCTGCCCCTGGCCCTCGTCGTCGCGGCGCTGTTCTCGCGCAGCCAGCTGGGCCACGCGGTGCAGCGGATGGTGTTCGGGATGCCGCTCCACGAGCTCGGGCACGCCCTGACCGCGGTGGCGCTCGGAGTCCCGGCCTTTCCCCTGCCCTGGTTCACGCCCATGGCCGATGGCCGCTCCGCCACCCTGACGGGGCTGCTCCTCGGCGCGGCGACGAGCCTGGTGGTGCTGGGCCGACGGAGCGAGCGGCGAGCGTGGACGGTGGCCGGGGCAATTCTGGGGACGACGGTCCTGCTCGGGCTCCTCGTGGGGCCCGGTCCGGCACGGGCGCTCATCGCCTTCGGGGGCGACGCGGGGGCGATGGTGCTCGGCACCCTGCTGATGTGCACGGTGTTCTGCGGGGAAGACTCCGCGTTTCGCCGGGGCGGACTGCGCTGGGGACTGCTGGTGGTCGGAGCCGCCGCGTTCTCCGACGTGGCATCCGTGTGGTGGGCGGCGCGGCGCGATCCGGGGGAGATCCCGCTGGGGCAGTTCGAGACGGGGGGGCTGTCGGACGCGAGCGTCCTGGTGGAGACGCATGGCTGGACGGAGCAAGCCCTCGTCGGACGCTACCTCGCCGTCGCGGGGATCTGCCTGGGAGCGCTCGCGGTGCTGTGGACGGTCCGAGCGCTGCGGCCGCTGCTGCAGGCACGCGACTGACGAACCTTCACCACAGGTCGACCGCTCATGCCGCCGAGCGGAGGTCACCCTCGCGCGGTCTGCCGAGGCGCTCGCCGCGGGCGACGGCAGCGACGATCCGCGCCAGCTGGGCGACGCCCTCGGTCAGAGCGGCGGGTCCGGGCTGGAGGATCACCGAGCTCTTGATCTCGTAGAGCTGGTCGTCGACGACCGCCCGGACGCTTTCCCAGCCTGGCCGGGCGCGGATCTTCTCCGGCCTCGCCTTGCGCCCGCACCAGCTGGCGACGACTCCCTCCGGATCGCGACGGGCCACCTCCTCCGGCGCGAAGATGCGTCCCTGCGCGCCCTGGCTCGTCCGGCTCTCCGCGCAGACGTCCACTCCGCCCACCAGCTCCAGCAGCTCGCTGCACCAGCGGATGCCGCTGATCAGCGGCTCGTGCCACTCCTCGAAGAACATTCGCGGGCGCCGGGGCAACGTCGAGGCGGCCTCCGCGTGCCTCGAGAGCCCCGCGCC
>AR_comb_assmDRAFT_10481529_pt1 | contig 14092 bp, 13 predicted proteins | sample ArasoioldDNA_FD_10543 | JGI IMG/M metagenome (IMG submission 10543) | reverse complement strand
CGAGCCCAAGAATCCAGAGTTCTTCGCGCTCCCAACGTGGCGGGGCGGCAGCGTGGAGTCGTACGGTTGGCCGGCCAGTCTGACCGTTCAGGGCTGGCTGAACGGCTACGGGTGATACGACATGACCGGCCGCTCGTAGCGTAGCTGGACTGGCTCGTGTAACCAATCGGCCCGCGCTCGGTTGGACAACGTGCGTCCGAGTTTCGACTCGACCAACGGACGCCGTCGCGGCGACGAACGCCAGACTTGGCTGAATCGCGAGGGCATAGCCTGTTGTCTCACCAAGGAACCCTTCGACCTTTGCACGCGCCCTGACTGGTTGAACAACACCCGCTCGGGCGACAACCTCGCCGCGCAGACCTCTGACGCGAACTTCAGCGTACAGACGCTGGCGCTTAGGAACGAGTCGCGCTGGCCGAGACGGCCCGAGAACACCCTCGACAATAACCGGCGGGATCGGGCGGATTGGCTCACCAATAACCGCGTAGAGGGGTACGGTCCGCTCGTAGGCTGGGGCAACAGGAGCTTCCTGGCCAACGACACCAATCCACGAGACCGCGAGTCGGACACCCGCACCAACCGACGCATTGAGCGGGATGGCCCTCGCGCTCGTCGCCCGAAATGCGAGCGAGAGAGGAATTACCCGCTGTCTAGCTGGAAGTGGACTTAGCCCAATCCAAGAAACAGCGAGGCGTTCGGTCACGGCACTTCCGCTGTTAGTCGAATCTGTCCGCCGAGCGCGAATCCGTCTCCAGCGCGGTATGCGTCCGATTCGGCCGACGTGAAGATAAACGTCACCCAATCGAACGCGCCGGTCGGGACGATGACCACTTGCGTACCGACTTGGATCGCATCCGCATCCAACAAGTCGATCCTCAGTCTGGCAGTGGTAGTCTCGCCGGGTACGGCCCCCGCCCGAACGAGCAACTGCAAGGGAGTGCCAACGCCGGGATCAACCATCGGCGGCAGGCCGAAGACGATGGGGGTCGAAGACCCACTCGGAATTGCGGGCGAGACGATGTATGTCGTGTCGTCTGGTGTTGGTTCGCTCACGTCGGGATACGTTGCGGGTCCGCCGGTTTGATTTGTCCAATCGTCAATTGAGACATCGCTGTCTGGCTGAACGAATCCGAGACTGACGAGGCCCGAGATCGGAACGCTGCGCTGGCGAGTGGCGCTGAGCGCGGCCGTTGTAGACGCGTGGCCAGTCGCCGACCCAGTTAGCGCAACGAACACTCCCGTGCTGAGCGCGACGCTTATCGGGACAGAGCGCTCATTGACCGCGATGAGTGCGGGAAGTGGGGTACCGGGCAGTGCTTGCCCAGGCTGGGTAAACGGACTGCCAAGAACGCCGGTGAATCGTGGTTGCGTCATGTCTCTAGCACGAACTGACCACTCTCCGACTCCCACAACACGCGCGGCGAGGCTGTGTTTGACTCGAACGCAGTGTTAGACCAGCGCACGTCTGGGTAGGCCCCAGCGAGATTGAACCGGATACCTGTCCAAGTCACGTTGGTGGTCACGCCGGGTACCGCGATGATCGTGCCACTCGTGTTGCCAATACCGAGCGCCGCAGCTAGCAACGAGCGCTTGCGGGTGAGCAGGACCGTTACGGTCGCACTGGCAAACGCACTCGCATTGATTCCGCGCCGCGCATTGACCTGAGCGACGGTCGCCGCGACACCAACAGCATTGCCCTTGACGTACTTGACGGGGATTGAATTGACTTGAGCGGCACCCGCCGATAGGCCAGTTAATGCGCGGCGGACAGTCAGCGCTTGCGTAACGGTGGTTGAGCCATTGCTCGAAACCGTCAGTCCGCGCTTGGTCGTGGGTGCGGCGGTCGTGATTGCCAGTCCGGTAATCGCGACAGTTAGTGACCGCCTGCGACTCGGCTGCCCGATGACCGACGCCGAACCAACAGACTGGGCCAGTAACGCATGCTGCGGGCTGACCTGACCACTAGCTACGCTGCCGCCTAGTGCACTAGCGCTGAGTGACCGCCTGCGACTGGGTTGCGCGCCCGCCGATGCCGACCCAACTGCCTGAGCTACCAGCGCACGCTGTGCTCGAACCTGGCCACTAACGACGCTGACGCCTAGTGCACTGGCGTTGAGCGGCCGTCGAATGCTGATCTGACCAACGACAACGCTGCTGCCGATAGCGCCGGCGGTAAGCGAGCGGCGGACATTAATCGTCGCGCTGGTTGTTGCCGCGCCGAAGGTATTGCCCTTGACGTACTTGACGGGCAACGCGTTGACCGACGCCTGGCCCGCTGATAGGCCCGTGATTGCCCGGCGGCGATAAAGCGCGACCGTAACGCTCGCGACGCCCGTACTGCTGACAGTCAGCCCGCGCCGAACAGTCGGCGCAGCGCTAACACTGGCGATACCAACGGTTGCCGCCGTAAGTGGACGACGCCGGCCAGGCTGTGCGGCAACCGTGACCGATCCCAACGCGCTAGCGGATAAGCTGCGTCGTGCTGATGGCTGACCGACTTCGGTCGCTACGCCTGCGCTGCTAACCGTCAAGCTACGTCGCGCGCTCGGTTGACCAACTTCGGTCGCTGCGCCGCTGGAGACGCCGGTTAGCGACAGGCGGCGGGAGAGTGTTGCCGTGACCAATGCCTGGCCGACTGATGCAACTGTCAGCGACCGACGAGACGTGATCGACCCGCTGACGTTTGCCTGACCAGTCGTCGCGCCCGTCAGGTTCTTGGCTGTGACAGGCGCTGGACTGGCTGCCGCGAGCACCATGTGCCCGAGCATGCCCACTGGAGACGCCAGCGTGCCCGACGACGGCATGAAGATCGCGACAACCGTCGGTTTCTTATCGACTGCCCCGGTCGCCGTTGCCATGGCAGTTGCCGTACCGATGAGAGACCGACGAGCCGAAGGTTGTCCAGCTTCGATAGCGCTGCCGGACGTAGCCCCAATCAGACTGCGCTTCTTAGAGGGCGTGGCAGAACTACTGCCAGTGCCCGTGCTTGCGCCGGTCAGATTCTTGTAGACAATCACCCGCAACGTGGTGCCCGTGCCGGTCTTGCGGGTGTTCGACGCACTCAACGTTTGGCTAAAGGCCGTGCAGGTGGTGCTCGCCCCTAGCGATGTCGTGTTGTTATGACCAAGCGCAACGCTGATGGTGGTTGAGTTGGCCTGCGTCTTGTCGATGGTCGAACCGGTGGCGACGGTGCTGATCGTGGCCGCCGATGTCCAGGCGTAAAACAACGCCTCGTAATCACCCGCCACGCCCCCAGTGACCGGCGCGCCTGTAGGCATCGTGGCGTTGTTGCCAGTGCTGGACGCCGCCAGGTCGGTGTCTGGCAACACTGTCGAACCAGCCTGGTTGTAGGCATTGCATACCCAGGCGGCAACCGACGCAGCGTTAGTGAAACTGAGCGTCAGACTGACGCTGTACTGTGCCCAGTAGACAGTCAGCGACTGACCGGTACCCGCCGAATCAGTACCAAGCGAGGTCCAACCAGTCGGTACCGCAGGGCCAGCCGTGCCCGCGTTCGCTACGCCGACGAGCACCATGTCGCCAGCGGCTGTGCTGGCCGGCAGTGTTACCGAAAATACTGCCCCCGACGCAGCGGTACCGCTGGTCGCGGTGCGCTGCGAAATGGGCATCGGGCTACATTACGCCAGTTACGTCATCGACCAACGTCAGGATGCGACGGTCTACTACGGCCCACGGCATAGCCATTATCTTGGCCTTCAGGTGTTCGTAGTCCGCGTCTTCCAGTTCGAGCGTGCCGTTGGCTGATTCCAGCGCGTCCAGCACGCGTATCGACTGGCGCATTTCGGCAATGGTCACTCCGGCGCGCGGATCGAGTGGCTGGCGGATGACTTCTTTCAGCACCTGCGTGTACCGCAACGGCTCCACCCCCGGCTCACCCGGTAACTCACGCAGCGGAATGCTTTTCATGCCAGTCCGATGATCCTAGAAATGAATGTCATGTCAATAGCGTCCAGGGCCGTGTCGAGATCCGCAATGGCGCTCTTGATCAAGGTTTCCTGGGAAGCGTCGAAGTAATACGGGGCAGCCTTCAGGTCCACGGTATCTAGCCAGTTGTGATCCTGGCCGACAGTCAGCTTGTTCTGAGAGAACGCCCGCAGATGCTGGCCGATAATCTGGTTCACGGCAAACGCCGTCTCGGGCGCAGTGCCAACCGTAGCGGGCGGGGGCGGTGGATCGGTGGGAACGGTCATGCGCTTCTCCTTTATGCCGTGGTCGTGTCGGTGATCAGGCCATACGCAACGAGCGCGGCGATGACCGAACCGAGCGCGGCGTTGCTGCCCTTGGCTCCAGACACGGTGGCCTTTGTCGAGCCCGCCGCGCCGAAGAACGAAAGCCCCGCGCCGCCAGGTGGGCAGACAAAGACATAGCCGTCATTGCGGACGTAGAACAGGTTGGCGGGAGTCGAGTTCTGAATCTGCAACGCGAACTGCGCGCTAGTGTTCGTCGCGCCCCGCAGCAAGAGTGTTGTTCCGGCGAATGGGACCACGCCCATACCCACGAGGCCATCGAACTGCGACGTGCCTTGATTCCACAACCCAATGTTGGTCGTGCTCGCTCCAGACTGCGCGGCGATAGCAATGCCGAAGGCGTTGCCGATACCGGCCTTGCCCTGGTTCTCCACCAACACGCCGGTCATGGTGGTGATGGCACTCCCCGCGCCGAGTGTTGGGCTATACGCGTGCAGCGCTCGGCCAACGCCCATCGTGAACGCCGCCGCCGCCGTCACCACTCCGGCAATAATCCCCTCGCCTCCTCCGGTAGCCGCTGCGTTGAATGACGGAAATGCGTAGATCCCGTACTGCGTGCTGCTGGTCAATGTTGACGGTTGGACATTGATGCCAATGGTCGTCGCCGGCGGCGTGCCAACCCCAACCGAACCATCCAGCTGCGACGTGCCCAAATTCCGCAGGCCGATGTTGCTGCCGCTCGCGCCGGACGGGGCGTTGATGTAGATGCCGTAGGCGTTGGTCACGCCGGCCGAGCCCATGTTGTGCAGGTAGATCCCAGCGGTGTTGGTGACCAGGCTCGATCCCTGGATGGTCGGGGAATTGGCGCGCAGCCCGATCAGCCAGGGAATGGTGAACGAGGCGTTCTGCGTCTGCATCTTCGTCTCGATGGCCTCGGCCCAGGTGCTGGCCGACGAAGGGGCCTCGATGTGCGAGACGAACACCGACTGGACACCGCCGCCGGAGGTTCGGCCGGCAGCGATGAACATACTCTCGGTGACGTTCGAGTAGCCGACGAAGTTATCGACTACGCACACGTTGCCGTAATGCGCGCCGCCGTTCATGTACAGCGCCCACTGCGCCTGCGGCGTGGCCCCGATGGCCACGTTGCCGGTGAGCGTGCTTTGACCGGCGACGTTCAGCGTGCCGCCCACGTACACGTTGCGCGGCCTGTTCGCTCCAGATGCCCCAATGTCATAGGTGTTGTCGGTATTAGCGAGCAGGTTGGTTCCGTTCGTCCAGCCAGGTGTGACCATGCTCGTGCCGAGGTAGAGGGTGCGCGGCCTGCTCGTGGCCGTCGCACCAATGTCGTAGGTGTTGTCCGGGGCAAACGTCAGGTTCTGCGTCAGCGGAAGGCTGAAGATGTTCCCGGCCGCACCCTGAGTCATGAGCTTGACCAGCACGTCCGTGCCGGTGTTCGGAATCACGCCCCCACTCTGCGTCCACTGCACCGGGACGCTGAACCAGCCTGTGTTATTCACGGCCGGACCAGTGACGTTGAACTGCACGTACCGCGTGCTGTCGGTCTTCTGCGACAGGCGTATCTGATCGCCAGACGCCATGACAGCAAACGCCTGAGAACGATCAACACCGTCCGTCGATCTCTTGTCGAAGTACAGCGTGGCCGTGCCGGAGGCCCAGGTACCTGTATTGGAACGAACCTGCTGAGCGTTCGGTGGCGTGGAGGTCACGTTGCTCCACGTCCATGTCTCCATGTACGCCGCGCCAATGGCACTCAGCAGTTGCTCGTTGCCCAGCGAATCGAGGGCGTACACGAGGTGATCTGCCTTGGGGTACACGAAGAGCGACCCCGCTGCCGGGATCACTGATGGGGTGACGATTTCGGCAAGCGATTGGTAGCCACCCAGATACATGTTGCGCGGCCTGGTTGCTCCAGATGCGCCAATGTCGTAGGTGTTATCCGGACTGAAGATCAATGGAGCCGTGAGCGTCGTAGTGCTGTGTATCGTGACGCCCCCGGCCACGTCCATCCCGCCCGCGAGGAACAGATTCCTGGGACGGTTCGCTCCTGCCGCGCCGATGTCGTAGGCGTTGTCCGTCCAAGTCAGGAGGTTGCCGGTTTGCCACTCGATCCGCCAGCGGTCGATGAAGTTGTTGCTGAAGATGATGTCGCCGCCACCGTTAGCCGTCAGGCGATAGGCGTGCGGCTGGCCCGTGCCGGCGTACTCGGTGCCCGTCTCGAAGATGCCGAACGACCAGCGGAAGAAGCCGCGCTCGTAGTTATTGACATCGGTGAAGGTGTTGTAGATGCGCAGCGCCTGGGCATTTGTGGTACGCCGCATAGCCAGCACATCGGCTGCGTCGCGGTACAGACGCACATCGTGTGTCGTCTGCCCCGGAGCACCGGATGCCCAACCCAGGAATGTCTGGCCGTTCAGCGTCAACCCTGAGCCGAGAGAAAAGAGCGCCACCGGGCTGCCTGACTGTGCCATCACCGGATAGCCCGTTTGGTTGAACAGACCCCCGTCAATGTTCATGAACCCGAGGCTGGGGACACCCGCACTGCCGTCCCCCGCCAGAAATGAGGTGCTGGCGTACACCGTGCGCGGATATGCGCCAGCCACGCCGATGTCCCAGGTGTTGGTGTCTGACGGCTGGAGATGGTTACTCGCGTTCACCAGCCAACTGGTCACACCGTTCCGCCCGAAGCGCACGCTGCCACCGCTGGCGTAGATGTTCACACCCCCCGAGCCGATCAGATTGATCGTGTTTGCACTGGGTGACCACAGCCCGGCGGCGGGCGAGTTGACGAAGCTGTAACTGGGCGCGGTCTGCAAGCCGTCCGGCGCGAGCAGCGGGAATGTCACGCCGCTGGTCTGTTGCAACGAATCGTGCGTGATGACCGCTGACACAGCCGTTCCGGCGACCCACGAGCGGGCCGTCTGATCGCCGTTGTAGGGTTCGACGGCCCGCGTGACCGTCAGACTGGCTGTCCCCTGACCACCGGTAACCCGTACCACCTCGAATGGCCCGTTGGTCGGATCTTGGCAGAGAACTGCCCGATACTCGCCGCCCGTCGGCCATTTCGACGCGTCACCAGCGGCAATCGGCAGGGTTGTCGACCCAGCGACGATATCGCTAGCTACCGTCGTCCGCAGCCCGTTGCCGGGCAAAATCTCAGCGATTGGAGTGGCCCCCTACCGAACTTTATGGAAGGTTAGTCTTCGTCAATCCTCGCTGACAGTCAGGGCCGAGGCCGCGAATCTCGGAATGTCACCCACGTTCATGACGGTGCTCGTGCAGTCACCCCAGTACAGCATGTTGCCTGTCGTGATTGCGTCCATGACCGCCCAGCCGACGACGGTGTAAGCCGACGTAGTGACTTGCGGAAAGGCAATCTCCGCGTTGTTCGCGATCTGGCTCGCGGTGCGCGTCCAACCCGCCGACGCAACAGCTTGACGCGCGTACGCCGAACCGGTCACTTCCGTACCGCCCGACGCGTCCGACGGTGTCGCGGTGAACAGTGCGACATACACCGTTGACAGAGCGGTCAGTGCTGGAGTTGCGCCGCCCTTAAACACATGATCCAACAATCGTTGCTCGAAGGCGTCTGTCTTGCTACCGGCCAATTGAGTTCTCCTTCTACGCTGGTGGGGGCGGTGGCCCGTTCGGGTCGAGCACGCTCATAAGACGCTGGACATAGCGTCGTAGCTCGACATCGACGGCGATGATCTGCGGCAAAGGTTGGTAGTCAGCAGGTGACGAGCCGATGACCAGGCTGACGTTGTCGAAGACAAACGTGTATAGACCAATGCCTCCCAAGGCCACCGTGATGGGCTGCGCGCTACCAGATGGCAGAGCAGCAATCAGCCGTACGGTTTGCCAGTCGCCCGTACCATCCACTAACTGCGGCATCTGGTATGCCTGTTGGCCGAGAACGCCAATCGCCGCGTTAACCTGGCCGCCCGTCGGGGCCAGCACCTGAAACGACAACGCGACCGTCAAACCGTTGAGTGCGGTCACGTTAGGTGCAATCGTTTGGCCGATCAGGTTCACGTTCTGTGTCGTACCGGTGATCTGCGCGGCTAGCTGCGAACCAGCGGGCGCAGTAGACGCAACTTGTTGGACGCTGCCCGTTTCACCAAAGCGGTTGACCAGCACTGTCCAGCCGTCAGCCGCTACCTGATTGGGTTGGTCGAACGGACCTGGCCCGTTGCTCCAAAGTTCAAAGCCACCATTTACCAGCAGGTTTGGCCGCGAAAGCTCAAAGCCCATCACGTCGCTGCTCACACGCTGAATATCCTGAGGCAGGGTGCCTGGCGACATCGGTGTGGTAGGCGGCGTGGGAGCGTGCTGGTCGATCAATGCCTACGTACCTCGCACACTGTAGCTCACGATCACGCGTTCGCTGCCGCTGAAACTTGCCGCAAAGGTAAGTGCGGTGCCAACTACCGAATAGTGACCAGCGGCCAGCGACTGCACGACGCCATTACGGGCGACCATGATGATCGTTTCTGGCTGGTCTGTCAGCACGACACCAGTCGTGCTGGACGTTGGCACGAATTCCTCGGTTTCGATGCGCAGGTACAGGTGCTTGTCGAGATTGCTCTGAGTCAGAACAGCAGCGATGCCAGTTCCGGATGGCCAGGCGCGCGCAGTCTGGTCGCCGTGATACGGCTCGGCGGCGCGTTCGACACCCAGTGATGCTGACCCCTGACCCTTCACCACTTTGACCAGTTCCCAAGGACCACTAACTGGGTCTTGCCAGAGCACCGCACGATAATTGCCCGCCGTCGGCCAGTTGGGCGCGTCGGCTGTCTGAATGACCACGGTCGTCGCGCTATTGCTAATCGCCCCGTTGAGGGTGCTGGTCAAACCATTCTCCGGCAGGACTTCGATTTCGGTAACAAGGTCTTCGACCACCACTGAGTTGACCAGATGGTCGGGGAAAGTGCTGCCATCCCAGGCGCGAATGCCGAAATGACCTTCGGCGCTAAAGGACGTGTCGTTGATCGTGATGTACTGCACGTCGTTGACGATGGCGAACAGGGTTGATCCCAGGCAGCCTAATGTCAGCGTTGTCGGATCGCTAGGTGGTGAGGCTGGGATCGCGTCCCAGATCGACGTGTACGTGCCGCCGACCACGCGGAACATCTTCAGGTGCGGCGCATTTACGTCCAGCCAGGCCAAGTAGAAGTTATTCGCATCCACGTAGCGCATAACTACTCCCAAACCACCAGTGGACGACCACATGCTTCCAGTGCTGATATCCGCGGTTACCTTGTAGTTCGCACCGCCGAGTGAGGTCGTATTGATCGCGAGCGACTGATTGAGGAGCGTCGCGCGCATCCCACCGCTGACGATGTCAAAATTGCCTGTTACTTCGACCCAGTTACCGCCCAGCGTGGCAGAATCGGCGCGGGCAAAATCGTCGCGGAACAGTTCAGCCATCGACTAACTGGTAGGCGAAACGTAGGTGAACTCTTGGATTGTCACCAGAGCCCCCTGTTCCAGATCTACCTTGTCGATAACCAAGTTGGGATCATCCTCGTCGCCCGGCAACCCCACCGTACCGTCGAACACGACATATCCGTCCGCTCGCACCGTCCGGTACCAAACTGCCCGTCCGGTCAGAAGAGCGTAGGCACCAGGCATTCGCTTGGCGGTCCCGACACCATTAACTGGGTCGTCAAACGCCGGCGATTCGAACAGGAACTCGATCAGCTTCCGAGCCTCGCCAGGTGGTGACTCAGGGGAGGGCGGCATCGGGGCCGTGAAGATGATGAGCCTCCCGCCCGCTAAGAGACCACCCATAAGCTTGGTCTGCTCGTTTGCCGTGGTAGTCGAGTAGGCCAGGGGGCGCGGCATTATTCGGTTACCTCAACGACCCCCGTCATCCGTCCCTGATCGTCGCGCTCGATGATCTTGCGCGTCTTCGCTGGGGCCGACGGTGGGGCTTTTGAGGCGACGACCAATTCACGAACCTCTTTGGCTACGTCACGTAGGGCATCGGCCGCATCTCGGACTCGCTCGCCTTCCATGTCGGGCTCGATGAACTGCGCACGAGCGTCGAGGAGGCCCGCCCCCTCGGGAACCGCCGCATCCCAATCGCGCGTGATTCGGCGGCGATCACCTTCGTCGTAACCAACATCAGCCGGCACGTACGGAAGCGGCGTCCCAACGGGTTTATACGCTTCAGGTGGAGGCGTACCTGAAGGCTTCCCGTTGAGACGCCAATCTAAGCGTAATTCGGGCCAGTGAATGCCGAACACCTTCTTCGCCCGACTCGCGCCACTCTCCCCAGCTTCGCCACCAGTCTCGCCGTTTTCTACGGAGACCTTGTCCGAATTGGCACCAGCGGGTTCCATGTCGCCGCGCGGCGAGCCAGTTGTCGTCCCCGCGACAAACGAGTACGGCAGTTCGTTCGACGGGACCAGTCTGGGCTCTGGCGAGTCGGGCATGTGACCAGTTGTCTTTTCGGCTAGCTCTTCTTGGCCGATAACGCCCATCATCCAAAGTTTCGTCGCGTTGTCGATGGTCAGCCCTTCGGTCATCGCGTCGCGATACTTTTCGGCAGCACGTAGCTCCGAGAAGCGCCAGCGGCATTCGGCCGCTACACCTTGCGCTTCGCACGCGAGCGTTGCCCACTCGGACAGTTGCGCCTCGGACAGATGCTGGACCGCCTTGATGCCGGCGGCTTGTAGCTCCCATTGTCGGTTCGCGTTCGCCTCGGATTGGCCTTCGATAATGCCCATCAACAGCGGCATTGTCTTCAGGGCGCGGGCGAGTTCACGCTCCAGGGCGCGGATGAGCGGATCGATTCCGGCTAAAGCATCGGCCGACACTGCGCCGGTCGGCTTGTTCACGATGACTACATCGGTGTGAACGAACGCGCTGTCGGGTTCCAGGGCGGAATATGCCTTCTGGACTTCGATGATGGTCGCATCAACCCAGTTCTTCCACTGGATTGGGTCTTGCATGACGTTCGGCGGTGCGGCTTTACGGAGAGATTCGAGCGCAATCGCCAGGTCGTAGCGCGGGTAGCCCTGCTGGGAGACAACCCGACGCAAGTCGGTGAGCAATCCGAGCAGGAACAACGCCGAGAAGATCGATGGCCCAGCGGGCGAGCGCCCGTACGGACTGGCCGGCGCAGGATCGATAGGAATGTACATAATCGTCTCGCGCGCCGAGAGATCGATCCACTCGCCTCTTTGAAACTGCCCGAGTAGCCAGACACGTCCGAGTGTCGGATCGTATCCCTGGCGAAACCGAGCGCTCCACGGATCGGGCGTAGCCAGATCGATAGCCATCGTTGCGGAGTCATCAAGTACCAACTCGGAAAAGAGTGCTCCACGAAGGTACGCCCCGAAGTGCAGGCGGCCGAGCGGAACATCGACCGAGCCATACCGCTTTCGGAGCTTGCGGAGCCATTCGTCTATAACAATCTGGCCTTTCGGAAGCGGCGTGTCCGTGCCAGGGCGATACGCGACACATTCCCAGCCGGGATTCATGAGGCGCAGGAAGTCCCATAACGCGCGGGAGACGTCAGGGCTCGCATCCGCCAGCACTTCGAGCAACCGGGAGGCGGGCATGAAGCGGATAGAGTCGGCGTCGAGGTCCAGCCTTCGCCACTCGTCAACATTGCCGTCCGGGGGGAGAATAACCGGCATCCCCGCGCCATATAGGAACGGGGCATCCCAAGTAAGACGACCTCCAGCCATGACTTTTGGCGGCACTGGAATTGTTCCCATTGCCGCCAGCGAACCAGGCGTCGCGGAAGCTGCGGTTGGAGCCGCGATACCGGGAAACAAGGCGCTGGTCGGCAACGTAGCGACCGGTGCGCGTTGTGACTCGCTAGCTGGGAGACCGAGTCTGTCCTTGAGGTCGGCGAGCAGTGGCATTAACGACGAAGCTACCCGCTTCGCGTGCGATTGTAATGGGTTAGGGGCGGATGACAACCAGCCCGGCGTCTATCCAGGCGCGTTGCCGGCTTTTGGACACGCCCGACCAATCATGCCACTCACCCAGATACTCGTCGGGCAATGCGTTCGCGCGCGCGTTCAGGAGATCGGAAGCGTCTTCTTGAGACAGGAATGTTGCCCGTTCCATTTGATCTTGAAGCTCATCGATATCGTGACCCACGTAGTACCGGCCTTGGCGCACCGAATTCCAATTGCAAAGAATGGTTTCGACCGTTTCCCAATCGAGCGCGCGATTTAGTGACTTCTGAAGTTGGTGCCTGAAATCCTCGCCAGACTCATTGAGTTGGATGAGTTTTGGATTGGCTAAGCCGTAGAGATATTCGAGGCTCTGACGCGGGCCAGTAGCTTTCCGCAAGTCCATATCGGGCGCGGCGATGTTCCATCCGTGGCTTACCTTCAGGATCTCGGCCATCTTGAACGATGACCAACGGGCGTTGAACTCAAGGTTCTGCCACGTGCGCTGGAAGTTCGCGTAGTTCGTGTACGGATTCGTTCCCCAACCTTCCGTCAGCCAATTCTGGAATCCTCGGGCTTGCCGCCGCGCCTCCGATACGAGCGACAGGTACGACACCACCAACCCGCCGCGCAGACCCCGGCGCTCGATCCCAGTTGGCAGTTCTCGTAGCCGAGCATCGAGGATCGCCCTGCCATCCAACTCGCGCACGTCGCCTAACCGCCGTATCGCCTCTAAGGCGGCGGGTAAGTGGTAAAACGCCTGGTATACCACCGACAACCACAACGCCTCTTCGCTGTTGTATTGCCGCAGGCGACTGAGTTCGTGCAGGACGGGGTAGATCGGATCTTGATCCCGCGATTCGATCAAGTGTCCTGCGAAATAGGCAATAGCATCCCAATCTCGACGGACAGGTAGGGTCATATGGATTTAGTCGTCATCGGTGGTGGATTTTGGGGCGTTGCTGCGGCTTCCATCGCCCGTGAGCGCGGGCTCGACACACTGCTCATCGACAACGCAGACCCGAACGGAGCGTCGCGCAACGCCGCAGGCATCGTCTGTCTCCGGTGGTATCGCCAGGATACGGTCCGCCACATGCTGCCCGACACTTGGTCGGCCGAGGACGCGATACACGGCCTGGAGTGGCTGGAAAAACACGTTCCGCTCGCCCGCACCGGCGAACAGTTTCTCAACGCGACGACAGATTCTGGACGCCGATACGAGCGCGATTGTTACTTGGTGTCATCGTGCGAAGCGGTCCTCGAACTCGTGCCCAAGTGGCGAGCGAACGCAACTCGCGTCACGCGAGTTCGCGAAGGCTGGCGGATTGGCGTGTCGGGCGACGGAGACATCATCACCCCTCGGCTGATTGTCGCGGCGGGGACGATGACTGATAACCTGCTCGCGTCTGCTGGAGTGCGGGCGGTAGGGGTGACAGCCCTTCGCGGCCGGGCGTTACTCCTCCGTCCCCCCCAGCAGGTACTGCACGATTTCGACGTGCCGTTGACGGTCCTGGCCCGGCCGTATACCCACTTCACGTTCCGTCGTTGGGGCTCAGATTTAATCCGGCTGGGAGATACGGTCGAACGTCAACCCCGCGACAACGCCCTCGTAGAGTTGCGAACTATCGCGCGCCGCTACCTGCCAGAGTCAACTGAAGAGGTTGGGGTAATGGACGGACTGCGGCCGGTGTGCGGGCGATTTCACGTTGCCGAACACGCTCCAGGGCTCGTCGCTGCGACGGGTGGACATCGAGTGGGACTGGCGCTAGCTGAGCCTGCTGGTCGGCGCGCAGTCGAGCTAGCGCTATCACCTCCTCGTGAGCGCCCAGACAAGGCCAAATCAAGCACCGCACGCAACGGCGTCGTCCGTCTTTGAGGACGCTGACGTGTTCACGCATTCGTAGCAGCTTCGGGCACTTGCGTAACCTCGATAAGCTGCTCGTACGT
>AR_comb_assmDRAFT_10115604_pt1 | contig 14105 bp, 20 predicted proteins | sample ArasoioldDNA_FD_10543 | JGI IMG/M metagenome (IMG submission 10543) | reverse complement strand
AATGCAATTGTTTTAGATCCTTCAGGACCGGATGTAAAATTCAACAGCGTTTCTTATGATCTCTTTCCAACATTGCAAACAGCCTTGTTGCAGAACTGGGACCCAGCTACGAAATTTCCAACAACTGGATTGGATTCGTTAGTTAAAATGTCGGCAAGTATTCCGGGTCGCGAAATTTATCGGATTGTAAAAGTGGAAGCAAAGAATTGATGCAATTTTCAACACATACTCTGAATAACTGTCAAAATTATAAAGACAATTCAAATTAAAACAGATGAAGAAATTAATCCGTACACTATTTCTTACAAGCCTTATCACAGACTTTATTACACTTACATCAAATGCATAGGAAATTACCTGGACAAGCAAATCAAAAGATGCAAAGGAATGGGCAAAGAAAGGATTTGTGCATTATCAGAATCTTGAAAACGAAGTTGCTTATGAGGACTTTACTAAAGCACTTGACAAAGACCCAAATTTCACAATGGTTCAATTCATAATGTCGCGATTAAGTGTTGGCGATACAAGAAAAATGTATAGCGACCAGGCAAAAAACAGCGTGGCAAACAAATCTGAAGGAGAGAAAATGATTGTAACATTAGTAGATGCAAAATCGCTTGATGAAGCACACGGCATCTGGACCAATTTGCATAATAAATTTCCCGATGATGCTATAAGCTATTACTATTACTATTGCATCATAACAATGTCTGACACTACAAAGGTTTTTGATGCCCTTACTGAATATCTTCAAAAGTACCCTTGGAGTCCTGAAGCGATCAATAACAAATGATTTTACATAACAACGATCTATTAATTATAGATGCACTACTGCTATTACAGTAACATCACTTCCAAAAGAGCAGGACGATTGTTCGAGCTTTGTGATTTGATTATTACTTTTCAAAAATTCGTTTATTAGATTTTCGACTTGTAAAGCTGTTCCGGAAAATATTTTACACTTCATATTAATTAGCTTTAAAGTAAAAGTAGTCTTCTCTTTAATGGTCTATGAAAAAACAAGTCGGAATGTGAGAATGATATAACTCTTTCAGGGAATTGTATAACATTTATCAACCTTAATGCGCCGACCTTTGTAGCTTACTCTTAAATTAAGGAGTATGAAAAAATTACTTTATCCTCTTGCAATTATAATTGTTATAACGTTGGCGTTCGGTCATTTTGGCTTTTATGCAAGCGATCTTGTTCAAGTGCTTCTTGTTATTGCAATCATTTCAGTTTTGTCTTCATTTCTTTTCGCTGGAAAATAAAAGCAAATTAAAACCTAACAAAATGTTAGTGTGCATTTAAAAGGGAGCTAGCAAGTAGTTGATTAAATAACACGCAAAGTTATCGGAGGTAAAAGGAATTTTATTTAGAGTAACTAATAATAGCTAAAAAAGCAATTAACCGATGAACAATAGCATAGATACAGATAGTATAAATGATCTGAACAAAGCGCAAGATGAGCAATTAAAAAAACTCCACCTGATAGTTAAAGATGCCATTAAAGAAGAAAGATTAATTATTGATGAACTTCAGCACCCGGTGAAAGAAATTTTATCTTCCGGACAAAAGCTTTCTGATAAAGTGGCTTTATTTGGCGGCAGTTGGAAGTTTATTATTTTATTCGTAATTATTTTAGCCGCATGGATCTTCTTCAATGTTATTGTGGCAAAAAAATCATCATTCGATCCCTATCCTTTTATATTGATGAATTTAATTCTTTCCTGCATCGCTGCCCTCCAGGCTCCTATTATCATGATGAGCCAAAACAGGAAAGAAAATATAGACCGCAAAAGAGCCGAAAATGATTATCTCATTAATCTTAAAGCAGAAATTGAAATCCGTAATCTTCACCAGAAGATAAATCTGTTGATGGAAGAACAGTTAAAGAAGTTGTTGGAAACGCAATCAATAGAAATAAAACTTCTGCAAGGGTTGCATGAAAAACTTGATAGACACAATCGATATTCATGAACAGTATTTTTTTAAATCAGCAATTGATGCAGGAAGCAATTCAACTTACATCAGAAATGAGAACAAGATATCCGGAACTGTATAAATTTTTAGAAGAAACACCGTTATTCCTTTGTTATAGAAAGGATAATAAGATTTGCACTACAAACTTCCGGGAATATGTTGCGACGCTTAAAGATCAGATGGCATATCATGTGCATATGCCAAACAAAATATATTATAAATGCGCCACTGTTAACAGTACGCTCAAAAAATAATTTTTTATGGTTACTCCAAAGTTCACGGCCTCTGCCTCATCATTTCATACCGTTTTAAAGAAAAACGTAAACTTATATTTTCAGCAAAATAAAATTTCCCCACTGGGTAATTATAAATTATACATTAAAGCGGGAATTCTTTTAATCAGTTATATCGTGCTCTATATCCATCTTATATTTTTTACACCGGATACTTTGTTGGCAATTTTCGAATGTATTTTATTAGGAGCCTTAACCGCATCAATTGGATTTAATGTAATGCATGATGGTGCTCATGGCAGTTTTAGTAAATATCCGTGGTTAAATAAATTGGCAGCTTTAAATTTAGATTTCTTAGGAGCAAGCAGCTTCATGTGGAACATAAAACATAATGTAATTCATCATGCTTATACAAACATTGATGGTATAGACGATGATATAAATGCGCGTCCTTTTCTTCGGTTGTGCAGCAGCCAAAAACGATATAAGGTCCATCGTTACCAGTATATTTATTTCTGGTTACTATATTGCCTGTTGTATTTGTTTTGGGTATTTTTTTCAGACTATAAAAAATATTTTTCACACAAGATCGGTAACGTGCCCTTGCCGAAATTGAGACTGAAAGACCATGTTTATTTTTGGAGCTTTAAAGTGTTGTATACTTTTTTATTTATTGGCCTGCCTATTTATTTTTGTGGTCTTACTGGCTGGCTCACCGGTTTTCTTATCTATGCTTCGGCCGCGGGCTTTTTATTGAGCATTGTATTTCAGTTGGCGCATACCGTTGATGATACTTCTTTTCCTGTTCCGATACAACCGATCAATAAAATGGAAGATGAATGGGCCTTGCATCAACTAAAAACCACTGCCAACTTTGCAACAAAAAATAAATTTATCACTTGGTTTGTAGGCGGACTAAATTATCAGGTAGAACATCATTTGTTTCCTAAAATATCACACATTCATTATCCCGTTATTTGCAACATAGTAAGGCAAACCTGTATGAAGGCCGGAGTACCTTATATAGAGCACTGTAAGATCTCCTCAGCCATTGCTTCACATATATCCCACCTGAAAAAAATGGGATAGCCCGATTATTTAAATCGTCTTTTGCTTATTACCATAATGCAAAGAGATACAAAAAATTTAATGCAATACAACACTTACTAAAACAAAAAACCCCGTTAGGAATAACGAGGCAAAGAGTAAACAATTGTGTCAATTTTTTTCCTCTTTTAAAACATGAAGCATCCCTGTAAAATTGATGCTTTTGCAGGTAGGGCGGTGATTTCAGGTGTATTTCGAACTCGTATTAAAATTGTGGTGCTGGTTTTTGTTTTTCGTTGTATAGCCATATTCATTTACGCCTTGGTTATTCATATTTCCAGCAATCAAAATTGAAGATTTAATATCTCTTTGTAATTACACAATTATACATTTATCTTACATAATTCACATATTTTGCCACAGGAAGTAAGATTGCTTATGAATTGAAGTAAATTCGTGTACCTGTAACGAGTGAAGCTATACATATTAACAAGTGAAGCTGTACATAAAAAATATGGTGTGCATCCGGTGTAAAATGATTGTGAAGGATGAGTTATCAAAACTTGGGCTGCATTATACAAGAGTGGACTTAGGTGAAGCGGAAATTATGGAAAATATCACTACTGAACAACGTGATAAAATGAAAGTAGCTATGCAAAAGTGGGGTCTTGAATTAATGGATGACAAAAAAAGCATGCTGATCGAGAAAATAAAAAGTGTTATTATTGAATTGATCCACTACTCTGATGAACAATTGAAAAATAATTTTTCCGCCTATCTAAGTGAAAAATTAAACTACGATTACACCTATCTCTCTAATTTATTTTCGGAAGTGGAAGGAACTACCATAGAACACTTTATGATTACCCATAAAATAGAACGCGTAAAGGAATTACTTGTATATGACGAGATTAGTCTTACTGAGATAGCCTGGAAGTTGCATTACAGCAGTGTTGCACATTTGTCTAATCAATTTAAAAAAATCACCGGATTAACTCCAACATACTTCAAACAGCTTAAGCAAAAAAGACGCAGTAATCTTGAGAATCTGTGAATGATTTACTTATTTCTTGAATTGTGTTACTTCTGTCAAAAAAATGATGTCGTTTATCTGCGTATTTATTTTGCGTTGCAATAAGCACCATCCATCGCAGAATTATTGTTTTCGTACTGCCAGCATGTAAGAAATTTATCCGGTTAACCGAACTGTTTGACAAAATACAAGATTGTTTATACAGCGTTGTCTCTGGCGGACAAAGGACTGCAATATTTTGTTGTAAGGCAAGAAAAAAGTTTTATGGAACAATCTCAAACGAAAGGCCCCCTCGATTGTTTTATTATAATTTGATAACGGTTATAATTGTTGTAGCTTTAGAGAATGCCCACAAAAAATGTTAACATAAAAATCGCAGAACTTGAAGCATATTTAGCGACCGAACAGGAAAAATATGTAAGCAGTGTTAAATCACATCACGATAGTTCAACTATAAAAAACATTCGTTACGATATTCTTGCGCGAAGATTTGAATTGGAAGCATTGTATGCTCAACTGAAATAATGAACCGCTGTATATCTGTTTATTTGCAGCGAAAAGGAATAAGTCAAGAGATTAACTTTTAGAGGTAATTCTTTCCCTTTTCTTGTCGTACTCTACTTTATCTATTTCATTCCAGCCATGAAGGACGATTTCTTCATATTCCGGTAAAGTGGTAGCATCTCTTATCTTATCCAAAAGCTCCGATGAATAAGGTCTGTCATTTTCTGATTTTACATAAATGAACAATAATATCTCTTCATCTGTTTTATTTTTTTTTAAAGCATAGGTAACTTCATGATAATACATAATTACTTATTTTCTTTTCTTCTTTATTTTTCCTGATTGCTTGGACACTTATGCAAAAGAAGCATTAACAACTATTTTTTCATCATATTAGTTCATTAATTTTTGAGCTTATCGTCTTTTTGCTTTACTATATTGTAAAGTTAAAAATCATTAGGTGCAGTTGTTATATTTTCCCCGTAATTAAATTTTACAACTTTTAAAAAAATTGTGTAACAATCTTAAACACCAAATTCGTCAATTTTATAAAGGGAAATTAATGCCAGGGAGACAGCTACCAATAAACAACAAGATGATAAAAGCAAAAACAATTCTTTTAGTAGAAGATGATGAGGACGATGTGGTACTTTTTCGGGAAGTCACAAAAGAAATAAATAATTCTTTGAACATTTATCAGGCAAAAAAATGGAGCAGATGCTCTTCATAAACTGACAGAGATTGACAAACTTCCTGATCTAATTTTTATGGACATCAATATGCCGGGAATGAACGGTTTTGAATGTCTTAAACGCTTAAAGAAGCATAGTGATTTTAAAAATATCCGTGTAGTTATTTTAAGTGCCTTTAGCGACTATGGGGAGCAAGAACTTGCTTATTCCCTCGCAGCAAGTTTTTTTCTTTGTAAACTTTCTGATTTTTCTTTATTCAAAAAAAAATATTTCGAATAAACTTAATCTCAACTTTTGAGAGCAATAAGTTCGCAAAAAAAATTTATTAAATAAACCGTCTGCCACAAAAGGTAAAGAAGCACATACTGTTTCGCTGCCGAAGGGAGAGCTAGTTAAACACTATTACCTTACACTCCATTTCATTTCTAAAAAGAAAAAATAATATGTAAATCATGTAACTCATTCCTTCAATTGTGTAATACTTCGTCCCACAGTGTAACTTACCTTTGCAGTAATTAATAGGCATAGTCTATTGCAGTAAAGTAAATGCAGCTCATCATTCTGTGATAGATATTTTCCTTCCTTACTAATATTTAAACGCGTTAAAACCTAAACGCGGAAGAGAACTTTCAATTTTTATGATTAACTGTAAAGTATGAAGCTGCTGTGTAAACTTATTTGTGAGCCTTATCTCTGGTTTTTAAAAAAAATATTGTGGATAACATAGAAGTTCAAAAATCAAAAGCACACATTACGGTAGAAATAACAGAATATTTGTCCCATTCTGTTGTAAGTAAAACAATTATAAAAAAATTGACCGGAAATATTAGTATAATGTCTTTTGATAGTGGTGAGGGATTATATGAGAAAATTTCCCCGTTTGATACATATGTGCAAATTATTGATGGAAATGCAGAAATAGTAATTGATTCAATATCGCATTTACTTGAAACAGGACAGTCAATCATAATACCTGCGCACGCGTCCCATTTAATAAAACCAAACGGACGATTTAAAATCATTTCTACTGTTATAAAAAGCGGGTACGAATAACTGTCTAAAAACATTATTAAGGAAATAGTATAAACCAACCAGTGTTCCGTAAACAAAGGATAGGTAAAATTGAAGACATAATAAATAAGGATATGGACAACATAAATAACGCGATCATAAAAAAATTAAATCATCTTATAGCAACTTCATCGTACAGCCAAAACAACTATACAAATGCTGCTGAAAACGTGAAAAATGAAGCGCTGAAAAAATCTTTTCAGCAGTATGCAAAAGAAAGAGCATTAGACATTTCCGAGCTAAAATTAATTATTAAAAGCTTAGGTAGTTTTCACGAAGAGGATGTAGGAGTACCAAATAATAAAGAGATGAAAATTAGATCCGCTTTTATAGACATTGATGAAAATTCATTGATTAATAAATGTGTTTTATCCGACGATAATGTGATAGATGCTTACAACGAAGCGCTTTCAGGGAATGCGATTTTTGGAAGTATAAGGGATATATTAATTTATCAGTTAAGCGGCATAAAAAATGCAATAAAAGATATTCGGATTTACTCAAGAAAAGTTTCATAATATCGGATGTATAGCATTAATAACACTTAGCTGCTCTCCAAAACACACGGTTATATTATTCCTAACTTATAATGCTGATTAAGAAGAAGCGCCAAAATAAAAAAGTCCCGTCAATGTGATTGACGAGACTTATTAAGTAAAAAAATATTTCAATCGACTGATATTTTTTTCAGTGTACTTAGCTTGCCCCTGGATGAAATCTTCAACGCTATATATTTTTTGTTCTTCTTTATGCTTGCATAGTATTGAGTATTACCGTTGATGTCCATAAATATTATCACATCTGTAATTACACAATCGTAGTATCTTTTTTTGATTTTGTTTACGAGCTCTGCTGGCAAATCATTTTCCTTAAACCTGCAACTGAATCCTATAAAGTTGCTATTATCATAGTAATTTGAAATCCTTTCTCCTTTGAACATATTGAACATAAACAACCTTGATATTTCATCGTATGGGTCCTTTTTTGTCCATTCACCGTAACCCGGATCAATAAGTAAAACTACGAATGAGTTTGCTGCAGCCGCATCAAATATGGAGACAGCCTCCGCATCGAATATCTTGAGAGTAGAAAAATTAATGACATTTTTTTGGGCATATACTGTTGGGATATACATCGCCATGAATCCCATTATAAAAATTATCTTTTTCATTTTAAAATTTTGTTTAGCAACTAATCCCTGGTAAGAAAATAATCGTCTTGAATTGTTGTTTCGGTGATGAATTGATGATACAAAGTTGTGCTTATACAAGGGTAAAAACAAGAGAGGATTAGCGGGTTTTTAGAATCAGGTATTTCTACTGATAATACTTACTAACTGCAGTATATGCAAAACTACCGGCTTAGCCGGTAGTAAGTTTATTCAGGAGAATAGTAACCATTGCCATTTGCGCAAAAGTTTATTCTGTGAACATCTGCTGGTAAATATTTACATGACCGTTTGCAGATAATTGAAGTGCAAGATTCTTTTTATCTTTTTTTACCTGGGCATAATACTTAACATTAGCGTTTCCATCAATAAAAATAATTGCATCTACCACTGTCCAGTTACTATATTTTTTCTTCATAGTTTCCAGAGCAGCCTTAGGTAATTCGCCTTCTGTAATACGAATGCTGAAACCAATGAGTTCACCGTCAACCTGGTTATAGTAAACTGAAGTGGTCTTACCATTAAAACTAAATGTTGCCTTAGTGTAGTCGGCTATGCTTGAGTGTAGCACCTGGGTTGAGTTTTTAAGAGTCATTGTAAGATCGCTTAGCAGCTTTTTATCAGCCTTACTTCCGTCGGCAAAAGCAGCGATGCTTAGAGCGACTAATAAGAGAGTTCCAAAAATTATTTTTTTCATTTGTAAAGTTTTGTTCCGGAGGTATTTTAAAGTTTGTTCCGGAGGTGAGAAATAATTATTTTGAATTGTTGTTTCGTTCATGAATTTGACGATACAAAGCTGAGCTTATAAAAAGGCAAAAACAAGAGAGGATTATCGTAGTTTTAAAAAAAGGTAATTCTACTGATAATACGTATTAACCGTAGTCTTATACAAACTGTAATATAAACGTAGCGGTAAAAATGTGTGTCAAAAAAGTTGCTAACTTTATAGAATCCATACCCACTATGATACAGATATATTATGCAATTGCAGACGAACATAATTTATTCAGAAAAGGTATTATATCCCTTCTTGCTGACTCGCCTCAATTAAAATTGGTGATGGAAGCCACTAATAGCGAAGAAATGTTAAGAGACTTACTAAAATATAAACCAGATATTCTTTTGATGGGTGTGCGTATGTCGGAAAGAGGTGGTGTTGAAACGCTTAAAAAAATCCGAAAAATAGACAACGACCTTAAGGTTATTGTATTAACTATGTATGATGACGAGGCGAATGTTATACAGCTGATGGAGAATGGTGCAAATAGTTATTTAGTAAAGGATATTTCTGTAGAAGAACTTACTACTGCCATATTAAAAGTTTATGAAATCGGTTATTACTTCAGCGATTTTATGAATAAAACATTATTAAAAAAGATTGTAAATAAAGTACCTATGAAATCTCATTTTAATGATGCTGATTTGATTTGACAACCCGGGAATTAGAAGTGCTTAAATTAATTTGCGATGAAAAAACAGCAAATGAAATTGCAGAATTTATTTTCCTTAGCCACGTACAGTCGAAGGTATTCGCACAAAACTTTTTGAAAAGACCCTTGCACATAACACAGTAGGTTTAGTGATTTATGCCATACGCCATGGCATTTGTTAATTAAGTTCTATTAACCTATGCTCAAATATTTATACTCCGGTTTTAATTGTTCCTAGAATCGATTCAGCTATAATCAACCTAAGTAGACCGTGGGTTAAGTACAGATATATTTGCCTAATAGGTAGAGTCGCATTTTGAAATTTAAAACTGAGGCATAATCGGTTTCGACGAAAATTCCTGCTGACATTGATTATAAAATTTCTATACCCGACATTGGTATCAACAGATTTATGATAAGCTTCTAATAGTAAAAGACATTTGTTTAAATTAGTTAAGTCATTATAAGAGAAATTTTTTATTGTGCTTATATAGTTTTCATAACTCTTTATTGTATCCGCTTTGGGCATTTCAAACGTTTTTTCCACGCGATTAATTTACACAGAAAAGGCTGCAATATTGCAGCCTTAATTTTAAGGATAAGTATTCGGTTATTCCCCTACCTGATTTCTTTTTAGCCTCTTTCTTTGGACCCTTATATTTCGCAGAGCAAGCAATCTCTTCTATCGTCATTGGTTTTTTAGTTAATCCCATCGTGGTAAAAATATTTGCGCTTGTTGCATCTCTATCACCAACAAATCACAATACCACTAGTTTGCTATCCAGCATCTAACCAGTCCATCTTAAAACATCGCCAGCACCGCATCATTACCGCTTAATCTGAATAGTAGTTGTTAAGGGACTGTTCCCGTATTTTTTCCTTCCTTTCTTTTAGTAAAGTGATAAGGATCTGCAGAAGGTTCAACTCAGCTTCCTGTTCAGTCTTACCCTTACCAAAAGCCTGGGAAAAGCCCTTATAATGCACTTTGTAATAATCAGATTTTTCATCCTTTATAAAAACAGGTACGAGCTTCACTTTATTTAGATCAATTTTAGTTTTCATAATTGTTTCAATTTATCATTTAAGATTTCATTCATTTTATTTAAAAGGTAATAGTCGAAAAATTTTTAGGAGAAAGGATGCAGGATGTGTGAATTAGAATGCGAGAAGCGATAAAAATTTTTAAAAAATTCAACTAACAATAATTGAGCAAGGTAATCTTATTTTAGCCGTTAAATCAATAAATGTGATTGTAAGAAAGTTAAACCAGTTGAGATGGGTTGGTTTACTATAACTTAATTGGTTTGACTTGTGGAGTACAAAGAGAATGTATCAAATGCCCAAATATTATTTTGTTAACCCTGCAATAAATTAATAGTAAGTGCTACAATAATAGCATTAAATCCGAATGATAAAATTCCATGTATCAGTGCCAGCCTGCGCGGCCGTTTAGAAGTAACTTGAATATCCGATACCTGAAAAGTCATACCTAAATACAAATGAAAAATAAGCAAAGTCAAGATAATCGCGTTTGTTCTCGTTTGGAAAAATTAATCCCCTGCATGCATATCAGGTTTTGTTTCATGATCACCATAATAAATATGCACATACCTCATTGCAAAAAATGTATGGCACTGAGAACGACGAAAAAAACATTCCTGCAAATTTCATGCTGGCGGATAGCATGTAATTTCTCAAAGCAATTGTTATTACATGGTCGTGTGGTTATCTGGAATATAGGCGATCTCCTTCCGATTCCACTCTCATTGAAATTATTATAGTTTTTATCAACATTTATTTTCTATAAAGGATCAAAAAAAATCTAAGATTGTAAACTCATATTTTCAGTAAAAATAAATTCTCCATTTCGATTTCATCATTTTTATAAGATTTTCACACATGTAATATTGTTTATTTATACTATGAGATTAACGGTAATTTTATCTCAGGTTTCCTCTTGCAAGCCTTTAAACTTAGTTGTGGTTTAAGGCACCGTCTGGAAATTTAATTCTTTTCAAATAAGTGAATTATGTAACTTTTTAATAAAATCATGTAACAGCTTCCCCGATAAAACCGCTGACCTTTATAAAGCTATTATCTCATTTTGCGCTTCATAAAAACAAAGCCCGTTTAATATTATCCATTGTTGGCTTTTAAGGGCAAAGATTTCGGCGTTCATAAATAATATTTCATTAAAATGATAAAGCCAAAAAATATTCTTCTAATTAATGATGATAAAGATTATCAACAAGCTTTTACTAAAGTTACAAAAGACATAGATGATTCAATATGTGTGTGCTTTGCAACAAACGGAGTCGACGCACTTATGAAACTCAATAAAGTGATAGTGCATCCTGACATTTTATTTATGAACATCAACATGTCTGGTATGAATTGCTTTGAGTTTCTTGCACAATTAAAGCGACGAATTCGTTTTAAAAATATTCCCATTGTTATTTTGGTTGCTTCAAATAACCCTTCTGATGCACAACTCGCTCAAAAATTTGGAGCAAGCATTTTAAGGGACTCTTCCGAATCTTTTTTATTTAAAAAAAACCTTGAAAATATGCTTCACTTTTATTTCCCGCCAATAATCGACTTACAAGAAAGTTATAAGCATATAAAGATTCCTTTATTGCCGTCAGGAGCGGAAGCACATATTATCTCCTTGCTTGATAGTTTAAGTTAATCAGGTGAAATTTTAAATTCTTTCACTTTCTATTTATCTTTTATATTTAATCCTTTCCCTCTTAAGAATGAGACACCGGTTTAACACTGGTGTTTCTGTTTGTTCAAAAACCACATTGCAAGGCTACGAACACAAATGCGTGAATCATGTAACATATTTTTAAAGTTGTGTAACAATTTATGGTGGCGACTGCACTACCTTTACAATTCTTCTACCTTATTCTTCCCTTCTATTTAAATCAAATAAAAATATAAAAATGAAAAAAATTAGCACACTTACTGTGGTATTGGCTGGCTGTGTAATTACTGCCGCAGCACAATCCTCGTTTACAACAATTACTTATAAAGAAAAACTTCAACCTGCGCTTACTATACAACTTCCCAATACGACAGAAGTCGCTCAGGGCACCATATTAGAAAAACTGAAAGAAACCGGTTATAATCCCGAAACCAAAGGAATGCTTTTCTGGAAAACGAACAAGTTAAACGATTTTTACGTGTTTGATAACGTGCAGCTGCCCGAATTGAACAACCAGAAATTGGATATGTATTTTAAAGTTGCAAACGCTACAAGCGGGGATAAAGAACAGTCAACCGTTTACTTAATGGTAAGCAAAGGATATGATAATTTTGTTTCACCTCAAACAGATACTGCCACCTTTTATGCGGCACAAAAATTCCTTGACGGATTTGTGGTTGGCACTAATACTTTCAAGCATAATACTGATGTGGGAACACAAGAGTCAAATGTTGCAAGTGCAGAGAAGAAGTTGATCGATCTGCAGAAGAAAGAAAAAGATCTGAGTAGTAAGATAGCGGAGCTGCAATCTGATTTAGTTAATAATCAAAATGATCAGAAAAATCAGCAAACCCAGATAGCCAGTCAAAAAGCCAGGCTAGAACTTTTGAAAGCAAAACCAATTAATAACTGATTTAACGTAAATATTCAGCTTGATGCTCTAAGCACTTAGTTCTAATGCAGGAATCCGCCGGCATTTTTATGTTCAAAAAACTTCGGGCTTAACTTCTATCTTAAAGCCTATTATTCTTTTATAGATAAATTAAATGAATTGTAAAACAAATTAAGTTCAAAAGTACAACGCAAGCAAAGCCAATAGTAGCACTATAATTGGTTCATAAATGCGGTAACTATATTAATGAGAGAACGAAATGGAAGTCTTATAGTTTAGAATAAGTTACACAATTGCACTTCCATAATTTTATCCTACCTTTCTATTACACTAGGATTTCTGAAATCTGTCTCTGAATGCCCGACGTGGCAAATTGTACATTCCCCTTCATTTTTTTAGGTAATCTCAGTCTTCAACTATTTATTTACAAAATCAAAATAATGGAAGAATTATCTGCAGTAGAAGTTATTCAGTTAAAAATTACTAAAGAAGAAAAAGTGTATGAAGATGCTTTGAAAAATAGTACCCGTCAATCGGAATTAACACAAATAAAGGAAAGAATTAAACAGTATAAAAGTGCGCTTGAATATGTCCTGAATCTTTTTAAAAATGATTAGTCATTTTTCTGCTGTTCTTTTTACGATTATTTATGGAATTTTTTATTTAACCTGCTTTGTTTGCTATATAGTTTCCACCAACTTTACTCACTTTTACTCCGATGCCTTATTTTATAAAAATTTTTGATTAAAGCAGGTTTAACGATATAAACAGTTATGCTGGTTGCTGCAGCAATCAGTATAATACCAATTAGTATTTGCATAATTTATTTTTTTGGTTATTCTATAGAATTATGTAGAAAAACCATGCCATAGTGTAAAAGCCATTCGATTGAAATTGGAACAAGATCAACCATTCTATTTGTTGTTTGTTCAAGGTGTGCACCATTTACAGTAATGCGCATATAAACAGGCGCAACGTTTTCCTCTTTTGATTTCTTTTTTTCACGAAAAAAAGAATGCTGATTCCGTGTTCCATATTTCCTCCTTATTTTTTAAAAAATCACAGTTTCCTTTGCCTCAGTGGAACAACTTTAATTTTCTGAAACGCTTATCAGATAAGCGTTTCAGAAAAATTCGGTGACCCAAGGTCGAAATTTGTTCGGGTCACCGAATTTTCCACCAAAGCTTTGTTGTTTTTTGATATGATTTGAAAAGGGAAAAATGAAAAAAGCCCGTAAAACATCCATTTTACGAGCCTTTAAGACGTTTGAAACACTATTTAGCGGAGAGTGAGGGATTCGAACCCTCGATACCCTTTAGAGGTATACACACTTTCCAGGCGTGCT
>AR_comb_assmDRAFT_10608271_pt1 | contig 14106 bp, 8 predicted proteins | sample ArasoioldDNA_FD_10543 | JGI IMG/M metagenome (IMG submission 10543) | reverse complement strand
CCGCCACTAGGAGTGGCGGGAAAGCCGCTCTTAACGATACTCTGTGCCGTAGGCACAACTGAAACGAAATGATCACTCTCTCCGATCTCTACACCGCTCAAAGGCGGCTCGAAGGAATTACCGTCCACACCAGGATGGTTCCATTCCCCCTCTGCGCCGAAGACCCACGCCAACTCTTGCTCAAGCCCGAGAACCACCAACCCATCGGTGCCTTTAAACTTCGAGGAGCCTACAACAAGATCGCCTCACTATCCGAGACCGACCGGCAACGCGGCGTCATCTCCTACTCCAGCGGCAATCACGCCCAGGGCGTTGCGTATGCCGCGCGAGCACTTAACGTGAAGTCGGTCATAGTCATGCCCAACAATGCTCCCCAAATCAAGCGCGAGGCTACAGCGAAGCTCGGCGCCGAGATCGTCCTCGTCGGCCCGGGGTCCGATGAGCGCAAAGTGAAGGCCGAAGAACTCGCCGCTCACCACGGATACGTTATCGTCCCTCCTTACAATGACGAACACATCATCGCCGGACAAGGCACCATCGGTCTGGAAATTCTCGAAGACTTCCCCGATGTCGAAGCTGTCTACTCCCCTGTTGGTGGCGGAGGCCTCATCTCTGGCGTTGCCGCGGCCATCAAGCTGACGAATCCCAACGTCAGAGTGATTGGAGTTGAACCCGAACTCGCCGCCGACGCCCAGGCCAGTCTTCGCCAACACAAGATCGCCCAGTTCCCTGCCGAACAAGTCTCCCGCACAATAGCCGACGGACTTCGCACCCAGAGCATCGGCCCGATTAACTTCGAGCACATCCGCGCCTATGTCGATGACATCATCACCGTCACCGAAGATGAGATTCGCCAAGCGCTGAAGTACCTGAGCACGAATCCCGCCACCGTGGCCGAACCCAGCGGAGCGGTCGCCACCGCCGGATTTATCTTCCATTCGATGCAACTGCCCCGCACCGACCGCAACGTAGCCATCATCAGCGGCGGCAATATCGAGCCCGAGATGCTCGCTGAATTGGCCTGGCATAGTACGGATCAAGTTACAGATGGGTAAGTGAGAAAAGACTGGAAGACTTCATTTGACAGCAATCGGCCGCGCGACGTCAGTCGAACCACTTCGCCGTCCTGCTGGAGCAAGCCTAGCGCAGTTAATTCTGCGATCGCGGGGCGAGTGCTTTCCAGGCCGAACTCAGTCGCCACCTTGCGCAGATTCAAACCCCGATTTAGCCGCAGACCGAGGAAGAACACTTCCTCCAGCGCATTCAGGTGCGACACAGTTGTTTTCTGCCACGACGCACCTACCACGTATTTCTCTAAGGTGTCCGAGGTCGCCAGCCGTACCGACTCCGCATCTGGCGAGGCGGAGGCCAGCATCGAATGGGCGTCCACACCAAATCCCAGATATGGCTGTCGCGTCCAGTATTTCAGGTTGTGACGCGACTCGAATCCTGGACGCGCAAAGTTCGAGATTTCGTATTGAGCGATCCCCGCGGCTTCCAGGGTTTCGCATGCCATCAAATAGAAATCGGCGACTGCCTCTTCGTCCGGAACAAAATGCGCATGATACCGAGTCCCGCCTGCGATCAACTCACGCCCTAACCGCGAATCTTCGTCCACTTCGAGAATATAGACGCTGACATGTGGTGCGCCGGTCGCGATCGTCTCGCTCAGGGACTGCTTCCAGCTCTCCGCTGTCTGGTGCGGAAGGCCGGCGATCAGGTCGATGTTGATATTTGAAATCCCTGCCGCGCGTAGCCGGGCAATATCGTCCAGTACAGTCTCGCGCTTGTGCAGCCTTCCAACCGCTGCCGCCTCGCGATCCACAAATGACTGTACGCCCAAACTAACGCGATTCACTCCGCAACGCAGAAGCACGTTCAGAATTTCTGGAGTCAAAGTTCCGGGCGCGCATTCGACCGTAGTCTCGGCTTCTGGCGCCACTGAAAATTGTGCGCGCACGGCATCGAACGTCCGGCGGAGTTGAACAGCGTCGAGCACCGTTGGCGTTCCTCCACCCAGGTAAATCGAATCCACTTCCCCTCGAAACTGCCCGCCTATCTCTACAGCAAGCCGCTCTGCACTCGCGATGTCACTACACACTCGATCCACATATCTTTCAAACACCGCCTTCGAGAACACGTCCGAGGCGAAATTGCAGTAACTGCACTTCGTGCGGCAGAACGGGACGGAAATGTAGATCCCCAGGCTCACATATCCATTATCCCAAACCTTTTCCATCCTCTCTGCCGCTTCGGCCATCTATTTGAGGTACCCTTGTTGACGAGCTCTTTCGCAAAGAAGATGAACACGTAGGGAGGGTCGCCTCGCTGCCCTGAGCGTAGTCGAAGGGGCTGTCTCGCCGAGCGAAGCGAGGCAGAACGCACAAAAAGTCCATCGAGATTCAATGGCCCAAGAAGAGGAAGTACTCGGCAAAGCGTATGACAGCCGTCTGATGCGGCGGCTGCTTACGTACCTGCGTCCGTACCGAAAGCAGGTGGCGGTGGCCCTTGTGTCCATCGTGTTCAAGGCGTTTTGCGACGTGCTCGGGCCCTACCTGGTGAAAGTAGCCATCGATCGCTATCTCACCGCCGCCAAAGGCACGACTTCCGGCCTGTGGAGTTGGCTTAGCCCGCGACCTCTTACCGGCGTCGCACAGATTTCCACGATTTATCTCTGCCTTCTTGTTCTGACGTTTGTGTTCGAATTCCTGCAGACCTACTTCATGCAGTGGACGGGCCAGAAGGTCATGTTCGATCTTCGCAGCCAGATCTTCCGCCATCTACAGCGGATGCACGTCGCCTTCTACGACAAGAATCCCGTAGGACGCCTGGTTACGCGCGTCACGACCGACGTTGATGCTCTTAATGAGATGTTCACGTCTGGCGTGGTTTCAATCTTCGATGACATTTTCACGATGCTTGGGATTATGGGCATCATGCTGTGCATGAACTGGAAGCTGGCGCTGATTACCTTCGCCGTGCTCCCCGGCATAGTGATCGCCACAAAGATATTCCGCGACAAGGTGCGCGATTCCTATCGCCGCATCCGCACTGCGATCGCCCGCATCAATGCCTACCTGCAAGAGCACGTCAGCGGCATGATCGTGCTGCAGCTTTTTAACCGCGAGCGTAAGGCTTACAAGCGATTTTCGGAAATCAACCGCAGCCACATGGACGCGTTTAAGGACGCGATCCTGGCTTATGCCGTGTACTACCCGGTTGTCGATCTGTTCTCGGCGGTCGCGATTGCGGGCGTGTTCTGGTGGGGCGGACAGGATGTGATTCGGAAGCTGTCAGTCACGACGTTTGAATTTGTGCGGCAACCTCACCTCGGGCTGCACCCGGTCATGGTTACCGCGTCACTCGGTGTGCTCATCGCCTTCACGCAGTACGCCATGCGTTTCTTCCGCCCCATCATGGATTTCAGTGAGAAGTACAACATCCTGCAGTCGGCGATGGCCGCCAGCGAGCGCATCTTCAAGCTGATCGACACTCCAGTGGGCGTGGTCTCACCATCTGCACCAAGGAAGGCAGCGGGTCCCGGGCGTCTCGAATTCGACCACGTCTGGTTCGCCTATCGTGAAGTTGCGGATGAAGGGAAGGACCACCTAGAGACAGCCACCTCGGCTTTCCCGCCGACGCGAAGCGGGGCCGCGAGGAGCGCGGACCATGTGGGAACGGCTGAGCAAAACAAAGCAGCCGGAGGCAACGGTTCCTCCCAGCCTTCGAAAGACGCGAAGGATGCCACATCCGTCGTTGTAGCTAAACCCGACTGGGTTCTCCGCGATGTCTCCTTTGCAATCGAACCTGGAGAAACCGTCGCGGTCGTCGGTCACACCGGCGCGGGCAAGACCACGCTGATTTCTCTGCTCCTGCGCTTCTACGACGTCCAAAAAGGTGCCGTGCGCATCGACGGCGTCGACGTCAAAGACATGGACCTCTCTGACCTGCGCGCCCGCTTCGGGGTAGTCCTGCAGGATCCATTCCTCTTCACGGGCACGATCGGTGGCAACATTCGGCTCGGCACCGAGCGCATTCTGAACGAACACGTGCAGAAGGCCGCCGAAGATGTCAACCTCGGCGACTTCATCCGTTCACTGCCGAAAGGACTGGATGAAGAAGTTCGCGAGCGCGGATCGACTCTCTCCACCGGACAAAAGCAGCTGATCTCCTTCGCCCGCGCGCTGGCGCACGACCCGAAGATTCTGATCCTTGACGAAGCGACATCCAGTGTCGACACCGAAACCGAATTTCGCGTGCGCGATGCCCTCGCCCGCATGGTCGAAGGACGCACATCGCTCATCATCGCCCACCGGCTCTCGACCATCCAGCGTGCCGACAAGATCATCGTCATGCACAAAGGCCAGCTCCGCGAGATGGGCACGCACCAGGAACTCCTTGCGCACCGCGGTATTTATTACAAGCTGTATCAGCTGCAGTACAAGGATCAAGAAATTGAGAACGGGGACCGGCCACCCACCCCAGCGAATGCTGGGGAGTCTACGGTCAGCGCCGACGACTAGGAGTGTAAAGTTGCGTGGCACCCGGGGCACCGCAATATCGTGATCCGAATGCGGAAGGAAAGAACGCTATCTCACCGTGGCGAGCTGTACCTTCTCTTCCGCGGCCGCTCGTAGACTCGCCAAATACTCCCGCGCCATCTCCGTCTGCCGGTGTACATACTCAATTCCCACGGGCTTCCCGTTCTCCAGCCCCGGATGGCAAAACTCCCAGTTCATGTATCCCTGATAGTGGTTCGCCACCAGCGCATCCACATAGGCGGGATAGGCCACCTGCCTTCCCCAGAAGTTCTTGTCGAAGTACCCGCCGGCCACGAGTTCCACTGTTCCATCCCGACGCCCAAACTCTCCATTCATGTGCGAATGAACCTGTAGCGCACCGCTGGCGTCGGCCATCTGCCGCGCGTGTTCTGCCGAATCCGCTTCGGGCTCGATATTGATATCCATGCACGCCTTGAAGGCAGGCGAACCAACCTCTTCGATCAGCGTCAGCACATCTTGATATCGGTTCACTACATCAGGCCCGTGATTCTGCATCGCCAGCACGACGCCGTAATCCTCCGCCATCTTGCACAGCTCCCGCATCGACTCAACCACGAAGCCGCGCCGGTCGCCCTTCCAGAACCCGTACTGGTTGTAGCCGTAAGTTTCATCATAGGTCGCAAGCCCGTCGTGAAGAGTGATCCCCCGCCACGCGGCAAAGACCTTGCACAGCGGTGATCCCAGATCGCGTGCCAACTCAATGCATTCGCGCACGTAGCAGATCATCGCCTCGCGCTGCACAGGCACCGGGCTCGACAGATCGCAGTTCGGCGACACAGCGCACAACTCCAGTCCAACCTCGCCCGCCAGTTCCCGCAGACGCTTGCGGTCATCGGCAGAAAGATCCATCGGCGCGGCGTGCGGGCGCTCAGCATCCAACTCCAGCCCTTCCCAGCCCTGCTGCTTGGCCAGGCGCACCAGGGTGAACACATCAATCGCCTCTCCGCGATACCACACTCCGCGATAGGTAATGCTGTAAAGGCCGACCTTCATGGGACCCTCCTACACCGCCGAATCACCCGCTGAGCGGGGATGTTACTACAACCCAGATGCATCGGGGGGCAGAGCTTCACTTCGCCGGACAGTCGTGACGGCTGCCCGGACGTGACCACATTGGCCTGGAACTCTCACTGACATCTCCACGTATCTTGGAGTAGCATGTTCCGTTCTCCAGGAGCAGACCTCTCCGCACATGAAAAAAATCGATATTTTTCTTCCCTGTCTTTGTATTGCCCTGTTCTTTTCCGTCTCCCTAACCTCCCAGGACAAGACACCCAAGCCAGCCGCACAAGACAAAGCAAAGGCCACGGCCACCGACACTACTCCGAAATACAAGAACCCTAATCTTCCAATCGATGATCGCGTCGCCGACTTGCTCTCTCGCATGACCCTTGAAGAAAAAATCGGCCAGATCGCTCCGTCTGCTGACCGCGGGGTTCACGTTATCGATCCAACGGGCACTTTCACCGACGAGACTGCCAGCGCGATGACGAACCGCTGGTGGGACGCCGATCTGGTCTTTCCCGCCCGGAAGGCTGCGATCCTACGAAACGGAGTACAGCGCTATCTGAAGGAGAAAACGAGGCTGGGCATTCCCCAACTCTTCATGGGCGAAGCCCTTCATGGATTCATGGAGTACGGCAGCACCAGCTTCCCGCAGGCACTCAGCCTCGCCAGCACTTGGGACCCCGAGCTGGTTCATCAGGTTTTCACCGCTGCTGGCGACGAAGCCGGATCGGCTGGCGTCGGCCAGGTTTTTAGCCCTGTGCTCGACATCGCCCGCGATCCGCGTTGGGGACGCACGGAAGAAACCTACGGCGAAGATCCCTTCCTTGCCGCGCGCATGGGAGTCGCCGCAATCACCGGCCTGCAAGGCGATTCCTGGAACATCAACCGTCATCACGTGTCAGCCACCGCCAAGCACTTCGCGGTTCACGGACAGCCCGAAGGCGGCACCAACACCGCTCCCGCCAACTACTCTGAACGCATCATTCGAGAGAATTTCCTGGTCCCCTTCCAGGCCGCCATTCAGGAAGCCCACGCCGCCAGCGTGATGGCCTCCTACAACGAAATCGACGGCGTTCCGTCACATATCAATCCATGGCTGCTCGACAAAGTCCTGCGCCAGGAGTGGGAATTCCGTGGATACGTCGTCTCAGACGGGAACGGCTTGCAGATGCTGACGGAGACGCATCACATCGCGGCGACCAACGCCGAGGCTGCGCGCATGGCCCTCGCAGCCGGCGTTGACTACGACCTCTCGGACGGCTCCGTCTATCGCACATTGCTCTGGCAAGTAAAGCAAGGGACGGTTTCGGAAGCCATGGTCAACCGCTCCGTGGCGCGCGTGCTCGCCACCAAATTCCGACTGGGTCTTTTTGACAATCCTTATGTTGATCCCGACTACGCCGAAAAAAACACCAACAGCGCCGAGCATCGCGCACTGGCGCTGAAAACAGCGGAGAAGGCAGTCATTCTCCTTAAGAATGACAAGAACGTCCTGCCGCTCGATCTTTCGAAGCTGAAGACCATCGCCGTCATCGGACCGAACGCCGATGGCGTCCACCTGGGCGGTTACAGCCGCGACCCGCTGCACGGCGTCAACATTCTGCAAGGCATCAAGGACCGGGTTGGCACCAAAGCCAACGTTATCTACGCCGAAGGCTGCAAGATCACCGACGCCAAGAATGACTGGCATGGATGGTTCGCCAATGACGTGAAGCTCATCGATCCGGCCACACAACAGGACACCGTGAAGGCAGCCGCCGAGACTGCGAAGAAAGCCGACGTCGCGATCCTCGTAGTCGGCGAGAACGAGTCCACCAACCGCGAAGCCTGGGCCGAAAATCACCTCGGTGACCGCGACTCGCTCGACCTGCTGGGCGCACAAAACGATCTGGTCAAAGCAGTTGTCGAAACCGGCACACCGACGGTCGTACTTCTAATCAACGGACGTCCACTCTCTATCAACTACATTGCCGAGAAAGTCCCCGCGATCCTCGAAGGCTGGTATCTCGGCCAGGAAGGTGGCACCGCCGCGGCAAGCGTCATCTTCGGCGATGTGAATCCCGGTGGAAAGCTGCCCATCACCTTCCCGCGCTCTGTCGGCGATCTGCCGGACTTCTACAATCACAAACCGTCCGCTAATCGCACGTATGCGTTCAGCACGCGCAAACCGCTCTATCCGTTCGGCTACGGTCTTAGCTATACGACATTCAAGTTCGATAATCTTCGCGTTGAACCGGCACAGATCCTCTCCGACGGAACCGCCAAAGTCAGCGTCGACGTCACCAACTCCGGATCTCGCGAAGGAGACGAAGTCCCACAACTCTACATTCACCAGCGCGTCGCGGAAGTCACACAACCGGTCATGCAACTCAAGGGATTTCAGCGCATCACGCTGAAGCCGGGAGAGAAAAAGACGGTCGAGTTCAACATCACGTCAGACATGCTCAGCATGCTGAATATCGACATGCACCGCGTCGTTGAGCCCGGCGTCTTTGACGTGATGGTAGGCCCCAGTTCTGACCAAACCAGCATGGTTCCGCTAACCGTACTCGGCCGAAAAGGCGAGACGGGCAAGCCGCTCCCGCCACCGCCTCCGGCAGGATCGGAATCAGGCGTTGTCAGCACTTTTGATGACGGCAAAATTGCCGCCAACTATGGGTCGTGGATCACCAGCACCGACGAGATGGCAGGCGGCAAATCCAAAGCAGCGATCGAAATCGCGGAACCAGGCGCCAACGGCTCGAAAGGCGCTCTGAAAGTCTCGGGAGAAATCATCCCCGGCGGCGGACAGTTCACCTGGGCCGGCGCGATGTTCAGTCCGGGCAGCTCTCCGATGGAACCCGTGAACCTGTCCGGCAAGAAAGAGATTAGCTTCTGGGCAAAAGGCGGCGGGGACAGCTTCATGCTCGTCGTTCTCACGGCAAGCCGCTCCGGGCAAAACGGCATGCCGGCCATGACCCAATTTGTCGCGGGCAAAGAATGGAAACAGTTCACGTTCCCGTTCACAACTTTCCAGACCGATGGCGGTGACTTGTCGGCACTTCTGTTCGCAGCAACGCAGCCGCCCGGAAAATTTGAACTTCAGATTGATCAGTTGGAGATCAAGTAGACTCAGCGCTCTCTCGCGGCCTTTCTCTGGGTTCTCTGCGGTGAAGAAAAACCCTCTACCGCAGAGAACGCAGAGGGCTCGCAAGCACGAGGCGAGCGCGCGCTGCCTTACAATTGCACCGTGCGAATCCTGATCTCCGCCGGAGAAGTTGAGGCGTTCAGCGGGCGTAAGCGTAGCGGGAGCCCGCTGCCGAAATCCCGAGCATCGCGAGGGACCCCTCAGTGAAGATATTGATCTCCGCAGGGGAAGCCTCCGGTGAAATGTACGGAGCACAACTCATCGAGGCTCTGCGCCGCCGCGATTCGTCTCTGGAATTCTTCGGTGTCGGCGGGGATCGCATGCGCGCCGCCGGGTGCGACACCGTCATCGACGCCAAAGATCTAGCCGTAGTCGGTATCACGGAGATCGTCAGCCACCTGCCGAAAATCCTCGAACTCTACAAGAATCTCATCGCAGAGGCCGACCGGCGGAAACCGCATCTCGCCGTCGTCATCGACTCGCCCGCCTTCAATTGGCGCGTTGCCCGCCAGATGAAAAGGCGCGGCATTCCCACGGTTTATTACGTAGCTCCGCAGTTCTGGGCATGGCGTCAGGGACGCGTTCGCCTGCTTCGCGATTACATCAATAAGGCTCTGGTTATTTTTCCGTTCGAAGAAAAGTTCTATCGCGACCGCGGTGTCGATGCGACCTTCGTTGGTCATCCCTTAGCAGAGCTCGCCACGCCCGAGATTCCACGGGAGCAGTTTGCGATCCGGTACGGCCTCGACGCGCGCAAGACGTGGATCGCCGTGCTGCCGGGGAGCCGCAGGAAGGAAGTCCGCCTGAACCTCCCGACAATCATGGATGCCGTGCGGCAACTCGGTGATCAGTTTCAGTTCGTCCTGCCAGTTGCCTCGACTCTGGACTACCAATGGGTCCATGAACAGGTGTTTCCAGACAGTCATTCTCCGAAAGATCGAATTGAACCGTTTATCGCTCTCACGAAGGATGCGCTAGCGTCCCTTCACCATTCCCAGGCTGGAATCGTCGCCAGCGGCACCGCCACCGTCGAGGCCGCCATGATGAACACCCCTTTCGTTATGGTCTATCGCGTTTCTCCACTTACCTATCTCCTCGGTAAGCCACGTGTGAAGGTCCCACACTTTGCCATGGTCAATCTGATCGCCGAGGAAGAAGTCGTCCCCGAACTTGTGCAACACGACTTCACCGCCGAAAAGGTGGTCGCCCGCGTGAACGAAATCCTGCCTGACGGCCTGCCACGCACGCGCATGCTCGAGGGCCTGGCGCGCGTGAAAGCCCGCCTTCAAACCCCGCAATCGCAGCACCCAGCCGATCGTGCCGCTGAAATCATCCTTACTCTGATGGAAAAGCCTTCGATTCGGAAGCCTTTGCAGGTCCTGAAGCCTGACGCCTGACGTTCGCCGCCTGCTGCTTGTGCTCCCAGCATCTTTTAAGTCAGAATCTTCATCATAGAAAATGAGTTATCATTTTCTGGAGACCCTCCTGAATGCAGATTGACCGGCGACGCGTAATAGGCGTCTTTACTATTTCTCTGACCTTGTTGGTCTTGGCGGCCAGCCCTTCCTGGGCCGCCGAAAAAGCGCGTTTGCGGGTCGATGATTATCAGATCGAAGCCACGCTCGAACCCCATTTGCACCAGATCAGTGCCCGCGCAAAGGTCAAGTTCACGGCCCTGCAGGACCTGAGTGTAGCGGTCTTCGAACTCCACAACGACCTGCGCGTCACCAAGGTTCTTGATGAAAAGAACCAGCCCCTGTCTGCGGAACGTGTCACCCAGGATTCGACCGTTCGCGTACCATTGCCGGCTGGCCTGTCCAAAGACGCGTCCACGACCCTGACCTTCGAATACGAGGGACAGCTTGAGAGCGCCGACAATAGCCCAGTTCCCGGTCTCAGCCTCGCCTATATCGGCGATGACACCAGCTATCTCCTCTACTCGGGCCGCTGGTTCCCGGTTAACGGATACGGGCTCAACCGATTCACTTCCACCATCAGCATTACGATCCCGGCGCACATGCTCGCGATTGGGAGTGGTAAGTCCACTGTCTCAGACGTCGCCCCGGCAAAGAAACCAAATACCAGCGTGCTTCCCACCAAAACATTCACCTTCGTTTCGACAAAGCCCAGCTTTCCGGGCACGATCATTGCGGGTGTATTTCAGGAACACAAGACTGACGAAGCGGGCTTGGACGTACACGTCTATTTCAAGCCCACACATCAGAGCGTCGCTCCTGCATACACGACGACTGCGGTCCAGGAATTCACCTACTTCACGACGCTGTACGGTCCGCTGCCGTCTCCCAAGCTAAATCTGGTCGAACTACCCGGCGACACCGTGCCTTATACATGGGCTCCTGAGCTCGTCGGTTTAGCTGGACCTTCGATTACTGATAAGACTAACTACCGCCTCGTTGCCGACGGCATTGCGCACCAGTGGTGGGGCGTGTCCGTAAGTCCGGCCACAAAAGACGACTGGTGGATCAGCGACGGTTTCTCGCGCTATTCCGAAGCCATGTACGTCGAAAACGCGGCAGGTGCCGCCGGCCTGGAAGAGGCCGTCAAAGATATGTCAGTTGGCGCTCTCGCGTATGACACCGTTCCGCTTTCGAGCGCCAGCAAACTCGATCCGTTCTCGACCGAGTTCCAGTCGCTCACCACCGACAAGGGAGCGATGATCCTTCACATGCTGCGCTGGGTTTTGGGCGAGGACAAATACAACAAGACCATGCGCGATTTCGCGAGTGAGTTTGCCGGAAAATCCGCGAGCACCGACGATTTCCGTGCCATCGCCGAGAAATACTACGGAGATCAGCTCACCTGGTTCTTCTCGCAATGGCTTGATTCCACCGGCGCCCCGGAATTCAAGGTTAAGTACACGACCTACCGCCTTGGCGGCGCCACTGCTACCCAGAATGCAAAGGAAGAGAAGATACCGGGCTTTCGGGTAACTGGAGAAATTTCGCAGGATCTCGATCTTTTCCGGATGCCCGTCGATCTGCGTATCGATACCGACGGCCGCACTGAAAACAAACGGATCGACGTCGTCGGCACAAACTCTCCCTTCGCCATCGAAACCTTCGGTCGTCCGCGGCGCATCTCGGTCGATGCGGACCATCACGTCCTCACCAACTCCAGCGACGTGAAATTGCGCTCCTCGATTCTTCGCGGACAGGCCATGCAGCAGCAAGGGGATCTGTCGGGTGCGCTCACTGAATTCAACAAGGCGCTTGATCTGAATAAGAACTCGTCCCTCGCGCACTACCGCATCGCCGAGATCTTCTTCTTCCAGCGAAACTACCAGTCTTCCGCGAATGCTTATCGAGCCGCTCTCGATGGCGACGGTGATCCTCGTTGGACCGAAGTCTGGAGCCGCATTCAGCTAGGGAAAATCTTCGACATCACGGGCCAGCGCGAACGCGCCGTCGGACAATACCGTCAGGCCCTCCAGACGAACGACAACACCTTCGGCGCATTGGAAGAGGCCCGCAAGTACATGCAGAAAGCGTACGAGCGGCCGAAAGAGAAACCGTAATAAAGAGTCTTGCCCATTTCCCCCGCACGGTCAGAGTGTTGTGTCAGAAGCGGGGGTCAGTGCTCGCTTCCCAGCCATTCGAGTCGGACTGGCTGAATAATTGGCTCCGTCGAGATCGAATTTGTGCCAGCCCAGTCTTTGAAGTTTTGCAGACCTAGGGGATTTGCCTTTTTCCATTTCTCGGAGTCTTTCTGAAACCGATCTGCCGAGCTGGCAAAGACAAAGGCGTCTAGCTGACCAGCTTGGTAGATGCGGAGCAGCCGATCCAGTTGGTCGTCCCTTGCGTCTGGTTTAGTCTTCTTGGTTTCCTGCCATTTCTCAGCCTCGCTCTTGAGGGCCGCCTCTTCCTCGTCCGCCGTACGCTCATATAAAGCCACAGAAGGATTCCGCTTCGGGTACTCGGTCGTCATCCAGTTAACGCGCGCCACACCGTAAGCACTGTAGGCGTCAAGCTGCGGATCGCCCTTCTTTAACTTCCCTCCGTCAAGGTGAACTGCTGGCTTAAGATAATTTGAAACCTTTTCAAAACGGTCGCCACTCTTCTCGAGAACCACGAATTTCTCCAGTTGCGCTTTTGCTAGGTACAGTTCACCTCGCTCTGCCAGAAGCAACCCCAGCAACCGGTAGGGCGACGAGTATTGCGAGTCCAGATTGACGGCCTTTTCTAAAGCCGAAATCGCTTCCTGCTTCCGGTTGAGCCGGTTTAGCGTCAGGGCCAAGTTGTAGAGAGGACGCCCGCTGTTTGGTGCAAGATCAACCGCTTTCTGGTACTGAACTAAAGCTTCCTCTGGTTTTCCGGAGTCATCGTAGATGTTGCCCAGGGCTTGATAGCATAGCCAACATCCGGAATCTAGGCTTATGGCCCGGTTTGCATATTCGATTGCTTTGTCGTAGTTCGTCAGTCGATAGAGGACTTGGGACAATTCGTGATAAGCATTGTGTTGATCGGGAATGAGCCTTGCTACACGTTCGTATTCGATGAGTGCGAGTTGGTACTGGGTTTCGTCAAAGAACTTGTTGCCCACATGCAAGTGATCGTTTGCCGCTGCTATTTTGTCACTTTTCCCTTCATCATCAGGAACAAGAGATTGCTTACACGTGGTCGTAGCGTCTTGTACGTATGTGGCCAGTTCTCCGGCTGTACTCCTGCTTAGAAGATCATCGAGAATTGGCCACTTGGCCTCCGGGTGTAGCTTCAATATCGCCTGATATGCCCTAAGTGTTCCGACGACTCCAGCTGTGTTCACCAAAAGATGGTCCGCGCTTAGATCGGGATTGGCGGCGACAAAAGCACCGCTCGATATTATTGTTTGTCCGAATAGCTCACTGGAGTAGTTCTTCTTCGTTTTCAGTAACCCCGGCAGCAGATCACAGACCTCGACTTTGATATCGGGGACTTCGAAAAGCCACTTCATGAGACCGGCTCTCATGCCTTCAGCGTCTTTACCAAGGGGATCACTTTCTAGTTGGCGCGTGAATTCAACGAACTTAGCCCGCTGTTCCAGTGTAGAGGGCTCTCTCCTTCCCTTCTCGCTTTTCTGTGGCAGAGCAGCCAAACACATCGATCCGGTCGAGAACAGAACGGCGAGAAACAATTGAGCCACGCGGATGGTCGATCGCATAACGGTGAATTGTAGGCCGGTACAATCTGAGAATGCCAGCGACCCGATGGAAGAGAAGCACTCTACATCCCCGAAGTCCCCTTTGCCAAGTAGAGTTATCCTCGAGCCGAACCGACCAGATGTTTACCCCTTTCGGGCTAACCTTTTTCCTCTATGTTGGGTCTAACTAAGCACATGCAGTAGGGAACTTTACCGAACCCGGCTGCGTACTTCTGATCAGATGGTTGGGCGGGATTGAGACCCCTCGCCTGA
>AR_comb_assmDRAFT_10039205_pt1 | contig 14109 bp, 14 predicted proteins | sample ArasoioldDNA_FD_10543 | JGI IMG/M metagenome (IMG submission 10543) | reverse complement strand
CCCGGCAAGTTATCCCGACTGTCGGCGCGTACGGCTTTGCTTTTTCAGTATCATGCTTGCGCAAGTCATTCAGGCATGAAAGAACAATGAGAAGCACGTTCTGCCGCGCCTTCAAGAGCAAAGCGATGATGGCCAAGCGACGTACACGCCACAGTCTGTCCGCATCCGAGAAGCTTCGCTAAGCCGGAATTGGGAGTAAGCGGTAACGGCCTTGTCTCTTTTGTCGCGGCTCTTGGCTTCGCGCGGGCTTTGTGCCCTAGCGGGAGGCAGGTCTTGACCGATGTGACTTGCAAAGGCTACAAGAGAGTCGGCTTACTTCTGTTCCAGCCCACGGATGTAAGCGAGGGGACGCACGTGGGGCTGTAAGGCTGGGAACGCGTGCGGCTCCCGTTACGAGGGGGCGGTTTGTTCGTTCGGCAGCAAGGCATCGACCCGTTGCAGGAGTTTTGAGACGCCATCCACCTTGGAAATAAAATCAACGCCAATACATGTGCAGACAGAATCGGCGTGCAGGTCGGTAAACATCGTGAACAAGATGATTGGGGTGCCCGGCAGTGTATTCTTCAAGACCGAGGCCGCCTCCACCCCATTGAGGCGAGGCATGGCGAGATCCAGGAGGATCAAGTCGGGATTTGTTTCCCTGGCCTTTTGGACGGCGTCGACGCCATCAACTGCTTCATGCAGGATAAGTTCCCTGTGACGGTGCTCCAGCAAGAATCTGACGGAATGCCGCATGGATGCGCTGTCATCCGCTACGAGCACAGGTTTACGCACGAATCAGGCTGCTGCTTTATTTGCGTTGATTCAATACGGAAGATTCTGTAACGGTTCACCGGGCGTTTGAGCGGGCCGCGTCGCCCAATGCTGCGCTGCAGGCCCCGGTAGAGCCGCAAACGAAAGCGTTCCCTCGAGAAAAGCTCGCACCCGGAACTGTGTTACTGGGGAATTTGTTAGCGCACGACGTCTTTCATTACGTCTACGATGATGTTGGTGTTTTTGTTGAAGACGACGATGTGGGCGCCGATGACGCTGCGCTGGTAAGTGGGAGGGAGCGGGGGGAGTTCGCGGGTGATTTCGACTGGGCAGGGCTGAAGCTTTTTCTGCAGTCCAGGGGGGAGAGTGCCGTTGCGTTGCAGCTGTTTTTCTAGGCCCGGCGGGAGGTCGCCATCACGCTTGGCCAATCCGGGTGGCAGACCCTTTCCGTGTTTCGAGTAATAGGTAGTGACGTACTCGCGATCCTCGACGCGGAAGCGATATTTATCGTAGACGCGGCCCTGATCGTCGTCGTCGCCCTGGTCTTTTTTGTCGTGGCCCTTGGCTTTGCCTTTGCCTTGGGCCCATGCCGGGACAGTGCAAAGGGTGAGCGTTAAGCTGGCTCCGAAAAGAAGCCGAAGTATGCGCTTGTTCATGTAATGACTCCTTGAAAGCGCCGCGGAGAATGATGAGCCGGAAATGCTTCTCGCGCCTGGCGGGAAAACCTGAAATTCCATCCTCTGGGCTCCAGGCCCGACAGATCGCAAAGTACCTATGTCGGAGCCGAAGCTGCAATCCCAGCGGAGTTGTGATGGATTCATCGTAGCGCGTTGAGGAGATCTTCGCCGCAAAGCTCAGAAAAACGCATGTCCATTCGGTAAAGTCGTATCTCATTGAAAACAGGCGACTTTAACCTGCGTACTGGTGCTCTACTTGACAAGCGCATCGCAGACGCGCAGATTCTTCGGCGTCTGAACCATGTAAACCCCCTTAGACAAGGCAAGCCTGTCGACGGCAGCAAGTTCAAACGGCGCCCAGCGCCCCGGAGGTGTGTGTATGTCTGTGCTCGAATGGCTGCTCAAGCTCTTCTATCAATATCCGCTGCTGACCATCGGAGGATTGTTGGCGGCGGGCTATGTCGTGGCTTCGCTTCACAAGATTGGGCCGACGGAGGTCGGGCTCGTCACGAAACGGTTTTCCTTCAAGAAATTGGCGAAGGACAATCCGGTGGCCTTCAACGGAGAGGCCGGCTACCAAGCCGACTTGTTGATGCCTGGCCTGCGGTGGAAGGCGTTCATGGTCTATTCAGTGGACAAATATCCTTGGGTCCAGGTACCCGCGGGGGAAATCGGTGTGGTGATTGCGCAGGTTGGCAGTCCGTTACCGATTGGTGCGAAGTCCGCGGTGTACAAGAAGGAGTTCGCCAATTTTTCGGACTTGCGCGGTTTCGTACAGGTCGGCGGCCAGAAGGGTGTACAGCGGCCAGTTTTGCCTCCGGGGTCGCTGGTTCCGATCCATCCGATTGGCTTTTTGATTCTCACGCGGAGCAGGGTGTACGGAGTTCCCGTATCGCCCGAGCTTCGCTACAAGATGGGCCGCGGCGGGGAGTTGATGCCCGCGTCGTTCGGGCTCAAGCCCGATCAGCTGGAACTGGTGCGCATCGAACCGCAACCGCGCGGTAAGGATGGCGCCACGATCGACATGGTTGGCATCGTCACTACTTATGAAGGTGACCCGCTACCTTCCGGAGACATTGCTAGCCGTTTGGGAGGCTACGTCGACGTAGAAAAGCTGGAAGCGCCTGGCGGCACTTCAACGGATGCGCAAATCATCGAGGCACTGCTCGGCAGCAAAAACAACCTGCACAACAATTATCAAGACTTCCAGGGCTTTCTGGATCATGGCGGCCACATCGGTCTGCAGCACGATCCGTTGCTCTATGGCGCGTATGCTCTGAATCCATTTCTGGTGAGTGTCGAGATGGTGCCCATGCTGATGGTCAAGCAGGGACAAGTCGCCGTAATGAAAGCCTATGTCGGTCTTGCCACGCAAGACACTTCGGGAGCGGAATTCAAATATGGCTCGCTGGTGCGTCCTGGACATCGCGGCGTTTGGCAAGAGCCGCTGCGTACGGGCAAGTATCCGCTGAATCCGCGGTGCTACGAATCGGAAATCGTGCCGACCGCGATCCTCAACCTGAACTGGGCCGATGCCATCAGCGAAGCCCATAACCTGGACGCACAGTTGCAGCAGATTGTGGCGAAGTCGAAGGAGGGCTTCGTGTTCAAGATTGACTTGCAGGTGCAGATCCATGTGTCGGATACGAAAGCGCCACGCGTGATCTCGATGGTGGGGACGATGAAAAACCTGGTAAACGAAGTGCTGCAGGCGGCGGTGGGCAACCACTTCCGCAACTCGCTGCAGAGCATGCCGGCGATCAGCTTCATTGAAACGCGGCAGCAGGTGCAGGTGGAGGCCTTCGAACACATCCGGCAACAGCTCGAGCAATACCAGGTGGAGACCAAAGGCGTGTACATCCAGGACGTGGTGTTGCCGGAAGACATGGTCACCGTTCTGACTCACCGTGAAATCGCCAACCAGGAGATTGAAACGTTCAAGAAGCAGAGAGCCGCGCAAGACCAGCGCATCGAGATGGAGCAGGCCAAAGGCACTGCGGACATGCAGGCCGATCTGGCTCGCTCCAAAGTTGGCGTGAACATCAAGAAGAACAACGCCGACGCTCGCGTCGCGGAAGCCAGCGGAGAAGCCGAATATATTCGGCAGACCGGCACGGCGAAAGGCGCGGAAGTGGAAGCAATCGGACTTGCGCGAGCACGCGGTTATCGCGCGCAGGTGGAAGCGTTGGGTTCCAACGCTACGGCGATCGTGAACGTGGTGGCGGCGCTGGCCGAAGGGAAGGCGAAGTTCGTGCCGGACGTGCTGGTAGCGGGAGGCGGAAATGGCGGAGGCGCGATCGAGGGCCTGGCGGCTGCGGCAATGCGGTTTTTCGGACCAAACAATGGCGGGTCGAGCGCGAGCACTGCGGCCGGTAAGCTGCCGACGGCTCCGCTGACTCCCGAAGGCGAAGCGGCGATGAAAAAGCTGATGCCTAAGACGAACCCGGACAAGTCCTGAAAGACGACCGCGGTCAGGGAGCAGCAAAAAACAGAAACGGCTCCCTTCCCAGCCACAGGGAGCCGTTTTCTGTACCAGAGAACCTCCGCTGCCTCTCCCTTATTCCTCTTTTGGTTCTCTGGGATCCCCGCCGTGCAAAAAAAGCTGATAAAGACGCATGCATCTAATCGTGCCAGCGCCACGGTGAGCGGTCAGATGAGTTCGCGAAGCCAGCGAATCCATGCTGTAGACTCTCCCCCCGACCACAAAGTTCCTGACCAAAGCGCCTAACGCAAGACGGTTGACAGTTGCTGCAAAAGTTTGCGCACTTCTAGCGATTCTTCGCTGGAACGAATCTTGGGCTGGGCGTATGGCATTTTCATCATGCTGCCGCAGCAGCAGCGCGGATTGCCGCCCTCGGCGAGAATTCCTGTTTCCGTGACCATGAGCTCGGCCCGGCACGCATCGTTGAGACAACGCCAAACTTGCCCTTGTTTGAATCGCATGGAGCGGTCGCCAGTTCTCCAAACCGCGTGCCCTTTTAAATTGACTTTCGCGGAGATTGTGGAACTGATCGCGGCGCCGGACTGCTCAAAATGAAAGTTGTCTTCAATTCCGAACGCGGGAAATCGGCGAGAACGAGGCTAGAGATGAGAGAGATCGCTCCATGTCGACGGTTCGCTGATAGAAACGAACAATAATGGCCCAACTGGCATGGGAACGGCTGAGATCGCCCGGAACGCGCTAGCAGCGCCCTGAACCCCATGTGCTGGAGGAGGACGGTTAGGAAGCCGCTCATAGGCGCGGCTCTGGTTGCTATTCCAACCAGCCGGGGCGGGATGCGGCGAATTCGTCCCGTACTACCTATGCTCGCCAGAGCGTGGTACTCCAATTCCGCGCCATTCCCCTATTTGAAAATCTCGGCACTTCACTTTTCTCAGGAGGCAGCATGAACGTTCGTAAATCCTTATTGGCCGTATGCGCAGCAGGATTGGTGTTCGCAGCGCCAATTTTCGGCAAAAGGGCCATTTTTAACGGAAATCCGCGGCTGTGCGTGGCGGCCGACGGGACGGCTCCTCTGCCGCCGCTGCCAAAGCGCACACTCGCACTGGAGTCGACGACGGTGGCCGACGGGACCGCCCCGCTCCCTCCGCTGCCGAGGCCCACACGCGACTTACTACAGGCTTGAAAACAACAACCGCCTGAGGGAAGAAATTTTGCAAATTTCTTCCCTCCGTCTGCTAGAGTACGTGAGCTTCGAAGATAAGTGGTAACCGGTTACCCGATGGTTGCTCTTTTTGTATGGCTGGCAGGGATCGTTCTCGAAGGAGCGCTGCTCTATCGCGGATGGAGAGCCAGCCAGTTTTGCAAATTTCCATTGTTCTACTCCTACATTGGTCTGGTTTTCCTTCAGTCGATATTTTTGTACGTCGTCGGAACCTATTACCCGCCATCTTATGCGGATGTTTACTGGGCTCTGGAATTTGTTGATGTGTTTGCCGGTTGCGGCGTGGTTCTTGAAATCTACCGGGTGGGGCTGCAGGAATTTCCGGGCGCGGCAAGGCTGGCGCGCAATGGGTTGCTGCTGGTTTTCTTTCTCACCATCGGCCGAGTTCTGCTAACGGCGCAGGAAGGGTCACGGAACTGGTCGACCATGATGACCATCCAGTTGGAGCGTGATATGCGCTTCGTAGAGATCGCCGCGCTGCTGACGTTGCTGGTCTTGTTTCTGTGCTACGCCATTCCGATAAGCCGTAATCTGCGCGGAATACTTTTTGGGTATGGCCTGTTTCTAGGCATCAACATTCTTAATCTAACCTTGATGAGGCGGTTTGGCGCGGATGTGCAGGCCCTGGCTTCCTACGTGCAGTCGTTCACTTATATTTTTGTACTGGGTGTGTGGACGGTTTTGCTCTGGTCTCCCAGTCTGCAAACAGCGAGCGGCGCCCCGGCCGACGGGTATCAGGGGATTCTTCAGCAAACAAACAGCCGCCTGGGAAAAACCCGCTCTTTTGTAAGAGGTGCGCTGGGCCTATGATGACTTACTTTTCCGTCGCCGCGGCCTTGGTTCTCTTTGCAGGTCTAGCAGTCTACATTCTTCGATCAAAATACGAAACGTCCCTGTTGGGTGCGCGCCTGGATGATTCGAGCGGGGCAAGAACGTGTGCTGCGCGGTGCGGAGAGGACGTTCATGTTGCGGGACGAGTGTTGTCCCGAGTGTTCTCGGGAGAGGACGAAGAGTTCGTTGCGGGCCTGAATTCTTCCAGGTTAGAAAGATTGCTGGTTCAAGAACGAAAGAGACTCGCGCTCCATTGGGTCACCAGGAAAGTTGTGGAGGCCCGCGGCATCATGAGGGAACACGCGCAAGCTGCCAGAACGGCACGCGACCTCCAGATCTCGGGTGAATTGCAACTATTCGCGCGCTATCTCGAATTGCGGGCGCTATGCGGGCTGCTGTTTATCTTGGTGACGGCATTTGGGCCGGCGGGCATGCAGCGGCTTGCAGCAGAGACGGATGCACGTCTCCTGCGTATTCGAGGCGGAAGGACCAGCACAGCCGGCTTGACCGCGGGCTAGTCTGACGACACTTGGCACATTGGAACGCAATGGAAGCGAAGGTTCACAGCGTGGTTCTGCCCGGCGCCGCAGGCGAGGCTCATGAGGATTTCTGCGCGCGGAGCCTGGCGCGGATACCGTCGGCGCTGGAGCGATTGATCTATATTGCGTCGACGCGCGACTACAACTCCGGCGTGTACCAGCATGAAGGACTAGCGGGCCGATTCGGAGTGGGAGCGGCCGCGGCGGCGCTGGAGCACGCGCATTGGGAGGAATTCCAGGTGGTGTCGCTGCTATCGCTGCGCAGACTTACGGAGGAACTTCGAAAATACATGGAATCGTCGCGCGAGCAGCCGACGGCTTTCTTGAACGCGTGGCAGAAACTGGAACCTTACCGAGTGGCTATTCCGCTGCGAGTGGACCCCACGATTGCGGAATTATTTATTTCGAACATCAAGATCGCTTTGGCAGTCTTGCGGCATCGTCTCCCTGAGCTGACGGATCATCCGCAAGCCGCATCGCCACTGCCGTCACCTGACCCACGATCTCCGCTTCCGTTCCGTAGCTGAAACGCCGCACGCTTACCGGTGATAACGGGTGCGGGAGAAGCAAGAGATAACCGTCCTGAATTTCGCACCAGGAACAGGCATAGCCGTCGCGAAGCTCCACGAAAAAAATTGGGCGATCATGCTCGGTGCGCCAGCGGGCGGGGCGAATTTTGCGAACTTTCTGATCGATCTGGACAAAAGAGCCTGGGCGCAGCAGAGGGTACAAGGTGTAATCACGCAGGCCGACGTAGCCGTACAGACTGTGACGCAGATCGAGGTGTTGAATGAGAGAGATCGGCACTTCGCCCCATATTTCGACCATGCGATTCAGCAAGTTAGTGTTGTCAATATCGAAGGAACGATCGAAGCGGATCGGGAACGAAACTGTTCGCTCTGAGTCGTACACTTCCATGGACACCAAGTGGGTGTTCGGAAGCTGAAGTTCCTTCTGATGCTGTCCGAGTTTTTGCAGGTCCACGCCGAACAGCAGGAGCAAGTCGATGAACTTGATGCGATAGATAGCACTGAGAGCGTAGAGTTTGTAGATGCTGGGTACAGACGTTGAATTCTCGACTTGCGTCAGCCAGGCATTGGAGATGGCATACTCCGGATTATTCTCGGTTTCCGCCAGCTGTTGGCTCAGAACGGCCACGTCCCGTGTGGTAATTCCCAGCTTGGCACGGATTTCCTTGAGCTGTTCAGATGGCTTCGAAGGCAGCATGATCCCGAGTGTACCCTAATACGAGGGAGTAAAGCGTGTGTCCCCGGGTAGCCGTGGGGAATCACCATCGATTGCTGCCCTTCTACATGGAGATAGTTGACTTATGTCTGTAAAGAAATTGACCCCCGTTCTTTTTGTGGAACGAATCGAGCCGGTTTTGCCGTTCTGGATACAGCATCTGGGCTTTATCAAAACGGTAGAGGTTCCCGACGGAGACCAGCTGGCTTTTGTGATCCTGCAACAGGGGAGCACGGAAGTGATGTACCAGTCCTACGCGAGTGCAGAAAAAGACCTGCCGGCGATTGCGAGCGACGTTCGGAGAGGTCCGTCATTTCTATATCTGGAAGTGGATGATTTACACCCGATCAAGGCTGCCATCAAGGGCATGGAGATTTACCTGCCGGAACGCACGACATTTTACGGATCGCGCGAGATTGGAGTGAAAGACCCCGCGGGACACTTCATCACGTTTGCCCATTTCGAAGCGCCATCGGCATAGCTGACCAGCCTCATACCCTCTCCCGCAAGCTGGTTGAGCGGACTTTATTGGCACTACGAGCCCGGAGCGGTAGAATCGGCTTTCCAGCCAGCCACGAGGTGCGCCATGCAAACTGGTGTCCTAGACCGCCGTTCATTCTTGAAAGTTACGTCCGCCGCAGGCGGAGGAGTTTTGCTCTCCTGCTATTTGCGGCCAGCCGCGACGGTCGTAGCCTTGGCACAAGCGCCATCTGGCGCTGCACCCGCGCCGGTATTTGATGCGACAGCGTTTATTCGCGTGGCACCCGACGGCATCGTGACCATTATGTCCAAGAATCCGGAAGTTGGGCAGGGCGTGAAGACGCACTTGCCGATGATTCTGGCCGACGAACTGGATGTGGATTGGAAAGACGTGCGGATCGAGCAAGCCGACCTGGATGAGACGAAATTCGGTCCGCAGCGGGCTGGCGGGAGCACTTCGACTCCGACGAATTGGGATCCCTTGCGGCGTGCGGGCGCCGCAGTGCGGCAAATGTTTGTGACCGCGGCGGCGCAGAATTGGTCAGTGCCGGCGGCTGAATGCTCGACGGCTTCAGGCCGCGTATTGCACGCGGCATCGCAACGTTCTGTTGGCTATGGAGAGCTCGCGGGGAAGGTAGCCACAATGGCGCCGGCGGACCCGCAGACGGTGAAGCCGAAGGATCCAAAGGATTACAAAATTATTGGCAAACCGGTGCGAAGCGTGGACAATCCAAAGATTGTTCGGGGCAAACAGGTTTACAGCATTGATACGAAGGTTCCCGGGATGCTTTATGCCGTCTTTGAAAAGTGTCCTGTCTTCGCGGGGAAAATCGCTTCGGCAAATATTGACGAAATCAAGACCATGACTGGCGTGCGTCACGCGTTCATCGTGGAGGGAACGCAGGAGTTGTTGGGCCTGCATTGCGGCATCGCGGTGGTCGCCGATTCATGGTGGCAGGCGCAATCGGCGCGCAAAAAACTGCGAGTTACCTGGAATGAAGGCGGTACGGCGGAGCAGAGCAGCGCAGGCTTCGCACAAAGAGCCGAAGAACTTTCCAAGCAGCCTCCGGTTTTTGCGGTGCGCACCGATGGCGACGCCGACAAGGCTTTGCAGTCCGCAGCCAAAATCGTCGAAGCCTCGTATTCTTATCCATTTATCGCACATGCGCCGCTGGAGCCGCAGAACTGTCTGGCACACTACACGAATGGAAAACTGGAGTTCTGGTCGCCGAGCCAGACGCCCGGGCGCGGGCGCGCGCAAGTTGCACAGTTGCTCAAGATTTCGGAAAGCGACATTACCCTCCACATTTGCCGAATTGGAGGCGGATTCGGGCGGCGGCTGACGAATGACTATATGCTGGAAGCTGCCGCGATTGCCAAGGAAGTCGGCGTGCCGGTCAAGCTGCTGTGGACGCGAGAGGACGATTTCCACCATGACCACTACCGCCCCATCGGCTTTCACTACCTGAAAGCCGGCCTCGACAGTTCGGGAAAAGTGACTGCGTGGCGCAACCACTTCGTAAGTCTGGGGCAGGAAAAGCAGTTCGCGCCCACGGCGGGCATCGGTCCCGGAGAATTTCCCGCCAGCTTCGTGCCCGACTACCTTTTTGCGGCTTCCCTGATGCCTTGCGGCGTACCGACGTACGCTCTGCGCGCTCCCGGCAGCAATGCCTATGCTTTTGTCTTCCAGTCTTTCCTGGACGAAGTAGCCCATACGGCGGGCAAGGATCCAGTCACGTTTCAACTGGAACTATTGAATGCGCCCCGCGTTGCAAACGCGGCAACGCCGCCGGTTCAAGGCCAGCCGGAGTTTGACGCGACACGAATGCGCGGCGTGCTAGAACGAGTGGCCAAGGAATCCAACTGGGGCAAACGCCAGCTGCCCAAAGGAACGGCAATGGGAGCGGCATGCTACTTTTCACACCGCGGCTATTTTGCTGAGGTTGCCGAAGTGCGCGTTGACAGCGCCAAAAAAGTAAAGGTGAACAAGGTCTGGGTGGTGGGCGATGTTGGCAGCCAGCTCATAAACCCATTGAATGCCGAAAATCAGTGCCAGGGGGCGGTCGTCGAGGGTCTGAGCTCCCTGATGAACTACGAAATCACGATCGAGAAGGGCCGCGCCGTGCAGAACAATTTCGATTCATACACTCCGGTGCGGATCCCGCAGGCTCCGCCGGAGATCGAAGTGCAGTTCGTTCAAACGAACAATCCGCCTACTGGGCTGGGCGAGCCGGCCCTTCCGCCTGTGCTGCCAGCCGTCTGTAACGCCATCTTCGCCGCCACCGGACAGCGTATTCGGTCGCTGCCACTTTCCAAGCACGGCTACGCCTGGGCCTGAGCGTGCCTCCGCGTATTCCGTTACCGGAAAGCTGACGGGCAACCCCAAAGATGCATTCTGATTCCATTCGCCAGACCGGAGAGCAAATTACTTTGAATCGGCTCATCCCGCTGGCGGCTTTTGTTCCCGGGCGGTATATGCTGCAAGTGAACATTCAGGACCGCGTCTCGGGCCAGGCCTTGTCCCGTGAAGCGGAATTTCAGATCGTGCCCGAATCCAGCCCTGACGCGCGGGTTGGGAAGCATGGCGCACCTGTGCTAACGTTTTTTCTTCATGAAAAAGCGCATTGGCGTGCTCTTGAGTGGCCGCGGCTCCAACTTTGAGGCGCTTGCGGATAGTGTTTCAGCTGGGCGAATTCCCGATGCCCAAATCGCGCTGGTTCTGAGCAATCGGGAAGGCGCTCCGGGCATCGAGCGCGCGCGTACGCGGGGCCTGGCCACGCGGGTTATTCCTTCAAAAGGGCTTGAGCGTGAAACTTATGACCGTAAGGTGGTCGCTGCGCTGCGCGAAGTTCAAATAGACCTGGTTTGTCTGGCCGGCTACATGCGCTTGCTATCGCCGTATTTCGTGGCGGCGTTTCCGCAGTGCATCCTGAACATTCATCCCTCGCTGCTGCCATCGTTTCCCGGCTTGGAGTCGCAAAAGCAAGCCCTTGACTATGGCGTGAAATTTGCCGGGTGCACGGTCCACTTTGTGGACGAAAATCTAGACGCCGGGCCTATTGTGTTGCAGGCGGTGGTCCCGGTAAACGACAGCGATACGGTAGACGCGCTGAGCGCGCGCATTCTCAAAGAAGAACACCGGATTTATTCCGAGGCTGTGAGGATCGTGTTGGAAGGAAAATACAAAATTGAAGGACGGCGCGTAACCCTTACATCATGACGCAACACAGCTTCAAACCCGTGGATGAGCAGCTCGCATACCTCAAAAAGGGCATCGCCGAGATCATTCCGGAAGAACAGTTGAAGGGTGATCTGGAAAAATCGCGCAACAGCGGCAAGCCGCTGCGTGTCTATCTCGGTGTTGACCCGACTGCTCCCGATCTGCACCTTGGCCACACTGTGGTGTTGCGCAAGCTGAAGCACTTTCAGGATTTGGGGCATACCGCCGTGTTCTTGATAGGCGATTTCTCAGCAATGATCGGAGATCCGACCGGTGTTTCGGAAACGCGGCCGCCGCTTACGCGTGAGCAAGTGGATGCGAATGCGAAGACATATCTCGATCAGGTATTCAAGATACTCGATCGCGAAAAAACCGAAGTCCGGTACAACAGCGAGTGGCTGGGAAAAATGTCGGCTACGGATGTCGTGCGGCTTTGTTCGCACTACCGGCTGGCGCGAATGCTGGAGCGCGAAGATTTCCGCGCGCGCCTGCAAAACAATCATCCGATTTCCGTTCACGAATTGCTTTATCCGTTGCTCACCGCGTTCGACGCTGTGTCCCTCAAGTCGGATGTTGAGATCGGCGCCACCGAGCAAAAATTCAACTTGCTGGTGCATCGCGAAATCCAGCGCGAATACGGCTTGCCGGGGCAGTCTATTCTTACGATGCCTATCCTGGTCGGGCTGGATGGTTCGCGAAAGATGTCCAAAAGCCTCGGGAATTACGTCGGAATTAACGAGCCAGCGCAGGAAATGTTTGGCAAGCTGATGTCCATTCCGGACCAACTGATGTGGAACTACTACCAACTGGCCACTGACCGATCCGAACAAGAAATTGCACAGTTAAAGGGAGATGTCGCTTCGGGTAAGCTGCATCCTATGGATGCAAAAATGAAACTCGCTGAAGAAGTTGTGTCGGTTTTTCACGGAACGGAATCGGGCCACACGGCGGCCGACCATTTTCAGCGCGTTTTCCGCGATCGGCAGGCACCTGTCGAAGCGCCCGTTAGTAAAGTCCGGCGTGGCCCGGCAAAAAAACTAACAGCCTTGCTGGTTGAACTTGGTCTCGCCCCCTCAAAAAGTGATGCTGAACGCCTCATCAAGCAGGGTGGAGTAGAAATCAACGAACAGCGTGTGGATGATTTCCGCAGGGAGGTGGATCTTACTCAAGCAGACGAATTTCTCTTGCGTGCCGGCAAGAAGAAATTTCTCCGCGTCGTGGTGGAATAGCGTTCGAGACCTTGTTTTGCCAGTTGGACGCCGTTCACCCTCCACCACTGACCTCGTCAAAATATGCGGCGCAATCTTGCAGGCGTCCTTCGGTGCCGTCATGCACCGCATACTTCGCGCGTTTGTTGGGATCGTAGCCGTTCCGCCACAACGAAGCGCTACCGTGCACACCGCTTTTGTTCAGGGCGTAAAAATAAATGTGGAACGTTCCGAGCTTGTTTTTGTCGTTATTGTAGTTGCGTGCCACGCGGTGCAGGGCTTCGAGGCACGCGTCTGTCGGCGACATTCCTTTGCGCATCATTTCGACGATAGTGTGTCCGCCGGAAATCTTAATGTTCTCTTCGCCTTTTCCGGTCGAGCCAGCTCCGCCGACGTCACCGTCAACATACAAGCCTGCGCCAATAATTGGCGAATCGCCAACGCGCCCAGGAATTTTCCACGATAATCCCGAGGTCGTGGTCGTGCCGGAAATCTCGCCTTTTTCATTTACTGCCAGACAATTGATGGTTCCTGTGGGCGGGTCGGTAATTACTTCCATCGCCCTCGCCATCAGCACTTTATCATTTCCGCAAATGTCGGCCAGACGCGCGCGAAATTCTTGCGAATCCAGCGGCCCGCCTTCGTTCGCCCCCGTCTTTCCGTTCCACTCCGGGCTGTCAATTCCCGGCCGCCAGTTGAACGATGTTGACGCCTTCCACGCCAGCCAGATTTTTCGCGAGTGCTCCGTCAGCAGATTCATCTCTTCGAAGCCTTCAGCCACCGCGAACCGTCTTGCGCCGTCGCCCACAATCATCGTGTGGTTGGTACGCTCCATCACGGTTTTCGCCAAGCGCGCGACGTTCTTGATTCGACGCACGCTGGCGACGGAGCCGGCGCGCCGCGTCGGACCGTGCATCACGCTGGCGTCCAGCTCGACTTCGCCTTCTTCGTTGGGCAATCCTCCATAGCCAACCGAATCGTCGTTCGGATCGTCTTCCACGACGGTCACTGCGGCGACAGCCGCTTCCAGCGTGTCGCCACCGTTTCTCAGAATATCCATACCCTTCTCCAGCGCGTGTACTCCGTTAGCGCTGGAAATCATCACCGGCCGCTTGCCTTTGTTCGAGGCCTGGCTGAACGGTGAACTCGCTCCTTCGCCGTTCCCGGCTTGGACCACCATGCCTTTGGCGTTGAGCAAATTCGTCGTCCCCGCTGCCGCCGTTCCGGCGAGCGAAGTCAAAAAGAATTTCCGGCGTGACCACAGACTCATGCGTTCCCTCCACGAAGGCAAATCAAAACAAGGCCGTCACTATACACTGCAGCTTCCTCCCGCGCACGCGATGCGTGTATCTACCGGTTCTCGAAAATGCCCACGATGCTCCCGTTCCCCGGTACCGCCCGCCATCCCCGCCCGCAATTCTCCTTTTGTTGGCGTCATTCCGCCCTCAACGATGAACAGAAGTTGCCGATCCTATCGCCTGATGGGTTCTG
>AR_comb_assmDRAFT_10101707_pt1 | contig 14110 bp, 14 predicted proteins | sample ArasoioldDNA_FD_10543 | JGI IMG/M metagenome (IMG submission 10543) | reverse complement strand
AATTTCAAATTGGTGCGATCCGAAATGTTACCGGAGAACAGCGTTTGAAGCTGGAGTATGTTGCATTCGAATTTATCGGGCAGAGATGAAAAAAGAAGAGGCTTGTCAGGAACCTGCTGGTGAAGCGGCGGCTCAACCTGTGCAATAGTTGTATATGCAGTAAACAGCAGGAAGGATAACACTCCCGCAGTGTACAGGTTCTTCATTGGATATTATTATGTGATTTGGAAACTTGGCCTCGTAGAGAACGGACGTTGTGAGTATAACGCACGCGTTCTACTAGTATTGCCCTGTGCTCAACATTACTAATGTGCAAGCCTCGAGCGTCTTTATTCCCTTGCTTTCAGCCAGCGAAGCGAGTTCGTCATTTTCTGTTCCGGGATTGAAGATGATTCGTTTCGGATTAAGGGAAACTATGTAGTCGTAGTACATTTTCTGATGATCCGGATTAAGATAAAGTGTAACAGTGTCCACTCCTTTTTCTTGCGGTTGTCCCTTTTGAATTGATACGCCGTTGACTAATCCTTCCTTTCTTCCAATGGCTATGATGGGATGCCCATGATTTTTTAACCTGTTCAAGGCAAGATAGCTGTACCTGGACGGGTTGTCCGAAGCACCAAGGATAACCGTTTTCTTTTTTGAATTGTCCATAGTTCAAATCTACCAACAATTGGACCAACGGTGTGCCAATAGGCAATAGACAATAGACAATAGGCGATTGCCGATTGAAAACGAAAGTCCACGACACTTCTTTTGCCCGTTGCCTATTGCCAATTGCCAATTGAATAGAAAGTCCACGACACTTCTTTTGCTCGTTGCCTATTGCCCATTGCCTATTGAAAGAAGTTCCGATCTAAAACAGATGATAGGCTCTGCGCGGAAGACTTGATACAATTTCGCCAAGGGCTTTGTCGATTGTATCATATCGATAAACAAATCCTTCCCGCAAGGATCGGGTTGGTGCAACCCATCTGCTCTTTAACATCAACTCAGTTTCTGTTCCAATCAACCATGCGCCCAATTCCAGTAACCAGGCGGGAGCGGGTAGTCCCACCACGTGGCCGGTGATCTTTCTTAATGTTTGCATGAATGAATTATTCGTGACTGCATTTGGGGCAACGCAATTGTATATGCCCTCCGCTTCTTTGTGTTCGTACACCCATTCCACCATTCTGCAAACGTCTTCTATATGCACCCAACTGTACATTTGTTTCCCATCGCCGTGCTTTCCGCCTAAACCGAATTTGCAGAGATTTAAATATGGAGTGATCACCCCACCGCGTCCAAGCGTGATCGCTGTTCGTAAGGCAACCTTGCGTGTGAAAGGCGTACGCTGATCAAAAAATATTTTTTCCCATTGCTTGCAAACCTGGATAGAAAAATCGAGATCCAGGCTCTGATATTGATTTGAATTCTTGCCATAAAGAATGGAGGTAACCAAACGATTTTTGCGATAACGAATTCTATCAAGTAATGACCATGGCATATTCTCTCTCTTCACTTCACTAATGATTCCATTGTATTCATCGTTGGGCCGGTCGAATGTATTTCGATAAATGGTGGCAGACGCCGCATTGATCCACAACTTTGGCGGATGCACACAGGCGCGAATAGCTTCTCCTATGATTCGGGTTGCGTTAGTGCGACTTTCAATAATCGCTTTCCGTTGCTTCGTGTGATAACGACAATTGACTGATTTTCCTGCAAGGTTGATAATGATGTCAGCTTCTTCCAATGCTCCTGACCATTCTCCCAAAGTATTGGAGTCCCAGGTGAGGTATTGAACCCTATACCCATCTTCCATTTTTACCTTGTCCTCGTCATAAAAATTGTTATCGTGGTGCTTTGCGTTTCTGCCGATGATAACAATATCATTTTCTTTCCCAAAATATTTTGCTATGCCCTGACCAATAAATCCAGATCCGCCGGCGATTAAGATTTTCTTATTTCTCATAAAGTACATTTTTATATAAAAAGATAATATAGGAACGCTCCAAGGCAAATGAAATTTGCCCGGGCAATTATTTGATGATTTGTAAGAATGCCTGCATATCGCATTCTTCTGAAATACTCTTTAACAACAAATGCGAGTACAAGTAGTAGCCAGAAAGCAATCAATATTTCGCCTACCGAAACCAGAGTACTTGGAATTAAAATCGGTATGCAAAGCAAAATCGTGCACAAAGCCAGCATGTTTACCTGTCCGAGATATTCTAGCTGTCTTTCAAATGGGAGGAAAAATGAAAGCGCACAATTACAGAACACAAATAATAAGTGTGCTGTTTCTAATTCAAAAAAAGATAAATGATAAAATGATAATCTGTTGAGCAGGCCAAAATGAATGGGATAAAGCATTGCTGAATTAAAAACGAGGAATATGGCCAGGAAAAGTATGCGATACCGCACATTAAATTCTGGTGAGCAATCAAATTGACCTTTACCACATTTTTGTGCTACTATAACCTTTCGGTTGAACGAAACAAGCTTATACAATTTTTTAAGCAGCCACTTAATAGGCGGGAATTGGCCAATAGCATTAATAATTGGCATCTTCTGGCTCAGGACCATCAGCATTGCATCAATTCCATAAAACACCTTATTGGAAGGAAAATGCACAAGCGGAATTTCATTTTTCCCTTTATCCAGTTGAATCATGGACAAAAGGGAAGAAGGCGCATTCGAGAACGCCACTCTTCCGTTTGCAGGCAGCAGACCAAAACGCACGAATAATTTTGTGTACCATGTGCAAAGGGGGCAAAGGTCATCGTAGATTAAGATTGCATCTGGCTGTTTCATATTATCATAAAGTTTGAACTTTCAGAATATATTGAAAGACTGGTTTATAATAAAAGCCGTTGATTTAACGGCTGTGCACTTTTATTTGAAGAACTTCATCAATCCACCAAGGAACCAATTTTCATCTGCCTTTACCATAACGTCAAGCGTTTTGTCGGCCTGCATTCCTAATTTCTTTATCCCATTGACCGTCTCCAGGAACGCCTTTGTGTCTTTGTCTTTTTTATCCCCTTCCACATCACTCAATTGCCCCATCAATTCTAACATTGGTTCCAACTCCCGTTTCTTTCTTTCCTTTACAATTTGCCGAACCACTTTCCATATATCCTTTTCTGCAGTGAAAAATTCTCTTCTCTCTCCCGTAATGAGTGTTCTTTGTACAAGGCCCCAACTGATTAATTCCCGAATATTCATGTTAGCGTTACCACGACTAATATCCAGTTGTTCCATGATGTCCTCAGCGCTTAATGGGTCCGGACTAATTAGTAGTAATGCGTGAATCTGCGCCATGGTGCGGTTGATACCCCAGTGGGTTCCGAATGCACCCCATGAAGCGATAAACTGAGTTCTTGCTTCGCTCAACTTCATGAACCAAAGCTAAAGATTGTTTTTGAAGTTTCAAAAGTTTTTGAAACTTTATTTCTAGCGCGGGTCGGCCAAGTAATTATATTGTTGCAGCAACAAAAAACAATTGTCAAAACGGGAAGAATGAAAAGTAGTTTGCTCATGTTAATTAGGGCAATTCAAGCGCCTGTCCAGCTTTGTTCCAATGATTTTTCCGGGCCGTATGACAATTGCAACATATCCGCCTCCCCGCTGCATTTTGTCCTTCGAAAAAATATTGGCCCAATTGTGTACGCCAAACAAAAGGGGTCCTGCCTTGAATGCGCCACCAATCCAAAAGTTTCCTGCGGTATTAACTTGAATGGGGAGATAGGCCCCGAGGTTTTTAGTTTCCCAACGCGGTGTTAGTGTAATCAAATTCATTTCTTCAACATGATGATATTTATTTCCGGCCAGGGAAGACAGATTGAGCGAGAGCTCTGCATTCATATAAAACGCGTCGAAAATAAATCGGTCAACATTAACCACCAATCTGGTTGGATTCATAACAGTGAACTTTCCCGTGAGTGGTGAAAAGCTTTCAACAATGGTGGCAAGACTATCGTTGAATTCTTCAAGACTGCTGATGCCAGTGAATTTTTGTTCGAGTGATGAGTCGGCAATATTCGACTGCAATCCTGAAGCAACAGCACTTTCCTGCCCATACTTATATTGATTCAGTCCTATATCAAGTAATGAGATCCCAATTTTCCATTCGTAATCATAATAATCATCTTCGTCGTAAGTAACTACCGCGCCGCTCTTCACGAGGTATTCGACGCCCAGGTCAAATGAGGCACCACCTTCAGTGTACGACAAGAAATCGTGTCTATTTTCCCGACTGGTCTTGCTGTCTTCGATCTTGTCGATATTGGAAGAGTATCCATAACTGACCGATCCACTTTGTAAAGTGAAATACTGATGATTTCCTTGCGAATGACTTTGAAACCTTACATTTTCCAGATTAGCAAATCCTCCTGAAAGGCCGCGACTTGCCTTCAAGGTAATGCCCGCGTTTAATCTGCTATCCGGTCTGTCCCAAATGGTTCTTGCATAACTACCGAATATTTCTACCCAGCTGCTTCCGATAAATTTTCCTCCATAGGGACGATTTGTAGGATTGATCGCAAAAAAATCACGCACATCCTTGAGCGAATCGTCAAAGTTGTAAGGATCTGTTCTGATTCTTCCATAGCCACGTAGATTTAAGCCGAATCCAATTGCCGTTTTTCTATTCAAGGCAATTCTCGCATTCAGCAAATTGATATTAAAATTTGTTCTTGCCTTACGTTCAAAATCACCCTCATTAATTGACCAGGTAGATTTTTTAGATGGCGAAAGAAGAGAGAAATCGTGAATCGTGATAATGTTTGTTGAGGCTTTGAACTGTGCGCCTGCGAGCGTGAGGTCCCAATTATATGGGGTGCTCAACATAGACGACGGATTGTTTCCTATTCCAAGGCTGCCCGCATAAGAGGAACCATTCACAGCGTGGTAATTCTGTGCCGATGCATTAAGGAACAAACCTAGAATACAGATCGTACCTGCAACTACTTTCTTCATACTAAAAAGGTTCACCATGAGTTTGACGGATTAACCACCTGCTTAATGCAGGAAATGGTTTCAGGGACCGAATCAACAGGTTTGATAGAAAAGGATTTCCAAAAAATCGTTGGATCCATCTACCCGACCTTAATCTGCTTGCAAAATAAGATTTCCATTTATTGGAATATAGGGTTTCCATTTGCCGCCGGTCTATTTTTTGATAAAGGCAGGCAGCTAAACATTCAAATGCAAGTTTCGCACCATGCAGAGCCATGCTCATTCCGTTTCCACATAAGGGGGTTATCATGCCAGCGGCGTCCCCAACCATCAAAATGTGGTCTTCTATCAACGATTTTTTGTCGAAGCTTACCTGGGAAATGACCACAGGTTCCTGGATAACGAAGTATGCGGAATCAAATATTTTCTTCAGAAATGGGTTTTTTGTTAGAATTAACTTTTCCATCTGCTTGATAGAATTCCCATTCTGTTTGAGGTTTTCCGCAGTGGTTAGGTAGCACAAACAACATTTGTTGTCCTCAACTTTTGAAATCCCGCAATAGCCATCCTTGAAATTGTGCAGACTGATAAGGTCAGCCGGAATATCATAATGCACATGGTATTTTACCCCAATGAAGTTGTTCAGCTTATTAGGCTTTCGGAGGGTAAATTTTCTTTTCCATTTTACATCCAGGTTGCTTCTTTTTCCGAATGCTCCGCAACAATGAAGCGCAAAATATCTTCCCGTGCCAGCAGTGATCCAAAACCGGTGTCCATCATAACTGGCATCTGATACCTTTGTGTTTTCCAGCAATTCAACTCCAGATTGCTTTGCGATAATAGACAGTTGACGATCGGTATTGTACCTGCTGATGCCGAAGCCACCTAACGGGAGCGATTGCTCCAGATGATTGCCATTAGGAGCTGACACCAGTACGCGCTTTATTTGCGGTAAACTCATATCACTCAATGGCAAACCTAATTCTTCCAGGAAATTCCAACTTTCGAGACTGATATATTCTCCGCACACACGATGAAAAGGATATTCTTCCTTTTCAAATAAGATAGTTTTAAATCCCGCCCTCGCGCTGAGAATAGAAAGTGCGAGGCCTCCAAGGCCACCTCCGATTATCGCAATGTCATATGGATGCTCCCAATCATCCTTGGTGACAAGTGGTGATGGTTTAGTAGCGCGGTCCTTATTGTGCAAATCATTCACGCGGTATTCGAATTAGTGGAGATGATCAGCCAACGGAATGCCCATTTCCATTCGATAGAATAGGCCGCATTGCCAGCTGCTGATAAATAGGATTTAATTTCATTTTTTCTGAAGCCTCTTCTTACAGAAAGAGGTGCGTCATTTTTTACAAGATAAGATTTAGAAAAGAGAGCAGTCAACATCTTTATTGAGAAGTATGCAAGCATGTGCCGGTGCAGATCATTGATAAAAAACCCAATCTTCGATTGCGTTTTCATCCATTTCAAAATCTCGATCATTTGTTCATCATTAAAATGATGACAGAAAAGTGAATTAAAAATGATGTCGGGTCGATCCGGAAAAGAAACGAGTTTATAGTCGGAGGTTATCCATTCAGATTGCGGGTGCGTTGATAAGGATTTGGCATATGCAATGCAATCGGGATTAATGTCGATGCCAATAGTTCTAACCTTAATATTTTTTTTGGAGCACCAGTCGATCAATATTCTCAGATTGTCGCCTCCGCCACACCCAATTTCACAAATCGAGAATTCTTTTTGCGATGAAGGAACAGATCGAAGAATCTTTTTCAAACCTGATATGGTGATGGAATGTCCTCCCAGGTGGGTATTGATAAAATCTAGTTCGCGCATGTTGCGCGCGATATCTTTAAAAGGAATGTCCTTGCTGTCGAGCAATTCCTTTTGATATGAACGATGTTTGAGGTTCACAATGGTCTCACAGGTTTAACATTGGGGATCAGGTGCTATTGGTAACTAGCGACAAAAGTTTCCATGGACAGGCCTGGCCCAAAAGCGGCTCCCATGGCCAGCTCCGGCGAATCCGGTTTCCGATGCCTGATTTCTTCCAAAATATTTTTCAAGACAAAGAGAATGGTTGCGGACGACATGTTACCAAATTGCTTCAATACCTGGTAAGAGATATCTAATGCGCCGTTTTGCAATCCAAGACTTTTATGAATTGCTTCCAGAATTCTTTTTCCCCCAGGATGTACTGCCCAATGGCGGATGTTACTTTTTTGAACTCCTGCTTTTTTCAGCGCGCGTTCGGTTAATTTATCAAAATCTTCTTCAATGAGTTCAGGCACATAACCGCTTAGCGTCATCAGGAACCCTGATGATGATAAGTCCCAGGCCATATCTCTTTTCCCCTTTGATACCACTTCAGAATAAAAATCGATAATCTCCAGACCTTTTCTTTTTTCTTTATTCCCTGTTATCAGCACAGCTGCTGAGCCGTCACCAAAAAGTAAACTAGATGCAATGTTATCTTGTGTCGCCTCCCGTTGAAAATGTAAGGTGCATAATTCGGTACACACGACGAGCACCTTCGCATCAGGCTCCGATTTGCATATCATGTCTGCCATCTTCAGCGCGTGGATGGCGGCATAACAACCCATGAAATTGATAGCGGTTCTATATATTGTTTTTGGAAGATCCATGAGTTCCATGACCTGCAATTCAAGTCCGGGAGCGCTCATCCCTGTGCAACTTACTGTTATAAGATGTGTGATTGCTTGTTCCGTAATTTTTCCATCGATGCATGAACGGATGGCATCAACCGAAAGTGGCGCAGCAAACCGATGAAACCAGTTCATTCTTTGTTCTAGCGATGGGAAAGGTTCCAGATTTTCTGTTTGCGGATAGAATTTCCATTCGTGAATTGCGCGACTATAATCTCCAATCACCGAATAGCGATAATCGATGCCACAGTGATGATACAGGTATCGAAGTTTGCGATTTTCTTTCTCTTCTAATGCAAATACCTGTTGCATGAATTGATGGATATTCAATTGTGCGTGCCTGTATGCAGGTACTGCGGTTCCTATCGATATAATCTTACTCAAAGAATATTCTTAATGATGAGGATGCTAAAGCAAATTGATGTACAAACTGCGGCCAGAACATTCATCCAAAGACTGTTCCGGAAATTCGCCTCCTGTCCGTCATTCCAAACCCTTCTCATCCATTGAACAAAAAACCATACCATTGGGCTCATGCATAAAGCGAACAAGGCAAAGGCCCACAGCATGGATGATTGTTTATACAACAAAAACATGAACAAGGTTGCCAATCCAAAAACAATCCCGCAGAAAATAAAAGTACCTCTTTTGCCGAGCAACATGCTAATGGTCCTGACGCCATCGGCTTCGTCCTCCCCGTGCTGATATATTTGCGTGAGCGGATAATACCCGCCGATTAAACAGGAAGCAACCGCAACTGCCCATATGGGGGGATGAAGAGAGTTATCTCTGCTGCATGCATGGTACGAAACGAAAAACACAAGTGCACCCTGAAAAAGCAGCACTACAAGGTATCCGGCAATCGGATATTTTTTCAATCGAATCCCGCGATAGCTATATGCCCTGGATGCAAGGATATAAAGCACTATTCCAAGCGCGAAATAAACACTGATCACAAAAGCGAGTGCTATAGAGATAACATCAATGACGATAGTAAGAAAAAATAGTTGTCTTGTTGGCGCAAGTGGATGGGCGATGCCACCAATGGGTGTTGTATCGCGATCCATATACGAATTGTAACCGTTACTGGACGGATATACCAACAGGTGAAGAATGCAAAACGCAAATAGTGCGTGCCACCAATTTATCTCACGCACCTGGCTAAGCGCAAAAAGAAATACCGGGAGCAGGAAAAAGGAGAAATGGAACCGCAGGAGTTGTATCGTGGATCTGTGCAACAAGTTTGTAAAGGTACAAGCGGCGAAGCAGAAGATGATTAATGGACTTTCGTGGAGAATAGGCAACTGGCAATGGGCAATAGCCAAAAGTTAAGGTACAAGACAAAGGACTAGACAGTGGAGACAAAAGCGAAGAAACGAAATAAAAAAAGGCAATGACAAGACATAAGAGGCGACTAATAGCTATTCACGAACAGCTAAGAGCCGCCGAAATTCGATGTCTTTCATATCGAGGCTGACCTTCGGCTTTTAGCCCCTGCCTCTGCCAATCAACCACACTATCAATCCAATGATGGCTACAACAATGAGGATTCCCACCCAAACTCCAGCCTTAAAGATTCCCCCAATTACTTCGCATGAACTAAGCAGTGAAATGATGAAGAAAAAACTGCCATACAAGAGTGCATTCCGTTTCATAGATCCTTTTTTGTAACCGTGGATGCAAAAACCTTACCGCGCGAAACAATAGGCTATTGGCAACAGGCAATTGGCAAAGAAGACGAGTGGATTTTTGTTTAGAATAGGCAATGGGCAACAGGCAATGGGCAATCGCCGAGATTAAATATCGACGGCAGTTGATTGCGTTAATGCTAGTATATTAATATATCGTGAATAAATGCCGTCCGCTTAAGATCGCTCTTTGTTTACACCACCTCTTAATACTGGCACCTTTCCATAACCATAAGCCTGATAAAACCACCAGTGGAAATATTATCCACTTTAAAGCCGTTACTGCTTCCGGTATTTTAGCTACAGGTCCATAGATATATCCAATAACAGGAATACTGGCAATAATATGGAACCAACGAATCAATTTCCTTTCTGTTGATGCTTTCATGGAACTATGCTTTGTTTACATATATGATAATATCCTACCGTCCGCAGATTTCTACGGTCACCGCGGTCCAGTAAATTTTTTTTGTTGAGATCTTTAGATCAAATTCCTAGTACAGATTTGAGCTTCATATAACCACTCTTGCTCACCGGAATTTTCACACCGGTAGTGAGAATGGCCACCTGGTTCTCCTTTTCATATGCATCAATCCTGGTAATCTGTTGAACATTGACAATATAGGAGCGGTGTGTTCGTGCAAATAGTTTTGGATCAAGAATGCCTTCGAAATAATTCATCGTTTTTTTCTTGAGATAACTTCCTTCTGCCGTCACAATTCTTACGTAATCATCTGCGGCTTCCAGGTACTGAATTTCTGGTAGCGGAATAATTTTTATTCTGCCTCCTGTCTTAACTACCACACGTTCGGTTTGTGAAGGAGAATGTGCTACCGATTCCAATAATGAAACTGTTGCCGCCTTTTGCTCAGTTGTTGAATGTTGTTCCAACCACTTGTCCAGCGCTTTCGAGAATCTTTCTCTGCTAAATGGCTTGAGCAGATAATCCACGGCATGCGTTTCGAATGCGCGAATCGCATATTCATCAAAGGCAGTGGTGAAAATAACAGCGGGTGGATCGTCAATCAATTCCAGCATTTCAAAGCCGTTGATCTTAGGCATTTGAATGTCAAGAAAGATAATATCTGGTTTATGTTGTTGAATAGATTTTACTCCCTGGAATCCATCACTGCATTCATCAACCAATTCCACTTGCGGATAGAATGCCAGGTACTCTCTTACGATGGATCTCGCCAACGGCTCATCATCTATAATAATTGCTTTTTTCATTGCTGTGGTACTTTTATGCGAGTCGTAAACAAATGATCTTTCGCGTCCGTTTCTAATAAATCTGTTCTTGCAAACAACAAGTACAATCTTCTTTTCACCGAGCTGATGCCAAATCCCGTTCCTTTCTGTGGCAGGCTTGTTTCAGGATCAAACGGATTTTGTACAGTTATGATCAGTTGACCGTTTTCTGAAGTTGCTGCGATGCTTATGTTGATGACGTCAGTTGTATCATATAAGCCAAACTTTATCGCGTTTTCCACTACTGGTTGCAGCAGCATTGCCGGGATTCTCATCTGACCACTATTCTCGCCTGCGTCAATAGAAGTTGTAAGCCTGTGCCCGAACCGAACTTTTTCTATGTCGAGATAAAGTTGCAGATGCTGCAATTCTTCTGATAAAGTCACCCATTGATTTTCTTCCTTCTTCAAAATTCCCCTAAGGAAATCCGACAATTGGTGAATCATTTGTCGCGCTTCTTCGGGTCGCGTTCCGATCAAAGCGTTGATTGAATTTAAACTATTGAATAAGAAATGCGGTTGCAATTGTTGTCTGAGCTTATACAATTCCGCTTCCTTCGCCAACTTTTCCGCCTCTGATTTTCGCTGTTCATTTTGTTGTTGTTCTTTTAACGTATACCATAACACACTGAGAAGCGACATACAGCCAAGAATAAGAAATCCAATTGCGAGGCGGATATAAATTGAACCAGAATAGAATTGATCGTAATTGTCGGGCAATAAGATAAGCAACAGCGTTCTACTGAGAAATAGCCAGATCACTGCAACTGTTCCACACATCGCCATAATAAATCCATATCGTTCTTTCCTGGGTAAATAATATTTAAATGTGTTAATGAGCAATATGCTCGCAAGCATGAGCAATGTATTATTCACTGCGCTATCGATAGCGGCCCACTTCCAGCTTAGTCCAAACGAATGCAACATAAAAGCAACCAGCGAGCTCCAACTTATCCAGCAGGCCGCAAATACGTATTGAAATCTTCTTACAGAAAGTGGTGATGTAGACACTGTAAATATTACAATAGGTGTAACAATTTGTGGGAACTTTTTTCTTGTATGCTTTGTGCTTTCTTGTGAATAAGACCGATGTATTCCTCTGCGTCATCAGTTTCATTTATGCGTGAGTACAATTCGGCTCCATCAATCAATGCGGATAAGCGGTACAGTTCACAAACATTAATGAATTGCCATTGCACTTCTTTATTCTCCACATTCAGAAAACTAACTTCTTCCTGTTCGCCGATCGCCTGTGCCTTGAAGAAGGCTTCATCTTCATTATGAGCCTGCACCAATCTCAATTGTTCATCAAACTGCGGCGTGTGATGACCATCACCGCAAATGATCCGGAAAACTATTTTTGCGAGGTACCAATGCATAGTTTCTAAAGTTTGATCCACGTTCGCTAGAGCTACGGCGGACAGGTGTTTAACGTTTGACGTTTGACGTTTGAAGTTTGAAGTTTGAAGTTTGAAGTTGTTTGAGGGTTAAAGTTTACCGTTATGTACTAAACCTCAAACCTCAAACACCAAACATCGAACTAATAGTTCCTGATTTCAATACCGCCAAAGATGCACGTGCCGTCAATGATCAGCACTTTGGCTGGATCGGGTTTGATGGCATGCAGGTCGCGCTTATCTTCAATTCCTCCAAATATTGCCGTTGCCTCAGATTTTACTTCCCAGCTCGCAGGAACAATTAATTTCGTTCCGCCAAAAATGTTTGTTGTATCAAGTGTAATCGTTCCTTGTATGTCGGCTTGTGAAAGATTCACTTCTGTTCCACCCATAAAGTTGGTGATGTCGCCGCCCCTAAAGTTTTTTGACACTACAATTTTTTTTACGCCGCCAAAAACCGAAGTAACATCCAGGTAGTCTTCCTTGGAATAATCGTGTGGGGTATCTCCCGGAACAAACCCATGGTTTTGTTCTTTCCATCTTTCAAATTTTTCCTTGAATCTTCTTTTGTCGTGCCTCCACCTGTGGCTTCTGCGCGGTTTGAGAATGATCACCATTCCAATACCGATGAGTACCAGTGGCCATATGTATCGGTACAAATGGAGGTCTGGTTGAAACCTGTCGTACATAAAGATTCCACCAATCAATATGAGGATTATCCATCCGCCCCCCCTGAACTGATGTTTGATTCCCGTAATAATGCCGATCGCGATCAATAGCATCTGCCAGGTAAAGACCCACTCCGGAATGAAGGCGCCGGTCTGTTTTGCTAATAATAAACCGCCAATAGCCAACAACAGCAAACCACCCCATATGTGGCTTCCCCTTTTGTGTCGTCTGATTGGTTCTATATTTTGTTCGTTTTCCATGTTCCTGATTTTTGACAAACATACGGTGCCCTTGAGGGGAGGACAAGCCTATTTAGGCGGGGTAGGGGCGAAAGTCGGTAAACGTAGGTAAGACGTCGGTGAGCGTGATTACTGAACTTGTGTTCATCGGTATTATGGTAATAGGTATTAGGTATAGGGTAAATTGGTCACGGGTAAAAGGTAATAGGAATTAGGTATTCGGTAAATGGTATAAGGCATCCCCGTATACTGTATGAAGTTCAGTGTAAAATCTAAGTCTGAAACCGTTAAAGAAACGCGATCAACCTAATACCTAATACCCAATACCTAATACCTTCTCCTTCCTTGGTTCAGTCTACAATCTAAATGTGAACGGCATCGTAGCGTAATCAACCTAATATCCAATACCAAATACCTCTCCTTTGGAATTATTATAAAATTGAATAGCTTTAAAAGAGTTTAGTTCTACAATCAAATTAAAACTATGGAAGCCGTCATTAACTGCGCGGCATATTCCAAGGGTCGCCGCGTTTCAAATATCCAGATTAACGAAATTGGAGATGTTCTCAAGCAATCCGATAGGTTTGTTTGGATTGGTTTGCATGAACCCGATGAACACCTGCTCGAGCAGGTGCAACAGGAATTCGGCCTGCATGATCTTGCGATTGAGGACGCACATCGTGCGCATCAACGGCCGAAGCTGGAAAATTATGTCGATTCACTTTTTATCGTGTTGCGAACAGCGCAGATCAATGGCAAAGAACATCGAATCGATTTTGGAGAAACGCATTTTTTTCTAGGGGAAAATTTTATTGTTACGGTCCGACATGGATCTTCTCTTGCATATACGGATGTAAGAAGCAGGTGCGAGAAAGTGCCCGATCTTTTGCAAAAGGGTCCAGGCTTCGCGTTATATGCTGTGATGGATTCAATCGTTGATCAATATTTTCCTGTTATTGAATCACTCGAGTGCGAATTGGAAGTCGTAGAAGAAAAAATTTTTGGTGAGCGCCCGAGTCGATCTACTACAGAACACATTTACCAATTGAAGAGAGAGTTGCTGGAAGTAAAGAGAGCAGTATCTCCATTAATAGACATCTGCAACAAATTAATGCGATTTGATCTCGCGCTTATTCCGGAAGACACGCGGCCATATTTCCGCGATGTGTATGATCACTCTGTTCGTATTAATGAAATGGTGGATAATTGCAGGGAGTTGCTCGGTGGTGCACTGGAAGCGAATTTCTC
>AR_comb_assmDRAFT_10053471_pt1 | contig 14110 bp, 11 predicted proteins | sample ArasoioldDNA_FD_10543 | JGI IMG/M metagenome (IMG submission 10543) | reverse complement strand
TGACCTGCGCAAACGCCAGAACATCCCCTTCCATAGGGCTAGCCCCGCTTCGAAAAAGTGAGTGTCTGTCCCCTACGGCGGACACCGGCGCCAGGTTGCGGCCCCGGGTCGGTTTCAAGGGGTGCCGTTTCAAGGGCTCTGACCCCTTGAAGCCGAGGCGGCTTTCGATGCCTTGAGTGCCGTCCACTTCTGCATCACTGCGCGGGCGTCGGCGCGCGCTTTCGCCGCCGTCGCCACTTGCCCTGCTGTAGGCGCCACATCCGCGCCCTGCATGGCCATGGCTGCCGCCATGAGCGCGTTGCTCGCACTCTCGAGCGTCGGGCTCTGCGCGGCGCCCGCACCCGGGCCAAAGCCTGGTCGGCGCCTCGCGCCCGTCTGCGCGGGCGCGATCGAATCGATCTGAGCCTTGAGCGCCGGCGCCTCGCTCGCGGTCACGCTGGCAAGTCTTGCCGAGAGCGCGCGGGCCTCCTCGTATGCCACGTGGGCCGCGACGGCCGCGTCGTACGTCTCGCGCGTCACCAACGCGAGCTGCGCGAGTCCGGCCGCCGACGTCTTCACACGCGGATCGAGACGCAGCGTGAGCGCCTGCGTGAGCTGCTTGCCGTCCACCGTTAGGCGCACCGTGTAGTTGCCGGGCGGCGCCCACGGGGAGTACGGCTGGTCGTACGTGTGATGCGGGACCGCGCCGTTCGCTCCCTCGTCTCCCGCATCCGGGTCCTCGCCGATCGGGTCGAAATGCAGGTCCCACGTGAAGCGGTGGAAGCCGGCGCGCGTCGAAAGCCGGATGGGCGCAGCCGGCCAGTACAGCGGCAGGGCGCAATCGGGCGCGCCGGGGTTCTGCTGGCAGACCTTGTCGTACGCGACGGGATCGAGCGCCGGGTTCGGGTTGCGCACGCGGTCGTCGCTCGAGTAGTGCCGCACGACTTTGCCCGCGGCGTCGACGATGTCGAGCGTCACAGGAGCCGACGCGTCCTTCGCGAGGTTGTAGTCGATGATCCCGCCCGGGAGCGGGTTCTCGCCCGCCGGCAGCTCCGGAGGCCACGGCGTCGGATCATTCGTCCCGAACCGTACGCGCACAGCCGTCGCGGGCTTGAAGAGATACGGGTTGCCCTCCGCCTGCGCCGCGACGGCTGCCGCGTGCTGTCTCAGCGGCGTGACGTTATCGAGAATCCAGTACCCGCGGCCATGCGTACCGGCGACGAGGTCGGAGCAGAGGCACGTGCTGTCGTCCTTCACTTGCAGGTCGCGCACGGAGATCGCCGGCATGTCGAACTTGAGCGAGTTCCAGTGGTCGCCATCATCGACCGACACCCACACCTGCAGATCGGTAGATGCGTAGAGCAACCCCTTCTGCCGTGGGTCCTCGCGGATCGCGTTCGAGACGGCCCCAGGAGCGATACCGGTATTGATCTCCGTCCACGTCTTCCCGCCGTCGTGCGTGCGCCAGAAGTGCGGATTCATCTCGTCGACCCGCATCGTGTTCGCGGCGGCATACGCGGTGAGGTTGTCGAAGTGACCCGCGTCGATGTTGAAGATGCGCGTCCAGGGCTTTATCGCCGGTGGCGTGACGTTCGTCCACTTCGCGCCCCCGTCCATCGTCACCTGAATGTTGCCGTCGTCGGTGCCCGCCCAGATCACGTTCTGGCTCCGCGGAGACAGCGCGAGCGCCGTGATGCTGCCTAACGGCGCTGGCGTGACCGTGCTCGCGTACTTGCCGGCGTTCGCCGGCACCTGCCACGTCTGGCGCGCGAGGTCCGGACTGATGCGTGTCCACGAGTGCGCGTGGTCGGTGGATTTCCATACCGCGTTCGACGTGTAGTAGAGCGTCGTGTTGTCGATGGGCGACCACAGGATCGGCATCGTCCGCACGTTTCGCCCAAATCCTGCGGCGCGCTGATCGGCGCTCGGCCCGACGTTCGTCGTCTGACCCGTCTTGCGGTTGTACAGCGACACGTTCGTGCGCGCGCTGCCGAACACCATGTCCGGATCCTTCGGGTCCGGTGCGGCGATGCCGTATTCCTGAATGTTCACCGGATGCCAGTCGTGGAACGTGATCTCGCCATCCATCGACCGGCTGGCGACGCATCCCGATCCGGAGTCCTGCTGGCCGCCGCAGACGCGGTACGGGAAGGCGTTGTCCGTCGTCACGTGGTACATCGCCGCCGTGGGCTGGTTGTACCAGTTGCTCCACGACACGCCACGGTTGGCCGAGATCACGGCGCCCTGGTCCGAGACCGCGAAGACGATCTTCGGATCGTTCGGGTTGATCCAGATCTTCTGGTAGTCGTCACCGCCCGGCGCGCCACGCACGGCCGACCAGTTTGTGCCGCCGTCCTCCGTGCGCCACATGACGGTCGACGCGGTATACACGACCTTCTCATCCTTCGGGTCGACGGCGACCGTCGGCAGGTCACCGCCACCGATGCGCGCCAGCGGACGCGGATCGACCTTCACGTTCGTACCGCCCGGCGCCGCGTTCACCACGAGCGTCCAGTGCTCGCCGCCGTCCGTCGACGTGTAGAACCCGACGACGCCGGTGGTCGTCGCGGGACCACGCCCGCCATTAGGCATGCCAGCCACCGCCGCGTACAGCCGCAGCGGATTGCTCGGCGCCAATGCGATGTTCGCCTGAATGATGCTCGGCAGCCCTTCGGTAAGCTGCTTCCACGTAGTGCCGCCGTCGGTGGACTTGAAGATCCCGTTCCCTGCTCCGCCGAAGCCCTGCCCCTCGATGAAGCTCTGCTGCTGCTGCCAGAGCGTCGCGTACACGGTGGTCGGGTCGCGCGGGTCGATGCGGACGTCGTTGCCGCTCGTGTACTCGTCCTTGAACAGCACTTTCTGGAACGACTGGCCCCCGTCGGTCGAGCGGAAGATACCGCGCTCCGCGTTAGGCCCATACGGGTGGCCGAGTGCGGCGACGAACAGACGGTTCGGGTCGCGCGGGTCGACGTCGATCATGGCGATCATCTGCGAGTCGCGGAGCCCGAGATGCGTCCACGTCTTTCCGCCATCCGTGGACTTGTAGACGCCGTCTCCTGTCGCGAGGTCGGGCCGGATGATTCCGGCGCCCGACCCGACGTAGATGATGTTCGGGTCCGACGGCGCGACCGCGATCGCGCCGATCGAGCCCGTCGGTTGGTCGTCGAAGATGGGGACCCACGTCGAGCCGTAATCGGTGGAGCGCCAGACGCCGCCGTTGTCGAAGCCGGCGTAGAACACGTTCGGCTGGCTCGGTACACCCGAGAGCGCGCGGGCCCGACCGGCGCGAACGGGGCCGATGTGGCGCCAGTGCAGCGCGCGCGAATTGTCGATTTGCTGAGCGAGGCCGAGTGATGGTGCAGAGCTCGCGGCACCGAGAGCGAGTGCGACGCGGCCGAGCAGAGGGAACTTCATTCTCGTGGACTCATTTGGAGGGAGGTGTCGCTAACCTATCCGCCCTCCAATGACCGGGCCAGCATGCAGAGGCCGCCCGCGATCAGTCGCCTTTGTGTCGCTCCAGCCGCAGCCGCAGATGCCGGCGCACATCCGGCCACTCGGCGAGCAGCACGCTGTACATGTACGAATCACGCACGGTGCCGTCGCGCCTCGCCTGATGATGGCGGAGCACACCGTCGCGCTTCGCTCCCAGCGCCTCGATCGCCCGCTGCGACGCGAAGTTGAAGTTGTCGGTTCGCAATCCCACCACCTTGCACCCGAGCGTGTCGAACGCGTGCTCGAACAGCAGCAGCTTGCACGCGGTGTTCACGTGCGTCCGCTGCCACCGCTTGCCGTACCAGGTCCACCCGATCTCGACGCGGTCGATCTCCGGCACGATGTCGTGGTACCGCGTCGTGCCGGCAATCGTGTTGGTCTCGAGCTCGCGCACCGCCCATGGGAGCATGTGTCCCTTCGCCTGCCCGTCGAGCGCGTTCGCGATGTAGGCGCCCACTCGGTCGGGCTCCGGGACCGACGTGAACCACAGCTCCCAAAGCTTGCCATCGGCCGAGGCGGCCTTGAGCGCGTCGTGATGATCCAGCGTCAGCGGCTCGAGGCGCATCCCGTATCCCTCGAGTGTCGTCGGGCGAGCGTGAATCATTTTCGTTCGTTGTCTCGTGTGAGGCTGCGACGGTTCTCGATGCGTCCGGACGGCAGGAAGTCTAGTTGACCCTGCTGCCGCCGGAGGGAAGGCCCCTGCCGCTATGCGCGGATTGAATGACCGAGCGTGGACGCGCATGGGACGAACAGATAGCTGACACTCTTTTTTCTCGACTCCGTCGTGTACCACGTCCCATATTTCGCGCGTACACCGTGCTCTGGTCGTCCGGCCGTCGTGCCCATCAGCGGGTACTCAAGCGGAGTCAGTCTCATGCAGCCCAGTATTCCGCGCTGGTACAAAGCGGTTGCGCTCATGTGCACCGTGATATCCGCCTTCGACGCGCGTGCCCTCGTTGCACAGGGCGCGTCCGCCGAGGCTCGGGCCGCTCGCCTCACCGGACGCGTCGCCGATGCGCTGGGCTCGGCCATAGTGAAGGCGGAGATCCTCGTCACGAACACGGCCACGAGCTTCCGAGCGGAAACGGGGACCGATGGTCGGTTCGAGCTCGCAGGCTTGCCTTCCGGCCCCCTCGAGGTCGTTGTCCGCCGGCTCGGGTTCTCGCCCGCGAAGATCCCGCTGGAATTGGGCTCGGGCGAGATTCGCGACATTCGCGTGCTCCTCTCACCGGTTGCGATGATGATGGACTCCGTCGCAGTGACCGCGGAGCCACCCGCCATCGAGAAGGCATTCGGCGGATTTGAAATGCGAAAGTCGCGCGGCTTCGGGACGTTCATCACGCGCGAGCAGATCGAGAAGAAGAACCCGCGCGTAACGACGGACCTCTTCCGCTCCGTTTCGGGCGTGAAGCTGCTCCGCGAGAACGGGACGCCAACGCTCGTCTCCGCGCGACTCGGCACGATGTCGTACTGCCCGGTGCGGTACTACATCGATGGCGCGAGCTACCCGCTCTACGGCCAGTCGATCGACACGATGATTCAGGTCGCGGACATCGGGGCGATCGAGATCTACCCCGGCGGCGCGACGGTGCCGCCGCAGTTCGGCGGGCGAGAGAGTGCCTGCGGCGTCGTGGCGATCTGGACGCGTCAGGGCGTGAAGAAGCAGAAGTAGCGGCTTGCGGCGGAGCCGCGGACCGTTGCGCCCCCGCTCGCCCGCATTCATCTATCTCCGCGCCTGGACTGTTGCGCGCCAGGTTGGTTCATCCGGCGCGCGACCCCGATTCTCGTTAGAAGGATCACGCCGGAGATTCCGATGATTCCCGTTTCCGTTGCCCGCCTCGCCTTTTGCACGCTCGTGGTTGCCGCGCCCGCCGGACGAGTCGCCGCGCAGACGGCCGAGATGCCCCCGCGCTCCATCATGGTCACGGACTGGGAGCGCCAGAAAAAGAACGTGCTCGCGTACATCGATGCGATGCCCGACTCCGCGATCAACTTCGCGCCCACGCCGGGTGTTCGGAACTTCGCGCAGCAGATCGAGCACTTCGTGGGCACGAACACGGAGATCGCCGCGGTCGCGTTGAAGGGGCTGAAAACGCCGCCCTCGTTAGGTGATACCGCCGCCTATCGCCACAAGAAGCCGGCGCTCCGCGAGTACACGGTGAAGTCGTACGACTACCTGCTGGACGCGCTCAAGTCAGCGACACCGGCGCAGCTCTCCAAGACGTACGCGCTGTACAATCAGCCGTCAGCACCGGCGTGGCGCTGGCTCGACCTTTCGAAGGAACACGCGGTGTGGACGTTCGGTCAGCTGATCCCGTACCTGCGGCTCAACAAGGTGACGCCGCCAGCGTACGATATGCCCTTTTGAGGCGCTTCGCGCCTCAAAAGGACAATCGTCCGAGCCATCAGCCATCAGCACGAGCAACCAGCCACCAGCCTCTGAATGAATCGCGCCCTTCTTCTTCTGCTCGTCCCGATCGCCGCGGCTGCACAACAACAACCCCAGCCGGCTGATCTGATTGTCACCAACGCGCGCATCTACACCGTCGATGAGGCGCATCCGCTCGCCGAGGCCATGGCGGTACGAGGCGGGAAAGTGCAGTTCGTCGGCTCGTCGGGCGCCGTCATGGCGCTCAAGGGCGCGTCCACGCGCATCATCGATCTCGGCGGCAAAACCGTCATCCCTGGCATGGTCGACGCGCACGGCCACGTGGACAACCTCGGACTCGCACTCCGCACCGTCGACCTCACCGGCACGACATCGTACGACGAAGTGATCGCGCGCGTTGTCGCGCGAGCGAAGAACACTCCGGCGGGTCAGTGGATCATCGGCCGCGGCTGGGATCAGAACGACTGGGGCGATACGCGGTTCCCCACGCACGAAAAGCTGACCGCGGCGGTTCCGAACAACCCCGTGTACCTAACGCGGGTCGACGGCCACGCCGGCCTCGCGAACGCCGCCGCGCTCAAGGCCGCGGGCGTCACCGCGCAGACGAAAGACCCCGACGGCGGGCACATCGAGCGCACGGCCGATGGTTCGCCTGCCGGCGTGTTCGTCGATAACGCCCAGGGCCTCGTCGGGCGCGTGATTCCCCGCCCCACGCGCGATGAAGTGAAGTCCGAAGTGCGCTCGGCGATCGCCGAAGCGCAGAAGTGGGGACTCGTCGGCGTACATGACGCCGGCGCGTCCGCCCAGACACTCGAGATCTACGAGGAGCTCGCGAAGGCGCACACGCTCAACTTCCGGCTCTACGCGATGATCTCCGACGACTCGGCCACCGTGGCCAAGTGGTTCGCGCGCGGGCCGCTCGTCGCCGGCTACGACAGCACGCTCTGGATCCGCAGCGTGAAGCTCTACGCCGACGGCGCTCTCGGCTCCCGCGGCGCGGCGCTCCTCGACCCGTACAGCGACAACCCGACGACGAACGGACTGCTCGTCTCGAAGCCGGAGCACATCGAGGCAGTGGCCGAGCGAGCCCTCAAGGCCGGGTTCCAGGTGAACACGCACGCGATCGGCGATCGCGGCAACCGCATCGTGCTCGACGCCTACGAGCAGGCATTGAAGGCGGTACCGGTCGCGGACCATCGCTTCCGCGTCGAGCACGCCCAGATCATCAACCCCGACGACATCCCGCGCTTCGCCGCGCTCGGCGTCATCCCATCGATGCAGGCGAGCCACCAGACGAGCGACATGTACTGGGCCGGCAACCGGCTGGGTGCCACTCGCTTGTTAGGCGCCTACGCGTGGCGATCACTTCTCGACAACGGGTCGATCATCCCGAACGGCAGCGACTTCCCGGTGGAGCAGGTGAATCCGCTCATCTCGTTCCACGCGGCGTTCTCGCGCCAGGATGCGCACAACTGGCCGCCTAACGGCTGGTATCCAGAGCAGAAGATGACGCGCGAGGAGGCGCTCCGCTCGATCACGCTGTGGCCGGCGTACGCCGCGTTCCAGGAGCGCATCATGGGGTCGCTCACGCCGGGCAAGCTCGCCGACTTCGTCGTGCTCGACCAGGACATCATGCGCATCGCCCCCGAGCAGGTGCTGAACACACAGGTGCTCGCGACGTACGTCGGCGGCAAGGCAGTCTACGAGCGGAAGGCCGTCGTCCCGTGACGACACCACCGAGCGCGACGCGCACGCTCGGCCTCATTCGTATCGCGCTGCTCGTCGGCGTGCTCGCGTTCGGCGGCATCGTGTGGTACCTGCGTCGCTCCAGCGGCGCGACCTACCCGGTGAATCCACACGGCCTCCGCGTCGCGGGGCAGGCCGTGTGGGGAGTCATGACGCTCGGCACGCTGGCCCTGTTCCTCCTGGGGGGACGGGCCACGCCGGAGCGTCGTGCGACGCTGAGCGTGATCGCCTGGGCACTTGGCGAAGCGACCGCGATCTACGGCGGCCTCTTCTGGATGCTGCTCGGCGACTCGCAGTGGTATCTTTACGGCGTTGCGTGTCTCCTGCTCACGTACTTCATCTTTCCCATTCGCTACACCCGTTAGGCGTGCGCGTCGTTTCCTTTCTGCCATCGGCGACCGAGATCGTCGCCGCGCTCGGCCACCTCGACGCGATCGTCGGGGTGTCGCACGAGTGCGATTTCCCTCCGGTCGTTCGATCGCGCGAGGTCGTGACGTCGAGCGCGATCGACTCCAAAGCCGCCCCGGGCGAGGTCGACGTGCAGGTTCGGGACTTCGTGGACACTGGGCGTCCACTCTACGATGTCCGCGAGGACCGTGTTCGCGCCCTTGCCCCCGACGTGATGGTCACGCAGGTGGTGTGCGACGTCTGCGCGGTGAGCGAGGACGACGTGCGCGCGCTCGCGACACGGCTTTCGCCGCACCCCGAGGTGGTGACGCTCGGCGCGACGACGCTCGACGGCATCTTCGACGACATTCGGCGAGTGGCTCTGGCGTTAGGCGTCACGGATCGCGCCGACGAGCTCGTGGAACGGTCTCGTGCGCGGATGCGCGTGGTGCACGAGGCCCTCAAAGCCGCGCGTGCGTCTCGGCCGCGGGTGGCGGTGATCGAATGGACCGACCCGATTTTCGCGGCGGGTCACTGGGTTCCGGAGATGGTCTACCGCGCTGGCGGGGCCGATGCGCTGGCCGAACCCGGCGAGCACTCGACGACGCGCACGCTGGATCAGGTGCGCGATGCGAGCCCTGACGTCATGCTCGTCGCTCCGTGCGGCTTCGACCTCGACCGCGCGGCCGCGGATGCGGAGCGCGTCCTCGCAACGGATGACTGGGCCTGGGCGCGAGACAAACAGGTCTGGGCGCTCGACGCGAACTCGTTCCTGAGCCGCCCCGGCCCACGCGTGATCGATGGAATCGAGCTGTTGGCGCAGGTCCTCCACCCGACGCTCTTCGGCGCGCCCGCATCGTCGGCCGCGCGTCCGGTGGCGTTCGCGGCGAGCCGCGCGTGACCGCCCCACCTACTTCGAGGTCCAGACCCGTATCGCAATGAGGACGAGAAATACAGCGAATCCTCGCCGGAGCTGTACCGCCGTGAGCACGTGCGCGAGCTTCGCGCCGAAGAACGCGCCGAAGAACAGGCCGACCGCGATCACCAGCGCGGCGCGCACGTCGAGATTGCCGGTCCGGTAATACTCCCACGCTCCAAGCGCGCCGACCGGCAACAACAGCGCACCGAGTGATGTGCCTGTCGCCGTCAGCTGCGACATGCGCGCGACGTAGAGCAGCGCGGGCACGATGATCACCCCGCCGCCAATCCCGAACAGTCCGGCCAACACGCCCGCGGCGGTCCCGATTAAGATGTAGAGCATTGTCATTCCACCAATGTACTAATTGGGCTGACGCATGTTCTCCGAATCCTCGATCGCCTTCCTCAAGCGGCTGCTCGACACGCCAGGCCCCTCCGGCTTCGAATCCGCTCCGGCAAGGGTCTGGCGCGACGAGGCACGCGCGTTCGCCGAGGTCTCGAACGACGTCGCCGGCAACAGCATGGCCGTCGTGAACCCGAACGGCTCGCCCACGATAATGCTCGCCGGCCACATCGACGAGATCGGCGTCATCGTCACGTACATCGACGACGAGGGCTATCTCTACATCTCCGGCATCGGTGGATGGGACCCTCAGGTGCTCGTTGCCCAACGCATCCGCGTCATGGGACGCAACGGCGACGTGTACGGCGTGATCGGCAAGAAGCCGATCCACGTAATCAAGTCGGAGGATCGCAAGAAGGCGTCGGAGATGACTGACCTCTGGATCGACATCGGCGCGACGTCGCGCGAAGAGGCAGAACAGCGCGTGTCCGTTGGCGACGCCGGTGTGATCGACTCGCGCACGATCGACTTCCCGAACAACTGCATCGTATCACGTTCGGTCGACGACCGGATCGGCGCATTCGTCGTCCTCGAGGCGCTCCGTCGCTACTCGACGCAGCTCGGCAGCGCACGAGTGGTCGCCGTAGCGACGACGCAGGAGGAGATCGCGTTCCAGGGCGGCGGCGCGCGCGTGAGCGCGACTCGCATCGGGCCACAGATGGCGATCGTCGTCGACGTCACGCACGCGACGGACTATCCGACGGCGGAGAAAAAGGAGCACGGCCACCACAAAATCGGCGGCGGTCCGGTGCTCACACGCGGCTCGATCGTCTCGCCGGTCGCGTACACCCTGCTGCGGGATACGGCCGAGAAGCTTTCGATCCCGTACACGATCCACGCGGCGGGCCGCGAGTCGTGGACGGACGCCGACGCGATCCACGTCGCGCGCGAGGGGATCGCGACCGCGCTCCTGTCGATCCCGAACCGCTACATGCACTCACCTAACGAGATGGTGAGCCTCGAAGATCTCGACCGGGCTGCCTCGTTGATCGCGGAAACTTGTAGAGCGGTGAGTGGCGAGACGGATTTTGCGGCCCGATAAGACCGGGAAGGGAGAAGCGGGAACGGGAAGCGGGTTAGGAGCGCCGTTAACCCGTCTCCCGGTTCCCGCTTCCCGCTTCCCGTTAGGTTTCGGCTTTGGGTCTTAACGCCCGGACGGCGGCGTCCCGGACCTCGCGGTCCTTGTCCTCCGCGAACCGCCGGATCGCCGCCAGCGCCGCCGGCGTGTTCGCCTCGGCCAGCGCCTGCACCGCCGACACGCGAAGCGCCGTAGGCTTTCGCTTGAAGAGGCGTCCCTCCGGCTCCGCCGCCTTCGTTAGGCGCGCCACCGCCTCGTCCGTCGCCTGACGCCCCAGCGCGGCAAGAATGACGGCCTGCACCTCCTGATCCGTCTCACCGTCCAGCGCGCGTGACAGCACCGGCACGGCGCGCAGCGACTTCACGCTCCCGAGGCCCTGCACGGCGTGCACCCGAACCTCGGGAACCGCGTCCGTCAGCATGTGCTGCACCGCCTGAATCGATCGCGGCGTGCCGAGTCGCGCCAGCGCCGTGGCCACGGAACGACGAACCCGCTCCTCGCGATGGTTGGCGACTTCCAGCAGCGCGTTCTCCGCCTCGACGGCGCGCATCTCACCCAACAGGTCGATCGCGTTGCGCACCACGTACCAGCGATTGTCGCCGAGCAGGTGCATCAGCGTCGGCACTGCATCGCGCATCTTCGCAAGCGCCGCCAGATACGCGCGGCGATCCGTCAGCGAGTCGGCCGACGTCAGCAGGTCGATGAGCGCCTCGGCACCGTCGGGCCCGAGCCGCAGCAGCACGGCCTGCAGCGGATCTCGGAGTTCGGGCCGGCGAGGGAGCAGGCTCGCGATGCCGCGCAGCAGCGTCGGCTTGGTCATTCTGCGCAGGCCGATCGTGTACGCCCGACGCAGTTCGGCGTCGCGTTCTACGGCGCCTTCGTTCTGAACGATCGCATCGAACACTCGGGCCACGACTTCCCATCGATTCTCCTGGGCCCGCGCTTCGGCCACGGCGACGAGCTCGTCGAGAAGTCGCATCGCGTTCTGCGGCGTCACGCCGGTGCGAAGCTGTTGGATCAGCTCGTCGTCCGACATGGTCGCGAGTGACTTCGTCTGGATCGCGCCTTCGATGATCCGGTTGGACTCGTCGCGAATCGTCGGCGCGCCGATGGCGGGCGTTGCCCGACGCGCTGCGACGCCCCCGGGAATCTCGGCGCCGAGCGTAAGCGCACCGCCACGAGGCGTGACACCGCGTCCGCCGTTCGCTGGCGGTGCCGGCACCGCCGGGGCGGAGCGCGCGGGCGTCACCGAATCGAACGCTGCCATGCCGCGGAACGGCGTCGGCGTACGCACCGACGAGCCATTGATGCGCGGGGACTCACTCGGCGTGAGGCTCCCCGTGCGCACGAACCCGTTCCGACCAAGGTGCACTTCGACGTGCGTGATACCGACCCTGACCAGCTTGTCATCGAACGCCGCCCCATCATCGTTAGGCTGTGCATCGCCGGCCAGAATCCGGGCAACGCCGAGGATCTGCTCCCGAGGCGTCTTCGCGACGAAGTCGATCTGATGCGCCGAATGCGCCGACATCCGCATCACGAGCTCGTGCAGCCGCACCCCGTCCGACGACTGACCTTCATCGAGCAGGTCGACGTTGAGCTGCGACGTCGTCAGCGACGCGTCCGATGCCTCGATGGCGTCGACCGCCTCGCGGAGGACGCGCTCGTGCTCAGCGTCCGCATCGGGCTGGTGTGCCAGCAGATATACCAGCTCGGCGAACCGGGCGGGAAACGTGGTTGCGCTCGTCGACATGCGCTTCGGCACCGTCCAGGAAATGGGATTTCTCCAACTGAAAGACGCGTGAGACGGGCTCGCGGAAACCGGCGAATAACCGCGAAGTAACCGCCACCTGCGCCTTCTCCACCACGTGGGCGTCTCGTATGATTTCCGTCCCGCCCATTCAGGATGTCCGACCCTTTCATGACCAGACATTTGCCCAGGCTGCGACTCGCGCTGGCAGTCCCCGTGCTCGGTTTGGTGACGTCGAGCACAACCGCATGTCAGCGCTCGCCGTCGGCTTCTGCCCCGGTTCCAGCGACGACTCCCGATACCGCCGCCGTCATGCGCGATGTGCGGTACCTCGCAAGCGATGCCCTCGAGGGTCGCGGCACAGGCACGGCCGGCAACGACTCGGCCGCAGCGTACATCGCGCGACGCTTCGCGAAGCTTGGGTTGACCCCGGCGTTCGCTTCTGGCGAAGGCCGCCTCTGCGCGCGTGCCTCCGGCGCGTCGCCGTGCGACGCGCGCTTCGTGCAGCCCTTCGTCGCGAGATCGGTGGCGGCCGCCCATGCCGGGTTGCCAGGCGAGCTGCCAACCCAGAACGTCGCGGCCGTGGTTCGCGGAGCCGATCCGGCGCTTCGCGACGAATACGTGATCCTCGGCGCGCACTTCGACCACCTCGGCCGGTCGACCTTCGGTGCGCTCGACCCCAACGCTACGAACGCGATTCACAGCGGTGCTGACGACAACGCGTCGGGGACGGCCGCGGTGATGGAGCTCTCGCGCCTGCTTCGCCGCAACCCGCCGAAGCGGTCGGTGATGTTCGTCACGTTCAGCGGCGAGGAGCTTGGACTGCTGGGTTCGCAGTACTTCGTCGATCACTCACCGGTCCCGCTCGAGAAGATTCGCGCGATGCTCAACTTCGACATGGTCGGTCGGATGCAGAACGACCGTGTCATCGTTTACGGCGTCGCCACTGCGCAGGAGCTCAACGATATCGTGACGCGCGCGAACGCCGCTTCGCCGCTCGAGCTCACGGCGACGGGAGACGGCTTCGGGGCGTCGGACCAGACGTCGTTCTACACGAAGAACCTCCCGGTGCTGCACTTCTTCACGAACGTGCACGAGGACTACCACAAGGCGACGGACGGTGCCGACAAGGTGAACGCCGCCGGGATCGCGCGGGTGGTGTCGCTCGCGGAGCGGATCACGCGTGAGATAGCCGACCGCGCGCAACCGCTGACGTTCGTGCGGGCGGTCGCTTCCGCGCCGACGATGTCGACGCGCGAGAACACGAGTGCCTACCTCGGGTCGATTCCCGACATGGGCGCGACCGACGTGAAGGGCGTTCGCCTCACGGGCGTTCGCGCCGAGAGCCCGGCGGACAAGGCGGGGATCAAGGCGGGTGATGTGATCGTGGAGTTCGCCGGCAAGCCGGTGAACGATCTCTACGCGTACACCGACGCACTGTACGCACAGAAGCCGGGAGACACCGTCGACGTCGTCGTACTGCGTGGCACGGAGAAGGTGACGGTCAAGGTCACGTTAGGCAGAAGGCAATAACACTCAACCGGAACAATGCGTACTCTCCTTACACTGTCCCTTGCCTTCCCGGCCTTGCTTGCGGCTCAGGCCCCGACGAATCCGATCAAGGGCTCGGGTACCGTAGTGCTCAAAGCCGCGCGCGTAATCGACGGAACCGGCGCTGCGCCCATTCAGAACGGCGTCGTCGTCGTGACCGATGACCGGATCGTGGGCGTCGGGGCTGCCGGTTCGGTCTCGATCCCGGCGGGCGCTCGCGCCGTCGATCTCGGCAACGCGACCCTCCTCCCCGGCTTCATCGACGCGCACACGCACGTCATCGGGCGCACGCTCGGTGATCCCGCAGGCAACGACGCCGGCGTTCGCGATGTCGACTCCTTCGGCGCGATCCTCGGCGTGAACAACGTGCGCAACACGCTGCTCGCCGGGTTCACGTCCATTCGCAACGTGGGCGCG
>AR_comb_assmDRAFT_10268172_pt1 | contig 14118 bp, 11 predicted proteins | sample ArasoioldDNA_FD_10543 | JGI IMG/M metagenome (IMG submission 10543) | reverse complement strand
ACCTGGTCGAGTGGCAGCTGCGCGTCGCGTCGGGCGAGCCGCTGCCGAAGCGCCAGGACGAGCTCGCGATCGACGGCCACGCGATCGAGGCACGGATCTACGCCGAGGATCCCGAGCGCGGCTTCCTGCCGTCGATCGGGCGGCTCGTGCACCTTGCGACGCCGCCGACCGGCGCCGAGGTCCGCGTCGACACCGGCGTGCGCGCAGGCGACGAGATCACGCCCTATTACGATCCGATGATCGCGAAGCTGATCGTCCACGGCGAGGATCGAGCGGCGGCGCTCCGCCGTCTTGCGGAGGCGCTCGGCGCCTACGAGATCGTCGGCGTCGCGACCAACGTCGCATTCCTGTCCCGCATCGTCGCCCACGAGGCCTTCGCCGGCGGCCGCGTCGACACGGGCCTCATCGCGCGTCACCAGGCGGCGCTGTTTCCGGCGCCGCCGGCGCTTCCCGACGACACGCTGATCGCCGCCGCGCTGGCTGAAGCCACTTCGATCGTGGCCGCGCGCCGCGCCGAAGCGATGGCCTCGCGCGATCCGCATTCGCCGTGGCACGCCGTCGACTCGTGGTGGCCGGGCAGCGACCGGCACGCGATCGGGCTCGCGTTCGCCGACGGCGAACAGCGGCACGAGGTTGCCATCCGCGGCGACGGATCGCCCTGGCGCATCTGTCTGCCCTCGGGCGAGGTTGCGGCGACCTGCAGCGTGAACGGCCGCCGCTTCGACATCGTCGCCGGGGACGCCGAATTCCATTCCACCGTCGTGCCGCGTGGCGAGGAGCGGCACGTCTTCTGCCGCGGCGCGCATCGGAGGCTCACCCTCGCGGATCCGCTCGCGCACGCCGGTGACGACGACGCGCACGGCGGCCATCTGACGGCGCCGATGTCGGGCACCGTGGTCGCGGTGCTGGTCGAGACGGGGGCCAAGGTCGAGCGTGGCGCGCCGCTCGTCATCCTCGAGGCGATGAAGATGGAGCACACGATCACCGCGCCTGGAGCGGGCATCGTCGCGGCGGTTCACTATCGTGCCGGCGATCGCGTCGCCGAGGGCGCCGACCTGGTCGACTTGCGCGACGCGTGAAGGTCCTGCTGCAGATGCCGGGCCGCGCGGTCGACGCGTGGCGCGACGCGCTCGCGGCGGCGCTGCCCGAGGCGGCGATCGCGGTGTGGCCCGATGGCCCCGCGGATCCCGCGTACGCGTGCGTCTGGCGTCCCCCAGCCGAGTTCTTCGCGCGGGTGCGGCCTGCGAAGGCGATCTTCAATCTCGGCGCTGGCGTCGACACACTGCTCGCCGTGCCGACGCTCCCGCGCGACATCCCGGTCGTCCGCCTCGAGGATGCCGGCATGGCAGAGCAGATGGCGGAATACGTGACGCTCGCCGTGCTTCGTGCCTATCGCGAAGCGGACACCTATGAGGCGCTCCAGCGCGAACGGCGCTGGCAACCCCGACCGCGGCTCACGAAGGCGTCGTTCGGCGTCGGGCTCCTGGGCTGCGGCGTGCTCGGGCTGGCGATCGCGGCGGCGCTCGCTCCGTTCGGCTTTCCCTTGACCGCCTGGAGCCGGACGCGCAAGACACTCCCGGGCGTCGCGAGCCACGCGGGCGACGGCGAGCTCGGCGCGTTCCTCGCGACCGCCCGCGTGCTCGTCTGCACGCTCCCCGCGACCCCGGCGACGGACGGCCTTCTCGACCGTACCACGTTGTCGCAACTGCCGCGCGGCGCCCATGTGGTCAACGTAGCGCGCGGTGAGCTCGTCGTCGACACGGACCTGCTCGCGCTGATCGACGAAGGCCATCTCGCCCGTGCGACGCTCGACGTGTTTCGCACGGAGCCGCTGCCGGCACACCATGCCTTCTGGCATCATCCGCGGATCACGGTGACGCCGCACGTGTCGGCGGTGACGCTGGTCCCCGAGTCGGTGGCGCAGGTCGCTGCCAAGATCCGCCGCCTGGAGCGGGGCGAGGCGGTGACCGGCGTGGTCGAGCGGGACCGCGGATACTGAATGGCGATGACAACCGCAACGAAGCTGCCGCGCCGCGCGCGACTGGTCGAGGTCGGGCCACGCGACGGCCTGCAGAACGAGAAGGCGACGGTCCCGACCGACGTCAAGATCGCGCTGATCGATCGGCTGTCGGACGCGGGCTTCCCGGCAGTCGAAGCGACCGCTTTCGTCTCGCCGAAATGGGTGCCGCAGATGGCCGACGCGGCAGCGGTGATGGCCGGCATCAAGCGCAAGGAAGGGGTCCGCTATCCAGTGCTAACACCCAACCTCAAGGGCTTCGAGGCGGCGCTCGCGGCAAAAGCCGACGAGGTCGCCGTGTTCGTCGCGGCGTCGGAGACGTTCTCGAAGAAGAACATCAATTGCACGATTGCCGAGAGCCTCGAGCGCGCGCAGCCGGTCTTCCGGGCGGCCGCCGCTCAGGGGATTCGCGTGCGCGGTTACATCTCGTGCGTACTCGGGTGCCCGTACGAGGGCGAGATCGACGCGGAAAGGGTGGCGGAAGTCGCGGCGGCTCTGCACCGGATGGGCGCCTACGAGGTCTCGCTCGGTGACACGATCGGTGTCGGTACGGCGGGCCGCACCCAGGCGCTCGTCGCGAAGGTGGGGGAGCGCGTGCCGATCGGGGCGCTCGCCGGCCACTTCCACGACACGTACGGCCAGGCGCTCGCGAACGTCTACGCGGCGATGGAAATGGGCGTCGCGACCTTCGACTGCTCGGTGGCGGGGCTCGGCGGCTGCCCATATGCGAAAGGCGCGACCGGCAACCTCGCGAGCGAGGATGTCCTGTATCTGCTGAACGGCCTTGGCCTCGAGACTGGCGTCGACATGACGAAGCTCCGTGCCGCCGGGCGTTTCATCCTGGATATTCTGGGGCGGGCGCCGGTGTCCCGCGTCGCGCGAGCGCTCGACGCCCGGTCGCCGCTGCAGGGGACGGCAACGTGACGGCGCCCGCAACGCAAGGTAGCGCGCCCGCGAACGCGATCGTCTCGCCGTGCACCAGCGTCTGCGCGATGGACGCGCACACCGGCCTCTGCCGTGGTTGCTTCCGCACGCTCGACGAGATCGCCGCGTGGAGCGTGCTCGACGACGACGCCCGGCGGGCCGTGATGGCCGACCTTCCGGCGCGCCGCGAACGGAGCAGATCCACGCGATGATCGCCGACTGGTACTTCGACTTCGTTTCGCCGTTTGCCTACCTCCAGAGCGAGCAGCTCACGAACCTCGCCCCGCGCATCACGATCCGCTATCGTCCCGTGCTGTTCGCGGCCATTCTGGGCGCGAACGGGCAGAAAGGGCCCGCGGAGATTCCGGCGAAGCGCGTGTTCACGTATCGCTTCTGCGTCTGGCAGGCGAAGAAGCTCGGGGTCGCACTCAAGTTTCCCCACGAGCACCCGTTCAATCCGCTGCCGCTCCTCCGGCTCGCGATCGCCAGCGACTGCACGGCAGACGCCGTGCACCGGATCTTCCGTTTCGTCTGGCGCGACGGCCGTCTGCCGGACCTGCCGATCGAGTGGGCGGAGCTCGTCCACGACCTCGCGTTGCCCGACGCCGACCGCCGGATCGCGGCGTCCGAGGTGAAAGACGAGTTGCGCCGGAATACCGACGAGGCGATTGCCCGCGGCGTGTTCGGCGTGCCGACGCTCGCGCTCGGCGAGGCGCTCTTCTGGGGCGCCGACGCGACGGCGATGGCGGCCGACTATGCCGCCGCCGGATGCCGCTTCACCGACCCGGAGTACGTGCGCGTTGCGGAGCTGCCCGTCGGCGCAGCGCGGGCCGAGTCTTCGCCGCTGACGACGGGCAAGCGCAAGACCCGCGTCGTGGGCACGGCGAGCTAGCGGGTCGGCGGCGAAATCCTGGCGAGGCTGACCATCCCAGTCCGGCGAAGCGGATGTACTGACCCGGGATTTCTCGGTCGTTCGCGGGTCCGGCTACCTGGCGCTGCGCGGCATTTCACTGGCTGCCGACGATCGAATGGGTGCAGGAACCGAGGGCGAACGGTTGCAGCCGGTTGTCGCCGTACGAGCGCAGAGTCGCGTCGGCCTCGCAGCCGAGGTAACCGGCCCCCGTATTGCCGCTGGCCGACATCCGACTGCCCGAGCCGATGGCCCTGAGAGAGCCGCTTGTGGAATTGCCATGCACCTCGCTGAAGACTTGTCCCGGGAGAATTCCCAGCCCCTCGAATGCGAAGTAGATCCCGGAGATCGCATTATGGTCGAGGGTGATGGCGACGAGGGAGTCTGAGGCACCCGACGTGGCCTCGACGCTGGTCCCAAGGTTGTCGACGAATGTCGATCGTTCCACTACGACGTACGTCCCGGCGCCTGCAACGGAATCGGCCCACAGTCCGTATTTCCCGTTGCGGGCAAAGAGGCCGTTGGAGATCGATGCTCGAGCATAGATCGCAGCGGGAGTCGGCGCGATATAGAAACCGACGCTCCCGTTGCCTTCACTCCGCACGTGGTCGAGGACGATCGTCGCATTGGCCGCCACCAGCACGAAACCGCCATCTCCATTGCCTCGCGAGATCGTATCGAGCACGATCATCTCCCCGTGGTCGGCCTGGTCGTAGATGCCCTGCGCGGCCATGTTCGAGATCACGCAGTTCTCGACACGGACGTGCGCCGCCTGCTGCACGAGGATGCCGTTGGCTCCGCCCTCGCCGTTGATCGTCAGACCGCGCAGCACGACCGTCGCTCCTGGCGCGTTGATCGTCACCCCATTGCCCGACGAGACGGTGATGCCGGCGTAGATGCCCGGTGGGGTGATGATCGACACCGACTTGGTGATGATCACCGTACCGTAGCCGGCGGAGTCGAGCACGATGATCTCGCCGCCGGGATTGGTCGCCGCGATCGCTGCGGTAAAGGTGCGGCACGGTGCCGGGAGCGAGCAACTGGGGTTGTCGGTGCCGGTCGTGCCCACGAACGTGCGTTGCGCTGCGACGGCGAGGGTCGAGGCGAGGCAGAGGACGACCGCGGCGAACGGCGGCGCGCAGGATTTCCGCATCATGGTTCTTCCTCCCTGTGGAGGCCGGCGAGCGGGGAATCCTGCGCCCGCGGCAACGCCGTGACAAGCGCACCGGACAGCACCTCTGCGAATTACCGCGTCGGCCCGATCGCGCCGTCGACGGCGAGCGCCTCGATCGCCGCGTCGTCGTAGCCCGCCTCGCGCAGGACCTCGGCCGTCTGTTCGCCCTGCGCCGGTGCCTCACGCGCGACGACGAACTCCTGGCCGGACATCTTCCACGGCGGCGCGTACTGCCGCGAGCCGTCCGGCCGCGCGACGGCCATCCCGCGCGTGGCGAATTGCGGATCGTCGAGCGCTTCGTCCAGCGTCAGGATCGGTGTGACGCAGCAATCGACGCCTGCGAAGCGTTCCGTCCAGTGAGCGAGCGGCGCTGCCCCGAAGAGGGCCTCGAGCTCGCGGCGTACGCGCGCGCCTTCGTCACCCAGCGCGAGCCCGAGCGGCGCGAGATCCGGACGCTCGATCGTCGCGCAGAGCCGCTGCCAGAACTTGTCCTCGAGCGCACCGACGGCGAGCCAGCGACCGTCCCGTGTGCCGTACACCCCGTAGCAGGGGACGCCGCCGGTGAGGAGGTCGGCGCCGCGCGGCAGCGTCCGGCCCCACTGCGTCAGCGCGTGCAGCGCGAAGATGTTGTGCGCGAGGGAAGCGTCGGCCATCGCGACGTCGACGTAGCGGCCCCGTCCCGTGCGCTCGGCGCCGACGAGCGCCGCGAGCAGCGCGATTGCCGCCGATGCTGCGCCGCCCAGCAGGTCGGCGATCTGCAGGTTGCAGAGAGCGGGCGGCCCGCCGCGAACGCCGGTTTGGTCCAGGACACCCGCGTAGCCCAGGTAGTTGATGTCGTGGCCTGCCGCCTGGGCGCGCGGGCCGTGCTGCCCGTAGCCCGAGATCGACGCGTAGACGATGCGCGGATTGACGGCCGCGATCGATGCGTAGTCGACCCCGAGCGCGGCTACGACGCCGGGGCGGAAGCTCTCGACGATGGCATCGGCCTTGCGCGCAAGCGCGAAGAACGCCTCACGTCCCTTCGGGTTCTTGAGGTCGAGCGCCGCGCTGCGCTTGTTGCGGTTGACCGCGCGGAAGAACGCCGACACCGTCCCCGGGCGGCTGCCGAGGCTTCGCGCATAGTCGCCGGCACCCGTGTCCTCGATCTTCACGACATCGGCGCCGAGATCGCCCAGATAGAGCGTGCACACCGGGCCGGGCAGGAGGCGCGTGAGATCGAGGACGCGCACCCCCGCGAGGGGGCCGGCAGCGGCGACGGCGCTCATGGCGAGGCTGCGTCAGAGCGCGTCCGCGCCAGGAATGCCAAGGTCGCGCTTGATCTCGCGCGCGGTGTCGAGCGCATCGGCGAGCGTCGCGCCGAGGCAGGTCGTGTGACCCATCTTGCGTCCCCGCCGCGGCTCGGCCTTGCCGTAGAGATGGAGCTTGGCCTCCGGGTGTCGCAGCACGCGCGACCAGTCCGGCTCACGCGGCGCGCTCGCATCGGCGTCCTCGAACCAGAGATCGCCGAGCAGGTTCACCATCACCGCCGGACCGTGCGCCGCGGTCCCACCGAGCGGGAGTCCCGCCAGTACGCGCGCCTGCTGCTCGAACTGCGACGTCACGCAGGCGTCGATCGACCAGTGGCCGCTGTTGTGCGGTCGCGGCGCGATCTCGTTGACGAGGAGCACGCCTTCGGCGCTGATGAACATCTCGACGCAGAGGACGCCGCAATAGTCGAGCTTGTCGGCGATCGTCGTCGCGGTGTCGAGCGCCTGCGCGGCGAGCTCGGCCGGCACCCGCGCCGGCATGATCGAGACGTCCAGGATCCCGTCGCGATGCAGATTTTCGGCCACCGGCCAGGCCACCGCTTCGCCGTGCGCGTCGCGGGCGACGATCACCGACACCTCGCTCGCGAGGGTCACGAAGCGCTCGAGCACGCACGGGGCGCCGCCCATCTCGGCAAAGGCCGCGGGCACATCGGCGGGAGTGCGCACGCGGATCTGGCCCTTGCCGTCGTAACCGAGTCGCGCGCTCTTGACGATGCCCGGGAGCAGCGTCGGATCCACAGTTCTCGCGTCGTCGGCGGTGCGCAGGACAGCGAACGGCGCGACTGCGAATCCCTGGCCCGCGATGAATGTCTTCTCGCTGATGCGGTCCTGGGCGATCGCGACGCTCGCAGCGGCCGGCGACACGCGGAGCGAGCGCGCGAGATAGTCGAGGGCGGCCGCCGGGACGTTCTCGAACTCGGTCGTCGCCGCCGCGGCCAGGCTTGCGAGTTCGCGCAGTGCCGCGGGATCCTGGTAATCGGCCTCGAGATGGCGGTCGGCGACGCTGCCCGCGGGGCTCGCGCGGCCGGGGTCGAGCACGACGACCTTGTAGCCGAGGCTCTGCGCGGCCATGCAGAACATCCGCCCCAACTGACCGCCGCCCAGCAGCCCGAGCCAGGCGCCGGGCGCGATCATCGGGCTCACGATCCGGACTTGCTCCCGTCGTGCGGCACGTGCATCGCGCGCGCGGCGGCGGTCTGCTTCAAGCGAAACGCGGCGAGCTTCTTCGCGACGGCCGGGTCCGTCGCAGCGATCAGCGCCACGGCGAAGAGCCCGGCGTTCGCCGCACCGGCTTCACCGATCGCGAACGTGGCGACGGGGATGCCTTTCGGCATCTGGACGATCGACAGCAGCGAATCCTCGCCGCGCAGGTACTTCGACGGGACGGGAACGCCGAGCACCGGCACGATGGTCTTCGCGGCGAGCATGCCTGGAAGGTGAGCCGCGCCACCGGCGCCGGCGATGATGCAGCGCAGCCCGCGGGGCAGAGCATCCTCCGCGTACTCGAACATGTCGTCGGGCATCCGGTGCGCCGACAGGACGCGCGCCTCGTGGGCGACCCCGAAGGCGTCGAGCTGCACGACCGCGTGCCGCAGGATGTCCCAGTCGCTGTCGCTGCCCATGACGACGCCGACCTGCGGTGCGGCCTTGCGTTGTGGCATCGTTCCTCCCGGCGCGGATTTTAGCGCGAACCTCGAGCTCCGTCCGCAGTCGGGAGGCCGCTAGCAAAGGTTGCCGAAGAGAGCCCGGGTCGCGGACAATGCGCCATGGTGCTCGTCCTCGCACGCATCGCCGTCGCGCTCGCCGCATTCGCGCTGGGGTCCGCGGCCGTGCGCGCGGCGCCGGAGCCGACGGACGCCGATTTCCTCGCGGCCAAGGCCGCGTTCGAGCACGGGCAGCGATCCCGGCTCGAGGCGCTCGCCGCCAGGCTATCGGGACACGGCCTCGAGTCGTACGTCGAGTACTGGCGGCTCGCTTCCCGGCTCGACGTCCTGACGGTCGACGACGCGCGCGGGTTCGTGACGAAATGGGCGGATTCGCCGCTCGCCGAGCGGCTTCGCGTCGACGCCCTCAAGGCCTTCGGAAAGCGTGGCGACTGGTATGCATTCGGAGCGCTCTACCCGCCGGCCGCCGGCGAAGACGTCGAGCTCTCGTGCTATGCGATCCAGTTCCGCCGCCAGCGCGACGGCAATGCGCCGCTCGCGGCGGTGAAGCCGCTCTGGTTCAACGGGCAGACGACGCCGGAAGCCTGCGAGCCCCTCTTCGCCGCCCTGATCGGTAGCGGCGAGCTGACGATCACCGATCGTCGCGCGCGTTTCCGGCTCGCGGCGGAGACCGGCAACGTCCGCCTCGCGCGCGAGATTGCCGACGCAATGCCGGGCGATAGCCGGATCGCCGCACGCGATCTCGCGGCCGCGGACCGCGACGCCGGCCGGGCGCTCGCCAAGGGTGAGTTCGCCTGGGGGACGCAGGGCGGCCGCGATCTCGCGCTCTACGCGCTCGAGCGGGCGGCGCGCAACGACGCCGGCGCGGCGCGCGCCGCCTGGGAGAAGCAGCGCGTCCGTTTGCCCCCGGCCGATCGCCTCTACGGCAACGCGCGGCTGGCGTATCACGCAGCGCGCCAGCTGCATCCGCTCGCCAACGACTGGTATCGGGAGGCCGAAGGGGCCGCGTACAACGACTCGCAGCACGCCTGGCGCGCGCGTGCGGCGCTGCGCGCGGGCGCCTGGTCTGACGTGGAGGCGGCGATCGCGGCGATGCCGCCCGCGCTCGCCCAGGAGCCCGGCTGGCGCTACTGGAAGGCGCGCGCGCTGGGCGCGGCCGGGCGCGGCGACGACGCGCGGACCCTCTATGCCGGGCTTGCCGCCGAATTCGGGTTCTACGCGTTCCTCGGTGCCGAAGCGCTCGGGCAGCGCATCGAGCCCCTGAGCCAACCGGCGAACCCTTCGCCGGAGCTGCTTGGCGCGTTCGGCGCGCAGCCCGGCATCCGCCGTGCGGTGAAGCTCGCCGAGCTCGACATGCGCCTCGAGTCGCAGCGCGAATGGGCGTACGTGGTGCGCGGGCGCGACGACGAGGGGCTGCTCGTGGCGGCCGCCTATGCGCAGAGTGTCGGGCTCTACGACCGCGCGATCAACACCGCCGAGCGCACGACCGCGCGCCACGATTTCCGCCTCCGCTACCTGATGCCCTATCGCGAGCATTTCGTCGCCGCGGCGCGCGACCAGGCGGCCGACCCCGCGCTCCTGTTCAGCCTCGCGCGCCAGGAGTCGCGGTTCGCGCCGGACATCGTCTCCTCCGCGGGTGCGGTCGGTCTCATGCAGCTGATGCCGCCGACCGCCCGCTGGGTCGCGAAGCAGATGGGCAGGACCGACTACCAGTCCGCGCAGATCGCCGACCTCGCGACCAACACGCAGTTCGGCGCTTTCTACTTCAAGCACTGCCAGGACCGCCTCGAGGGAATGCCGGCGCTGGCCGCCGCGGCCTACAACGCTGGACCCAATCGCGCGCAGGCATGGCGCGGCGGTGCCCCGCTCGAAGGCGCGATCTGGGTGGAATCGATTCCGTTCAACGAGACGCGCGACTACGTGAAGAAAGTGCTCGCCAATGCGATGTTCTACGCGCGCGAGCTCGAGCAGCCCTACGTGCCGCTCTCGACCCGTCTCGGCACCGTGCCTCCGCGCGGCAATGGCAGCGTGAGCGGTGCGGACGGTGCCGGCACGATCGCCTCGAAGGCGCCGTGACGATGGCCAACGGCTCGGTGGTGGTGCTGGGCGGCAGCGGCTTCGTCGGCCGCCACGTCGTCAACCGCATGGTCGAGAAGGGGATGCGCGTCGTGGTCCCGACGCGGCGGCGCGAGAATGCCCGCCACCTGATCCTGCTGCCGACCGTCGACGTGCTGGACGCCGACATCCACGATCCGCCGACGCTCGCGCGGCTCGCCGCCCGCGCGTCCGCGGTGGTCAACCTCGTGGGCATCCTGAACGAGAGCGGCCGGGACACGTTCGCGCGCGTGCACACCGAACTCGCGACCAAGGTGATCGCCGCGTGTCGCGGGGCCGGCGTGCGCCGGCTCCTGCAGATGAGCTCGCTCAACGCCGACCCGCAGGGACCGTCGCGCTATCAGCGCAGCAAGGGCGTAGCGGAGGCGGCCGTCGCGGCATCGGGGCTCGACTGGACGATCTTCGAGCCATCGGTGATCTTCGGCCGCGAGGACCGATTCCTGAACCTGTTCGCGTCGCTCCTGCGCTACCTTCCCGTCATGGCGCTCGCGCGCGCGCGCACGCGTTTCCAGCCCGTATCCGTCGGCGACGTCGCGCATTGCTTCGCGCACGCGCTTACCGACGAGGCGACGATCGGGCAGCGGTACCCGCTCTGCGGGCCGGACGTCTTCACTCTGCACGAGCTCGTTGCGTACGTCGGCAAGCTCACCGAGCACGAGCGCCCGATCATCGAGCTGCCTGACGGGGCGGGCCGCCTGCAGGCGCGGCTCCTCGAGCTCCTTCCGGGTACGCCGATGAGCCGCGACAACTTCGCCTCGATGGAGGTGGACAGCGTCTGCAACTGCGGCTTTCCGGCGGTGTTCGGAATTGCGCCGACGGCACTCGCCGCCGTGGCGCCGACGTATCTCGGGCCGGCTGCGGCGCGCAGCAGCTACGACGCCTACCGGACGCAGGGGGGGCGCTGACGCGATGGCGCGCCCGACGCGCGGCCCGCAACCGCTGAAGTTCTATCGGGTAGGGGGCTCGGTCCGCGACGAGCTCATGGGCCGGCGGGCCGGCGATCGGGACTGGGTCGTCGTCGGCGCGACGCCGGAGATCCTGGTCGCGTCCGGCTACAGGCCGGTCGGCCGCGACTTTCCGGTCTTCCTGCACCCCGAGACCCGGGAGGAATATGCGCTCGCCCGTACCGAGCGCAAGCACGGGCGCGGCTATCGCGGCTTCGAGTTCTTCGCCTCCCCCGAGGTGACGCTCGAACAGGACCTCGAGCGGCGCGATCTCACGATCAACGCGATGGCGCGGGACGAGACCGGGGCGCTGATCGATCCGTTCGGCGGCGCCGCCGACTTGCGCGCGGGGGTCCTGCGCCACGTCTCGCCCGCGTTCGCCGAAGATCCGCTGCGTGTTCTCAGGGTCGCGCGTTTCGCTGCCCGGTTTGGATTCGACGTTGCGCCGGCGACGGAGGCGCTGCTGCGTCGGCTCGTGGCGACGGGCGAACTCTCGACGATTGCTCCGGAGCGCGTGTGGCAGGAACTCGCCACCGGATTGATGGAGCACCATCCGTCGCGGATGATCGCGGTCCTCCGCGACTGCGGCGCGTTGCCGGCGCTCCTCCCCGAGGTCGACGCGCTCTTTGGCGTTCCGCAGCGGGTCCGCGATCATCCGGAGATCGATGCCGGGGTCCACCTCGTACGCGCGCTCGACTACGCCGCGGCGAAGGATTTCGCGCTGCCGGTGCGCTACGGCGTACTGGTTCACGACCTCGGCAAGGGAGCCACGCCGCGGCGCGCCTGGCCGAACCACGCGGGCCACGAGGCGCTTAGCGTGAGGCTCGCCGAACGGATGTCGACGCGGCTGCGCGTCCCGGTCGAATGCCGCGACGCGGGCCGGCTCGTGGCGCGCTGGCACGGCGCAGTCCACGGAGCGCGCGAGCTGCGCGCGGCAGAGTGGCTCGACCTTCTCGGCGCGGCCGATGCGCTCCGCCGCCCCGAGCGGCTCGACACGCTGATCGAAGCGTGCCAGTGCGACGCGATGTCGCTGCCCGGTCGCCGCGGCGACTATGTGCCAGCCACGCTCGTGCGGGGCGCGCTCGCTGCAGCGCGGAGCGTCGATGCCGGAACAGTCGCCCGCCGGGTGCGGTCGGCGGCGGCGCAAAAGGACGCGATCGCGAAGGCAGTCCGGGCGGCACGTCTGGGCGCGCTTCGCGCCTGGCGAAAATCGCTGGCCGCGGCCTCCGCTCCGCAAGGTTGAATCGTTCTGTCGCGCCGTCGGTCGCCGCGGCGACTCGCGATCGCTCCCCCGCGGCGCTCCGCGCCCCGGGGAACGCGCGTTCGGCGAGCAGCGGCCCAAGCTTGCTTGGGGATGCGAGCCATCGAGAGGCGTTCGGAGGCCGACCTCTCGGCAACACGATCCGCCTGGCCGGTGGGAAGGGCGAACCGGCTCGCCGCTCGCGCCCGCTAGATCCGGTACGCGACCGCCCGCATCACGTCCGCGGCGGCGCGCATCAGCCGGCGCACGGGAAAGGGCAGCTCGACCGCTCCGGCCGCCTCCGCCATCGCGCCATGACGGGCCTCGTCGTCGCGCATCTGCTCGACGATTGCGCGGCTCCGCCCGTCGGCATCCGGCAAGCTCTCGATGTGACCCGTCAGGTGGTCCTCCACCTGGCGCTCGGTCTCGACGACGAAGCCGAGATTCACGCGATCGCTCGCGGCGCCGGCGGCGAGGCCGATCGCGAACGCGCCCCCGTACCAGAGCGGGTTCAGCCACGAGGGACGATCGGACAGCTCACTCAGGCGCTGCCGCGTCCAGGCGAGATGCTCCTCCTCCTCGCGCGCGGCCTGCGCGAATTGCGCGCGGATCGCGGAGTCGCGTGCGGTGAGCGCCTGGGCCGCATAGAGCGCCTGAGCACAGATCTCGCCGGTGTGGTTGACGCGCATGAGGCCGGCCGCGTGTCGCCGCTCGACGGCGCCGAGCTCCGCCTCGGCGATGTTGGCGCCGGGCGTCGGTCGCGACGATGTGGCATGTCCGGACAGCGCGCGCAACGCGCGGTCGAAACCGAGCACGAGGTCGTCGATCATGCGTTGCCTCTCCCGCTCGATTGTAGCAGCGGTCCGCCGACTGCCCGCGCAAAAAAAACGGGCGCCCGGAGGCGCCCGCGTGATCACTTCGAATCTGCTGCTGTTGCGTGGGTATTGCGGCTTGCCAGACTCTTAGAAGAAGTGAACCATGCCCAGTACGAAGCCGCCCGGCTTGCCGCCCGGCGTCGCATACGCGGCGTCGGTCGAGCTGATCGGGTTGTACGGGTTGATGTTGAAGTTGTACTGGGCGTGGCTGTCGTTGGCGATCTTGTTGTAGCCGGTGTAGAGCAGCGTGCGCTTCGACAGCGGATAGGTGTAGCTGATTTCCCACTGCGTGGCGCGGGTCTCGTCGCCCTTCACCATCCCCAGGACGCGGGCGCCGTCCGTCGCGCCGCCACCGACGTTGTTCGCCTGGCCATAGAACAAGTAAGCCTGGCCCGGGCCGAGGTTGCCGGTGAGGCTCACGCCCCAGAAGTTACGCGTGAGATCGCCGCCGGTCGCGAGCGGCGAGTCGTACTTCAGCCGCTCGTACACTGCGCCGACGCGCAGGATCGTAAAGCTGTACGCACCTGCCACCGAGAACGCGTAGTCGTTCATGTTGCTGCCGAAGCAGTCCGAGCCGGCCGGCACAATCGAGACGCTGCACGAGGGCGAGGTCGCCTGCTTGCCGCGCACCCCGTAGTTGCCGGTCCCAGCGACACCCACGCTGATCGGGCCGTTGTTGTAGAACACACCGGCGCTCAGGATGCCAGCGTGCGCGGTGTTGGGGGTGGTGGTGCTGGTGCCCGGCTGCGCGTAGTTGTTGCCCTGCGCGCCGTACTGGACCTCGAACGTGAAGCCCGACAGGTTCGGCGAGTCGTAGCGGACCGAGTTGTTGACGCGATCGTCGAAACCGCCGGCGCTGGTCGCGCCGAAGCCCTGCGCCCACAGCGACGCAGTCGACAGGATCGACGTGGTCAGCGTCGGGACGTTACCGAAGATCGGGTGGATGTC
>AR_comb_assmDRAFT_10348452_pt1 | contig 14119 bp, 4 predicted proteins | sample ArasoioldDNA_FD_10543 | JGI IMG/M metagenome (IMG submission 10543) | reverse complement strand
TTTGAAATCGGAACCTCGTCATGCCCCGCGTGTGGCGGAGATACCTGGGTGCTCCTCTCCAAATTCCTCGACCAGGGGCCGCTGAAGGTCCTGCCCCAGTTCCACCCGTTTCCCAAGAGCTGGACGGCCGAGTCGAAGGGTCGCGACGAAAACCACGGACAGGCCGCGAAACAGATCGTGGTCGTCGCGCGCGATCGTCAGAAGCTGTTCGAGTACGCCAAGCGCGCGTTTTCGGGCAATTCCTCAGTCGAGGTCGTCCTCGATCGCCGGCGAGCGGAGCGGCGCTCCGGCGATCGAGCCAGCTCCCCGGATCGCCGCCGGGGGGATCGCCGGCTCATGAACGAGATCGACAACCACCTCCGGGCCCTCGGGTGGGCGGTGGTTCGGCTCGATGTCTTCCGGACTCTCGGCCTGATGCGACGTTGATTTACGTGGGCGTCGAGTTGACACCAGCGGGAAGCCCCCACTCGACGTCACTGCCCCCGGCGAGCACCCCGGGCTCGCGCACGCTCCACTAAGCGCCCGGACAGTAACTTTCGCCGGCTCGTTTCGAGGGCCCGCGGCCGGGGCACCAGGTCCGCCAAGCGGCCACACCAACCACAATGGCCGCGCTCGAACCTAGTCTTCGCGGCGTCGCGAACGCGCGTCGCGGGCTCCGCCGCGCTCGCCACCTTTCGAGCGATGCAAGGAGCTAGCTCGTCTCATCGCTGAGCGTGATCCGCCGGCCGTTACGGGTACTCCAGATTTCCACGCCACGCCTGCGTCCAAGAGCACGGCCGGTGGGGGACCTCGTTACCGCCGGATCTGTGCGCGTGTCTCCACTTCCGAGCATAGACTCGGCTCGGGCCACGGCCTAGAGCTTACTCGCCAATCTTCACCCTCGGCAGCAACTGCCCCGACATAATCCGGTCCGAGGGACAGTATCCGAACCAGGCAGTCTTCACGCGGACGACTCTCTCCCAAAAACCTGACTCTCGCCACGAGTTCCCCGGGGACAGGCAGTACTTCGCATCGATCCAAGTCGACCGACAACCCCGTCCCAATCGACTTCAGGCATGCTTCCTTGCACGTCCACAACGTGAAAAACAAGCGGTTGGCTTCTTCCCTTGGCATCTGTTGCAACCGTTCGAATTCACCCGGCGAGAAGAACCGTTCCGCCAGCTTCAGACTGTCCACATTGTCACGAATCCGTTCCAGATCAATCCCGACCTCGCGGTCTTGCGTAACCGCGATCAACGCAGAGTCGTGAGAATGCGTGAGATTGAATCGCACGTTCTCAACTGTTCCGCGTGGTCCGACTAAAGACGGTTTCCCATGTCGACCAGCGGTGAACGACAGCGCCTCCGGGCGCTCGCTCACATATCGACCGAGAATCGTTCTCAGCGTCCCGTGAGCAGCGACAAAACGTCGGCGCGCGTCCCCGAAGGCAAACCGTTCCGCTCTGGCGCATTCTTCAGGCGACAGAGAGGCTCTCAGTTGAGAAAGCCGTGACTCGGCCGGCCGGAGTGAGATATGCCACACATGGATGTCGGACGCCGTCAGGGAGAGAGGTTCATCCGGAAGGGGTTGCGGAACTTTCCCGGGACGGGTGGTTCGGCCGCTCACCATACGGCGCAATGGCGAATCATGCCCGCTGATCGAGTCTTCCGTTGATCCTATGGCCCTGTTCCCCTCGGAAGGACGATCCGTTCCACGAGCCGACGATCTTACCCTCACCTAATTGGATGATCCGATCGCCGAGGTGAAAATACCGATCGTCATGAGTGATGATCGCCACGCCCTTGCCCCTCGCACGCAGTTCGGGAAGCAGTTCGGTGTAGAAGACCTCTTTGTACTGGGGATCTTGGTCCGCCGCCCACTCATCGAACACGTAGAAAGGTCTATCCTCGAGATACGCTGTGAGCAAGGCCAGTCTCCTCCGTTGACCTTGGGAGAGATCTGTCGTCGAGAGACGCTGCTCTGTGACCTGCACTTTTTGATCAAGCGCAAGATAACGCAAATACATTTGGGCTCTGACATCCAGGGCTTTCTTATCAAGACCCAAAAACTTCTCGAAAAGGTAGAAGTCGGAGAATACGACCGAGAAGTGTTGGCGATACCAGTCTCGGTTCGAGTCCGCGATCGGCATCCCGCCCAAGCGGATATCACCCCGTCGCTGACGGTACAACCCCACAAGGAGCTTGAGGAAGGTGGATTTGCCGCTGCCATTTCCACCGACGATAAAGACCAACTCGCCTGGATTGAGCCGGAAGTCGACAGGACCTAGCACAAAAGTATCATCTGCTGGTCCAGCGTCGTCATAGCTGAATACGACTCCATTCAATTCAAGACTTGCAGTCTGCAAAGTCTGTCGGTGGAACCTCGTGTCCGCGTCCTTGGTCTCCTCGAGCGATTCGAACTCGATTCCCAGTTCCTCGATCTTCTCGAGCGCGACCTGGCCCCTAATCAGCGCAGGTAGGGTCCCAATCACTGCCCACAAAGGGCTCATCATGTAGAGCACGGTGAAGACATACCCAGTCAGGAATTCGGCCGGGAGGGCGAAGAGATTGGGAAAGACCAAGAGGATCGCGCCGATCAAGCTGTAGAACATGAATTGTGTCCAACCGTCGGCAATCATGTACTGCCTGGTGGCGACGAGATTCAGATGGCGCAGCAAAAGAGCGGTGTGCATCACGTCTTCCGAGAGGAACGCTTCACGGCGCCCACGGTGCATCATCAGTTCTTTGATGCCCTCGGTCAGACTTCGGAAATGACGGAACAGGGCCGCGCGATTTTCTCGGGCAGCATAGATGACTCGAAAGGCTCGGTCGTGGAGAACTTTATACGTCAGGGCCCCGACGAGCATGAGACCGACCACACCTAAGAAGATCGGCGGGGATAACCACGCGAGATATGCGGCTCCCCCGACCAAGATGGCGCCGTTGATGGTGAGACCCGGTACACATTGCAGAGCCCATGCGATCGCGCTGACATCGTCGGTGAGGACCGCCAGAACATGTGATGGACCCGTCTTCTCCAACGTTCGCAACGAGGTCCTCGTCACCTGCGCACAGAGGTTCAGGCCCAGATCGAGCATGGCATCCTGCACGAGATACACCAACGATAACTGCGACACGCCGTGCGATGCGATCTTCGCGGCGGCCAGCACGGCGAACAGAAGGGCGAACGCGCGCGGCACGCCACCGGTTTGGTGGACGAGAACATTGATGATCGCCAGAAGGCCCACGCTGCAGGCCCCTGATATCAATCCAGTCGCCACGAGAACCAGAAGTGTACGTTTGGGCCCGCGCAGAAGGAAACGGACAAGTCTAGACAGGTTCATCCTACTCATGCCCAAAGCGGGACCGCCTATGGCGTAGCCAGATCGATCCGGTCGGCGTCTTCTACGGTCGCTAGATTCGATTGCTTGCCGTGCGCTGGAGATTCCCGATCGAAATACGTGGCGAGATGATGTGCGAGCTCCTGAACGTGGCCAGGCATGAAGAGCCGGCCCGAGTCCTCAGCGGAGATGAGAACCGTTTGACCACCCTTCAGCGCCAGCTCATTCCACGCCAATCGTGTGTCCTGTGTCGAACTCGATAGTAGTCGTGTCGCAGCGATCACATTCAGTAGACTTCCGGGGTATGGACGAGGCTGATAACGAGCGACTGCATGGAAGGTCGTCGAGGTGACCAGATCGGTGTAGTACTCCTCGCTACCTAGAGGGAATCGTCTCCCTTCCAGTCGATTCGTGATCGACGGGATCTTGCCTCGCCAATGAGAGGGCCACTCACGAAGGGGCAACTGCCAGGACTCTCTGCATGATCTGAACGCCTTGGTCAACAGATAGATGGTGGGTCTCAGAAAGAACGGCAGTGCGTTGCGGTAGGCCTGATGGGATCGAGGATGCCAGGATTCCATAATCGCCAGGGTCACCTGTTCGCCTTGCCCCATCAATTGCTGCGCCATTTCATACGCGACCGTCCCTCCAGTACAGGTTCCTCCAATGAGATAGGGTCCTTTCGGCCGGACGCTCCGGATCTCCTGGACATAGTGCGCCGCCATCTCCTCCACACGCGTGAACGGCCGCGCCTCGCCATCGAGTCCGCGCGCCTGGAGTCCAAAGACCGGTTGTTCCTGGCCCAATTGTTTGGCGAGATGAGCAAAGACGAGAACGTTACCCCCGACGCCTGGGACGAGGAAGATTGGAGGCCTTGTGCCCCTCGCTTGAATGGCCACCAGAGAGTCCCACCGAATCGTGCATCCTTCCTGGTTGAGCACGTCGGCGAGCAACTCGATCGTCGGCGCCTGAAGTAGCAGCGACATCGGCAATCGCTCGCCCAATGTCTGCTCGATTGCCCCGAAGATTTGGAGCGCCAACAAGGAATGGCCTCCGAGGTCGAAGAAATTGTCCCGCACTCCGATCGGGGCCACGCCCAAGACTTGCTCCCAAATCGCAGTCAGTTGCAGTTCCAAGCGATTCCGCGGTGCCACGCTTGCAGTCAGGCCGGCGGGAGCTTCATCGCCGGGAGAAGGCAGCGCGAGCCGATCGACCTTTCCGTTTGGAGTCACCGGCAGTGCGCGCAGCTGAACGACAGCCGCCGGCACCATGTATTCCGGCAGCCGTTCTCTCAACTTTCGGCGTATCCGCCCCGGCTGAAGAACATGGCCTTCGTGCGGAACCACATAGGCCACCACTCGCTTCTCACCCGGAGTATCGTGGCGCACGACCGCCACGCATTGCTTCACTTCGGCGCATTCGCTCAGGGCCATTTCGATCTCGCCAAGCTCGATCCGGAATCCTCGGACCTTGACCTGATGATCCATCCGTCCGAGGCAATCAATGCGACCGTCGGGCAGCCAGCGAGCCTGATCTCCAGTTCTGTACAGCCGCTCGTTGCTGCCGCGCAGAAATGGATTGGCAATAAACTTTGCTGCGGTGACGTCCGGAGCGGCTCGATACCCTCTGGCGAGCCCCAAGCCACCGATATACAACTCCCCGGGGATCCCGATGGGGACTGGTTCCAACTTGGAGTCGAGGATGTAGACCTGTGTGTTACCGATGGGTCGTCCAATCGAGACGGGACTCTCACCCGATTCCACTCTGTGGACGGTCGACCAGATGGTCGTCTCTGTCGGTCCGTACATATTCCACACTGACTCGGCACGTGCGTGAAGCTCCTCCGAAAGATCGCGGGGCAGGGCTTCGCCGCCGCACAGAATCTTCAGCCTCGGGTTTCCCGCCCACCCGGCTTCAAGGGCCAGACGCCACGTTGCTGGTGTGGCCTGCATCACGGTGACCCGCGCCGCCTCCAGCTGCTCCTTCAACCATGCGCCGTCCGCCGCTTCATCTCGAGTCGCCAAGATGGTTGTCGCTCCGACCAGGAGCGGAAGAAACAATTCCAATCCTGCGATATCAAAGGCCAGGGTCGTGACGGAGAGCAACACATCGTGCTCCGTCAATCCCGGCTTGCGACGCATGGATTGCAAACAATTCACGAGCGCGCCATGTTCGATTTCCACGCCTTTGGGTTGCCCTGTCGACCCAGACGTATAGATCACATAGACGAGGTTCCGAGACCCGGCGCGTGGCACAGGATTGTCTTTACTTTGACGCGCAAAGGACTTCTGCTCGGAATCGAGGTCGATCACCCGCACATGACGATCAGAAATAGTCTTGGCGAAGCCGCGTGTGGTGAGAAGTAGGGCAGCACCGCTATTTTCCAGCATGAAGGACACGCGTCTCGTCGGAAGCCCTGTGTCTAAGGGAAGATATGCTCCCCCAGCCTTCATGATTCCAAGCAAGCAAATCAGAACGTCTAATGACCGTTCCATGAGAACGGCCACGACGACATCCGGCCCCACCCCATGGCGACGCAGCCAGTGCGCGATTTGATTGGCACGCCGGTTCAGCTCGGTATACGTCAGCTGCAATCCCTGCGACTCGGCGGCGATCGCATCCGGTGTTCTGGTGACCTGTTCTTCAACGAGCTGTGGCAGGCACCGGTCCGTGAGCTCATCGGCTCTCGTGGCATTCCATTCGACCAAGATCTTTCGTCGTTCACTCTCAGGGAGCACTTGCAAGCGAGCGACGGTGGTTCCTGGCTGTTCGACCACCGCTTCGAGCAACGTCCGATAGTACGTCAGCCACCGCTCCATCGACGAACGGTCGAATAGATCCGTGTCGAACTCGAGATAGACGCGACGAGAGACGGTTGGATCGATCGAGACGCTGATATCTAGCTGCGACGCGCCACGATCGATCTCACACGGTGTCCACGAAAGGTTTTTGAAATCCACACGGCCAAACGGTGTATTGGCAAAGTTAAACAGCACCTGGACGAGTGGCGAACCGCCGTGGCTCCGGTCAGGCCGTAACTCCTCGACCAGCTTCTCAAACGGCAAATCCTGTTGCGCATAGGCTCCCAACGCAACATCACGCACACGACCCAACAGCTCACGAAAGGTTGGCTCGCCCGAGACATCGGTCCTCAAGACGAGCGTGTTGACAAACGTTCCAACCAGGCCTTCGATCGCCAGGTGATTTCGATTCGCAATCGGGGTTCCGACCGCAATATCCTCTTGGCCAGTCAACCGATTGAGCAGGGCCACGAATCCCGTCAGGAAGACCATGTAGAGAGTGACGCCTTCCTGAACGCTCAACTGTTTCAGGCCGTTGATCAACGACCGCGGCAGATCGAGAGAAACGTGGGCGCCACGGAAGGAATGCGCTGCCCGACGCGGACGATCGGTCGGCAATGCCAGGACGGGGACACCTGCCAGCTGGGCTTTCCAATAGGCGAGTTGGCCGTCCAGCACAGGCCCACGGAGCCAGTGACGCTGCCAACATGCGAAATCGACATACTGGATCTCGAGCGGTGGCTCGATTCGCGAAGGTTGCCCGTCGCAGAAGGCGTTATAGCATTTGACCAGCTCCCGCCCGATCACGCCGTACGACCAGTGATCCGAGACAATGTGGTGCGTCGTGAGCACCACGACGTGCTCTTCGTCGCTCACCTGGATCACCATCACTCTGATCAACGGACCAGTGGTCAGGTCGAAGGGCCGGCGGGCTTCGTCCGTCGCCAGCTCGATGGCTTCATCACCCCGCCTCGCTTTCGGTCGCTTCCGCAGGTCGACTTCGGTAATCGTCAGGGCTTGAAACGGATGAACCATCTGAACGGCATGGCTCTCGGCGTGATGGAATGTCGTCCGTAGGGACTCATGTCGTCGCACCAGCTCGTTGAGACTGTGGGCCAGGGCTTCCTTGTCGAGAGGACCCACGAGACGAACGGTAACCGGAATGTTATAGGCCGAGCTCTCCGGTGCCAGCTGATACAGAAACCACATACGCTCTTGCGCAAACGAGAGAGGCAACAATCCGTCGCGAGGGACGGGGGCGATGAGAGGGACCGCTCCCTCGCTTGGCTCACGAGGCTGTTGCTCGGCCAACCACTGGGCGAGGCCAGCAATTGTCGGAGTCTCAAATACGGCTCGGAGGGGGGGTTCAACGTGAAAGAGCGAACGCAGGCGTGAGAACATCTGGGTCGCCAGTAAGGAGTGCCCGCCTAGCTCAAAGAAATTGTCGTGGACGCCAACATCCTTGATATCCAGGATCTCGCCCCAGACATGGGCGAGAAGTTGTTCAGTCGGATTCCGGGGAGCGACATATTCAGTCTTGAGGTGGAGAAGCCCGGCTCGACTGTCGACCGGCGCCTGCAAGGCCTTTCGATCAATCTTGCCGTTCGGTGTGAGTGGCAGAGCATCCAATTCCACGAACGCAGAGGGAATCATGGGGTCCGGAAGCTGTTCCTTGAGGAAAGCCCGCAGATGGTTGACGTTCAGCGCGCTGCCCGGCGCGGTGACGACGAAGGCCACGAGCCGCTTGTCACCGGGCAAATCCTCTCGGACCTCGACGGTCACTCCCCGAATCTCGGGATGGGTCCGCAGGACAGATTCAATTTCTTCAAGCTCGATCCGATACCCTCTGATTTTGACCTGTCGATCGACACGCCCCAGGTACTCGAGCTCACCGTTCGGCAACCACCGGGCCAGATCACCAGTCTTGTAGAGACGTGCGCCGGGCTCCAGGTCGAATGGGTTACGAATGAATCGCTCAGCGGTCAGGTCAACCCGCTTCAGGTAGCCGCGCGCAAGACCAATACCCCCAACATAGAGGTCTCCAGGAATTTCAATCGGCACGGCCTGCAAGTCCCGATCGAGCACGTATACCTGAACGTTTTGAATCGCCCGACCGATAGGCGGTCCGCTACTCGGTTCGGCGGACGTCAGGTCGCAGACGGTCGCCGCGATCGTGACTTCGGTCGGGCCGTAGGTATTCAGCAACCGCACCCGAGAGCCCACATGCTGCTGCCAGGTCATCAACGAGTGCGCAAGCGCGCGCTCCCCTCCAATCACGACCGAGCTAATGTTTGGAGGAAATTCCAAGGCTTCACGCCGGAGCCCCGCCGTGAGCTCGTGCCAGTAGGCGGTTGGAAGGTCCAGCAAGGTGATGCGCCACTCCCGGCACTTCTGCAAAAATCCCTGTATCGAATCCAACATGGATCCGGTCCGCAGGACCAGCGCGGCGCCGGTCGAGAGACAGGTGAAGATCTCCTCCGCGGCGGTATCGACGCTGACCGATGCCAACTGAAGGATTCGATCACCCGGTCCGAGACGCGCCTGTGCACTGAGCGCCGCCACGTAGTTCACGACCGATCGGTGCTCCACCATCACCCCTTTAGGTCTACCCGTCGACCCTGAGGTGTAAATGACGTAGGCCAGATCTCCGGCGGTCGTTCCATTCGCCGGAGATTCGCCGGATTCTCGGGCGATGGCGCTCCATTCCGTATCCAGGCAGACGGCGCGGCCCTTCTGATGATCCGGGAGCCGAGCCAGCAGATGCTGCTGGGTCACCAGGATCGATACTCGAGCCTCCTCCAACATCGTCGCCATGCGCTTCGTGGGGTACTCGGGATCGAGCGGCAAGTACGCGCCACCCGCTTTGAGGATGCCCATGAGGCCCACGATGAGCTCGAGCGATCTCTCGACACACAGTCCAACTACGACATCTGGACCCACCCCAAGCCTGCTCAGGTAGTGACCGAGTTGGTTGGACCGCAGGTGGAGTTCTTGATAGCTGAGTCGTTGATCCTCGAACATCACGGCCATGGCATCAGGAGTACGCATGACCTGCTCGTCGAACAATGTATGGAGGCACCGGTGTTCGGCACGACTCAGTCGAGTCTCATTCCACGCGACCAAGACCTGATGCTGTTCTTCGGGCGTCATGAGCGGGAGGTCTGCCAGCAACCGGTTCGGCTGGTCTACGATGCCTTCCAGAAGCACTTGAAAGTGTTCCTGCATTCGGCCGACCGTCGCGTCGTCAAACAGATCGGCGTTGTATTCGAAGCAGCCTGTCAATGGACCAGCCGAGTCAGAAATCTCGATCGTCAGATCAAATTGTCCTGCGGATTGCGGTATGACATACGGCTCGAAATGAAGCTGTGTGCTCGAACCCAGGGTGCGGTTCTTGTGTGAGCGGTTGTCCCCGTCGAGTTGGGGCATCAATTTGAACTTCTGCAATACGAACAGGACCTGAACCAAAGGCGCGCGACTCGGATCCCGGGCTGGCTGGAGCCGTTCCACGAGAAGCGAAAAGGGATAATCTTGGTGGGCGATCGCCTCCAGAACCGTTCGCCGGGCCCGTGACAACAAAGCCTTGAATGTTGCGGCACCGGACACGTGGTCGCGCAAGACTACGACATTGACAAAATCACCAACCGTTTCGCCAAACATTCCCAGGCTTCGGCCGAACATGGGCGACCCGATCAAAATATCCTCCTGGCCTGTATAGCGGTACAAGAAGACTTGCAACGCGGCCAGGAGTGTCACGTACACCGTTGTTCCTTCTGACTCGGCAAGCGCTCTCAGTCGCCGCGTCAGCTTCGCGCTGAGCGCGAACTCGCGCCACGCAGTGTTGTCGCGCTGGATATTCGGTCGCGGCCGGCCGTGAGCCAAATCCAGCACTGGCAACTCGCCGGACAACGTCTCTTGCCAGTAGCTCCATAGTCTTTGGCCCTGCGGCCCTGCCAACAGCTCGTTCTGCCAATACACGAAGTCCGCGTATTGCGCGGCTGGTTCAGGCAGAGGGCGCTTCTCTCCCGTTCGTTCTCCTTCATAGAGACGTTTGAGGTCCTCGATGAGGACCTTCATCGACCAGCCGTCAACCGCAATATGATGTGCTGCAAGAAGGAGGTATGCTTCGCTCGGCGAACGATGGAACAGTTGTGCACGCCAGAGCGGCCCGCGTTCGAGGTCGAACGGGAGCCCCGCGGTCCTCTCCGTGCATGTTTTCACGTCATCCCAGTTCCACCCCGACGCATCGGTCTCCGCGAATTGTAGTGGGAAAGTCGGGTAGATCTTCTGGAATGGGATCCCCTGTCGCGTTACATACGTCGTTCGCAGACAAGGATGGCGCCCCGCCAACTTTTCCAGCGCCCGCACCAGCATCCTTTGATCGAGTGGACCACTGACACGTAGCAGAAGACTCGCATTGGCAGCCTTCGTGTGGGGGCTCAATTGATGGAGGAACCACAGCGCCGATTGATTTCGAGACAACGGATATTCGACAGGCCCGTTCGTCTCCTGGAGGATCTCGCGTCGTACGGGTGGTGATGCTGACGAAGCGGGAAGCTGATCAAGGACCTGCGCCGTAAGCTGCTTGATGGAAGCTCCGTCGAGCAGGGCCGGCAACGACAGCGAAACGCCGAACCGGGTTTCCACCGCATGCGCCAGTTCTGTTGCGATCAATGAGTCGAGCCCCGTTGTGGTGAGCGGCTGTTCCCTATTCAATCGGCTCGGTGGAATACCCAGCAACCGGCTAACGAGTGCTTCCAGGGATGTCAGCACGCTTGCCCGCTGTTCATCGAGAGTCAATCCGAGTAGATCGTCGCGGGTCAGGTCGTGATCACGGGCTTCCGGTTCGTCGTTTCCAACAGTGCTTATTCCAACAATCTCGAGTCGGCTCGACAGGAATGCGTCCCGACATGCGCGACGCTGGATCTTTCCACTCGATGTCTTCGGGATGCTTCCTGCTGGAACGAGCGCAACCGTATAGGCCTGGATATCGTGATGTTCTGCGACTGACTCTCGAATTGCGCCGGAGATCTCCTCGATGGAAATGCCGTGTGCTCGCCGTTCAAGCTCCTGGACAATGACGAGGCGCTCTTCGTCGCCTTTCTCGATCGAAAAGGCAGCGCCGGAATCCTGTCGCAAGCTGGGATGGCTTTGCGCCGCCGTACGCTCGATATCCTGCGGATAGTGGTTACGGCCCCGGATGATGATAAGGTCCTTCAGCCGACCCGTGACGAACAGCTCGCCATTTTTGACGAACCCTAGGTCACCCGTGCGGAGGTAAGGCCCTTCGCCCGTAGTCGCCAGGTGAGCACCGAATGTCTCGGTCGTCTCTTCTGGTTTGTTCCAATAGCCCTTCGCGATGCTCGGGTCCGCAAGCCAAATCTCTCCCACCACGTCAGGGTCACAACGCCGGAACTTTTCTGGGTCAACGATGACTACCTTGGTTTCTCCGACCGGACGGCCGCAGCTGACGACCGGGCGCGTACCCGGTTGATCCTCACCGACCTCGCTCACAAGCCCTTTCTCCAGAGCTTGCGCATTGAGACTGCGGAAGCCTGGTGGGTCCTGTACGCGTTTCAGGGAAACCAGCAAAGTGAACTCGGCCATCCCATAGGCGGGGTGAAACGCCTCTCGACGGAAACCTGATTCCCGAAAGGCTTCGATGAACTGGTCCATCGTGTCTTTTGAGATCGGCTCGGCTCCACAGCTTGCGACTCGCCAGGAACTCAGGTTGACACTGGCTCTCTCAGCGGGAGTCGTACGACGAACGCAGTGGCCATAGGCGAAGTTGGGCCCACCGCTATGCGTGATCCCGTACCGCTCGATGGCTTCGAGCCATCGAAGCGGTTGCCTGAGAAATGTCAGGGCCGGCATTAGATAACTCGGGATCCCCGCAAAGAGAGGCTGCAGGATTCCTTTGACCAGCCCATAGTCGTGAAAATGCGGCATCCAGGACAGAGTCACCGCCTGCGCGTCATAGCCGCCAAATTTCGTTATGTACCCACAGTGATGGAGAAGATTGCGATGCGTCACCATCACCCCTTTGGGTGTTGAGGTGGAACCGGACGTGTACTGTAAATAGGCCACATGATCCGCTGCTAAGTCGGGGGGCCTCCATTGCCGTGTCCAGTCCTCGCGAACGTCATCAGCTGTGACCCAACGGGTCGGATCTTCGTCCGAAAGCGACAGGCGAGCACGTTCGGCGGAATTCACGATCTCAGGCGTCGTCAGGACGCCGGTAATCCGGGCGTCGTTCGCAATAGCCTGGAGACGTGACAGGCTCTGCTTCATTCGGAGGGGGTCTAGCGGGGGAGCGGGAACTGCTAGAACGCCCGCATACAGGCATCCCAGAAAGGCGCGGACGAACTGAAGGCCCGGCGGATACAAGAGCAGGATTCGATCACCGAATCCCGCCCGACTTTGAAGAAATCCTGCTATCGCACGAGCATGCTTATCGAGCGCCGCATATGTCAGAGGGCCATCGGTCGCGATGACGTCCTTGAGGAAGTGGTACGCCGAACGCTCGGGGTGATGGACTGCACGCCAGCGGGAGAGCTCGACGAGGCTCGCTATTTGATCGAGCTCGTCGGGAAAACGCAGCTTTACGCCACTCCTTTTCTGGGAATTTCCTTTGGTCCGATGAGCCGCTCTGCTAGTTCGGCGCGGCATACTCGGTCAGTTCGGTAACGGCGTGACGACTCCCAGGTGGCCAGGCCGGGCTAGCCAGCTGGCACCAAGGTCTTCGTGGTGAGTGCCCCCCACTGATTCAATTGCGTGCACTGGCGGTTAACCGACATTCGATACATGGCAAATTGCGTGCCGGCCGTGGTCGGCTCGTGACGGCAAGGGGTTAGGCTTCACGGCGCGGCAAAGTGGATGGGGACAAGACAAATTCTGGCAACTCTATTGTCACAGTGTGGGCGGCGCCGAGCCGGCCACGAACTCTAGACCTGGCTGGCGATCCCTCTAGGACGTCGGCCACGAAGGGACCACTTCGTCCCCGCCGCGCCCGTCTAGTACAGTCGAAGGAGCATGGATTGGCTGATCAGCCACGAGGCTCGGCGGTTCATCATCGTCCACGAGCTGTTCTTCCCCCTGCTGTTCGTCGCTCGGCTGGTCGGCTTCACCGCGCTCGAGCTGCTGCGCCCGGCCAGGACCGTGATCTACCGAAAGGTGTTCCTGTACGACCTGGCCGTCTTCGCCGTGTACCAGGCGCTCATCTTTCCCGCCGCTCTGCGCATTGATCGTTGGATCGCCGTGCGACCGCACCTGCCGATGGGGCTCCTGGCCATGCCTCTGGCAGTTCGCGTGCTTTGCTACCTCCTCGTCGCCGACTTCGGCCACTACTGGATTCATCGACTGATGCACTGCAATGGCTTCTGGCGCATTCACAAGTGGCACCACGCGCCGGACTACATGTACTGGCTGATGGGAGTGCGGACGACGGTGCCGCAACAGGTGCTCGTCAACCTGCCCTACATCTTCGCCTACTCGTTCCTCGACCTTTCGCCGTGGTGGATGGCGCTGGCCATCGGTGCCGGGCACGCGGTGCAGAACGACTGGATGCATCTGAACGTCACCTGGCGCTCTTCCTGGCTCGAGTGGTTGATTGTGACCCCTCGATATCACCACATTCATCACAGCGATCGGCCGGAGCGCTACGTGGCAAACCTGGCGGCCCTGTTCACCGTGTGGGACCGCATTTTCGGCACCTATATGGACCCCGACGCGCTGCGACGCGACCTATCCTTCGGCATCGGCGAGAAGGTTCCGCTGATCCGCTTGTCCCTGGGGGTATGATGCCAAGCTCGTTGCGCTCGCCTTTGTCGGAGCAGTCCGACGCCAACCGCATACGATGCGGCGGACAACAGGAACGTTCCGCACCACGCCGCAGCGATCGCTACCCGATCGTCCGCTTCTGAGCTACCATCCCTGTCGTGGCCAGGCTGGCGGCCTGGCTTGTTCCCCTGGATGGACCACGGCGCATCGGAAAGGAGCGGCG
>AR_comb_assmDRAFT_10033040_pt1 | contig 14120 bp, 16 predicted proteins | sample ArasoioldDNA_FD_10543 | JGI IMG/M metagenome (IMG submission 10543) | reverse complement strand
GATTGTAGAAATGCATCGCGGATCTATCCGCGCCTTTAGTGACGGTCTCGGGAAAGGAACAAAGTTTGTAATTGATTTGGAAACAGCTCCTGCTCTCGCCTAACGAATACAGCCGGTTGTTAGCGAAGCGGACGCGCGACCAGGATTCCCGAATCGCTCCTGTAACGATACAGATAGCTCGAAATAGTCGAATCAATCACCACCCGTCCATAATTCCGCGGTGATGATGCATGCATGAAATGCAGGGAACCGTCGGCAGCACGAAGAGCCAATCCAACATGGGATGTCGAGTAGAGCCGGCGGCCATCCCTAGAAACAATCCCAATGATGTCGCCGCTGTGGAGTTTCCCTTCAATGGAAGCAACCCGATTCTTAGGGATTTGATAGAGGGGGCGACTCGAAACGCGCGCCTCCATTTGTCGCAGTGGCCCGAGCAGAGATCGGTTGGCTTTCAAATAGCGATATTGCCGCCAGCCGACCGTCATCTCCCGTGCCGAATGTGGAACGCTCACGCCTCCGAGACTGCGTGTCAGATCTTCAACCAGACCACGTCGATCGTTATCCGCCAACCAATCCTCGAGATAATGTAGTCGCGAGAGATATTCGCCGGTGCATTGACCTCCACGATACCGGTCCAGCTCGATGTAGTGGAGGAGCTGTTCCGGTGTCCAGTTTTCCTCCGGTTCACTTAGCATTCGAGCGAAAGCGAGCGCAATTTCATAGAACGTCCAACAATCTATCCCGTTAAAATTGACCGATGGCGCCTCGATTCGGTCATCAATTTCCAAGGTATACGATTTGTAGCGCGTGCCGACCATTGCCCGTCCTGCCGTCGCCGTTCGTTCACCAATCGGAAGTTCCTTCCAATTCTCTTGCCGAGCCTTTGCGACAAGACGGTCAAACTGGTCGCGCCCCTTGAAAACTGTTGTGAAAGGAAGCCGCGACTCTGCTCCGACAGAATTCAATGCCAGAACAACGAAAAAGAGAGCTGGAAGCAGTTTGCGCATGCGCGCGAATATAATGTGCAGTGCGATTTACGCTTCGTATTTTTCTTTGTGCAGGATCTCTTTGAAAGCGACGACAATAAGGGTGCGCACGCAGATGCTACTGCGCCGCTTGCCGCCAGAATGCGTCCCCGAACCCTCGAGGAATTTGTGGGCCAAGAACACATTCTCGCCCCGGGCAAACTCTTACGACGTGCGATCGAAGCCGATCGTCTGCCATCGGTAATCCTATCCGGCCCTCCGGGGACAGGTAAAACTACCCTGGCGCAAATAATTGCTGATATGACGCGCGCCAAATTCGAACGCTTGAGCGGAGTGGAAAGCAATGTTGCTGAAATGCGCAAGGTCGTCGCGGCAGCTGCGATTCGTCGTCGAACGTCAGGGCAGAAAACTATTCTGTTCGTGGATGAGATTCATCATTTCAACAAAGCGCAGCAGGACATTCTTTTGCCGGATGTGGAGAGCGGAAATCTTCGGCTGATCGGTGCGACGACGTATAACCCGTTCTTCTACGTGAATAGCGCGTTGGTTTCGCGGTCGCAGGTCTTTCAACTCGAGCCCTTGCGTGTGGAAGAATTGGAACAACTGATCGATCGCGCCCTCAATGATACTGAACGGGGTCTCGGAAAATATCGCGTCGATATGCAGGCTGATGCGAAAAGGCATTTAGCAAAAGTCAGCGACGGGGATGCCCGCAAGTGCCTGAATGCGCTGGAGATTGGCGTCCTGACTACACCGCCAGCGAAGCCAAAAGACGGCCTTATCCATTTCACTGTCGCGGTTGCTGAACAAAGCATTCAACAAAAGGCAATCGTCTATGACCGCGCAGGCGATGCGCACTACGACACAATTAGTGCCTTCATCAAAAGTATGCGCGCCTCTGACGAGAAGAGCGCAATCTATTGGCTCGCGAAAATGCTGCATGCTGGTGAAGATTTTCGCTTCATCGCGCGCCGCCTTGTCATTTTCGCGAGCGAAGATGTCGGACTCGCAGACCCGGCTGCGCTTCCGCTTGCGATTGCGACCCAACAAGCTGTCGAGTTCGTAGGTATGCCGGAGGCCCGTATTCCCCTCGCCCACGCTACCGTCTACATGGCTCGCGCGAAGAAAAATCGGGACGCTTACGAAATGCTGGCGACCACGTCGGAAGAGATTGAATCAGAACAAACTCAACGGGTGCCAGAGGAACTAAAGAACAAACACCTCCCTGTTAATCCCGAGCATTAGATTCGGTGGGCACGTCCTGAACTTTTTCCTTCTCGTCCTCGCAGCGTAACTAAAAAATCGAGAACGACGGACGAGGACGATTTTATGACGAAGCCAAAAATAGAGAAGGAGTGAACCTTTCGGTCCACTCCTCCTCGTCCGTTGAGCTAGGCCTCTCCTTAGCTTTTGCTCTGCGAAACTACTTCGTTCAGCTTGAAGATTGGCAGGAACATTGCAATCACGATGCCGCCAACGATCACTCCAAGGAACACGATCAGGAACGGTTCAATCAGCGACGTTAACGCATCTAACATCGCCTCGATTTCTTCGTCCCAGAAATCAGCCATTTTTTCCAACATGGTGTCGATCTTACCGGTCGCTTCACCTGCGGAGACCATCCGTAACATCATCGGTGGGAATATCGGTTTCTTCGAAAGCGCGACAGAAAGGTTATCGCCTTTCTCGACATCTTGGCTGACTCCCTTAATGCTGGCCTCGACTACCGAGTTACCGGAGGCGCCACCTACAATATCGAGCACCTCTAGGATCGGCACACCGCTGCGGATAAGCTGCGCAAACGTTCGTGAAAAACGCGACATACAGATCTTGTGGATCAAAGGTCCAAAGACCGGGAGTTTCAGTTTCCAACGATCCCAGATTGCCTTACCGCGAGCTGATCGGAGGAAAGTCCGGACGCCAAAGATCGTGCCACCGATAATAACGATAAGGAAGTACCATTCGTTCCGGATAAAATTGCTGACGTCGATGAGGAACTGCGTCGGAGCAGGAAGGTTGGCGCCAAAATCTCTGAAGATGTCACCAAAGATCGGAACGACCTTAACAAGCAAGAACGTCGTGATCAGAATGGCGATGCAAATCACAATCACCGGGTAGGTCATGGCTGATTTGATTTTCTTTTTCAGACGGGCGCTCGCTTCCAGGAAGCCGGCTAACCGATCGAGAATCTCCGCCAATAGACCACCGTGCTCACCGGCTTTGACCATGCTGACGAAGAGCCGATCGAATACTCGGGGATGTTTTGCGATTGATTCATGGAAGCTTTCGCCGCCTTGTACGCGCGTAGTGACGTCACTTATGATTTGGCGCAAGCCACGTTGCCGTTTCGGGTCGCATTGGTCGTACAGCGCGGTCATGGCCTGGACGAGCGAAATACCGGCTTCAATCATTGTCGCAAGTTGCCGGGTAAAGAGAACGAGATCGGTCTCTTTGACTGTCCAGTTCTTCTTGCGGGAGCCACTGACGGCCGATTTTTGCTGGAGGGAAAGAACCATGAGCCCGCGGCTCATTAAGCTTGTTACGGCGTTGTCTTCATTGAGAGCGTCTTGGACACCAGTAATAATTTTCCCGGAGGCGTCCCGGGCTTGGTAGGAGAATGTCATCATAAGCTAATTATATGGTAATTTCACTCGATATAGCATCTAGGGTGCCACCGGGCCTCGCCATTAGATTACCGTTTCCCTAAGCAAACCCTTTCCTCGCAAAATGTTACGGGCTCTCGAACTTGATCATGCCTACCCGGGCCTTTCCCTCTGGCAAGCCTATGATCCGAAATCCAAGGCCGATTTGGTTTCCACCGCACTTGAAACTGCAACCGGCTCCTATTTGGTCGACCCGATTCCCCTTGGCGAGCCTGCCTTATCAAGCCTTCGCAGCCTCCGAAAGCCAGCTGGGATTTTCATAACGAACGGAAATCACGTCCGTGCCGCAGCGGAGTTCGCTCGCAGCTTTTCTGTTCCTATTCTTGCCCACGAATCGCTTCGCGGAAGCCCAGATCTTCCGCACGCAACGTGGCTCCAGGATGGCCAAATCATAGCCGAGGGACTCACTGCGATCGCGATCGATGGTGCTCCTGCTGGCGAGATCGCAATTCATTACAACGCTAAGGGCGGCAGCATGATCTTCGGCGACGCCCTGATTAATTTCGAGCCGTACGGCTTTTCCTTCCTCCCCGACAAATATTGTGAGAATTCCAAACTGATGCACAGATCTCTGCGGAAACTTCTCGATTATGTCTTTGAGCGGATGCTGTTCGCGCACGGGACACCGATCCTGAGAAATGGGCAGGCGCGGTTGGAGGAACTCCTCAGTACAGTTCGTTAGGTTTGGGATTCATGGCGTATCAAAACGAAACGACTCAAACGAACATCGTTACGCGAGTCCTAAAGCTGATTCGTTTTTCGCATACGATCTTCGCATTGCCTTTCGCATTAGGTGCGCTTCTGGTCGCAGCAAATGGGCATCCAACATTGCGGACGTTATTTTTGGTCCTCGTCTGCATGGTTCTGGCCCGCACCGCGGCCATGCTTTTCAATCGGCTGAGCGATTGGTCGATCGACCAGAAGAACCCACGAACCGCGAACCGGCATCTCCTCGTGAAAAAGCCGATCGTTTGGTCGCTGTTAGCGCTCAGCGCAGCCGGATTTCTTATCGCAAGTGCGGCGATCAACCGCTTAACGGCTTTGCTCGCGCCCGTCGCTCTGTTTATCGTTTTCTTCTATTCGCTGACAAAGCGATTTACCAACGCCACGCATTTTTTTCTCGGCCTTGCGCTCGCGGTCGCACCCGCGGGCGCATGGATTGCACAAACCGGACGACTTGACCTACCGCCGTTGATTCTAGGAGCCGGAGTAATTTGTTGGGTAGCAGGCTTCGATCTAATCTATGCGACTCAGGATATTGATTTCGATCGACAGGAAGGCCTGCATTCGTTGGTGGTCAGACTCGGGGTCACACAAAGCTTGCGGCTAGCGCAATGGCTTCATTTTTTGATGTTCCTGGCGCTGATCGCTTTCGGCTTTGCTGCCAAGCTTGGAGTCGTCTACTACGCAACGATGCTATTGGTCGCGGCCGCGCTGGTTTATGAGCACCGTAGTGCAAGCAAGCAAGATCTGATCGGCACCAACCGAGCGTTCTTTCAGAGTAACGCCTTCGTAAGTACGGTCTTCGTCATTGCGGTCGCAGTTGATTGCTGGCTTTAAAATCAGGATTCCAACTGCGCGATCCGCTTAGCGTGGCGCCCCCCCTCGAAGTCGGTCGTCAACCAAATGCGCACAATGGCGAGCGCAGTCTCTTCGGGAATGACACGTTGCCCCATCGAAAGGACGTTCGCATCGTTATGCTGGCGCGAGAGTCTCGCAGTCTCTTCGTTCCAACAGAGCGCGCAACGAACTCCGCGCACTTTATTTGCAACCATCGCTTCGCCATTCCCAGATCCGCCGAACACAATCCCGCGATCGCATTCTCCCTTAGCCACCGCTTGCGCCGCCGGCCGAATAAACTGCGGATAATCCACCGGTTCCTCGCTATTTGTTCCGAAATCCACAACCTCGTGGCCGAGCTGACCAAGCAATTCCTTCACTTTTTCTTTGTAACGAAAGCCAGCGTGATCAGTTCCAAGCGAGATTTTCATTGGAGCGCTTCTAACCCATTCGCCACACGCGTGTCGAGCGGTTAGCTCAGCTGCGATGAATCTGAGCCAGCTGCTCCCAGAGTTTCCGTTCGCGATCGGTCAGCTTCTTTGGAATCTGAATTTGCGGTACAACAAAGAGATCACCCCGTGTTCCACTAGCCGTCGGCAATCCATGAGCACGCAATCGAAAGCGCTGTCCAGGTTGCGTTCCGGGCGGCAATTTCAAACGGGCATTTCCCTCAAGAGTCGGCACCTGCAGCTCTCCGCCAAGCACGGCCTGCGGTGCTTCAATTCTAACCTCGTGAATCAGGTCGCTTCCCTCGATGGTAAAATCTGGATGCCGAGCTAGTCGCACCCGTAAAAACAGATCGCCGCTTTTTCCACCCCCTGCTCCAGCCTCTCCCTGGCCCGCGAGCCGAATCCGCTGTCCTTCATGCACACCACGCGGAATCTTAACCTGATAAGTTTCAACTTTATTTGAATTGCTGCGGCGGAGAGAAACCGTCCGTTTCGAACCGTGCAATGCTTCTTCGAGCGTGACCATGATGTCCGCTTCCACATCGTTGCCTCGCTCGGGCCCAGCTGTTCTCCGTCCAAAACCGCCACCTCCAAAACCACTACGCCCGCGTGCGCCCCCAAAAAATGCTTCGAAGAAATCGCTAAAGCCAGTTCCACCAAATTCGAACTCAACGCCTCCATCACCGTAGCGATGGAACGCTCCGCCTGGCTGTGCGTCCCACCCGGGTGGCGGCTGAAATCCTCCCGGCTGATTCCAATTTGCGCCAAGCTCGTCGTACTTCTTTCGTTTCTCCGGATCACCCAGGACTTCGTAGGCTTCGTTCAGCTGCTTAAATTTTTCTTCCGCCGCCGTCTTGTCCTTGTTGACATCGGGGTGGTGTTGGCGAGCGAGTTTGCGGAACGCCTTACGAATTTCGTCGTCGCTTGCGTTCTTCGAAACGCCCAACGTCTCATAATAATCTCGGAATTGAACAGCCATTAGATTTGGAAACGTTCTGCGCACCTGAGCAACAGTGCAAATTCCAGATCTTCATTTTTGCATCTAGCCGGTCCCACTAACCGTGTTCGCGGAATGGATGGGCTTACGCTATCGTTTTGCTGTGCGGGAAATTGGCAAACTACTGGCTCTGTTTGGTGGAGTAGTAATGCTGATTGGGTTCGCGCTCTGGAGCGGGTTTGGAGCCGGTTGGTTAGGGCGATTGCCGGGTGACATTCGGATCGAACGAGGCAATTCCGTCTTCTATTTTCCGATAATCACCTGCGTCATAATCAGCATCATACTGACTCTGCTGTTATCGCTCTTTCGTCGGTGATCGTCGCCTAACGATGAGGTCGTTATCGCGCAAGCAAACAATCCTCGATCAACATGTTGGGAGCTTGCTTAAATGCAGGCGGTGCCCCCGGATGCTCTCTACACCGGTTTCTGGTGGACCTGTTCTAAGCAAAATCATCCTGGTTGGTCAGGCGCCAGGTGTGAGAGAGCCAGTCTTGAGCAAGCCATTTGCCTGGACGGCTGGTCGCACCCTCTTTGGTTGGTTCACGCAATTCTGTAATCTGAATGAGGCGAGCGTGCGGTCACAAATCTATTTCGCCGCGGTCTGCCGCTGTTTCCCCGGCAAGACGACTTCAGGCGGAGACCGCGTTCCAGCACCGGATGAAATTCAAAATTGTTCGAGTTGGATGAATCAGGAAATCGACATTCTCCGACCAGAACTCATCATCCCGATAGGCAAACTTGCGATCTCGCAGTTTCTTGATTTCCAAAAGCTCGAGGAGGTCATCGGTCGCTCCTATCAAATGAAACGAAATCGCCACGCGTTCGATTTAATTCCATTACCGCATCCATCTGGTGCATCGACCTGGCACAGGATGTCGCCGGGAAGTGGATTGGTGCGCAAAGCAATGCAACGGATCGCTCGACATCCAGCTGTCCGAAATCTTGCGACAAGCTAGCGCAGGCTTGCCAGGTTCGAGCTTTCAGCGTAGGCGGGTTGGACGTTTTGCCTATACCGATGACGACTCCCAAGATTCCCACCCGTGCTGAGATTCCCGATTCGGACAAATGGGATCTGACTCATCTTTATATTGCGGCTGATCAATGGAGTGAAGACTTCAACTGGATCCAAAGGACTTATTCGCTAGTCACTGAATGGAAGGGTCGCCTCGGGGAAGGTGCTGAAACGCTCGCTGCCTGTTTGGAATTCGAGAAAGGGTTAGACCTAAAAATCGAACGGGTTCACCACTACGCGTCTCTCCAACTCGCCGAGGATGCCGCCAATCCAGATTATCTCGCGCGCACAGCACAGCTCCAGAATCTCCTCACCAAGGTGAGCGAGGCAGCCTCCTTTCTTGCTCCTGAAATCCAGGCGATTCCTGACGAGAAATTCGACCAGTTTCTGAATCATCCAGCTCTGGCCGCATGGAAGACTGCGCTGAAAAAGATCCGCCGGATGAAGCCGTACGTCTTATCCGAACAGGAGGAGCGCTTGCTCGCACTCGGGGACGCAGCACTCGACGGTTATGATGAAACCTTCTCACAGTTGACCGACGTCGACATGAAATTCGGTGTGTTAGCTGATGAGAAGGGTATCGAAAAGCCACTTACCCAAAGCTCGTATTCTTCATTCCTGATCAAGCGCGAGCACAAATTACGTAAGCAAGCGTTTCATCAGTTCTACGAGGAGTTTCAAGATCACCAATTCACATTAGCCTCTTCCCTCGCCTACTCGGTCAAAGCTGACATCTTCCGAGCACGAGCCAGAAATTATCCATCCGCGCTCGAAGCATCCTTATTCCGCGATAATGTTCCGATCGCGGTTTACGATGGGCTGATTTCGACCGTGAGAGAAAATCTCGCACCGCTTTTTCGCTACTACGAATTGCGCAAACGCGTCCTCGGATTGGTTGAGCTGCACCAATACGACACTTATGTCCCCCTCGTTGAGGAGATCGAATCACGCGTCACTTTCGATGAAGCGATTGAAGAATTACTCGCCGCTCTGCAACCGCTCGGCTCCGAGTATGTCGCCGCCCTAAGCGAAGGTCTGCGAGGACGTTGGTGCGATCGTTATGAAACAAAAGGGAAACGAAGCGGCGCTTTCTCGTCCGGGAGTTTCGAAGCGCCCCCCTACATCTTGATGAACTACAAGGAGGATGTCTTCTCGGATGTCTACACGCTCGCGCACGAAGCAGGGCATTCCATGCACACCTGGTTTGCGCAACGATCCCAAACCTTTCAGGACTACGATTACCCGATTTTTCTCGCCGAAGTCGCCTCAACGTTTAACGAGGAATTGCTCACCCATCATCTTCTCGACAAGACAACCGACAAGAAAAGACGCGCCTACATAATTAATCGGCAGATTGACGATCTTCGAGGCACCCTCTTCCGGCAAACGATGTTTGCCGAATTTGAAAAGATCATCCATGCCATCGAAGAACGCGGTGATCCCCTCACTCTCGATATTTTCAAATCAGAATATGGCCTTCTTTTGCGGGCCTATTTTGGCGATGCGGTTGTGCTCGATCCGGAACTCAGTCTGGAGTGTTTGCGGATCCCGCATTTCTACAATGCCTTTTATGTCTATAAGTACGCAACAGGGATCTCGGCTGCTGTCGCACTTTCCGAACGGGTCCTCGCTGGGGAATCCGGAAGCGCGGAAAAATATCTCAATTTCTTAAAATCTGGCGGCGCCCAATTCCCACTGGAAACGTTGCAAGCTGCTGGTGTTGATATGACAACGCCAGCGCCGATTGAAAGTACGCTTCGGCTTTTCGAACGGCGGCTTAACGAGTTGGAAACCCTTTTACTTCAATAGATTACGCCGGGAAGCCCCAGTACGAATTAGGCGCAGGCGCGCGAATTGCTAAATAAGGGGTTCGTGCAATATGAATGGCACTTATCGGCCGCCTGCGGTTACGCAGAGCTGGGGATGGCGAGAGAATCTCTCGCGGAGCTCGACGCTATCCCGATACGTTTTCAGGATCGCCCCGAAGTGCTTCAACTTCGTCTCCATCATCTAATGCGGCAGAAGAAATGGTCGCTTGCTCTTCGAATCAGCAAAAAACTTTGCCGCGTTGCTCCTGATGCTGGTGCGGGTTTTCTTCATGCTGGCTTTTGCCTCCATCAACTTGGCAAAACAGCGGAGGCAAAAATGACTTTGGCCGCTGGACCAGTCGCGCTCCTGAAAGAGCCCATTTATTATTACAACATGGGTTGTTATGAAGCCCTGCTCGGGAATGTTCGCGACGCGCATGAGAATCTTCAAATCAGTTTTAAGATGGATAGTACTTTCCGCGCGTTGGCTAAGAAAGATCCTGATCTTAAAGCCCTGCACGCAGTGATTTGATCACGAGGCGACGATCCTCATTTTCTGTCGCCTTAGGAACCAAGCGATTTCAAATCGCTCCTCGTTAGTTTTCGGTTTAGGCTCGGCGGTGGAACTCGATTCCGTCGCCTCCCTTTTCGAGGAAAATTTTAAGCGCTTCGGCGAAATAGGTGCCGCAGTCTCCATTTGGCAGAATGAGCGTTCGATTCTGGAACTGCATGGTGGTTTTCGAGATGCAAATCGCAACCTCCAATGGAAGGAAGACACAATTGTTTTATTCTGGTCTGCAACCAAAGGTTTGGGAAGCGCGTGTTTGCTCCATGTTTTACAAGAACGCCAGATTGCACTTACGCGCCGAGTTGCTGATTTCTGGCCGGAATTTGGACAAGCTGGTAAGGCGGAAATCACATTAGACCAATTGCTCTCGCATCAAGCTGGTCTGTGCGCGCTCGATCTATCCGCAGACGTGCTCGACTATCCGGCGGTCATAGCCGCCTTGGAAAAGCAATCACCCCTTTGGCCACCGGGAATGGCCCACGGTTATCACGCACGAACATTCGGGTTCCTTCTCGATGAATTAATGCGCCGGATTGAAGGCAAAACGATTAGCGATTATTGGCGGACAACTTTTGCGGAACCACTCGGGCTCGATGTTTGGATTGGTTTACCGGAATCGCAAAACGGACGGGCAGCCACAGTCTACGCAGCAAAAGCAGACAAATCGCCCGAACCGAAACAGTTCTATGCGGATCTCGCCACCCCAGGAACACTGGCACGAAAGGTATTCACCTCCCCTCATGGCCTGAATTCAGTCAGCGGCATGAATGTTCCAAAGGTCCGCGCGCAATCCTTCGTTTCGTTTGCCGGAATCGGCAATGCTACATCACTCGCAAAATTCTATGCCATGCTAGCCAATGGCGGCGAACTTGATGGTCGCGCTTTCTTCAAGGAAGAAACAATTCGGCAGATGACGACGATTCTGGTGTCCGGAAATGATCGCGTTTTCCAAATTCCTACTGCGTTTTCAGCCGGTTTCATGAAAGATCCGCCGGAGACAAAGCGAAGATTGTTCGGTCCATCCCCCCTCGCCTTCGGCCACCCGGGAGCAGGCGGCAGCCACGCGTTCGCCGATCCTGAACATGGCATTTCATTTGCCTATGTGATGAACCAAATGGAACAATCGGTTCTTCCTAACGACAAATCACTGAGACTGGTAGAAGCGATTTATTCGCTTTTGTGAAATAGATTCTTAGACACCGATTACCGTAACGACGATCTTTCTCCGGTGATTGGCTTTTCGGTGTTCGAACAAAAAAATTCCCTGCCAGGTGCCAAGCTGCATTCGCGAGTCCTCTATTGGTATCACTTCGCTCGATCGCGTCAGTACCATTCGGATATGAGAAGGCATATCATCAGGGCCCTCATCGTTATGCTCGAAATAGGGCGCATTCTCCGGGACGAGTTTGTCGAAAAATTTTTCAAGATCAGCCCGCGCGGTTGGATCCGCGTTTTCCATGATGATTAAGCTACAGCTGGTATGCTGAATGAAAACCGTCACAGTCCCTGCGACGATCTGACTGCGACTCAATACTTCAGCGACTTCATCAGTGATTTCATACGTACCTTTACCGGAGGTTCTAATATCAATCGATTCGGTATGGATGCGCGGAGAAGACATTCAGGAGTGGACGCTAAACCTTCTAATCACCAGCGCAATTGGCCTCGCAAAGAGGTCACACAGAATCCCAAGGGGTATCCTAAACTTGATTACTTTGGTGCCCTTTGTGAGAGGATCTGACAATGCAGGCCGACCTCGAACGAATCCTTTTTGACGAAGCCACGATTCATCGGCGTCTGGATGAACTCGCAGCGATGATCTCGAATGATTATCGCGAGCGAGAGTTGACGATCGTTGCGATCCTAAACGGAAGCGTGATTTTGATGGCAGATCTTCTCCGGCGTATTCCTCTGCCCTTAAAGCTAGATTGCTTGAGTATTGCCACCTATCACGGCGGGACAAAGCCAATCGGCGATCCGATTTTTCGTCAAGCATGGTTGCCCGATGTGCATGGACGACACGTTCTTGTGCTGGATGACATCCTCGATAGCGGAAGCACGTTGACCGCAATTTGTGAAAAACTCGAATGGGCCGAGCCTCTTAGCGTGCGCACTTGCGTTCTGCTTAATAAGAAGAAAAAACGAACGCGGAACGTAGAACCTGATTACGTTGGATTCGAGATCGCAGATGAATTTGTCGTCGGATACGGTCTCGATTACATGGAACGTTATCGGAATCTTCCTTTCATTGGTGTTCTAAGGAAAGACTTGATCACACCGAGCGACATGAGAATCGAATGAACGTGAATGTGCAGTTTTTCTCGCGGCTTCGAGAGCTCGCCGGGACATCGGAATTTGAGTTGGAGGTTCCAGACAAAACAACTGTCACTGAGCTCCTTCGCATTCTTTATGGGCGGGTGCCGGCGCTGCAGGAATGGGATAAGAGTATTCTTGTCGCAATCGGCCTAGAGTTCGTAAATCGGGAATACGTCCTTCAATTGAACGATCAGGTCTCGATCATGCCGCCGGTCCAAGGCGGGTAGCGTTCCATTTAGCAATTAAGATTTAGGATTTACGATTTGATGGAATGCCAAATCCTAAATCCTAATTGCTACATGCGCCGGCTCAGTCTCGAAAATTCTTAAAGGCGGTAGCGACGCCAAAGTCGCGACTGCGCACGAATTGGATCACCGCTTGCAGGTCATCCTTCTTTTTGCCGGTCACTCGTATTTGCCGATCTTGCAGCTGACATTGGACCTTAAAATTCTGTCCCTTGATTGCGAGAATGATTTCCTTCGCCTTATCCCCTTCGAGTCCCTGCTGAATCTTCAGTTCCTGTCGAGCGTGACCGAGCGGAGAGATTGCGGGTTCGACCTGCTCAATGTTTCTCAGGTCCACGCCACGTTTGCCAAGTTTTCCAATTACGATTTCCCGCAAACCTCGGAGGCGAGAGGCGTCTTCGGCCGTAAGAGTGATCTTCTCCTTTTCTGCTAGAATTTCGGCGACGCTACCCTTGAAATCAAAGCGTGTTGCCAGTTCTTTGCGCGCTTGATTCAGCGCATTATCGACTTCCTGGGCATCCACTTCTGAAACGATATCGAATGAAGGCATATGTCGGGGCGATTAATGATAAGGCAACGCGGATAGAGATATCCGTTATCATTTGTAACAGCCAATGAATTCTTCCCGCTCGCAGATCCTCGCTCGGCGCCTGATCAGCTTCTGGGTTGTCATTGTCTTAGCTGTGACTGGTTGTGATCGAACGACTTCCAAGCAGCAAAAAACCTTGCGAGCTGAATTCGGCAAGGCAATGCGAGACCTCTCATACACCAAGGCCGCTGATGTAGCCCAGCAGTTGCTGAAATTGAACCGTCAGGACAATGGGAGTTGGGATCGGCTTGTTCAGGCGCAATTTGGATTGCGCGATTTCGATGGCGTCAAACAAACCCTCGAGGATTGGAGGCGGACGATGCCCAAGGCGTCACCAAAGCTGGATGAGTACACCGGCGATCTTGCGATCGAAGAAAACAATCCGGCTCACGCGGTCGAGGCGTGGACGAAAGTCCTGAGTGTCGAACCGAAAAACAGTCGGGTTCTCGAAAAGACGGCGCTGGCAGAGAAATCTCAACAACATTGGAGCGAAGAAAACGCTAGATGGAGCGACTACATCAATTTGCAGGATAACGCGATGGCACGAGTCCAACGCGCTTTGTGCCGGCGGCGGCTTAGTCAGTGGGAGGGTGCCTTTGACGATCTGAAACGAGCGCGGGAACTGGCACCGGACAATCCGGAGGTTCAGCGGGCCAGCAAACTCTTCGAGAAGATGCAGACGGTTTTATCGGATATTCGAGCAATCGAGGCGGCGCTTGCCGTGACACCAAACGATCCCGGTTTGCTTGCCGATCGCGCCCTCTTATTCCTACGCAGTGAAGACTATGAGCGGGCGCTCGAGGACAGCAAGGAAGCCACCAGGTTGGGACCATGGGGAGTGCGGCCGAAATTGTTTCAAGCCATCGCTTTGATAGCCCTTGGGCGTGCGGATGAATGTGCCCCGTTGGCAGTTGGGGACTTCATTCG
>AR_comb_assmDRAFT_11090376_pt1 | contig 14124 bp, 8 predicted proteins | sample ArasoioldDNA_FD_10543 | JGI IMG/M metagenome (IMG submission 10543) | reverse complement strand
CTACCAGGACTGGATTACCTATTACAGCATTTGATGTAGTATCGACAACAGAGACATTATTCTCAATGTTAGTCACATACATTCTCTTATTCTCTGGATCATATGCAATACCACCCCTCAAGTCTCCTACTGGGATTGGATTATCTAGTAATTTGTTATTAGTAGTATCAATAATAGAGACAGTATCATCTTCACCTTTACCGCTAGTCACGTACATTCTCTTATTTACTGGATCATAGGCAATATCTTTTGGAGAATCTCCTACTGGGATTGGATTATCTAGTAATTTGTTATTAGTAGTATCAATAATAGACACCTTACCTTCACCTTCACCGCTAGTCACGTACATTCTCTTATTTACTGGATCATATGCGATACCACCCGTCAAGTCTCCTACTGGGATTGGATTACCTATTAGACTGTTTGTAGTAGTATCAATAGTAGAAACTGAATCATCTTCACTATCACCATTAATCACATAGATTCTCTTACCCCCTGAGTCATATGCGATACCAACTGGACCGGTCCCTACTAGAATTGGATTACCTACTGAAATGTTTGTAGCAATATCAACAACAGAGACAGTTCCACCAAATTTGTTAGTCACATACATTCTCTTATTCACTGGGTCGAATGCAATACCGTTTGGACCCGAGACCGAATTAAAGTTCGCTAGCATAGAAGCTCCTGAATTGCTTTCAAAATGAGTTGGAGGGCCTGAAAGAGCGGTGCTTACTGGAATTGGTTTACCTACTAGAGTGTTTGTAGTAGTATCAATAACAGAGACAGTATCACTACCAATGTTAGTCACAAACATCCTCTTATTCACCGGATCGTATGCGATGCCAACTGGACCGGTTCCTACTCGAATCGAATTACCTACTACCGTATCAATAGTGGTATCAATAACAGAGACAGTATCACTACCAATGTTCGTCATATACATCCTTTTATTTACCGGGTCGTATGCAATATCAGCTACTCCATGCTGTACTGCTATTGGGTTACCCATTACTTTATTGGTAGTAGTATTAATAACAGAGACACCTGTATCATCAAAAATGCTCGCCACGTACATTCCCTTATTCACCGGATTATATGCAATATCAATTGCTCCCTTTTGTACCCGAATTGGATCACCTACGAGACTGTTTGTAGTAGTATTAATAACGGAAACATTACCTTCAAAGTTCGCCACATACATTCTCTTATTCACCGGGTCGTATGCAATGCCATACGGTCTGTCTACTGCAATTGGGTTACCCACTACCATATTAGTACTAGTATCAATAACAGAGACAGCACCATTCGTTTGAGTGCCACTAGCTTGACTAGTCACATACATTCTCTTATTCACCGGGTCGTATGCAATATCTACGAGTTGACCCCCAACTGGGATCGGACTGTCTAAAACTCTGTTTGTAGTAGCGTTAATAACAGAGACATTACCTTTAAAGTTCACGACATACATATTATTATTTACCGGGTCGTATGCAATTTTAGATGGTCCGACCGGTCCTATTTCTATTGTTTCTTGAGTCTGTGCTTCTATCCCCATGATATACAATGTAATTATAGCAATAAACATTAAAGCAACTAGTTGAACAATTATGAACAACGAACTGGGGCCTTTTGTAACTTTGTTCAATATTTATGGATACCGAACCAGATATATAAAGATGGAACAGAACATAGCTGAACGATATATTGGAAGTGATCCATTTTTATACTTAAAATAAAGTATACGTAGGTTACCATTATGGGAAGTCAACCTATTGGTTAGGCGTAAACATAGTTGCAAGGAATCATGTAGGATTGATTTACCAAAGTATTGTAGGAAATAGACATTAATTTTGTTTTATAAGCATCGGAAATTTCTACTTCTGATATAGATTTGACTTGGTTCCATATTCCTAGTATCAAAATTCCAGTTTATTGTTCCACAACTTAAGAATAACTCAGTTTCCCTCACCGAAAATACCTATCACTTTGATGTACAATAATCGAGATATTTTTATCGTCTGTTTATTCCTTTTAACGATATTCTTATAAATAATGTTATAATCTCAATATTTGAAATGGTAGACTTGTGTATATTACGTAATATTTTGCCCGCAATAGCGGCCGTAGGAATCATTTTAGGTTTGCCTTATAGTTGGGCTGACACCATTAATTGTGTTAATTTTGGAAATCAGAAGTGTATTGGGACGGATGGAGATGATCTCATGATCGGACGTGGTGGAGGCGATAACATGTGGGGAGAAGGTGGAAACGACAAAATGATTGGTGGCCCAGGCAATGATTGGATGACCGACTTCAAAGGAGACAACTGGTTAAACGGCACTGAAGGCGACGATAGGCTTCAGACGGGATCTGGAAATGACATAATATGGGGATCAACTGGCTCGGATGAGATATACTCCGGTAGAGGGGCTGACTTGATACGTGCAGGAAGTGGAAATGATACAATTTATGTTGGCTGTTGTTATTCTCGGGATATTAATGTTAATTCCGAACCAGACTACTCTAAGGACACCATATATTGTGGTCAAGGGCATGATATAGTATATTTAAATTCGCACGATGGTGATTTGGCATACGACTGTGAGGAGGTATATGACTATAAACCTCCTGCTTCTACCGAACCTCCTCAGGAACAACCTCCTTACTATCCAGGAGAAGATTGTGATAGATCTGGGATGCCTGGGTGCTCCTAGGAACAGACTATGAATTAAGAGAACGAATCAAGTTTTTTTGCAACAGAAAAACACAATTATCTCACATTTTTAGTTAGGATTAAAAGGATTCATTAAGTCTGTTAGCACTCTTACTAAAATATTTAAATTTGTCAATTAGAACGATATTAGCTATGGTAACTTTCGAAAGCGGTGTTGCTCCCAAGTCTCTGGATATATATTCTCAACATAAAAGAATCGTTGAGCAAAAAGTTCAGGACGCGATGCAGGCAACCAAAGCATCCAGTGTAAAAGCCGTAGTTTACAAGCCTGAGTTGAAAAACTATCCCATCTCTCGACATAGAGTCAGAAGAACGGACAGTATTGAGAATGTTAACTAAATTCAGTTATGAAGAACAGCGTACTTTACTAAATAATTAAAGACATTTTAGTATTGGCATCTGAAATGTAAATGAAAACTGGCAATACAATGAAGTACAATTTGGGATGGAATATAAAGTCTAGAAAATGGGACGTATGTAGATGTAACTTGGTCTCGATAGGATGACCTATATATTATGCCATGATATTTATATATGGTAACTTCTCCCATACTGGAATTGGAGAAATTGTATGTGAACCTTGACAACAAATTAATCGTGACGGTAACATTTCAAAGCATTGTAAGCTCAGAATGAGATCTCTTTAGGACTGATACTTCCTTAGCTAAATGAAAAGAAACTTTGAATTGTCACAGAAATTTGCTTTCTAAAAACATACTTGAAGTTATGATACATGATTTTAATTCTGGAAATAGAACTTATGGTTGAAGGATTTTAAAGTCCATTATAGCCAATGTAGTGCCGTGTTGGGCACATAAAAGTGAAGAGACTAACTGACTACTTTAGAATATTGAATTTGATAATCCCCTACAAGTTGAAAAAACTTTGCTAATTCATAGGTTGACGGTTCTAGTTACGAGACCGGCTTAACTATTTGTAGAGTCGAGTTACTTTATTTAGATAATTATTCTAAGTAGTTATTGATCTTATTCGTTTTTTCCTGATTTGATTTAAAGTCATCATTCAGGAATTTTAGAATTTCTTGTCTAGTTATAATAACAAGATGAATATTCCTTAGAAGTGATTCGACACAAATAGAATTTAAAAATTTTTTTGACAATGTGGAAAAGTCATTGTTCCTGATATAATGAAGAAAATTATTTGCGCCTCCCATAAACAAAAAAAGCTTCAATGCTGCATACTTGGAGTTCTGAGCTTGATTGAATAGTTGGAACGAAACTCTATTGATCGTGTAAATACTGATCAGATAGTAAGTAATCATTAAATAAATTTGGATGTACCTACTATAGAATGTATGAACTAATTGGTTCGATTGAAGATATTGAGACTTCGGATTTAGCACCAGGACAAAATACACTACGCTCTACAATAGAAAGTGTGCATGAACTAGCCCTCTCTATCAAACAGAACGGTCTATTACAACCAATTGTAGTTAGAGCAACTGACAAACATTTTGAGATTATTGCTGGAAATAGACGATTTAAGGCTTGCAAGATGCTAGGTTTAAAAAAAATATCATGCCACATAGTCGAATTAGATGATAAGTCAGCTTTCGAAATTTCACTGATAGAAAATGTGCAGAGACGTAGCTTAAATCCAGTTGAAGAGGGTTTAGCTTTTAAGAGATACGTTCACGAATTTGGGTGGGGCGGAATTTCCCAATTAGCTCAGAAAATTTGTAGGAGTCCAAGCTTTGTCTCCCGGCGAATAAAACTTGTAAATCTTCCTAAAACCATGTTAGATTTGATTTCCCAATCTTTGGTTAATGTTACTGCTGTAGAAGAGCTGTATCCAATTGACGATGCGCATATCCAATCAAAGTTATCGAACTTGATCTCTGATAAACATATGTCTTCAAGAGCGGTACGTAAATTAGTAAAGAGCATTGGTTCCAAGAAGCATAACAGTGACTTTATTTTTAGGCAAAGCACTAGCGAATGTGACCGAATTTATAAATCGTTCGACAAGCTAATCATTGCCCTGAGAATTGCAATCAAAAAATTAACAACTTTGATTGAAAAAGTTGAAGATAATTGGATGATTTACAATGTCATGATGCAACACAAGCACATGCTGCATCAACAAATAGATTTAGTAATAAAAGAGAAGATCAAATACAAAAAAAACTATTTGTGCTTCCGAACTATCAACTAAAATCAGATTTAGGATTTTTCGGCGCCGAAAAATTTTAGTAAAAAGCATATTGAGCTGATGCTAGCGATTGGCTCAAATAATACTTGAATAGGTAAGTTTTGCGAGGGCTTAAAATTCGTAAAGATTGCCCCAATCGACCCTACTACGTATTATATAATGTTATTCATAAACAGAGTGAAATTAACCATTTAAAAGAGGAACGTACAAGAATTTCAATTGATAGAAACGAAAAGTGCAGGGGAGGTCAACTTAATAAAACAAAGTAGAGAATATCATAGAGTAAGAAGTACGGTTTACTTGAGGCAATTACTCACTCTAAATGAAATTAAAATACTTTAGCTACAATTCTGGATCGCTGGGGATATAGAAATTAAACACTCTAGAGAACAGTAACATAATAATTTCTAAATTGTTTGATTTTATTCAGAAATCCCATAAAAAACTAAACCTTATAATCTGTTTACTATCCTAAGAGAAATTTGGTCAACCTATGTCCGCTCCTAGCTCAGGAAGCTTGAGTAGCGTTTGGATATATGATACTATTATATGGTAAGAATGGAGATATGATTTGCTGTTTCGTTTGTAGGCTACTGTGAAGTATTTAATAGAGCAGTATCACGCCGACAAGAACCCCTATTCTATTTCAAAGCTAGTTTTTTGATTCCTGAGTTGGTTAAGTATATAGATTGAATTGAGCAGGAAATAGACCTTCTGCGAACGCATATAGCATTATTATCATTATTATCATCTTAGTAACTTTTTGATCTATGAAGGATCGGCCTTCTGTCACTGCTAATTGATATTCACAGGCTCTTACCTACTCCGAATCTAAGCTAAATTTCTAAATATGATTTTTTAGCAGTTTACTTGATAGTTAACCTAGCCAATGGTGCCACAGCATAGACACGGAATAATAAGTCAGTAACTGTCACAGAATGTTGCACCACACTTAATTTTTTATTGTAAGCTCCAGAATTATTCTTAAATTACTACCAATAATTAAAGGGAATTTCCGAGCCTCTAGTTTGTTTAAATGTGATTAACTACATCGGATTTGGATATGATCGAGCGTAAACTAAAGAGAAATGAACTTACTTATCGGACCAATTGATAATATTAGATTAAATTTTTTGATATTTTACTTAAGTAAATTTAATCCAGCTGCGTAGCTAAGTACTAGTAACTCTTTAAATTGAACTTTTGGGCGTTATATAATATTTTTCCCACAGACAGTTTGAAGAAATATTTTAAATAGTACAATTTTGCAAATCTAATATGGTAACAGATAATTCGGAGATGTTGATGAAAGCCTTGATGTCAAAGCTTTACAAGACGATTACAGGCGGCGAAGCCGAGGGTATCAAAATACCAAGGAATAAGTTTGTATCTTGGTTATTGCCTGGATTTCCGATGTCAACCATAGATTTTTCATTTGCATCAGATGGACTTGTTGGCAATACGGCGGAAGAAACGAAACTACGGTATCATAAGGCATGGGCACTTTCCAAGCTGGTTGATTTTGTCCCAGATCTGCCACCGGAAAATAATGGTAATAATGATTTTATCGATAATGCAGGTGGGGGAATGGGACAGGTAGTTCATGCGACGACTCAAGATGCTATTAGTGAGGTGTGGAACGACGTCCTTAAGTATAGTAAGGTCGTGAATATTGAAATAAGTGACAAAGAAAAAGAAAAATTAGAAAACTTTCGACAAAAGATGGTTGTAACAAAGGAGGTCGTGGATCTTGTCACTGACGAGAAGAAGCAAGTCACACAACCAAGCCCGCTAACTATTGCTTATAACACTAAAATGAACGACTACATAACTGCCGCAGACGATTATATGAATCTACTAATTGATGCTCAAGCTGCAAAAGGGGATAGTTCAGAGGCAATAAGAAGAGTTACTGCATGGGCAAATAAATCTAAATTTTTGAGAGACAAAATGGACGCTGCATACAATGCATGGATTTCTGAGGGATACAAGAACGAGTATGAAGAAATGAATGCCTACATTAATCAAGTAACCGAAAGAAGTATGGTGTTATACAAAGAGGCATTAAAGAGAGAATATGAGAATTCCTTGATGAGCAGTCCAGCTGAAGCCGGCGCAGGAGATTTCCGCTACACATCAGTTGTGCCAGCAGACTTTGCTACAACTCCTGGTTGGACTGAATTTAAATGGTATGATCAAGATTATGATGCTCATTTTGACAGTCATACAAGTTCTTGGAGCGCAAAGGGTTCAGTTAGTTTCGGGTTGTTCTCATTCGGAGGCAGCGCATCTCACTCAAAGACCGAGGTTAATTCAAACTTCAAATCAACCGGTTTCAGCGCCTCTTTAGAATTCACTCAAATTCCGATTATCAGACCATGGTTCAAGCCAGGATTCTTTTGGAATAGGGGTTGGACTCTCGATCAACTTTGGGATATGCAATATGACAAAAGGGTTTCTGATGGAGAGCAGCGACCTCAAGGCAGGTTGATCGCATACTCAACTTCTGCATTATTTGTAAGAAACGTACATTTTGCTTTTGCTGAAGCTGATGCTATGTCTCACTATGTCGACGAAAAGACTTCAGCAGGGGGTTCTGTTGGTTATGGACCATTTTCTCTTGGAGGATCTTACTCTACCGGAGATACTAGTGGCGACAATCATGCCCACATGGAAGGAGGCGAACTAGTAATAAAGGGCATGCAACTGATTGGTTACATTAATAATTTGATCCCCAAAGCTCCTAATCCAAATCCTAATATAAAGCCAGAGCAATTTGTAGGAGGAGCATAGACAATATATGAAATCAATTATATTATATAGTGCCCTGAGCGGTTTGTCTATGATACTATTACTTATTAATGGTTACTCCAATGCTCTTCCCCCATCAGTGAATCAAACCATGGAAACTGGTAAAGGAAGTGTAGATAAGAATATTCCATTCCTTCTAGACGATGTATCGATTGCTGTTCAAGAGGCTAAAATGAAATTGAAATCCTCTAATATTTCGGCTGCTCTGATATCCTTGGATGATGCCACTACTGGATTATCACAAATTTTTGCAATCTTGCACCCAGAAGCTGGAAATGTGACAAATACGATTATGAATATTAGTAATAGTAGTATGACCAAGTAACATATTCTGGGTAGAGAACACATGAAATTATAAATTACGTAGGTCGAACCCTTGCTTCAAATTCCAAGTCATCGCATTCCGATATGAAAAATTACTTTCTATTAGAACATAGGATTACATAACCCTAGAAAGCTCCTTGCACAAAAAATTCAATTAAATTAAATTATTCTAATATTAAATTTTATTTTTCTAGACAAATTCTTTAGGATCAAAATTTGGATCCGGATCGGGAGATTTGGGACTAAGTTTGTTTATCGCAGCAATAAGTTGAATTCCTGGGATTTTGATTTTTCCGTCTTCAATAAAGTATTGAAAATTTCTTTTTACACCTAATCGGGAATATGGTCCCCCCAAAAGTATCGGACCCCATCTAATGGATTGATTTGCTTTAGAACAGTCATCCATGTACTTGTACAGGCTCTCTGCTTCTTCTAAAGATAGGGTAATATTCCTTACAAATATAGCTGTCGTCGGATAGGCAATTAGACGTCCTGAGGGCTTGGTTTGACCGTCCGAGATTGGTTCTGTCCAATTGTTATTCCAGACATCACCCAGATTCCATCCCCTCATTGCGAAAAAGCCAGCGTCAAACCATCTTCTTTCAATAGTAACCGGCCTGAATTCAAAGGTTAAATTTAGTGAGGCAAATTTTTGATTATTGTAGATATTAATTTTTGATCCAAAATCCAAACCTTGTGAATAAATCCCCAGTGAAATGTCATCCGGTATATTCCAAGAATTCATTGTTTCGGAATAGTAACCATCATAGTCGCCGTCGTTGAACATAAATGAAGGCCAGTCAGTTTCTGTAAGATTCGGTGGGTTTAATGTAGTATAGTAAAAAAACTGGTCTTCACTAGAGGAGATCTTACCTTCATCAAACTTTGCAATTAAATCTTTCTTGTATAGTAGCATGCTATTTCTATTTACTTGATCTAAATAGGCATAAATTCCTTCGACTTCATTCTTGTATCCCATTGTAATCCATTCCTGCTCGGCTAACTTCAATTTCTGTTCGTACATATTTTTTTTAGATTTGAATCCTGTGATCATTTTTATAGCCTCAGGATCGTTCCCAGTTGCTGTCGCCGCGCTTGTTAATAGGTTGGAGTAATTATCTACTGCATCCATGTACTGCCGCATTTTTTCAATGTACTGTTCCATAAGTGGACTTGGTTTAGTCTTGGTTTCCATTTCCCCCGTAGCCAAATTTTCTTGTTGATATGTAGTTACCAGCTTATTCTTCATATTCTGTATTTTCTGCTCATCTTCTTCACTCGGTCCTATGTTGTAGACTTTGCTAAAGTTTAGAATATCTTTATAAACAGAACTTACTGTATCTTGAGTAGTTGTAAATGCAGTTATCATCATGTCGTCCGTGTTACGAAATTCCGTAAAGTCATTGTTATCTTCGGGGAAGTGTGGTATAAAATCAAATATAGTAGACACAACGTGTGACTGATCCCTTAACATGCGAGTGTGAGATTCAGCATCAATCTGAATTTCAGTTCCATTAGTATTTTTGATTGTATGTGGATAACCAACAAGTCCGATCTTACAAAATTCAAAATCTGATTCTTCAAATGGAATACCAGATATGTACCATGTAAAGAAATTATTTTTCGGTATACTTATATCAGAATAGTTGCTTGTGAACGCCTGCTCAGTTTTCTTAATTAATGTCCTCATTAAATAATCGAGAGAGTTTGATGTCATGCTTTTTTTTAACTTGGTAAAATATAAAGTTATAGAGTGAATGCCAACCTTATTTTATTTTTTATTGATAGATGATAAAACAGTATTGTCCAGTGATAACATATTACAATGCAGCTGTAATATGGCGGATTCACAAGAAAAACAGCTGGCTTTAGTATCTATAAGTTGATCCATTGTAATTCGAATATTTCACATATGATAACTCTTCGCAGGAGATCTTGAATAGATCTTATTTTTCCAGCGTAAGCCGAATCAGATCTATGAAAATTCAATTAAATTCTATATACCATCTTTCTATTAATTTTGGTTACTAGAGCGAATTTGTTTACTAGAACGAAATGTAAATGAATGTACAAGAAGATAATAGTGACAAGAATTGTAGAAGAAAATTGTCACCTTTAATTGTATAAATTGAAGATAATCGGATGAGATTTTAATGCAACACAAGCATATATTGTATCACAGAGTAGATTTATTAATAAAACAGAAGACCAAATAAAAAAAACTATTTGTGTTTCCGTACTATTAACTAATATTAGATTAGGATTTTTCGGCGCCGGAAATTGGTACCTCAGTACTAATGAAAAGTATCTTAACTAAATGTTCAGCTCAAAGTTTAGCATTCAATTGGAGATGAGGCGAATTCCCCTGGTGAATCAGGAAGATCGTCCCTGTTACTGTCCGTAAATACTTGTAATGAAAAGCTTCTATACGGGCCTATCCTTGTATCAATATTAAAAGCTCCCTGTATGTTCCCAATAGTATCCGTCATATCATTGTGAATTCCCTTAAATGGGGAAGCTAGAGAGTTATTTGATATTGATTCATTGAGCTTCTGGATTACAATTCCAACGTGGACTTTTGGTGGAAACTTACTGCCATTAAATGACGCTGGAATGATTGCGCTTCCCACTTGGCAGCTTAAAGACACATTAAGTTGAGGTTTATCGCTGGATAGAGTTTGTGCGAACGTAACACTGCCAACCGAACTTATTCCAAAAACAACAATTAGGAGCGATGCAAAGAGAAAGAACAATGTAAATGAGGACATGCACATCATAGATAAATAATAATCAAATTAGTATAAAAAGAATATGTTCAAACAATCCATGGACTATCAGAAGGACCTATATTATTAATGTCGCTGCCCATAATAATGGTAAGATAGAATTTCTCCATAAATCGTTTTTGTATATGCAAAAAAAGATTAGAGATTTGTTCAATGAATATCATATCATATTGTTGAAAACAATACTTTGATTCAATCCTTATCTTGATATTAATAACATCTCTCCATGTATTAGGGCAGGATTCATTTTCTAAAGTTTATTCTTTAATTTTTGTAAAGAAAATCTTATATTAGTCTCGTAGCACAATAGGCTATGAGTACACAATCAGCTGACGACCTGATGACCGGGTTATTGTCAAAGCTTTACAAAACCATTACAGGAGCTGATGAGAATATCAAGTTACCACGCAATAAATTTGTTTCATGGTTTATGCCTGGATTGGCATTCAAACCAGAAGATTTTGAATTCCTTTACTCGATAGGAGATACCGCAGAAAAAGTCAGACAGTTTATAGAACAAGAATTTATATTTTCTAAACTATTTGATTATGTGCCGGAAATTCCCCCAGAAAATGATGGTTACAGCCAGTTTAACGATTCAGACGAATTTGTTCAAACACTATATTCGCTTGGTCCGGGCAGCTTAAGTAGCATTTATGATATGATACTAAAATATAGCAAGATTGCAAATTTGGGATCTACCGAAGAAGAAAAAAAGGAATTAGAAAGGTTAAGAAGTTTGTTGGTGGTATCGAAAAAGGTTACAAATTTAGCAACAGGAGAAGAAATGGTAGTAGAGGAGTCGAGTCCTTTAGTCATAGCTTATAATGAAAAGATGACAAGCTACCTTAAGGTCGCAAATGAGTACATGAATCTGCTTACTGACGCCCAGAGTGCTAAAGGTAACGATGAATTGGCAATTAAAAGGGTGAAATTGTGGCAGAACACGGCACAGTTCAAAAAATTAGAATTACAGGCCGCCCTAAGTGACTGGGTAACGACTGGATATAAAAACGTCTATGACGATATCGTGGCACAAATTCAACTTATAACCCAAAGAGATATGGTTCTGTATAAGAAAAAATTGCAAGATGCGTTCAACCTAAGTCTTGTGACAAGTGCTAAAAGTGGAATGGCAGGAGATTATTATCCAGTAAGACTTATTCCCCCCAATTTTGCAACAAGTGAGGGGTGGACTAAATTTGAATACTATTCACAAGATACGGAAACACACACCGATACAACTACTAAGAAATGGGAGGTAGAAGGAAAACTGCGGTGGAAATTGACTACGGGTGGAACAGGAGGAACTTCAAGGACTGAAGATACCAACACCACCCATATGACAGAATTTGGGACCACATTTGAATTTACTCAATGTATAGTTCTTAGAAATTGGTTCGAACCTTTGTTTTTGAAAATGGCAAATTGGATTTTAGATCAGAATTGGTACGAATTTAGCAACGGATTACAAGTATCAGATGGTGCTGAAAGACCGGTAGGAAAACTTGTTGCTTATCCAACCAATGCGTTATTTGTAAGAAATGTGGAAATTACATTTGACGAAGCAAATGAAGTTAAGAAGGATATTGATGCTCAATTGGGTGCTGGTGGAAATCTGGGTTTAGGATTGTTCTCACTTGGAGGTAAATATACAAAGAGTACCCATTCTACCACAGTTGAAACTAGTCTAGATAAAAATACTCTAAAAATTCCAGGTATCCAGTTAATAGGAACGATAAATAGTTTGATTGGAAAAAGCCCTGATCCCGACCCAGCTATCAAACTGGAGGATTTTGTTTAGAGGTTAGGTTCGATGGCATCACCTCTAGGACTCGGCATGCATGTACTTTTGGCAGCAAAATTAATAAAAATTTTTGCCGGCAAAACCGAAACATCTGGTCCTACAGTAACTATTTCTCTAGGATCCTCTACCGCAAGTAATGACAAATTCTTTGATCCTCCAACTTTAACGATATCAAAGGGAACAACAGTAACTTGGAAAAATGCAGATTCTACAGTGCATACAGTAACTTCAGGAACTCCTGAAGGAGGCCATTCTGATACAGTATTTGACTCAAGTTATTTGGTTGCGGGAACGACATTTCAGTGGACATTTAGTTTTGCGGGAACATTTGATTACTACTGTACTCTCCATCCCTACATGAAGGGTAAAGTAGTGGTAACTGAAGGTAATACTGAATTTCTCTCTAGTCCTGTGCCTCCAACCAGTTTTACTAAGAATGAATTGAAGTTCATGGAAGAGCCGTCTGTCTCTGGACTTTCACTACAACAAATTGACCTTTACTCGGCTTTTTTCAGTAAAATTATGAATTCCCCTTTCGAGGATTCCGGAATTTGGCGGCCTGATTCAAGCGAGCTTCTATGGACCAAGATAATTTCAATCTTGAAAAATGTCATTTGTGCCAAAAGTACTCTTACTCCTAATGAACAGATTGCCTTGAAGGATGCCGAAGATATTTTATACGAGATGGCTGTCGAACCTGACGGCAGTCAGACTCGTGTTTCATCACAGAAGTATAAGCTCTATAACATGTATCAGAAAGAATATGCTGATAGAGGTCTGACATACAAAAATGAATTGTCCATTATACAAGCTAAACTATCAGTAGGTAGCTTGGACGATCAGGCTAAACAAAATTGGATAGAGAGAGAAAAGCAACTTAAAGAAGAAATCAATCAAGCCCTGGAGGATTGGATTACCCTCGGATATAAGGGTGAGGTTGAAGATAAACTTGAATTATATTTAAGACTGACCCAGAAGAAATCGCCTAATGCAACCATTAATGAGTACCTTTCGCAGCTGACTACTTTTGTTCCTACTGAGATCACTAGTGGCGGTTCTGAATATTGTCCAACTATGTTTTACCCCATGGATGCATTTGAAACTGAGGCAGGATGGATGTCTATTACGATGCTTACAGAAGAAATACAGCAATTGAAACTCAAAATCTCAGACCTATTTTCAGATTTACCTGATTTGTTACAAATCATTAAATCTGAAGAAACAGATTTGATAAGAGTATTGACTGCAGAATTGAAAGTTGTGTATCTTGAGAGGCCATGGTTACGAGAAGAATTTTTTGATGGAACATATTGGAAAACAAGTGATAATACGTTTGTTTCTGACGGAAATATACCCGCAAGAGGTACTATTCCAGCCTATGTTACGGGAATGATCGTAATGAGAAAATTGATTGTAAAGAAAGAAAAAAAAGTCGATCCGGTTGCTGTCGCTGCTGCCGAAGCTGCCGCAGCCGATGCCGCTTTAAA
>AR_comb_assmDRAFT_10124702_pt1 | contig 14128 bp, 11 predicted proteins | sample ArasoioldDNA_FD_10543 | JGI IMG/M metagenome (IMG submission 10543) | reverse complement strand
AGCCTGCCCTGAGCTAGTCGAAGGAGCCTGCCCTGAGCTAGTCGAAGGGCCACGCAAGAAGGTGGCTAACAGGCGATGGACAATCTCCTGCGAGACTTCGAAGAGCGTGATATAGCGGCCCGAACCAGTCGGACATTCAACTTTGAATTCATCCCCGTAGAATTGATACAGGTTCAAGAGGGCCCGCACAATCAGCGCATTGACCGGCATCCAAACAGGCCCACGCCAGTTAGAGTTGCCGCCGAACATCCCGGTATTCGATTCCGCCGGCAGGTATTGAACTTTGTATTCCTGTCCGCCGACGTGAAAAACAAACGGATGCTCCAGATGGTAACGCGACAGCGAACGAATGCCATGCGGCCCGAGAAACTCCTTCTCATCGAGCAGATAGGCAAGAACTCGCTTGAGCTTTTTTTTATTCAGGATCGAGAGCAGCCGCCGTCCTCTATATCCCACGAAACCTTCATCTGTCGGCGCTAGATGGGAAATCAACTCAGGATGACGTTTGCGGAATACCGCCACCATTTCCGCGAGCCTCGGATAGCGATCCGTGGTGTTCGCTTCGAATACTGTGGACGCGCACAGCGGCAACAGGCCCACCATCGACCGAACTTTTAAACGCATCGCCTGGCCGTTTGGTAGCCGCAGCAGATCGTAAAAGAAGCCGTCCTGCTCGTCCCACATCTCGTCCTGGTGCTCGCCGATCCGATCCATCGCATAGGCGATCCACATGAAATGCTGGACGAATTTGAAGGCGATCTCCTCGTACATAGAATCGTACTCGCAAAGGATCAGGGACATCTCCAACATGCATTGGCAATAAAATGCCATCCACGCTGTGCCGTCCGCCTGCTCCAGCGTGCCGCCCGTCGGAAGTTGCGCGCTGCGGTCGAACACACCAATATTATCCAATCCCAAAAATCCTCCGGCGAAGACGTTGCGGCCGGCGGGGTCTTTACGATTGACCCACCAGTTGAAGTTCAACATCAGCCCCTGAAATGAGCGTTCCAGAAACCGCAGGTCGGCGCGACCCAAGTGCTGCTCATACATGAACAGCCAGAGCGTCGCCCAGGCGTGCACCGGCGGATTGACATCGCTGAAGTTCCATTCATATGCCGGAATTTGCCCGTTCGGGTGAAAATAAAAATTGCGCAGCATCAAAAGGAGCTGTTCCTTGGCGAAATCGAAATCCACGAGCGAGAACGCGATCGTATGAAAGGCCAGGTCCCACGCCGCATACCATGGGTACTCCCATTTATCCGGCATGGAGATCACATCGCTGTTCAGCATGTGAAACCACTCCGTATTGCGCACATCGCGGCGGGCCGACTCGCTCAGCGGATGACTCTTATGATCGTCGAGCCACTGCTCGAGATCAAAATAGTAGTACTGTTTGGTCCACATCATGCCGGCCAGCGCCTGCCGGTGCACCCTGCGCTCGTCTTCGCTCAGCGCGCGGGGCGTAATCCGGTCGTAGAATTCGTCGGCATCGGCAATGCGGTTTTTGAACGTTGCATCGAAACCGGCCAAAGGATTTTTGCTGCCGCCGCCGCTCAGGCGAAGCCGAATTGTTTGGCTTCCGCCCGCGGGTACTTCCAGGCGATAATGGGCCGCCGCTTTGGTTCCGGTCTTCGCGGGATTCACAGCTTCGCCCCGTCCCGCGATGAGATATTCGTGGAAAGCATCCTTGACGTAGGGGCAAGCATTGGGCTGGCCCCATAGACGCCGTGCATTGCTCTCGTTTTCGGTAAAGAGCAACTCCGGCGCACCATCGCAATAGAGCCAGAATTCGCCCAGCTCATCATGTGACGCTTGAATTACATCAGGTCTGATTCCGCATAGCTGCGGCTTACGCAAGTCATCCTTACTCCAGCTCCAGGTATTGCGGAACCAGAGAGTCGGTAAGACACGGAGCCGCGCTGCTGCGGCCCCGCGATTGTGCACCGTGATACGAATGAGAATATCTTCGGGCTCCGCCTTGGCGTACTCGACAAACACATCGAAGTACCGGTCGTCGTTGAACACCCCTGTGTCGAGCAACTCGTACTCGGATTCCGTCCGTGAACGTCTCCGATTGGTCTCGACGAGATTCGAATACGGATACTCGCGCTGCGGGTACTTGTACAAAAATTTCATGTACGAGTGGGTCGGTGTGCTGTCGAGATAGAAATAGTACTCTTTGACATCCTCGCCGTGGTTTCCCTCACTGTTGGTGAGCCCGAAGAGGCGCTCTTTGAGAATCGGGTCACGTTCGTTCCACACCGTTAATGCAAAGCAGAGCCGCTGCTTCTCATCGCAGATTCCACCGAGGCCATCCTCGCCCCAGCGGTAAGCCCGCGAGCGTGCCTGATCATGGCTGAAATAATTCCAGGCATCGCCGTTTTCGCTGTAGTCTTCGCGCACCGTGCCCCACTGCCGCTCGCTCAAATAGGGACCCCATTTTTTCCATGGGATCCCCTTCTCCCGCGCTTCGTTTAAACGCTTTTGCTCAGTAACATCTGCTCGCTGCGCTTCCATAACATTTCCTCAGATCCTATTTGCTCTTTATATAAAAAGTCCGCCCCTCGTTGCTTTGCCGGATGTAGTCTTGGCATTGTGGTAATTTGGGTGATCAACTCGCTTTCGGGTTGTTCCAGCCGCCTATCGCATCGACTAGACGGTCGGCTTCGGCGGGGCCCCAACTCCCGGGTTCGTAACTGTAAAGCGGACCGGCGCCGGTCAATACCGGGTCGACGATACGCCAGGACTCTTCAACATAATCTTGGCGGGCAAAACGAGCGGAATCCCCTTCGATCGCGTCGTGCAAGAGTTCTCCATAGGCACCCAGCTCGGTGGGATCGGATGCCTCGCTGATCAGCAGCTCAACCGGTTCTCCCTCGAGCCGCTCGCCGGTCTTTTTCACCAAGGCGCCGATCGCGATCTGCAGATTCGGGGTGACGCGAAACCGCATATGATTGGATGGGAGGGCGAATTCTGAAAAAATTGCCGGCGGCTGGCGTAGTTTGACGATCACATCCGTCACCGTCACTGGAAGATTTTTCCCCGCCCGGATGAAAAACGGCACACCTTTCCAACGCCACGAATTGATTTCAAGTCTGAGCGCGACAAAAGTCTCGGTTTGCGAGTTCGGGTTGACACCCGGCTCGTCACGATAGCCGCGAAACTGACCACGCACAACATCCGCCGATTGTAAGGGTCGAATTCCTCTCAGCACTTTCGCCTTTTCGTCGCGCAACATTTCGACATCGAGTCCGGGCGGCGGCTCCATCGCGACGTTGGTCAGCACTTGCAGAAGATGGTTCTGCACCACGTCGCGCAGCGCGCCGGTGCCATCGTAAAATTGCCCGCGGCCTTCGATGCCGAAATTTTCCGCCATCGTGATTTGCACGCTCTCGACGAACTGGCGGTTCCACAACGGCTCGAGAAAGGAATTTGCGAAGCGGAAAAAGAGCAGATTTTGTACCGTGTTTTTGCCCAGATAGTGATCGATGCGAAACACATTTCCTTCGTCGAAAATGCGGTGCACGACGGAGTTTAACTCCTGCGCGGATGCGAGGTCGTGTCCGAACGGCTTTTCGATGATGACACGCGCCCCTTTGGCACAACCCGTTTCGCCAAGCTGGCGAATGACGGCCTCGAAAAGACTCGGTGGGATGGCAAGATAATGGGTCGGCCGTTTCGCGTCTCCGAGCTCTGCCCTGAGCTGGGCGAAAGTCGCTCCGTCATTGTAGTCACCGTCCACGTAATGAAGCAGTTCGGCGAGCCGCGCAAACGCAGTCGCATCGAACCCGCCATGTTCCGTAACGCTGTCCTTTGCTCGCGCGACCAATTGATCACGTGTCCAGCCGGACTTCGCAACGCCGATCACCGGAATATCGAGCCGGCCCGCTCGGATCATTGCCTGAAACGCAGGAAAAATTTTCTTATAGGCGAGATCGCCGCTGGCACCGAAAAATACCAGTGCATCGGCCTGTTTTTGGTTCATTTTTTTCCGCCTCGCTTTACACTGCTTGCGATTTGAAAATATTTCACGCAAGCGAAACTGATCTCTTCTCGCAGCGCATCTCAGCATTTATTTCATTTCGAACGCGTTTGCCAGCGTGGTGATTTGCACATCATTCCGGGCTCGGGGAAAGCACGCCGGCGTAGCGCAGGAATCGACGAATTCCGTAAGGTCCTACGGCATACGTGTGTATCCGTACGGGAGGTGTATCAGGTACGATGTTCCGTAGGGGCGTATGGCATACGCCCTGAAGTATTCCGAGCGGCGTATCGCATCCGCACTTGGAACTAGTCAGACATCAAAAAGATCAGCGGACGGACGTCTTGCTCCGGCGTCCAATTCCAGTAGCGTAGCAGGATCGTGTAAACAATCAGGCCCGTTTCACCCTCGCCGAAGAGGAGGTAGCGGATCGCTTGCCCCATGAGGTTACGCCGTGTAAGGCCGATGAAAATCGATATAGGGTCGATCGCCTCGCTGATATACGCGATGGTGTTGGCAATCGCGACGGCTCCAAAGACCTCACCGATATACTCTTCGCCGTCCTTTCTTAGGCTGATCTCGAGCGGAGAAGAAAACTCGCTGCGGTTGTCGAGCAGGTTCACATGAACGAACAGAAAAGGACCGCTGACGCCATAATACTTAGCGATCTCGTCGGTTTTCTTGCGGCGGGCTTCCGCTGACAAACTAGCAATGGGAATCATATGAACTTTTTTACCACGCAACTCCGGCCCGAGGCGCGAGCTCTCCGCATCGGTGAAATATCCCGCCGGAATGCGGAATTCCACCGACCGTATCGATCGGCTGAGGGCACACGTCAGGATCAGGAGCAGCGTAAAAATAGTGCCGATGATCAAGCCGTCCGGACGCTCCAGGCAATTGTCCGCCAGCGTATAGGCAAACACCAGCAACAGTAAGCCCATGTAAAAAGTCAAACCCCACCGCCGCTCGCGCCAAAGTGCGAGCGTGGTCGCGAAGGCGGCTGACAAAATGAGCACTAGGACACCCGTCGCATATGCGCCGCTCTGGGCCTCCACCGATGCGCGAAAGATAAGCGTGATGACGATGTCGATCGCGAACAATAAGAGAATGAGCGGTCGAGATAGCGCAGCCCAACGCGGGGCCATCCCGAACCGCGGTAGATAGCGCGGGATCAGGTGGAGAAGTCCCGCCATCGCCGATGCGCCGGCGAGGCCCAGAATGAGGATCGTCGACATGTCGTAAATCGTGCCGAAAGCACGGCCAAGATAGCGGTGCGCCAAAAACGCAATGGCGCGACCGCTCGCCTTACCTCCTTCTCGGTAATCCGCAGGATCGATCAGGAGCGTGGTGACAAAGCTCGAAAGAAGCAGCATTCCGCTCATGATGACGGCTGCGGTAATCAGAAGCTTTTTGGTATTGGCCACACGGCCCATCGGCACGCCGCCGGCGCGCGGGTTGTGTTCGCGATCTTCTTTGCCACCGTCAATCAATGGCATGACGGTGACGCCAGTCTCGAAACCGCTGAGTCCCAGGGCCAGTTTGGGAAAGACCAGCAAGGCACCGCCGATCAGCAGGGGAAAATTGCCTTGCGCCGTGAATGCGGAATGCCATCCGGCAATCACTTCCGGGTGCGCCATAATCTCCCAGGCGCCGCGCCCAAGCACGACAAGATTGAGCGCGAGATAAGGCAGAGCGGCCGCAGTCGCCAGGCCGATTGCCTCGCTGAACCCCTTCAAAAAAATAATCGCTAGCACGCTGAGGATCGCGAGCGTAACGAGGATTTGATGCTCTCCGAGTACGGGATGCAGAAACGGATTTTCAATCGCGTGCTTCGCTCCGTCGGCTGCCGAGAGCGTCATCGTGATCACGAAATCTGTGGACGCGAAACCGAGCAGCACCAGGATGAGCAGTTTGCCTTTCCAACCCTCGAGCAGGTTCTCGAGCATTGCGATGGAACCCTGCCCGGCGTAGCTTCGCCTTGCCACTTGCACGTACACGGGCACTGCACCGAAGAGCGTGACCGCAACGAGGATGACCGTGGCGATCGGCGCCACCGCGCCGGCCGCGAGCAGCGCGATACCCGGCTGATATCCGAGGGTTGAGAAGTAATCCACGCCCGTAAGCCAGATCACCTTCCACCAGGGATGGGTCGTGAGATGTTGGGAGCTCTCGTCGGCTACCGATTCACCGCGCGCGAGCCACTTCCCGATCGCGGAACGATATTCAAGCGACGGCTGGTCTAACTGTTCGCGAAACGGAATGCGTGTGTCCGTTCGCGACGCGGGCTCCGCATCCGGCAAGTTCATGAGCAGCTCTCAATTAGTGATCGCTGTGGAAGGTCGAGCGACTGGACGATCGTCGAATGCAATCGCAAACCACAAAAGTCTTGGCATTCCTCCAACTCCTGCTCACAATCGAAGAAATCGCACCGACGACTGATCGAGAGAACGACCGAGTTGGCATGCTCACTGTCGCTTGCCGATGCCGCTCCAGAAAAAATAGCAAGCATTAGGAGGCTGCTTCCAATGCGAACGAGAGACGATTCCACTCCCATGGCCGGTTGCTCCTCCTTTGCGACATGAACACGGAGACTTATCAAAACCCTCGAAAACTAATCAAGAAAAAAATCGTAGCTTGAGCTACGCAGTGGCCCAAGACACCTCAGCATAAATAAGGCTTTGCGGATTATGAAAATTTTTCAAAAATTTTTAAAGTCATCTTGTTTCGCTATTCCGCAGGTGTTGAAGTTGTGTTTGGTATAAGTTGAAACGGGGGGAACGATGACCAAAGAAAAACTCTTGGCTTGGATTGTTCTTGGTTTTTTCCTGAGCGGCTGCGCCGGCTGGTCCAGACGCGAAACCGTCACGGCGGCTGCCGCAGCCACTTGCGGCATCATAGGTGGGAATGTATCGGGCTGGGTCAACCACAATAATGGACACGGGCTAAACGAGGGTAAGGCGATTCCCGCTGGTGTTGTTGGAGGAGCTTTGCTTTGCGGCGGGCTAGCCTATCTACTGACGCCGGAACCGCCACCGCCTCCACCACCTCCTCCTCCACCTCCGCCGCCACCTCCTCCACCGACACCGAAGCCAAAACCGGCTCCTCCTCCGCCTCCCCCACCTCCACCGCCTCCTCCACCCGCGCCGAAGGTGGAACGAACAATTATTTTGGATGATGTCCTGTTCGACTTCGATAAAAGCAATATCAAGCCGCAGGCTGCAACGATACTGGATCGGTTAACCGCTTTTATGAGCGAGAACAAGGCCTCAAGAGTAAACCTCGCCGGGTATACGGATAATGTCGGAACCGAGGCTTATAACCAGTCGCTCTCCGAGCGACGCGTAAATTCCGTAAAGGACTATATTATCAAGAAGGGTGTCGATAGTAGCCGAGTTTCCGGACAGGGCTTTGGCGAATCCAAACCGATTGCCGATAACAAGACTGCAGACGGCCGCGCCAAGAACCGTAGGGTTGAAATTAAGGTGAATTAGGCTTCCTTAGGCAATTCCGATTTCGGGCGCTCGGCTGGGAAATCGAGTACGATTGCCCTCGGGCGCTCGTCGTTTTACTTTTCCCTCGTTTGCTTCCGTCCCACAATGTCAGCATGCACAGGATAGAAAGCGTTTCTTTCACTATTCTGAGTCGAGAGATTTCCCGGCGGTCTCGCCTATTTCATTAATAATTTCCTGGAGGCTCTCGACCTTCCCGACTCGTTGCATTCCCACCACTGAAGATTTCCCAATAGAGAACTCACGAGCGGCCTTTTTCATCCATCCAACTGCGCCAATGCTTTTGGATTCGCTCTTGCTTTTGGATTGTTCTGAATCGCGCCGTCTATCGCCTGATGGAACGTGACCAACAGCGACACGTCGCTGGCGATGATCTCGGCTAGCAATGGCGGTGCTGATCTGTGTCTCCCCGCCTTTGTCGGCCAGCACCCTCAACAAGATTATGAATCGCAATTCGATTCGAGCAACCAACGTGCGAATATCGCGGCTGCGGCAGAGCCGATGATCTGACCACCAATAAACATCGGAACGCTCTGCGGCGAGATTCCTGCAAACGTGTCCGTGGTAGCCCGCGCCAGCGTTACGGCGGGATTGGCGAACGAAGTTGAAGAAGTGAACCAATATGCGCTGGTGATAAACATAGCGACCGCGATCGGAATCGCGTCAGTCCTAAACTCCAATCCCAGCGAGATCACGAGCACGAGCCCGAAGGTCGCGATCAGTTCACCCAGACCTTCTCCTATTGTCGGTCGAACGTGAGCGGAAATCTGTACTATTGGCAAACCGAACATCGCATGGGCTGCGATGACTCCAGCAAAGGCACCTAGCAATTGCGCAACTATGTACACGATGCTGTGGTCCCAAGGAAGTCGCCCATGCCAGGCGCTCACTGCCGACACAGCCGGATTGAAGTGCGCACCGGAGACGGGCCCGAACATAATAATCAAAGCGTAGAGACCTGCTCCAGTCGCAATAGAATTGGCTAACAAGGCTACCGCCGCATTTCCCTGCGCGAGCCGGTCGCCCATGATGCCGGAGCCAACTATAATCGCCAACAGCATGGCTGTTCCGATTGCCTCCGCTGAAGCCGCCCGCGTAAGTGTCATTGCATACGGCCGATTTCTTGTAGCTTTTCTTTCAGCGCGAGATCACTGACTTTGTCGAAGGGAAGGTTTACAAAGAGTGAAATACGGCCGTAAAGCTCGGTATATGCTTTTAGGAATGTCTTTCGTTTGACATCATCGCTACCTTGAACCGCTGCGGGGTCAGTGACTCCCCAGTGTGCGGTCATCGGCTGGCCCGGCCAAACCGGACACGGTTCCGCTGCGGCCTGATCACAAACCGTGAACACAAAATGCATGAACGGAACGCCCGCTCGGGTAAACTCGCTCCAGTCTTTGCTGTGCAGTCCTTCGGTTGATAATCCGTTTTGCTCGATTAGCTCCAGTGCAAGAGGATTAACGGTTCCGGTCGGATGGCTTCCGGCGCTGAACGCTTTGAATTTGCCCTTTCCGAGCGCATTCAGAATCGCCTCCGCTATAATACTTCGTGCCGAGTTGCCGGTACACAGAAACAGAACATTGAACAGGGCGTCCTGAGTCATGTAGGCTCCTGACTAGCAGCAGGCGGTCGACTCTTCACATTCGTCTGTTGCTTCGCGGCTGGTGCACAACACTCCGATGCTTGTGGTGCTTCGACATGGCCGTACAACGGGATTGACTCGAGGGTATGGAGGTCTCCCACGCAATCCCTTGCGGGTCATTGACCCAATACTTGTCTGAACGCGCATAGCAGCATTCTGCGTTCGGCTGATCGAGGGCGGCGATCTCCGCTGATGCAACTTGTTGCCGAAGCTCCGTCAGCTCCTGTTGGGATTCGACTTGAACACCGAGATGATCAACACCGGATTTAGCGCCTCTTTTCGAGATAGCGAAATTGATTTTTGGATCATCAAGCATCCATTTGGCGTAGTCAGGTTTCAACACGCTCGGCTGTGTTCCGAACACGGTCGAGTAGAACCGGACATTAGCCTCGATATCATCAACAGCCACGTGTACGTGAAATCGTTCATAAGCGACTCCTTTTCAGTTTAGGTTTCGTAGTCTTTCGTGATGGGGCACAACAACGCCCGAGGGCCGTTTCGACCGCGGTGAGACAACCCTGGGGCATACCTTGACAGCAATTTTGCGTGAGAAAGGTCATGAGTTCCGCCATCCGCTCAAAATCGGCGGCGTAATAGATGAATTGCCTCTCTTGTCGTGACGAAATAAGTTGGGCATGGGAAAGTTCCTTCAGATGGAATGACAAGGTTGCGGCAGGGACTTTCAGGAGTTCTGCAATTCGCCCTGCCGATAGTCCCTCCGGTCCTGTTTCAACAAGTAAACGATAGATTGAAAGGCGGGTTTCCTGGGCGAGCGCAGCTAGGGCTGTCACGGCATTTCTTATTTCCATAGTTCGTCTATAATGGAAATATGAAAGCAATGTCAAGATTGGATAGCTCTGGGCTGTGCCAGTTTTGTGCTACTTCGATCGACAATGATCCGCAATCAAGAGCAGAATTTCTCCCTCCGCATCGATGCTCTCCACTCGGCCAGTCGATTCTTCGACGGTGACGGTTTTTACCTTCGTGATCTCCACGTCCTGGTCCAGAAGACCAGGGTAGGCGCCGCTGATTCAGACCAACCCGTCGAGGCGCAATTAGCCGGCGCTGACAAGATTACTGATGGAGTAGGTAAGCTTAGTATTTGAAGAGAAAGGGCGTGCAAAACAGGGTTGTTTAGATTTCGTATACAGACACTCTCCCACCGGTTTGTACTCGATGAAGCGGTGGGCGCAACCGATCTCCTGGCTAGTCGGAGATCACGAAGGACACGAGAACGAATGAAGGCAAGATACCTAAGAGGTGGCATCGGACTGTCCCACGGCGCAGAATTCAACCGGCCTGACTTCGCATTTTTGCTCCACTTGGCGGGACAAGCCATGAACTTTCGTGGTCACCCGTACCGGAGCACAGGAGGCGGGATAATACTGCGGCCGCCACGATTCCGGCTCGTGCATGATGATTACAATTTTTTGAAGTCTGTTGGGGTCGTTCGAGTGCCAATATACCTACCAAAAAACACCTTTCACTGAGACTTGGTTCTGCGCGAACTTAAAAATGAATCGCGGATGATAGGCAAAAAGTGGCGTAGATGACTGTTCTCTTTTTAGCCGCTCGTTACAAAGCTTCGAGCGCCAATCGCCTGGCGCACTTCGATCTCAAGGGCCATTCTTTCGTCGAAAGCATGTCGATTTGTCAGGCCAGTCAGGAAATCTCGATGAGCGTCGTTTTTCGCCTGGTGTCTTAACGTCTGTTCATGGTTTATAACAGTAAAAAAGCGAGCAGTGAAAATATGAAAGCAAACAGCGTTGGTGGTGACATTCTCAGCCGGTAACGGTAGGCTGCCGTCGAAGAACGAAGGCAAAAGCGAAGACCCAGCAGAAATCTTCTGTGCGCAGCGCCTTGGGCGCGACGACGTCCTTACCCAAATTCTGCACATTTTGCCACGCGCAATCGCCGACTCTGACGACTAGCGAACCCGCCGAGTCTAATAGGATTACATGACCGATCACCGTCTTATACAGGCAACTGCCCTGCTTTTCTGTTTGCGGTTTCTCATGGCTTATCTAATCGAACTCTCGCCGCAAGAAGCCTATTACTGGAATTACGCCACGCACCCCGCATTGAGCTATTTCGACCATCCGCCGATGATCGCGTGGGTTATAAAGACCGGTCATTTTTTGCTGGGTAAAAACGAACTCGGTGTCCGGATTGGTGGGTTGCTGTTGACCCTTCTCTCCACCTGGTTCCTCTTCCTGCTCGGTCGAGTTTGGTTTGGCCGAAGAGCGGGGCTGTGGGCGGCGCTCATTTTCCAATTGGTGCCGCTTTATTTCGTTTACGGCGTGCTGATCACCCCTGACGTGCCCCTGATGTTTTTCTGGCTGCTGACGATTTATCTGATTTCCTTGGCGCTGCGAGAGGAGCAAATATGGGCGTGGTATTTGGCCGGCGCCGCCCTCGGCCTTGCTCTGCTGTCCAAATACACCGCAATTTTTCTCGTGCCCTCGACATTGCTGTTGCTCATTGTGGACCGCCATCACCGAACATGGTTATTTCGTAAAGAGCCATACCTCGCTTTGCTGATTGCGGCGCTGTTCTTCACTCCGGTGATTCTTTGGAATGCCGAGCACGAATGGGTATCGTTCGGGTTTCAATTCGGCGAGCGATTGAGTCGCACCTCCAGCCACTCCCTTGAGAATTTGGGGGAATTTTTACTTGTACAGTTGGGCGTAACTTCGCCCACTCTGCTGGCCGGCTTATTCATGATTTCGGCGGCGCCGGTGTCTCTCGCGCTGCACCGCTGGGGGCTTAAATGGCGCTTTTGTTTTATCTTCTCCGTTCCGATTCTTGCCTTTTTGCTGGTTTTCAGCCTTCATTCTCGCATCAAGGCCAACTGGGCACTCCCCGGATATTTATCTCTACTGATCGCCGCATATCCGAGTTACCGTTATCTTCGGTTCAACAGCGGCACTCGGAAAAAGGTCGCCGTCGGATATTTTTTGGTCGCATGGTTTTACGCTTTGCCCGTTTTATATATAGTTACGCTTTACCACTTCACCCTAATAATACCTGGCCTTCCGGTGCATTCGTTTACGACCGGTTGGAAAGAGTTGGGACAAGCTGCCGAGCGTGAGGCGCAGGCGTTCGAGGTCGCCGCTGGAAAAAAAGTATTCCTGCTCGGATTGGATAGCCATTACATCGCCGCAGCTCTCTCATTTTATACCGGCGAGCAGCGCCCGGTTTTTTCGCGCAACCTGGTGGGGCAAGAGGCATTGGCCTTTGAATACTGGTCACCGGACATTGATCCCCTTGGCTTGAACGCGCTGGCGATAGACACGGATCCACCCAAGCTTGAGTTGCTAGAACAATATTTTCTACGCGTGGATGAAGAGGTGAAACAAATCCCGATAATCAAGGCTGGTAGGATTGTTGGTTACTTTTACGCCGTAAAATGCTTTGCTTATATGCGGCCCGGTTCCTAGCAGCTCAGCGAAAGATGAACGAAGCTTGGCTTGTTAAGCGTGAGTCGTTTAGAGCAGAATTGCGGATAACGAATCGCGGGGATAAGCTCCACAGTATGCATCCCAAGATCCTCACGTTCATACTGGCATCCGATGCCGAGCCTCACCCGGCAGTAAATCTGGCAGTCAAAAAGGAGCAGCTTGATGCTGGTCGATAGCTTGAGACGATTGGACCGGTATATCGGTATTCCGTTGTGTGCGCTACTCTCCGTGCTGCGACGCCTTTATTCCTTAGTCAGCCCAAAACCGATTACGCCTACTCCGCACAAAGTTTTGATTATTAAACTCTCCGAAATGGGTAGCTCCGTCCTGGCTTACCCTGCGTTGGCAGAACTCAAAACCCGTTGTCCTGATATTCAACTTTATTTTCTCGTCTTCGCGAAGAACGTAGCCATTTTGGAAGCATTGAAGCTTGCGCCCGCTGAGCATTTCGTGACCATTGATTACCGGACGCCGTGGCAATTATTGCGGAGCGGTTTGGCAGCAATCCGGCAGCTTTTGCGCGAGCGGTTCGATACCGCGATCGACATGGATTTCTTCAGCCGCATGACGGCGTTGATCAGTTTTCTGGTATGTCGCGGCAACCGCGTTGGATTTTACCAGTACAACGACGAGGGGCTGTACCGTGGCGATCTGCTGACCCATCGGGTGCTCTATTCACCCCACGTGCACACCAGCTTGGCTTTCATGGCGCTTGTGCGAAGCTTGTTTCAAAAAGCTGGCGAAGAGCCTCTTTATCGTGGTCGGATTGATGCTAGCGAATTGCAGCTGCCGGTGTATGAGCCAGAAGTCGAGGACGTGAAAAGTGTCCGCCAGAAGTTATCGTTGGCCGGAATAAATCCGGATAACAGCACGATCCTATTGATCAACCCGAATTCATCGGAGATTTTTCCGCTGAGAAAATGGCCGATCACATACTACGCAAAACTATGTTCTGAGCTCCTGGTGAAAATCCCTCAATCTGTTCTGGTGATCACAGGGCTCGCATCGGAAAAAGCAGACGCGCAATTTATCCAGGGTCAGGTTCAAAGCTCGCGATGCATTGATTTTACCGGCAAGGTAAATTTTGGTGAGCTGCTTGCACTCTATTCGCTTGCAAGCCTGATGATCACCAACGACAGCGGTCCTGCACACTTTGCTTCACTGTTACGATTACCCACCGTGGTCTTGTTCGGACCCGAAACGCCGCGACTCTATAGCCCCATCGGAGATCAGCACCGGGACATGTATAGCCACTTTGCTTGCAGTCCGTGTGTTTCGGTCTATAACGGGAAAAAATCGCCGTGCCGGGAAAGTCGCTGTTTAATGGCGATCACCCCCGAAGCCGTGCTCGCAGAAGTTCTGTTATTGCTTGGCGATAACGCGACAACGAATGAAGCAGGATCTGAAGGAAGAACTAACAGGAATCATGACGTGGTTTACGGATAGAGTTGGTTCTTAGGAGGACTGCGTCATCATGCCATCCCGCGCTCAACGCGTTTTACTAAAACCGATCGAAGTTTAAGTTGCTCCCGCT
>AR_comb_assmDRAFT_10793882_pt1 | contig 14131 bp, 10 predicted proteins | sample ArasoioldDNA_FD_10543 | JGI IMG/M metagenome (IMG submission 10543) | reverse complement strand
AGTGGGCGCTGAGCACCGCCGCGGTCGCGCCGCCGGCCCGCCGCAGGGCGCAGTTGAGGGCCGCCCCGGGACGGTAGTCGTCGATCGGGAGGACCAGGTCCGCATAGCGGGCCGCGATCGCCGCCGTTTCGTCGGTGGAGCCGTTCTCGACGACGATCAGCTCGACCTCGCCGGGGAACCGCTGAGCGCGCACCGCCCCCAGAACCGCGTCGAGGTGGCGCTCCTCGTTGCGGGCGCGGACGATGACGCTGACCCGCGCCCGGCTCACGACACCGGCGCCCTGGCCACGTCCCGCACCTGACGGCGAGCCGCGTCGTCGCCGTCGCGACGGATCGGGTGGACGAAGTGGACGTCTTCCTCGCCGAGGGCCTCGCGGACGGAGCGAGCCGAGTGATACGGCCGATAACGGTTCCTCTTCTCGGCGCCGCGTCCGTACGAGGCGGTCCGCAGACCGAGGGCCGCGGCCAGCGTCGGCAGCAGCACCTCCTGCAGGCTGAACGACGCGTCCGGCCGCTGGTTCCTCTCGACGAAGTCGCGGAGCCGGGGGGCGAAGGGGCTTTCGCGGTAGGCGGTGGCGAAGCGGATGGTGAAGGCCTGGCCGGGGCTGAAGCAGCCGCCGACCGTCTCGACGTCGAGGATCTCGGTCAACTCCGCCAGCTCGGGACGGAGGCTGCGATAGGGGCGCCAGCGCGAGGTGGGAGCGATCTCGGGTCGCACGTCCGCGGCGAGGTGGTCGCTGCCGGCGAGAGCGCGGCGCAGAAAGGCTTCGAAGCCGGGGGCGATGAACGCCATGTCCGTCTCCAGGTTGACCACGCAGCGATGGCCGTGCTCAGCCTGCCACTCGAGCAGGTCAAGGAAGAACGGGGTGACCTTCGCGTACTCGAGCGGGCGCGAGGCCGGCAGGCGAACAACGCCCTCCGGCGCTTCCCCGGAGCCAGCCGCCGGGCCCGGCCCCGAGTCGTACCAGCCGATCTCGGCCTCCGGGCAGAACATCCGCACGCTCTGCACGAGGTCGGCGAGGAACTCATCGTTGCGGTGGTCGAGCACCACGCAGAACAGCCCAGCGCTCATCCGCGCGCACCCGCCAGGGCAACCGCTCCCGCCAGCTCCGCCGCCACGAACTCGATCTCCTCGTCGGTCAGCTTGGCGCTGGTCGGCAGCCACATCGCGCGCTCGGCGATCCGCCGCGCCACCGGATGGTCGCCGGAAGCCGCCGCCAGCACCGGCTGGTCACCGAGGCTTGGCCAGATTCCCCGGGCGTCGATGCCGCGCTCTCGCAGGCGCGCGATCACCCCCTCCCGGTTCTCCACGGTTACGGTGTGCAGCCAGCAGGCGGAAGTTGCCCAGTCGGCAACGGGCCGGGGGGAGCACTCGACGTCGGCGAGCAGCTCTTCGTAGCGCCCCGACACCCGGCTGCGCATGGCGACGAGCTCGTTCCATCGCTCCACCTGACCCAGTCCGATCGCGGCGCTGAGGTTGGTCATGCGGAAGTTGCGACCCAGCCCGTCGCTGGCGTAGGAGCCGGCGGTGCGCATGCCATGGTTCGCCATCACTCGCATGCGGTCGGCGAGCTCCTCCGAGTCCGTGAGGACACACCCACCCTCACCCGTCGTGATCGCCTTGTTGGCGTGAAAGCTGAAAATGGAGACGACGCCGAGGGAACCGGCCGGCCTGCCCTTGTAAAGAGCGCCGTGAGCCTGGGCCGCGTCCTCGATGACCGGCGGGCCAAGCGTGGCCAGAGAGTCATAGTCGGCCGGGTGGCCGAGCACATCGACAGCCAGGACCGCACGCGTGGCCGGGGTAAGAAAGGGGGCAGCCGACTCGGCGGCGAGGGTCCACGTCTCGGGATCGACGTCGACCACGATCGGCTTGGCGCCCACGGCCAGAACGGACATCGCCGGCGCCGCAAAGGTGAGTGCCGGGACGATGACCTCGTCGCCGGGACCGACGCCGAGGCAGCGCAATGCCAGCTCTATCGCCAGCGTTCCGTTGGCGACGGCGATGGTGTGCTTGCGACCAACACACTCGCCCAAGCGCTCCTCGAACGCGGCGACGAACGGTCCACTCCCGGAGATCCACCCGTCCTCGACCGCTGCCGTTACGTAGGCGGACTCCCGGGGACCGATGTCTACGTCCGAGAGTGCGATCCATCGCGGGTTCTCCTCCGGGCCGACGGCGGCATTCTCGGCCCGCCCGAGTCTCTCCTCCGACGCCTCCACAGGAGGGGAAGTGTTGCATACGACATGACACTGTGTGTGGGCACAGAGTGTTACCTCTACGGGTCATGGCGCCGGGCCCCGAGAGTCCGTGACGGCGCCCCGATAGCCTCCCCGTCATGCCCCGGAAGACGCAGCCCCGACATCGCAAACGGACAAGCCTCCAATGGATGATCGGCACCCAGCCCGGGCTGGGTGACCTCGCGGCCGCCATGCTCGAGGAGCGGGGGGCGAAGGTGTTGGTGAGAGGGAACGACGGGCGCGGCGATCTTGTCGTCTTCGAGGGACTCGACGCGACCGAGACGAGCCTTCCGCTGGCCGAGGACGTCTTCGTCGTGGTCGGGAGGGCGTCCGGCGGCCGCAGCGCCCGCAGCGTCGCGGAGCGCCTCTTCGACGACCGCGGCTGGCAGCAGGGCTTCGCAATCGCGCAGCGGCACGGAGCGACGATCGGCGCCACCACCGGGTTCCGCGTCATCGTACGGGTCGGCTCTGAGCGCGCCTTCAAACGGACCGAGCTGAGGACGAGCGTCAGCGAAGTGGTCAGCCGCTGGCGCCCTCGCTGGCGGATCAAGGATCCCGCCGACGTCGAGGTCTGGGTCCTGGAGGCAACGCCGGGGTTGTTCTTCGCCGCCGTCCGGCTGTCGTCGGCAGAGATGAGGTCCCGTGGCGGCCGGGCGGTCGAGCGCAGCGGGTCGCTGCGCCCGGTCGTGGCGGCGGCGATGGTCGAGCTCGCGGGAAAGCCGGAAGGCCTCCTGGTCGATCCCTTCTGCGGCAGCGGGACGATCCTCGGCGAGGCGCGCCGGGCCGGGTGGGAGGTCGCGGGGCTCGACATCGACCCGGCCGCTGTCGAGGCCTCCACCGCGAACCAGCCGGGCGTCGACGTCTGCCTCGGCGACGCGGCGGATCTGCCGTGGGCCAATCGCGAGGCGGCTGCGGTGGTCACCAACGCCCCGTTCGGCGTCCAGCACATCCCCCAGCTGGGCGGCAGGAGCGAGGGGGAGTGGTGGCGCTCGGTGCTGGACGAGCTCGCGCGGGTTGTGCGCCCCGGGGGGACGGTGGTGCTGCTCCACCCGGACCGCCGGCGGTTCCGAAACGAGGTGAATGCGACGAGCAGTCTCCAACTGCGGGCCAGACTGCCGATTCAGACGCTGGGACAGCAGGCGACGATCTGGTCGCTGTCCCGGCTCGGCGAGACAACACGAGCCGACTGAGACCCTCGAAAGTTCAGCTATAGAGGAGGCCGTATGACTGACGGCAACGCGGTGGGACCGCATGGCCCGCCAAAGGCGGATCCTTCGAAGATGCCCTAAACGCAGGGTGGGGAGGCAGGGCCTCGCTCAGTCAGCGTCCAGCTATGCGCAGGGAGTGAGGTGGAGCGGGGAACCGGCCATTAAGGAATACCTCGAAGGGGAGATGCAGGCGCTGAAGACCGAGGCCTCGTTGTCCGGACCGCGCAGGGCGCGGGCTAGCGCCACGCCTTCACTGAGATTGCGGGGGCTCACGAGCACCCGGCCACCGAGCGCCGGCCGACTGGAGACAGGCAATGGCAAGCGGCGGCGTCAACGACGCAATCGAGTTCAGCTGGACCTAAACAACGGTCGCATACGGACGGATTAGGCCATGGCCGTCAGGGCTCGACCGACTCGACAGGCGGGTTGACCATCTTCTGCCTTGCCTGTGCGGCCTCGATCCTGGCCTTGGCCTCCGCGGAGAGGGAAACAATGTGGATCTCGATGCCGTTGGCCTTCAAGGTCTCGGCGCGCCACCCTGACACCGAAGCGGCTGCGGCCTCGTCGGCGAAGGCGAGGATCAGGCGAGCGTTCGGGCGGGTCTCGCGAATCGCCAACAGCTTCAGCGCATCGGTCGAGACCTTGTGTCGCTGGCCGCCCTTCAGCTTGCCGATATGGGCGAGGACCTCGACGAAGGCCGACTCGTCGGCGGCGACCCCGTCGGGCCGGACATGGGCGGCGCCGACGGGGAGTGTCACACCCTGGGTAAAAGGGATCCCGATCGCCTTGCTCAGCGCGGTGAGGATCGTCGCCTCCGCGGCGATCTGCACGCTGGAGTCGCTTGCGTGTTTCGGCATCAGTAAGACGGTATCGGCGTCAGCGTCCTCCTTCTGGGTCGCCGCCCTCCTCCTGAGCCGTGCGAAGCTCCTCTCGCCGCTCGATGAGCCTGAGCTCCCACATCAAGACCCGCTCGAGCCCGGTCCGCGCCTGGCTCGAGGCCAACCTTCCGGAAACCCGGCGACTCGCAACCGAAGCCAACGGCCATCTTCGAAGTGGTGCCAAGACCTGCCCGACTCCTCCCGTCGCAGGCGCGGATCTAGGGCTTGTTGGCACCGCGGTCGACTATTTGCTGCGCGCTCGCCTACGCGTTACGTCCGTCGAACGGACCGTCGCCTCGCGTGCCGTCCAGCAACTCAGCGGGGAGTCGCCGATCGGGAGGCGCGCGATCGAGGTGGAAAGCGAAGCAGTGAGGGCCATCAGGAAGCTCCGGCCGAGCGCGAGGGACCTAACCGGCGGCGAGTGGTCGCAGCTCTGCCGCGGCTGCCTGGCTTTGGCGCGCCTCGAGCAGCTCTTCCGCGCAGGTCCGATGAATCCCGCCATTTTCAGATTCGTGATCGAGCCGCTCAGCCGGTGCGCCGACCTTGACGACTTCCTATCGCTCAGCGTGAACCAGCAGACGCTTCAAGATCTCGAGGAGCTCGGGCGGCCCGCCTGGGAGGACTGCCGCCGGCTCCGAGGGAAACGGCCACTGATCCTCAACCCCAACTTCGAGCTCAGCATCCCGCTGGGCGGCGCCGACGCGGACCTGATCGCGGGGCGTCGCTTGATCGACTGGAAGGCAACGTCGCAGCCAGGCATCGTCGGCCGCGGCGAGCTCTGGCAACTGGCCGGGTATGCGCTCGCGGATACTCCCGATCACTTCGAGATCAGGGAGGTCGGCATATCGGCCCTGCGCTGGCGCTCCGAGATTTCCTGGGAGCTCGCGGACTTCCTCGAAGCGCTGGCGCCGGGGCCTCCGGCCACGCTCGAGGTGCTTGGTCGGGGCAAGGTGAAGCGCGACAGGATCGATATCGAGCAGCTACGTCAGGGATTCGCCGAAGCGATACCAAAACCACGTGGGCGCAGAACGACTAGAAGCCGGCATCCAGCCAGGTAGGGAGAAGCCCTGGCTGGGACGCTCAAGCCGGATTTTTTGCCAGATCGATCCAGCGAGCAATGCGAGGAGGAAGAAGGTTCGGCCTCGAGGACATGAACTCGATGATCTCCGCCGTTGAGATCTTGGTCGCGCCAAGCTCTCCAGGGTCGCCGTCGAATAGTTCATGCGTCGAGAAGACAAAAACCTGAGCGCCGCGGCCGGCGACCTCCTCGACGACAGCCGAGACCGGGACGGGGTTCTGGCCGCCGCTCTTGACCGCGACGACCGCGAGTCGGCCGTCGTCGATGTGCTTCAAGGCGGCCTCGTAGAGCGGCGTGTCGTTCATCCGACTCGACGGCAAGAGGAGCCATTCCCGCGCCTGCAGGTAGAGCAGCGCGATGTCCTCGGCGTCGGTCGGGTCGAGCAGGTCGGTGATGACTTCCTCGGGATCGAGGCGTGGGGGCTTCAGGTCCGGGTCTTTCGTCTGCTGCCAGATCAGCTCGGTGACCCTCCAGCCCCCGTGATCGTCAGGCGCCACCCGGGAGAAGGAACTCGACCTCCCCGTGAAGCTCCTGACCACGGCTCCCGGCACCTCCCAATCGCGGAAGGAGCTCCGCAGCCACTCGCAGTCGCGGACGTTGTTCAGATCCCACTTCGACGCTTCTTCTGATCCGTCAAAACGCCACGGCCCGGTGATCCGGCCAAGCCAGTAGGCACCGCTGCTGTCGCGGTTCCACACGAAATCGCCTGGCCGCGCGTCCTGGGCGAGTCGCCTCACGGTGTCGCCCCCCGGCTTCCAGCCCTCGATTCCCCGAATCTCGGCGAGCACCTGGTCAAGCGATGCCCCATCTGGAGCCTTCAGGGTCCAGCGTCCCCATCCCACTCCGACGACTCCGGCGCTGCGGCAATAGGCACGCGCCTGATCGCGAAGCGCGTCCTCGCGGAGATCCTCGCGTTCGCTGTGGATCTTCGCCCTCCAGACGGTGGGCCCGGGAGTCATCGCTTTCGGATGAACACCGTCAGGCCCCCCGCACCACCCGCGCGTGGAACGTCTCGGGCCACATCAACGTAATGCCGAGCCCGGCGGTGAACGCGAGCCAACTCGAGTCCCGAGGTTCGTGCTCGACCGCGACAAAGCTCCTCACCGATCGGCCCCCCGCCGAGAGGAGGTGCGAGTAGCGCAGGATCTGGCCCACGGCCAGGCGCAGCTGCTTCTCTTGATTGGTGCGGGACATGCTCTTGACCTCGGCGACGCAGATCGACTCGCCGTCCTCCCAGCCGATGTCGAACTCCGGCTCGCCCGGCGCGGGGGAGCGAGGATCGAAGCCAGCCTCGATCAACACATCGTGGAGAAGATTCTGGGTTCGCCGATGACCCCGAAGGGCACGATCGACGAGGTTGGGGTCCACCGAGTGGGGATCCCGGTCTCGACGCGTCGCCACCTCCTCGTCCGGTCGGCGGTATCCGCTGCCAAACCCATCCGATGAGACCCCCGGAGCGGGATCGGCGGGCGTGGGCCGCGTCCGATCGGAGAGCTCGGCCAGCTCGGCGAGACCAGGAATCGCATAAAGGAGTTCGCGCGGCCATTTCGTCATGTATCCCTGGAACGCCCGAACCGGCCGACGCGAGGAGAGCTGAAACGGGAAGTAAAGGGGCTGGCCAGGGAAGCGCTCCCGCAGGGAGGCATGCACCTCGCGGATCGCCACTTCCGCACTGCGGATTTCATCCATGCCGACCGGACGCGGAAGCGCGAACGGACCTTCCAAGGGACGTCGCCACGCCGGGCGGTCATATGGCTCTACCGGACCTCGTCCCCCCACCTGCCCGTGCGCGCCCCAGGTAAGAGTGTCTTCGTAGGGTTGTCCGATCGCCCGGGACCAGTGGGTGAGGGCATTACTCGGCCGGGGGGCGTAGTGGAGGATCACATCGCCCTCAGCGACCTCATTCACCAGGTCATAGCCCCAATAGGAGCGCCCACCCTCGTCTACCTGCGGAGCGGCAAGATAAAAGCCAAGATCCGGGCGACCGGTGATCTCGACCCAGAAGCACTCCTCCTGAATCCCCTCCCACCAGGGCATTCGCAAACCCTAAGGCAGCGGGGTGATTACCCTCCGCTGAAAGTGTCCGCAACGAACCTGATCGCGTCGAAGCCGACCCCGGCGGTATCGCGCAAGCTCGCAAGCCAACCCCGGGAGGACACCTCGCCGGAGCTAGTCCTACGCTCGGAGCTTCATCGTCGCGGACTCCGATTCCGACTGCACCGACACGTCGTTCCCGGCGCCCCTCGGCGGGCCGTCGACATCGTCTTCGGTCCGGCCCGGGTGGCGGTCGCGGTGCACGGATGCTTCTGGCACGGCTGTCCTCGACACGCGCGGCTTCCCGAGGGCGCGACCCGTGCGTGGTGGCAGGAAAAGCTGCGGATCAACACCGATCGGGATGAGGACACGCGTCGGCGGCTCGAGGAGGCCGGCTGGCTCGTGGTCGAGGTGTGGGAATGCGAGGCTCCGCTTGAGGCTGCGACGCGCGTCGAGACCGCAGTGCGCACCCGGCGTCAGGCGAGTGAGTGAACCTCGAAGATTTCCGGATGCGCCTCCCTTGCCATACGGAAGGCGGCGGCGAGCATGGCTGAACGATCCTCCCCCTCGACCCGGCCCAGGTAGAGGCTGCCGCCGGTCCAGCGAAGACTCGCGTAGCGCCCCTGCTTCAACTCGACGCTCGCCGACCGGATCGCCCCGTCCGCAGGGTCGACGATCAACCTCTTGGCCCGCGAGCCCGCCGCCGCGTCCTGCTCTGCGGAGTGCTTGTGGGTGGCCATGTCGCCGTCCTCCTTTACGCACCTCAGAAGCCTTCGACCGAAGATCTCTCCGATAACCGGAGGGACAGCGTTGCCGATCTGACGCATCGCCGCCGAACGCGAACCTTCCACCGTCAAGCTATCCGGCAGGCCCTGGACCCGGGCGCACTCTCGTACGGTCATGTAGCGGTGGCTGCCGTCGTCGAGAAGGACTATGTGCTCGCCGCCGGGCACCCCGTTGACACCCGCCTTAATGGTCTTGGCCGGCTCGTCCAGGTCGCTACCGGTGTGTCCGCGGTACACCCGGGCGCCCGGCCAGGCGTAGTGACCCGTCGGCCTGGCGTTTGCGGGATCGTCCGCCGGTGGCCCGAGGTCGGTTATCGCGTCGCGCAACGTCCGCCATGGCTTACGCAGCGCGGCGGAGGAGGTGGTCAGTTCGTGGATCCTGCGATCCGACAGCTCGATCGGCCTCGAATCGATCTCGTGGCGCTCCCAATAGACACCGGTCCGCTTGGCCGCGATAAGCGCCTCGCGCGAGTGAGTCATCTCAGGCCAGATCCACCGGTCGGCTAGATCTTCGCGCACGGCGACTATCAGCACGCGCGCGCGACGCTGTGGTACCCCCAGATCGGCGAGGTTGAAGGGACGCCACTCGACGACGTAATTTTCCTCGGGCTCACCGATCCCCTGCTCCTCGGCACGTGCCAGGCGATCGGCGTGACGTTGCCAGGCCTCCCCTTTCCGGGCGGCGAGGTTCGGTCGTCGAAGACAAGCCGAGACGTAGTCGAGGAACTCGGCGAACCCCGGCCGGGTGAGCCCTCGGACATTCTCGATCAGCACCGTCTTCGGGCGCAGGGTCCGGACGGCGGCGACCACCTCCGGGAAGAGGTTTCGATCGTCCTTGTCCCCCTCGGCCATGCCCCCCTGGCTAAAGGGCTGACACGGCACGCCAGCGGCGAGTAGGTCGATGGGCCGGTCGATCTCAGTCGCCAGATCGAGCTCACGAAGATCGCCCTCATGGATCGGCCAGTGCCGCGAGACGCGATTACCGCAGAGCGTGCGGACTGCTTCTGGATCGCGCTCGACCAAGAGGGCGTGCCCCCATCCCGCCGTATGCAGGCCCCGCGCAAGGCCGCCGATTCCGGTGCAAAGCTCGACGGAGACGGGCCTGGAGGAATCGATCCGCGTAGGGTGCTCGACGGTCATGCCGCGATTGTAACCGCGGTTTCCGCGGTAAGGAAGATCGATCCACACTCGAACCCGAGCGCGTTTGACACTTCCGCAGCGGTCAGTAGCCTTCTGGGGAAGCCGCTGGTCCGAGTAGGACCCGAGGAGCCACGCGTCTCGAACGCGACAACGATCATCCCCCGCCCTGTGCGGCATGTGATCGGGGCACCGAGGAACCGCCCGGGCCGCCGCGAAGGCCGCACCGATCCGTTTGGACGGAGGGCTGGGACGGGACGACGCCTCTCCGGTTGTTGTCGCGGAAACGCAGACAAGACCGCATAGGAGGCAATCGTGGCCAATCCGTCTACCCCCGTACCCGAGGGAGTTCCGCCCAGAAGGCTCGCGGAACCCCCGAAACGCACGGCGCGCAACAACCTCGCCCGCAGGCTGACGTCACTTTACGCCAGTGACCCCTCCACTTTGGGCCTCACCGACGAGGGCGCTCGGTTCATCGCCGACTCGGTCGAGGAGCCCGATCGCGTACGCAAGGAAGAGCTCCACCGGATCATCCCGGTCCCGATGGCCGCTGGCACCCTGCACATCGTGCGCGCCAGCATCTGCGCCTTGCGGGTCACTCCCTACATGCTGAACCCGCGCGTGGCGCCGCTCGGCAGACACCCCGCTGCAGCCCGGGACCCCGAGAACGTCTCCTACTGGCCGGCGGCCGATCTGGAAGACGGCGGCGGGACCGCCGAGCTGCTGCTGCACGCGGGCGACCGTTCCCGCCTCACCCGCGCTATCGACGAAAATCAAAAGGCGCTGCGCTCCAACGCGGTCGGCGGCCACTGGCGCAAGAGCATTCGCGAGCTCGGGGTCCGCAAGCCCGTGATGCTCGTTTCACTCGGAGCGGAGGTCGGCGACGCGACGCTTCGGGGATTGATCAGCGCGGAGGGATCGACCCGGACCGTGGAGCTCCACAATGCTCTCGGGATCGACAGCCGAGAGGTGATGCTCGGTCGATTCGAGCGTCTCGAAGAGGTGCACGTGGTCTGGGCAGAATTGGCGAGGGCGACTCGCAGCCCGATTGGCGAGGTCACTGCCGAGCAGCTCGAGCGAGCCCGATGCCTCTTCGTACCCGCCGAAATCGTGGTCGGATTCTCTCCCGCAGCCGGCGGGTTGGCCGACGCCATCGAGGGCTATCTCGCCGACGTCCACATCAACCCACAGAGGGAGTGGGTCGAGGCGGCGAAGAACGACAAGATCGGTGACCGGGTCCTCGAGCACCTCTACCGATCCGGCGACATCGACCGCGAGACGTTCTACTACCTGGCCGGTCGCCTGACCGCCGAGGAGGCCGAGGCCGCCGGCAAAGATCCGTCCCCGGCGCGACGGGCGACCGCGCTCGCCTCCTACTTTCTCGCCCCGAGCAACTCCGCGATGGGAAGGTCGGTCGGCGAGGGTGTCCGGAACGCGACCGGGACCGACCGCGCGAGCCACGAGAAAAAGGCCGCCATCGTCGCCGCACTCGCCTACAGGTCGGTGGCGGAGGACCCGCAGCCCGATCGGAAGAAAGCCGAGCTCTCGGCTCTGGAGCGAGCCTACCGCGACCCGGTGCTGCGGGACGCCCTCGCCGGGACTAAACCATGGCGCGCCACTCGCCGGAGCCCGGCACGTCTACGTGACGCGGCTCTCAAGGAGCTGGATAAAGGCGGGCCCGGACCGGCTGCGCTCGAGCTGCAGGTCCTCGCGTCGTTCGCCCTGGTGCGCGGCGGCGTGTTGCAGCGTGGGCGTTCCAAACAGAGGGACGGCGATCCACGCGACCCTCAGTACATATTGCGCCGGGCGACCGCGGACCCTCGCGGAATTCACCTCTATTACAGGGTGTTGGAGGACTATCTGTCGGGTGCCGAGCTAACGCGTCCCGACCTCGTGACCGGGACTCCGGAACCCTCCCCGACGGGTGACCCGGTTCCGCTGGACGAGACGTTTATCCGCGAGACCTTCCGCGAGGGCGGGGAACAAAAGGAACCGACCACCGGGACCGCCACGGCGGGCCAGAGTCAGCAGACGACCACGGAGTCGGACACCGCAAAGAAGGTCTCACCCGAGCGCGAACTCGATTCGGCCGTCCGCAGCCTGGTGGACAGAACCCGGCAGATGACCGCAGCGGTCGACGAGCTGGAGCTGGTAACCGACGAGGAAGGTCCACTGGTCGATCGCGAGGGCCTCGACGAGGAGACCGCCGACGAGATCAGCGCGATGCTCTCGTCGGCGCTCGGGCGCGTCGCCGAGCTCAAACGTGTGCACACGAAGCGCTTTGCCGCTCTGGAGGCACTGAGCGAGCGGGACGAGACCGAGGACGGTGAAGACGATGACGACGAATAGGCCGAAATTCGGGATCGAAAGCGTTTCCGCGACGAACCTCCGAGGGTTCACCGACACGACGCTGGAGCTCTGTGGTGACTTCACCCTCCTGGTCGGACGCAACAACGCCGGTAAGACCTCGATCCTGCGCCTCGTCGACTGGTTGATGAACGTCGCCGACGAGGAGACGCTCAGGGGCCGACGACGCCTCACCGAGGACGAGAGGCGACTCCTCTTGCCCGCCCGAGCGACCCGGAACGCCGCCCGCCGGCTGACGCTTGGCATCCGCGTGGAGGACGGTCGCACCCGTAGGCGATATCCGTCGGACGGGGAGATCGTCCAGCTCCGCGTAGGTGTTTCGGCGGCCGGCGAGGTGCGACTGAACGTAGGTCCCCCGCGCCTCAAAGAGGCGAAAAACGCGGAGAACCGCGAGCTCGCCCACCAACTCCTGCTCGATCTCAGGGGAAACGTCATCTTCACCTTGATCCCCGCCGCCCGGGACGCCGCCTCGGCGAGCTTCCGCGGCGCGCTCCGAGAGGCTGCAGTGGCAAAGCTCGAGGAGCGTGCCCTCCACACCAAACTGGGCGGCTCCTCGGCCGAGTATCGGGCGATCAAACACGCCATCGACGAGATCAACCGGGTCGGCGAAGAGCTGGTGACGCCGCTCTGGGAGGAGATGCGCGAGGCGATTCCGACCGGCCTCGTGAAAGACGCCGTACTAGGACCGGAGATCGACGCCCGTTCGCTCGTCGGCTACCTCGCCGACAACACCTCGATCCGTCTGGTGACCGGTAGTCACGACGAGCGGGCGGTCGACGCGGTGGAGGTCGGGTCGGGTCTCCAGTCCCTTTTGGAGCTGGGTTTGAACCGCGCGGGCGGAGCGGCGGGCGAGGTCGAGTGGATTCTGGCCCTGGAGGAGCCGGAGGCATTTCTCCATCCTTCCGCCCAACGCACGCTCGCGCGACTCCTGCGGTCGACGCCGGCGCGCCTGATCGTCTCGACGCACAGCGCCGTCCTGGTGGACGAGGCTCGCTATGGGGAGATCGTCCTCGCCAGGCAGCATCGCTTCTATTCGCCGCGGCCAGCCGATCAAAACCGCGAGGCGATTCAGAGCGCTCTGATGACCGGGCACGGCGCCGAGATGGCGTTCTCCACCTCCCTCCTTTTGGTCGAGGGTGAGGGGGATCGGCTCTTCTTCGAGCGGCTCCGGCGGCGCCTCGCCGTCGATACGGGAGAGGCCGCACTCGATGAACTCTACGTCGTCCCGACGGGCTCCAAGACTCAGTTCGCCCCCTGGCTTCGTCTCGTGCGCAGCTACGGTGAAGAAGGAGATCGTCCGATCGCCTGGCTCGTCCTCGCCGATGACGATGGCGCCCGACAGGTCCGGCGCGGCTTCTCGGAGGCGGGTATTACGGTTCCCGCCAAAGTCCTTGAGGCGATCAAACGCCAACGGGAACTGATCGGCGAAGAAGCCGAGTCGGAGCAGGTATCAGCCGCGACGCGGGAGATCAATCGCCGCACCAGGAGCTTCGGCACCCGCTTTCATCTGCTTCCTGGTCAGCTCGAGGGTGCGATGCTCGCCGCAGCGACCCCGAGCACCCTCGCCACCCTGGCCGCTCTAATGGGCGAGGGAGTGCCAGACGATGCCGAGGAACTCCGTGTCTGGCTGGCAAAGCGCAAGGCGCCGTGGCGTCGTGCCGTGATCGCCGACAATCTTCCTTGGAGCGAGATCGGCGAGGACGTCTCCGCGACCCTAATCCGTTGGCTGGGAAATGCGATCGGTCAAGGTCGCGCCCGGACCGTCCTTGGGAGCGTTCGGTGAGCCTCTAGGGGTGAGACTGATCCCCCAGGGAGTTAGGGGTCTGGCTTATGCGGCAGCTTGCGCCGCCTCGCGGGTGACAGGGGAGCGCTCGGACCATCTCTTCACCTCTGCTGGCTGTTGCTCCACCGCAGCACTTGGCAGGACACTGGCGCGCTCTTCGCCCGCCTCCGTCAATACCCAAATGCCTTCCCGCGAGCCGTTGGTAACCAGGCCGCGTTCGAGCAGGCGGCGGCGGGCTACGTCGACATCGGCCTGCCAGCGGGGCCTGCCGCTCACGGTCTCCAGGTCGCGGACGCCGAAGCGAGGGGCCAGCTGTGACTCGAGCGAAACCATCACCTCCTTGCGCCTCGCACTCCCGCCGAGCGTTGCCAGCGCCCGCAGGATCGGCTCCTGGTAGGCCGCAGCGCCGAGCCGCCCGAGCGGTGCCGGTCCCCAGCGGCGCTCTCCCTCGACCAACGCCTTCAACCGCTCGCGCTGCTCGGGGGAGCAGGCCATCATGTGGGTGTAGACGTCGAGGGTGAAGGCGGCGCTTCGGTGGCCGATCTGGCGCATCACCTGGGCCGGGTCGGTACCGAGGGCGACCAGGATCGAGGCGAAGGTGTGGCGCAGCTTGTGGGGGGAGAG
>AR_comb_assmDRAFT_10242404_pt1 | contig 14135 bp, 5 predicted proteins | sample ArasoioldDNA_FD_10543 | JGI IMG/M metagenome (IMG submission 10543) | reverse complement strand
GAGCCGGTGATTGAAACAATGTATCGGCAGGGTGAGCGGCTGCGCCTCGGGTTCGAAGAGATCTCCCGCCGGCATGGAGTTCAGGATCAGCTCGTAATTCTTGGCCGTCCGTGCAACCTCGTCTTCGGGACGAGAGATCGCGACGGGAAGCCCTCACAGGAGCATCGTGCGCTCTTCATGCAGGAGCTGATTCGCTTCGGCGTGCTCGCACCTTCCTTCGTCGTCTCGTACTCTCACACTGACGACGACATCGATCACACGCTTGAAGCGGTGGATCACGCCGCCGAAGTGTATGCTCGCGCCCTGGAAGACGGGGTCGACTCGTTTCTCGTTGGCAGGCCGGTGAAGCCTGTTTTCCGCGCCTTCAACTGATGCGCTTCGGCACTGTGAATCTCTTCGGAGAATCGTCTCCTTTTTTTCTGGCTCCTAAACCGATTCAGCGTCTGTGACGGCGATGCCAATGGTAGACGTTCCGCGAAGAGCGGAACGAACCGAACAGATTCCCGGCGCCAGCGGGGCCCCCAGCATTGGCGTTCTCTACCCATCGGGGTGGGGAAACATCGGTGATGAGGCAATTCTGCAGGTTACGTTCGCGGCATTGCGCGAGCGATGGCCGAAGGTTTCACTGCGCGCTTTCACTCTCCACCCGGCGCGGACCACGGCGAATCACGGTGTGCTGGCGGAACCGCTGACCGGTGTGAACCGCCACCTTTTTGGATCGCCTGTGAGGGAGGGGCCGTTTGCGGTCCGTGCCGCGCGAGGTTTGGCGCGCCGTGTAAGCAAGGTGCCTGTCCTCGGCGCTCTGGCGAATCGAGCCTCGAACGCGATGGCCACCGTCATCTTCGAAACGAGTTCATTGGTGAGCGCATGGCAATGGCTGCGCACCGCCGACCTGGTCGTTGCTTCCGGTGGCGGCCAGCTCGACGCCGTCTGGGGCGGAGCCTGGGGGCAACCCTACGCTCTTGCGCGCTGGGCCTGGCTTAGCCGCAGGGCTGGCGTTCCTTTCGTGTTTCTCAGCGTGGGTTACGGACAAGCATCGAACTGGCTGAGCCGCCGATTCCTCAAGTACGCCGTTCGATCAGCGAAATACTGTTCCGTTCGCGATGCTGGATCCCGCGAGATGACTATCAAGCTCGGTGTTGAGCGGGATTTGCCAGTCGTACCCGATATGGCGTTCGGCTTACAGCCACCTGCTCGCCGGGCATTGAAGCGCCCCGGCTTTGACATTGCGATCAGTCCGATGGTCTATCTGCGGCCGGGGTCCTGGCCGGTCGAAGACAACGATGGCTACAGGCGACTCGTTGCGATGTGGGCCGATCTTGTATCAGCCGTAGTGCGCAGGGGAGACAGGGCCCACCTGTTCGTCAGCAGTCCCGGCGACATGCCGGCCGTTCACGACACGTGGGAATGTCTTGACGCGACGACGAGAGCGAGCTGCACGATTACCTGCCCCGAGAGTCCCGATGCGCTGCTCGAGTTCTACCGCGGCGTAGAAATCGTTATCGCCAGCCGCCTGCACGGCGTCCTGCTGGCGATCATTTCCAGGCTGCCGGTCCTTGCGCTCTCGCACGAGCGCAAAGTGCGTGTGGCGATGCAGGATGCGGGTATGGGCGAATTCTGCGTTGAGCTTGCGAGTGCTTCCGCGAGCGGAGTAGTTCCGTTGCTGGAGGGTCTCACCGAACAACTGGGACCGTGCGGGCGACGACTAAACGCTTATGTAGCGGCTGCGAACGCCTCTCTCCGCGAGCAGGACGCGATGATGCCACAGCTATTGAAAAGCGCCGGATGAAGGATTCACCGCTCGTCAGCGTCGTGACCCCGTTCTACAACACGGCTTCGTTTCTGGGCGAGTGCATAGAGAGCGTCCTGGCGCAGACGTATCGCGAGTTCGAGTACCTGCTCGTCGACAACCAGAGCACAGACGGCTCGGCCGCGATCGCCGCCGAGTATGCTCGGCAGGATCCGCGAATTCGCGTCATTCGTAATGCGAGGTTCGTCGGCCAGGTGCCTAATTACAACGGAGCGTTGCGACACGTCTCGAAACGCGCAAAGTACGTGAAGGTCGTGCAGGCGGACGACTGGATCTTTCCGGAGTGCCTGGAAAAGATGGTTGAAGTGGGCGAGTCGCATCCGCGTGCCGCTATTATCGCGTCGTATCGACTAAGGGGGCGCGAAGTGTGTGGAACCGGGATCGAGTGGCCGCAAGAGTGCATTTCCGGACGCGAGGTTGGCAGATTGCAGTTGCTCGAAGGGCGGTTTGTGTTCGGATCGCCAACGACCGTGATGTATCGCTCTGATCTGCTGGCGAAACGCGAGCCGTTTTACTCCGAATCTTCAGTTCACGAAGACACCGAGCTTTGCTACGAAACCATGGCCGAAGCTGACCTCGGGTTCGTGCATCAGGTCTTGTCCTTCAGTCGCGTCGGGAACGACGGAAACCTTACCACCATCGAAAGTTTTTTCTGGACACTCTTGGATAACTATTTGTCGTTGCAAAAATTCGGTCGCCAGTTCCTGTCGGAGGACGAATTCGCCCGCCGAATGGGCCCCATGCGCAGTGAATACCTGAGAATTCTCGGAGAGAGTTTTCTGCTGGGACGCGAAGGCGAATTCTGGGATTATCACCGCAAGGGTCTGGCGACGATCGGCGAAAGGCTTCCGACCCGCTGGGATCTTACTCCGCAGATAGCGCGTGCTGCGCTCAAGGCAGTCGCGCGGCCCCGCTGGTTCTGGCGCGAGCGGTCGCGCTTCAAATCCGTCGTTGCCGGCGCCACGAATGGCGCCCGCGCACATGGGGGAAAGTGAGGGACGCGCTGCGGGAGCTGCTGCGGAATCGCGAGTTGCTCTACATGATAACCTGGCGGGAAATCAGGATCCGCTACAAGCAGTCCGTTATGGGATTGCTGTGGGCCATCCTGATGCCGATCATCATCACCTCCGCTGGTGTCGTCGTCAGACTGGCTGCTTCGCACTTGTCGGGCAAGCCAATTACTGCAGCGGACATCGGCGCCATCGGCGTCAAGGCATTACCCTGGGCGTTCTTTGTGTCGGCGCTGCGTTTCGGAACTTCCAGCCTGACGGCGAACAGCAGTCTGGTCACCAAGATCAAGTTTCCCAGGCTCATCTTTCCGATCTCATCGGTACTGACGTCGCTTTTCGACATGGCGATCGCGCTGCCGGTTATTCTCATCATCCTGCCCTTTGCGGGAGCCCGCCTGTCACCGGAGCTGCTGTGGGCTCCTGTGCTGCTGCTGATCATGGTCATCTTTACCGCGGGACTTTGCATCCTGTTTTCCGCGGCCAACCTGTTCTTTCGCGACATCAAATACCTGGTGGAAGTGGTACTGACCTTCGCGATCTTCTTTACTCCTGTGCTGTACGACGTGTCACTCGCCGGCAAATGGCGCAATCTGCTGCTGCTTAACCCAATCGCCCCGCTCCTCGAGGGTCTGAACTCGAGCGTCGGACTCGGCGCGCCCGCGGATCTGCGGTGGATCACCTACAGCGCGGCGGTGGCGATTTTTCTGTTCTGGTTCGGCGTCGTGTTCTTCCGACGCCTCGAGCCGCGATTCGCGGAAAGCGTATGAGCCACGTCGACGACTACGCATTCCGGATGGAGCACGTTTTCAAGCGTTTTCGCCGCGGCGATCAGCACGACTCTCTCCGCGACCTGATTCCATCGCTCGTCAAGCGCGCCGTGCGCAAGGATAGAGAGCGGGTCCTCGCGCCCGAGGAATTCTGGGTACTGAATGACATCTCGTTCGATGTGAAGAAGGGAGAGACTCTCGGCATCATCGGGCACAACGGCGCGGGCAAAAGCACGATGCTCAAGCACCTCAGCGGGATCATGACGCCAACCCGCGGCAGCATCGAGGTTAAGGGAAGGTTGTCAGCTCTGATCGAGGTGGGAGCCGGATTCCATCCGGATCTGACGGGCCGCGAGAACGTATTTCTCAACGGCGTCATCCTGGGCATGACGAGGGCTGAGGTGAAGCGCAAGTTCGATGAAATCGTCGACTTCGCCGGCCTCGAGGAGTTCATCGATACCCCGGTCAAACGATACTCGTCGGGAATGTTCGCCAGACTTGGCTTTTCGGTGGCTGCGCATCTCGAGCCGGACATACTGGTGATCGACGAAGTGCTCAGCGTCGGCGACTTTGCCTTCCAGCGCAAAGGCATCGAGAAAATGCGCGCGATCGCGAACAGCGGCGCGACTGTGATATTCGTCTCCCACAATCTTCAGGCGGTGGCCGATTTTTGTCACCGCGGCATTCTTCTGGAACGCGGGCGAATCATCGAGGACGGCCCGGTCGATCGTGTCATTCGACGCTACCTCGACACCGCAGCCAGCCACGCAGCGCAGCGGGAATCGGGACCGGTCCGCATCGTCAACACGAGAATCGCCGGCGTTCGCGGCGAGACTGGAATGTTCGGGGCGGGCACTAAAGCGCGGGTGAAAATTGGGCTCGAGGCGAGTGCCGCGGTCGAGAAAGTTGCCGTCGTGATCGACTTGCTTGACTCGGCGTTCCACGAGGTCTTCAACACATCGAGCGAACGCCTGGGGCATGCGCCCCTGTCATTGACGGACGGGCAACGGGCGGAATGCGAGTTCGAGCTGGATCTGCACCTTGGCGCCGGCACCTATTACCTCGGCGTGTATTTGCACCGCTACGACACCCAACGGGAATATGACCACGTTTTCCCGGCGACATCGTTCGTGGTCACCAGCAGCCAGGATACACGCGGGGCAGCCAATCTCTACCCGGTGCTGACGCACTTCGAGTCGAAGGGCACCGCGCCGGGAAACATCGTGCAGGACCGGAAATCAGCTGGCGTCGGATTGTGATCAGGTGCACCAGGCTAATTCAGCTCTGTGCGCTGGCGGCCGTTTTCGGATGTAGCCGCAACAGCGGCGAGCCGGCGAGGGCGTCATCGGTTGTGATCGCGCCACGTGCCGCCATGATCGGCAAGTCGATCGTCATGCAATTTCATGCGACTGTCCTCAACGACGACGGGTCGTCGGGTAATTCAACGGGGGCCGTCTGGACATCGGCTTCCCCGAATGTCGCCAGCATCGACGGTGCGGGGAAAGCGGTCGGACTGAGCGCCGGTACAACATGGATCAGAGCGGAAGTGGCTGGCCTTGCGGATTCGACGACTCTCACGGTTACTCCTGCGTCTGCCTCGGGTCCTCTCCGGGTGAGTGCGGCAAATCGGCGCTACTTCGCCGATCCGTCGGGACGTGTTGTTTATCTGACAGGCTCGGAGTACTGGAAAACCATCCAGGACAACGGAACTGTGAACCCACCGCCGCCATTCGATTATTCGGGGTTCCTCGATTTTCTCCAACGTCATAATCACAACTTCACCCGGTTATACATGTGGGAGCAGGCCCGGTGGAGCTCCGAAGAGAAGGGGAGCAGTTGGTTCTCTCCGACATTGTACGAGCGGCCGGGCCCCGGAGTCGGCGCCGATGGCGGACCGAAGTTCGACCTGACACGGATAAATCCGGCCTACCTGGCGCGCGTAAGGCAACGCGTTATGGACGCAGGTTCACGCGGTATCTACGTATCGGTCATGCTCTTCGATGGCTGGAGCGTACAACACAAAGGGAGCACCATCGGTTCGAATCCATGGCTGGGCCATCCGTTCAATGCGGCGAACAACGTCAATGGCATCAATGGCGATCCAAATGGCGATGACTCCGGCTCGGAGACGCAGACACTCTCGATTCCGGCGGTGACGGCTATTCAGGAGAAATACGTCAAGGCGGTAATCGACGCGGTCAACGATTTGGATAACGTGATGTACGAGGTGAGTAACGAGAGCGATCAAAGCGCGGACGCGTGGCAATACCATATGATCGAACTCATCCGCTCGTACGAGGCAGCCAAACCGAAACAGCACCCCATAGGCATGACCGTGCCTTATCCCACAGTGCCTCCGCGATCAAACTCCGATGTTCTCAACAGCGCGGCGGACTGGGTTTCGATGAATGGCGACATCGAGAATCTGCCGGTCGCGGACGGCTCGAAAGTCAGCTTGTCGGACACGGATCACTTGTGCGGGATTTGCGGTGACGCCGGGTGGCCGTGGCGTAGCTTCACGCGCGGACACAACACGCTGTTCATGGACGGTTACGACGGGAGCCCCGGGGTGGGCGATCCCAAGTACGATCCGAACGATCCCAAGTGGGAGCAGATCAGAACCAACATGGGCTACGTGAGATCCTTTGCACAGCGAATGGATCTGGCCCACGACCTACCGCGCGGCGACCTGGCCAGCACCGGTTATTGCCTGGCGGGAACTGAGTATCTGGTATTCCTCCCAACCGGTGGCGGTGTGAGCGTAGACCTTTCGTCGACTGCGGGGACACGATCCGTTGAGTGGTTCAATCCTGCGAACGGTCAGACGATGATGGGAGGGACGGTGACCGGAGGCAGTAGGGTCGACCTCACCGCACCTTTCGACGGGATGGCCGTTCTCTTCATCCACCCTTGAACCTGTCTACCAATAGCTGGCGTCGCGTCGCAGGGTGAGCGTAACTCTCTGCGCTGGTCCGGCACTCTGGAGCAAGTAGGTCGCTTTGATTTCGTCCCCGGCGATCGTCGCCGTAATCGATGCCGGCGACTTGCTTCCCTTTTTTTTCGCCGGTGTCAGGACTATCGCTCCCGTTCGAACTTTGTAGGTCCCGCGCTCGGATTCTGACAATACGGGTGTAGAGATCGGCTTGGCGCCGCGACGAACGAGCTGGTGGTAATATCGGAAATACAAAGTGAAGCGACCGTCGTCGCTCAGTCTCAGGACACCCTGTTCGAGTCGGAACAGGCGAAAATCCCCTGCCATCGCGGGGACGTGCAGCTCAGCCGGGAGCGCGTGACCATTCATCGTCTGCGTGACGTAACTGCCTTCGATGGAGCGCGGCGCCAAGGTATGGAGCGCGAGAAGCGCTATCGCGAAAATGTTCTGCAATCGGCTCTCAGATTCAAAATCATCCCGGGTAGCCCACTATCAAGAATCCTGCTATGTGGGCGCACGAGCACAACGGCAATGACGGCCTTGTTGATGCCCCACAGGGCGGTCCAAGCTCGAAAAAGGGCACTGTGCAGCGGGGGTTGTTTGCTAACACAAATCTGAGCTGTGTGGAGCGCCCCACTACCACGTTGCGTTTATGCAACAGTTTACCAAATGATTACGACGTAAGGTGTTGGTAGACTGAGAGTTGGCGCTGGGCAGTGAATTGCGTCGGTGCAGTCCGCTTCGATGAAAAACGCATCACGCTCTATAGGAATAATCACCCTCGCATGGCTGATCGGGTCTTGCGGAGGGGGGGACGGAGTCGCTGGTCCGCCGCCGCCGACCACTGATCGTGTCACGATTTCGGCGCAGGCGGTATCGCTGGTGCCGGGTGCAAGCACGCAGCTTTCGGCCAGCGCCCTCGATCGGGCGGGGAACGCGCTGTCACGCACTCTCGCCTGGTCGACATCGGACCCCGCGAAGGCAACAGTGTCGTCGTCGGGAACGGTTGCGGGTGTCGCGCCCGGTACTGCTACCATTACCGCGGCGGTTGACGGAAAAAGTGCTACTGCCACGGTTACAATCCTCGACGGCGGTGTGGTAACGAGTGCGGGCGCAACGCTCGATCTTCGTTCCGGCGAGGTCCAAATCATGGTCCCGCCCGGCGCGCTCCAGTCGTCGGCGAATCTTTCAGTCGCTCCGTCAGCCGCTTATGTGAACGACCCGCGCGTCGTCAAGACGACACCGTTCGAGTTCGGGCCAACTGGAACTGCGTTCGCCAAGCCCGTCAGAATAACGATCAAGTATCCACCTGCCGAACTGCCGCAAGGGACGGAAGAGCCGGCGCTGCAGCTTCACCTCGCCACGCCTACCGGTTGGCAGGCAATCGAAGGATCCGTTGTCGATCTCTCCGCGAAGACGGTCACTGCCGAAGTCTCCCACTTCAGTGTGTACGCGATTCTCACACCGGCGCCGGTGGGAGCGGTCACGATCCGGCCTCCGCCCGACAAGCCGCTCGTTGACGGAGTCTCGACACTGGTTGCCGGCGACACCGAACTGCTTACAGCGACCCCGACCGATGCACAGGGGGTCACCCTCCCCAATCGAGCAGTTGTCTGGGCGACGTCCGACGGTACGATCGCCACTGTAACACCCGGCGGTTTGGTCTCAGCTATCAGCCCCGGTACCGCCACCATTAGCGCAACGGTGGGTGGAGTGACCTCCAGCATCAAGGTCACCGTTACACCAGTTCCAGTTGCCGCGGTCGCAGTGACACTCGCCACGGGCTCGATACTGGTCGGACAAACAACTCAGGCCACTGCGGCACTAAGTGACGCGGGCGGTCATGTCATCACTGGGCGCGCCGTAACGTGGAGCTCGAGCAATTCCGCTGTTGCAACGGTCAGTGCGACGGGTCTGGTCACCGCCGTCTCTCCTGGCACAGCGTCCATCACCGCCGCCAGCGAAGGGAAAACCGGAAACGCCTCGCTCAATGTCGATGCGATCCCAGTGGCGTCGGTGAATGTGACGCTGGGTTCGTCATCCATCGTGTTGGGCCAGTCTACGCAGGCGACTGCAACGACCCTTGACGGCAGCGGCAACAGTCTGACCGGCAGAGTGGTTAGCTGGGCGTCTGAAAATCCGGGCGTAGCCACCGTGTCGTCGACGGGTCTGGTGACAGCGGTCGCAGTCGGCTCTGCGAAGATCATCGCCACCAGCGAAACCAAAACGGGTTCAGCCACACTGACGGTCACTCCCGTTCCGGTCGCGTCGATTGCCGTCGACCCGCCAAGCGCCACCCTGAGCGTCGGGTCGACCCAGCAGCTCTCCGCGACCACGAAGGATGGGACAGGTGCCACTCTCACCGGCCGCGCGGTCGTATGGTCCTCGAGCGATAACGCGATTGCATCGATTGATGCGAACGGACTCGTAACTGCCCGCGCAGTTGGCGCAGCTACGATCAACGCGGTCAGCGAGGGTAAGACGGGGAGTTCTTCGATCACTGTCGTTCCTGTTCCGATCGCGTCGATCACTGTGTCGCTCACCGCGACCTCGATCAGTGCAGTGGAGACGACGCAGGCCTCGGCGATTACGCTCGACGCAAACGGTGGGACGCTGAGCGGACGAACGATCACGTGGAGCTCCAGCAACACGGCCATAGCGACAGTTTCCGCCGGTGGTGCTGTCATCGCAGTCTCCGTCGGGACCGCGAATATCATCGCAACCAGCGAGGGCAAGACCGGAAGCGCGACTCTCACCGTCACGTCTGCACCAGTCGCCAGCATCGCTCTCAATCCACCGAGTGTCACACTGGTTGACGGCGCCACGCAGCAGCTGACGGCCACACTCGAGGATGCTCACCACAACGTCCTCAGCGGAAGGTTGATCGACTGGAGCTCGGACAACCCTGCAGTAGCGACCGTTTCGGCGAGCGGAATGGTCTCGGCGCTGGCCCCAGGTGTTGCGACAATCGCCGCGGTCAGCGAAGGAAAGTTTGCAACTGTGCCAGTCACGGTCACACCGATCCCGGTGGCGACGGTAAGCGTTTCGCTGGCTTCTTCCTCGGTCGTCGCGGGACAGACTACGCAGGCGACTGCAACTACCCTGGACGCCAGCGGCCACGCCTTGACCGGAAGAGTGATTACCTGGTCGTCGGATAACACAGGCGTTGCGACCGTTTCTTCGAGTGGATTAGTCACAGCGGTTGCAGCGGGCACCGCGAGGATCAGCGCTACCAGCGAAACGAGGAGCGGCTCGGCAGATCTCACCGTCACTCCAGTGCCTGTCGCATCAGTCACCGTGAGTCCGCCGACGGCCAATGTCATTGTGGGCGCGACCCAGCAGCTCACCGCGACTACGAAGGATGGGACAGGAACCACTCTCACCGGGCGCGCGGTCGTATGGTCTTCGAGTGATAACGCGATCGCGTCGGTTGATGCGAATGGACTCGTAACGGCCCACGCAGTCGGCCTGGCGACAATTACCGCTAACAGCGAAGGAGTACCTGGGTCCTCGTCGATCAGTGTTGTCCCCGTGCCGGTGGCTTCGGTCACAGTATCCCTCGCTTCGAATTCGATCACGGCAGTGGGCACAACACAGGCGACAGCCGTTACCGTCGACGCGAACGGCGCGACACTGACGGGGCGAAGCATCGTGTGGAGCTCGAGTAACACCGCAGTCGCAACAGTTTCTCTCTCGGGAGTGGTGACTGCCGTCGCGGAGGGTACGGCGGACATCGTCGCGACGAGCGAAGGCAAAACCGGAAGCGCACCAATTACCGTCACTCCGGCGCCTGTCGCCACAGTGACCGTCGTTCCGCCGAGCGCTGTTCTGTTCCAGGGCGAGACAGAGCAGATGACGGTCGTCCTGAAGGATGCGCGCGACCGGGTTCTCAGCGGGCGGACAGTAACCTGGTCGTCAAACAACCCCGCTGTGGCTGCTGTGTCGGGAAGCGGCCTTGTGACCACCGGTGCGACTGGTCCAGCGATAATCACCGCAACGAGTGAAGGTCAGTCTGGCACCGCGTCGATTACGGTTTCGCTGGTTCCTGTCGCGGGCGTCACTGCGACGCTCGCCGCGAGTACGATAAACGTCGGACAGTCCACCCAGGCCAGCGCCACGTTGCTTGATGCAGACAACAATATCCTTACTGGTCGCACGATCGCCTGGAGCTCCGACAACACCGCCGTCGCAACAGTCTCCGGTAGCGGACTGGTAACCGCAGTCTCCGTCGGAACTGCTCACATCACCGCTGCCAGCGGGGGAAAAACCGGAAGCGCCACGCTCACAGTAACGCCAATACCCGTCGCGTCGGTGAGTGTGTCGCTGGCGGCCTCTTCGATTCAGTTGGGCCAGACCACCCAGGCGACGGCGACGACGCTCGACGCGAGCAACAATCCGCTGAGCGGCCGGGTCGTCAGCTGGTCGTCCGGTAACACCGGCGTCGCAACAGTGTCGGCCAGCGGAGCGGTGACGGCTGTTGGGGTCGGCACGACGAACATCATTGCCACCAGCGAAGGTATACCGGGATCTGCGTCGCTAACGGTTGTTCCGGTTCCCGTCGCGTCGCTGACGCTTTCGGCACCCACGACACCCATGGTCCTTGGTGCGACGCAGCAACTGACGGCTACTCCAAAGGACGGTAGCGGTAACACCTTGACCGGGCGCACGGTCAACTGGGTCTCGAGCAATCCGGCAGTTCTTTCACTCAGTGCATCGAGCTCGGTGAGCACTGCGACCGGAGCGACGATCACGTTGACCGCGGCCGCAGTAGGAACCGCGACGATCACGGCAACCAGCGAAGCGGCTCCAGGAATTTCGACACCGGTTATCACGGTCAATCCGATTCCTGTCGCGAGCGTCACCGTGAGTCCGGCCTCTGCAACTCTCGTCTTCGGGATCACACCCACTCAGCAGCTCACCGCCGTCACCAAAGCTGGAGATGGGAGTGTCCTCAGTGGTCGAGTGGTGACGTGGTCCTCGAGTAATCCCGCTGCCGCGACAGTGGATGGCAACGGCTTCGTGACCGCCGTCGGGGCTGGTGCAACAACGATCACGGCCACCAGCGAAACTGTAGCGGGGACCTCGTCGATTACTGTAACAGTGCCGGTCGCAACGGTGACCGTGGATCCGCCGTCGGTCACTTTGCCAGTAGGTGGAACGCACCTATTGACGGCGACCACGACCGACGCGATCGGCCGCCCGCTTTCCGGTCGTGTGGTGACGTGGACGTCAAATTCGCCTGGAGTTGCGTCGGTTACTCCCGGCGGTTTGGTGACCGCTGTCTCGCCTGGTCCGGCGACGATTACGGCAACGAGCGAAGGGGAGTCGGGCACGTCTTCGATTACGGTCACACCGATCCCGGTCGCATCCGTCAGTGTCTCGCTCTCAGCGGCGACGATTCAGGTTGGACAACTGAGCCAGGCCACCGCCACGACGTTTGATGCGGGCGGCGGAGTACTCACCGGGCGCGCAGTCGCGTGGAGCACTGGCAACTCAGCGATCGCCACAGTCTCGGCCTCCGGTCTTGTGACAGCGGTTGGTCCCGGCACTACTACCGTGATCGCCACGAGCGAAGGCAAATCGGGCAATACAGGACTGACGGTCGTCCCCATACCCGTCGCCTCTGTCAGCGTGACTCCGCCGTCGGCCAACCTGATTGTCGGCGCCACTCAACAACTCGCCGTCGAGACGAGAGACGCTGGCGGGCAGTTGCTGACCGGCCGCGTGGTAACGTGGTCATCCAACAATTTCGCAGTTGCCAGTGTGAGCGCGTCAGGGCTTGTCACGGCCGTGTCGGTAGGTGGAGCGACGATATCCGCGACTAGCGAAGGACAGACCGGAACTTCGTCGATTACTGTGGCTCCGGTCCCGGTTGCGTCCGTCGCGGTGTCACTGACGGCAAACTCGATCTCTGCGGTAGGCGCGTCCCAAGCGACAGCGACGGCGCTCGATGCAAGCGGCGGAGTTCTGACGGGTCGAGCGATTGCCTGGAGCTCGAGCAATCCGGCAGTGGCAACCATCTCTAACCAGGGACTGATCACTGCCGTCGCTGTCGGCACAACGAATATCATCGCGACCAGCGAAGGGAAGAGCGGTAGCGCGATTCTGACCGTCACTCCCGCACCGGTGGCAACGGTGACGGTAACTCCGCCGAGCGCGATTGTATTCCAGGGAGAAACCGAGCAGCTCTCCGCGACGCTGAAGGACGCGCACGACAATGTTCTAAGCGGCCGCACCGTGACGTGGTCATCGAACAACACGTCGGTCGCAACTGTATCGGCAACCGGATTGGTGACGGCGATCGTTCCTGGCACGGCCACCATTACCGCGGCGAGCGAAGGGCAGACAGGGAGCTCGGCGATCACGGTCTCGCTGGTGCCAATCGCTTCGGTAAGCGTGACACTGGCTGCGAGCACCATCACCGATGCGCAGACCACGCAGGCGACGGCAACACTTCGCGATGCAGATGGCAATGTCCTCTCCGGTCGCTCCATCACCTGGAGCTCGGATAACACCGCGGTTGCCGTGGTCTCGACGAGCGGCGTCGTAACCCCAGTCGCTCCTGGTTCTGCGCAGATCAGGGCGACGAGCGGCGGTCAGACCGGCGCGGCGACCCTGACTGTCATACCAAGCGTCTCGACAGTGACTGTAACGCCTCCGTCTGCGAACGTTGTGATAGGTACGACGCTTCAATTGTCGGCTCAGGCGAAGGATGCAAACAACAACGTCCTGACCGGTCGCACTGTCACCTGGTCATCGTCAGACGCTTCGATCGCGAGCGTCTCTACGGCGGGCTTAGTGACCGCCAACTCGCTCGGCGCGGCGACGATCACCGCGACGAGCGAGGGCAAGAGCGGAACATCCGCGATTACAATCGTTCCGGTTCCGGTGGCACTAGTCACAGTTTCACTCGCGTCGACGACAATCACGGTCGGACAAACCACTCAGGCGACGGCGATGACTCGTGACGCAAGCGGAAATCTGTTGACCGGTCGAACCGTCACATGGAGTACCGGGAATTCCGCGCTCGCGACGGTATCTGCTGGTGGAGTCGTGACCGCGATAGGTGCCGGCTCAGTTCAGATCATAGCGACGAGTGAAGGAAAAACGGGGAGCGCGACTCTCACCGTTAATCCGGCGCCCGTCGCGACAGTGGTCCTTTCGTCCCCCGCCACGCCGATGATAGTCGGCGCGACACAGGTAATGACCGCCCAACCCAGGGACGCTGCCGGTAACACACTGACCGGGCGCACTGTGAACTGGGTGTCGAGCAACACCGCGGTGCTGACGGTGAGCGCAGCGTCGTCGGTGAGCAATAGCAGCGGGGCTACCATCACGGTCACCGCCGCTGGTGTCGGGACAGCCACGATCTCCGCCACGAGCGAGAGCGCGCCGACCGCAACGACACCGACCATAACTGTTAATCCGGTTCCGGTCGCGACCGTGACTGTAAGTCCTCCGACGGCAAACCTCGTTTTGGGAATTACTCCGACGCAGCAGCTGACAGCGGTGACGAAGGATGCGAACGGGAACGTTCTTTCCGGCCGTCTCGTGACATGGAACTCCAGCAACAACGCGGCGGCGACCGTGAGTGCGACCGGGTTGGTGACCGCTAC
>AR_comb_assmDRAFT_10074675_pt1 | contig 14137 bp, 10 predicted proteins | sample ArasoioldDNA_FD_10543 | JGI IMG/M metagenome (IMG submission 10543) | reverse complement strand
CTTGAGCTTCAGGTCAGCTTTCCCACGATCAAGCAATGGATATACAAGCGAAAGCTCCGCAGCATTCGGACGGCCGGCGGCCACCATCGCATTCCACGCAGTGAAGTGGATCGATTGCTATTTCGCACGCGGGGCAAAACAGCGCCGGAGCGGAAAGAAGTTTTTCGTCGCGTCAGCGGCCGAAATCAACTGGTAGGACGGATCGACGCTGTGCGAATCAGCGGCCTGATGGCGGAAGTGAAACTTTCAATCGGCGAGCAGCAAATCACTTCCATCATCACCGCGAGTTCCGCGCGTGAAATGCAACTCAAAGCCGGTCAGACTGCCGCAGCACTCATCAAGGCAACCGAAGTCATGATTCTCCGCGTGTGAGATGAAAAAGATCCGATCGAGTTTGCTGTTGATCGTTGCGTTCGTGCTCATCGACGAAATGGTCACAGCCCAGGAGTTTACGATTGCCGCCGCTGCGGATCTCCAGTCTGCAATGCAGGAGATCAGTAGCAGGTTTGAACAGAAGACCAGCACTCACATAAAAGTGATCTACGGCTCGTCGGGCAACTTCGCGCAACAGATTCAGAACGGCGCGCCCTTCGACATGTTCTTTTCCGCCAATCTCGACTATCCGAAACAGCTGGAAGCGTCCGGATTGTCCGAGCCGGATAGCTTCTACCAATATGCGAGGGGAAAGATTGTGGTCTGGGTACCGATCGATTCCCCGGTAGACGTTCACTCCGGACTGCAATCACTACTGGCACCCTCGGTTAAGAAGATTGCGATCGCCAATCCCCAACATGCGCCTTACGGAAAGGCCGCCGTCTCCGCCATGCAAGCCGAAGGCCTGTATGACAAGGTGAAAGACAAATTGGTTTTGGGTGAAAACATTTCGCAGACCGCATCGTTCGTTGTTTCAGGCTCCGCGGATGTCGGGATCGTCGCTCTATCGCTGGCCCTGTCACCGAATATGAAAGACCAGGGCCGCTACACGGAGATACCAAGTACGGACTATCCTCCGATCGAGCAAGCCTGCGTCATTTTGCGGTCGTCGAAAAACAAAGCAGTTGCCAGGGCATTTCTGGACTTTGTAAAAACCGACGCCATCAAAGACTTGCTGCGCAAGTACGGGTTTGAAGTTACCGGTAGCACGCAATCGAAGTAGGCTCCGAATCGGATTCCCGGAACAGAAAAGCCCAGGACCCGGGTTCGGGTCCTGGGACAGCAAGTCCAAATTGAAAACGAATTCGGCTACCGCACCTGCTTGATCTCAGCCTTCACTTTTTCCGCCACGTTGGTGGGCAATGGAGCGTAGGTCAAGGCTGCGGTCATCTTCTGCCCGTCATCCACCATCCAGTTGAGGAAGTCGGCGATGATTTTTCCCCTTGCTGCGTCCTTCGACTGTGACGGAATCAGCAACCAAGTGAAGCTCGAAATCGGGTAAGCATCCTTCCCGGGTGCGTTGGTGATCGAGACACGGAAGTCCGCCGGCATCGTCTTCACTGATCCTGCCGCCGCTGTAACGCTTTCCAGCGACGCCTTCACGAACGCTCCTGAAGCATTCTTCACGCTGCCGTAAGGAATCTTGTTCTGCACTGCGTAGATCAACTCGACGTAGCCGAGCGCGCCCTGCATTTGGCGTACGACACCGGCCACGCCTTCGTTACCTTTGCCACCTAGGCCGACCGGCCATTTGATCGACGTTCCCTTCCCGGGCCCGCTAGACCACTCGGAACTGATCTTCGAAAGGTAGTCAGTAAAGATGTAAGTCGTTCCGCTACCGTCCGAGCGGTGCACAACGATGATTGGCTGATCGGGAAACTTTAGACCCTGGTTCGCCGCGGCGATCGCTTTGTCATTCCAGTTCGTGATCTTGCCCAGAAAAATCCCGGCAAGAACTTCCGGAGTGAATTTCACTTCCTCGGTGACGCCCGGCACATTATAGGCGGGCACCACGGCGCCCAGCACTGTGGGCACGTGCAGGATTTTTACTTTCGATTGCGACAGTTGTTCGTCGGTCATCGGACCGTCGCTCGCGCCGAAATCCACCGTCCCGGCGAGCACCTGGCGGATTCCACCGCCGCTACCGATCGACTGGTAGTTGATCTGAATGTCGGGATGCGCGTTGTGATATTCGTTGAACCACTTGGAATACATCGGATAAGGAAACGTGGCGCCGGCTCCGTTCAAAGTCGTTTGGGCCAGAGCGGGGACCGCCAGAGCTGAGCAGAGTACAAGCACCGCGATTCGACGCATCACTCGATCGTCCTCCTGTGGGTGAGTTTCCCCTCGGTTCTATCCACGCGGTGTTACAGTACTGTTACAAATTGGTGAATTTCTCATGAAAGGCAGGGGTTTCATCGCACCGCCCGTAGAGGCGTCTGGCAAACTCCTGTGCGGAGATCGCTGAAATTTGTCCGACTCAAATGATCGGTTTGCGCCGGGGTGGCCGGGAATTTCGCCGCGGTGGACTTCGAGCGCCAAGTCCGGCATCGGCACAGCCCTCAATCCGCATTCGCGGGTCTGGTACACCGTAAGTCACGGGATTTTGAACGAAGTATATTTCCCGCGGGTCGACCAGGCATGCACGCGCGATCTTGGCCTGATCATCACCGACGGCCACAGTTACTTCTCCGAAGAGAAGCGGCACTGCAGTTTCGAAAACGCTCCTATCGAGCCTGGCATCCCGGTCTACCAACTCACGAACACGAGCCTGGATGGGCACTACCGAATCCACAAAGAGATTTTTAGCGATCCGTACCGCAACGTGGTTTTGCAGAGAATCAAGTTCGAACCGCGACAGGGCAAACTCGCGGACTATCGTTGCTACGCCCTGCTCGCGCCCCACATCGCCAACTGGGGCTTCGGCAATACTGGCTGGACTGGCGACTACAAGGGCCACTCCATGCTGTTCGCTCGCCGCGACCATGTCACTCTGGCATTCGCTTGTTCGCATCCCTGGCTGGCCCGGTCCGTTGGTTTCGTCGGATACTCCGACGGTTGGCAAGATCTCTCAGAACATTTCCGGCTGACGTGGAACTACAATCGCGCGGAAAACGGCAACCTAGCGCTCACCGGAGAAGTTGATCTGGCCGCCTGCGACAGGGAGTTCGTGCTCGCTCTGGGCTTCGGTCGCAACTGTTGGGAAGCGGGGCAGCAAGCCTTGTCTTCACTGCTCGAAGATACCGACGAGATCCGCGATCACTTCGTGCGCCAGTGGCGCAACTGGCAGGACGTCCTCCTCCCGCTCGATCAACCCAGGCGCGAGCATGATCTCTACCGCACCAGCATGGCCGTGCTGCGCACTCACGAATCCAAAGATTTTGTGGGCGGCATCATCGCCGGCCTCTCCATTCCATGGGGGTTCAACAAAGGCGACGAAGATCTTGGCGGCTATCACCTGGTGTGGCCGCGCGATCTGGTGGAAACCGCCGGTGCGCTGGTCGCGGGCAAAGCCCCAGTCGACGCCCTGCGCGTGCTGCGCTACCTCGAATCCACGCAGGAGTCTGACGGGCACTGGGCCCAGAACCTGTGGCTCGATGGCCGACCTTACTGGGGCGGCATCCAGATGGACGAAACCGCCTTCCCGATTCTTCTGCTGGATTTGTTACGCCGCGAAGCGGGCGATTTGCTCGGCGACCTTCGCCGCTGGTGGCCGCTGGTGCGCAACGCCGCCAGTTTCATCGTGCGCAACGGCCCGGTCACGCAACAGGATCGATGGGAAGAAGACGGCGGATATTCTCCCTTCACGCTCTCGGTTGAAATCGCAGCACTGCTTGCCGCTGCAGATGTTGCCGATCTCCTCGGCGAAAAAGTTTCGGCAGAATATCTCCGCGACACCGCCGACACCTGGAACGATAACATCGAGCGTTGGACGTATACGATTGACGGCGATCTCGCACGGCAAGTCGGGGTGGAAGGCTACTACGTTCGCATTGCCCCCGACTCCGATGGCGCAGCCTCTCCGTTGCAGGGCTTTGTGCCCATCAAGAATCGTCCGCCGGATCAAAGCTCCGTGCGCGCCAGCGCTGTCATCAGTCCCGACTCGCTGGCCCTGGTACGCTTCGGGCTCCGAACGCATGACGACCCGCGCATTCTCAACACGATCAAAGTTATCGACGCGCTCCTCCGCGCCAAGCTTCCGCAAGGTCCGTGCTGGTACCGCTACAACGGCGACGGCTACGGCGAGCACGATGACGGCAGCCCGTTCGATGGCACCGGAGTCGGTCGTCCCTGGCCCCTCCTTGCCGGGGAGCGCGCGCATTACGAAATCTCTGCCGGACGTCCCGAGTTTGCCGACGCCCTCCTGCGCGTGATGGAAGCCTCGACCGCCGGCGCCAGCCGCCTGATCCCCGAACAAGTGTGGGATGCACCCGACATCCCCGAACTCGAGCTCTTTCGTGGCAAACCGACAGGTTCCGCGTGCCCGCTGGTGTGGGCGCACTCCGAGTACATCAAGCTACGTCGCTCGCTGCGCGACGGACGCGTGTTCGATCAGCCACCGCAAACCGTGCAGCGCTACGTCGTCGAAAAGCGCCATTGCCGGTATTTCTTCTGGATCTTCAACAACAAGGCGCGCACTATGCCGTGCGGCAAGACGCTTCGCATCGCTCTGTTGTCGCCCGCGACCGTTCACTGGAGCATGGACAACTGGAAGACGTCTCTCGACACGCACACGCGCGACACCGGCCTGGGAGTGCACATAACAGACTTGCCCACCGACAAAATCCCGGTGTCCCACGAAATCGTCTTCACGTTCCTTTGGGATCAGGAAAAGCGCTGGGAAGGCGTGAACTACTCGGTAGTCACCGAGTGAGGATCAGGCGAGGGCCGCACAGAAACGATGGAGCGACGGGCGTCCCCGCGCGTCGGCGTGGCAACGCCACGCTGTTGTGTAGTCGCTATCGAATTAAGGGAAACGAAATTGGTGTAGCGCCTCGCGCGCTGACGGGCGGGAACACCCGTCGCTGCACAGCTACCCCGTGTACTCCAACTCCACCACCGTGCAGTCATCGCCGAGCGGCGCGCCCGCACAGAATGTAGAAACCGATGCAAAGATATCTTCCAGCGTCGGGCTCTTCGCGGCAATCTCCTCCAACCGCTCATTATCGTAGAAGTCTCCGGCGGCGTTCTCTGCTTCCGTGACACCATCCGTCACCAGAATGAACCGGTCTCCCGGCTTCATCTGCACGCGATCCCCTTCGTAGGTCGCGTCCGCCAGCAGGCCCACCGGCAAATTCCCGTGCTGCGGGCGCATAACGGAGCCCTGCGAAACCAGCAACGGCGGTACGTGTCCGCAGTTCACGTACTCGAGTTCTCCGTCCTTCCGAATCCGCGTGATGATGACCGTGGCGTATTTCTCGCCCAGATGCTTTTGCGTGAAGAAGCGGTTCACCGACGCCATGATGTCGGTCAACTTCATGCGCGCAATCAGATGCGCGTAGACCATCCCTTGCAGCGTCGAAGCCAGCACTGCCGCCGAAACTCCCTTACCGCTAACGTCCGCCAGCACAACTGCCAACCCATCTTCCGTATGCACGACATCAAAGAAATCCCCACCGATCTCTTTACAGGAGAGATTTCGGCCGCGCATCCGGGCGAACGGCACTTCCGGAATCGTCACCGCCATCAGCCTTTGCTGAATCGAGGCAGCAATCGCCAGCTCCTGCTGGTATCGCCGCGAAGCTTCCTCCGCCTGCACCAAGCGGGCGTTCTCGATTAGCGACGCCGTGTCAGTAGCAATCACCCGCAAGATGTCATGGCTCACGCTCGAGATGTCGCGCGATGCAAAGCGCGAATCGAGATATAGCGCGCCCATCACCTCGGCCTCGGCGGGATTGCTTGCGTCCCGAAATGTCTGCACCTGGGGCTTGCGCAGGGGCAGGCAGATCACCGTCCGCAAATCGTAAGCCACGATACTCTGGCGCACCGCGAGATCCAGCGACTGGCTGGTGTCAGTGAATAGGAATTCGGAGTTCGACTTCATCGCCTCGTCGAGAATCGAGTGCGAAATCGTCTTGTCGTCCAGCAGCGCCTCGCCCTTCGAATTGCGCCCCGCCGCCAAACGCAAATTCCCTTCCTCGTCCTTCAGGAAAACGTACCCGCGCTCGGCTCGAGTCAGCTTCAGCGTGGTATCCACCAGCGTGACCAGGATCTCGTCGAGCACGCCTACCGTATTCAACTTGCGCGCCGCCTCAAGAAACAGCGTCAGCTTCTCCAAGTCCGTCGTGTCGGTGGATATCTGAATCCCGGAAATCTGGCTCAGGAACTCGCGCGCCGTATTCGAGGTTGCGTGTTGCGGGCTGAAAATGACATAGGCCACATCGCGCACGCCAAATTCGACACGATCGTTGCGCTGGAGCCGTTGCCTCTGAACGCGTTCCCCGTTTACGTACGTCCCATGCTTGCTGCCCTGGTCGACAACAAAGAAGTCCCCGTTTTCAGCCACGATAAGGGCGTGGTCCCGCGACACACGCGGATCCGGAATGACCAGGTCCTTATCGACTTTGCGCCCGACGGAGAATGGCGTCCGGTTCATGACAATCGAGCGCTGCTCGTTGCCCTGAACGTAGATCAGCGACGGAAATACCCCGGAACCGGGGTCCGACGTGATGCCGGAAATGGGTTGAAACGCCATAAGGCGAAGTACGCGGCTCTCTTCTTGAGTACAGATAATGACAGGAATGAGGCCCAGCGGAAAGGGGCTGAATCCGCCTTTCAACCGCGAACCCTCCGGCCCGGGGAGCGGCCGGGGCGCAAGTCAATTCTGAATATCGATCACCCGCTCAGGAACGGCTTCCCTTGAACGCCGCAATCGCCTCCTGCTCGGTGTCATACACTTCGAAAACCGTGGCGAGCTTGGTGATGGCCAGCACGTCACGCAGCCTCTGCCCGAGACCGGTCAGCTTGATGTCCGCGCCCTGCGCCCGCGCCGACGAATACACTCCTACGAGCGTGCCCAACCCGCCGCTGTCGATGTAGGTGACTCCGCTCAGGTTGAGCACGATGCGCTTGGTCGTCTCCAGCAATTTCTTGAGACTCTCGCGCAGGCCGCTGGCTTCCTCCCCGAACACAATCCTTCCGGTGCAGGCTACGATCGTCACGCCGTCTGCCAGCAGCGTATCCATCTTTAATGTCATCCCCGCCTCCCCACCCTCGAATCGCCAAAATTGCCTGAGAAGCCTACCCCTTGCGACCACCCAATGCAAGCTAGGGGGCACATTGCAGCATGCACGACCACGAATCTGATTTCAGGCGACCAATCCCGTTGGTTGCTCCGACTCAACCTCTGGGGCTTCGCTTCCTTGCCAGGTCGAAATGATCAGGATGCTTAATGGAATCAAGCACACGATGGGCAACGGAACCTTCGCGATGGTATAGAGCGGAAGCCGCCAGTATTGCTGCACAGCCTGCGGAGAAAGAAAGATGGACGCAACACTCAATCCGATCGCCGCAACCCAGGGCCATGCCACCGCCGCAGCCGTGAGTAGGCAGCCTGCGCGGGCAAACACATCGCGCTTCCAAAGTTGCGACCAGCTCTCGCCCAACAACAGCAGCGACGGCAGCACCAGAACGTAGTTGTAGGGCGCAAACATCGGGATGATGATCACCGTCACGGCCAGCACCAGCGCCATCAGCAGAGAAATCATCCGCGATCCGGCTTCCTCCTTACGGAATCGCCAAGCAACGGCGGTCACTCCGGCCATGAGGATCACTGTTAAAATCCGCCCCCACCATAGCGTGAGCAACACATCCAGCATCGACATGCTGCCCGCGTAGTTCTGATAATCGTGCGCTGCCGAGAGAAACTTGCCGAACCATCCCGGCAGCAGAATCTCCCCTCCGCCGAACAAGCAGGTGAATATGAGGCCTAAACCCCAGACGAAACGTTGTCGCCGACGCCAATCGCTAACTGCCCACAACAATAGGAACGCCGCCATCGGTACGACGAGTTGCGGCTTGATGGAAGCAACCGCTAACAGTGCTCCGGCCGAGAACAGATGTCCGCTGACCAGTAGCGCCATCGCCGCCGAAATCACTGCTGCCACGATCAGCGTCAGTTGCTGAAGCTTCAGCGCCTGTAAAGCAGGAAAACTCCCTAGCGTAAGGACGACGACGCTGACCAGCAGAATCGGCCGCGCATGCCAGCCAATGGCGCGAAACCACAGCAGCACACTGGCAGCGGTCACAATCACCAGGAGCCATTGAAAAACGACGCTCACTACAGCAAACGGCAGACTAATCGTCGGCGCCAGCAGGAACGCCACATAGACGGGATACGCGAATCCCTGTTGGTCTTTCGGATCACCGGGACGATTCGCATCCAGTTCGCGACCGTAATATCCCATCTGGATTTCGCGCGTAACCTCGCGGCTGTAGGGATTCCGGTCGTGCAGCAATAACTCGCGAGCGCCCAGCCAGCGCGGATACAGGTCCGACAAATTTCCGCGCGGCCGTTCGTGCGCAGCAGCGTCGGCGCGCTGATAAGGCACGAGAATGTGGCTCACGTAAAACCACATGCTCGCGGCGCAAACCAGCGCCAGTGCGAATCCAAGTTTTGGATTTCTCAACAAACGAATCTTCCGAGTTTTGACTGTCCCACGGTTAAGGCGCCCCAATGTTACATCCTCGGCCAAGGTCCGGACGCCGAGGCCGCAAAACTCACGGAAAAACTCCCGCGAACGAGCGCGTGCGATCGTCCTGCACCTTCAACGACCGTCCCGGCTTCACGTAGAGCACAAAATCTTTGTCCTGATAAGCGGGAACCCACAGTGTCTCGCTCATCTTGTCGCACACTGGGGAGTCACGCGGCGCGAGAACAGCATCCGTCGGGTAGGCGTCGAGTGTCGAACGCCAACCCAGTCCCGCCTCATAGAAGTTGAAGATCTCACGCATCAGGTGGTCGGAATAAACTTCCTCGTATCGGCCATCCAGTGACACCTTCACCGCCGGATAAAGTTTCCACGATACATACGCGCCCAGCCGGAAAGGAACCAACACATTGCCTTGAAATCGCTGTTCGCCCAGATACTCGACAGCGCCCACCGGATAAATCGGCTGTGGCACGCGGAGATCCCACGGCTTCTGCCGGACCGCCGCAACGACACTGACGGCTGCAAGCACGGACCAGGCGGCCAGCACGAAGCGGCGCCGGCGTTGCGAGAATTCCAGCAGCCACTTCCCGACTCGCGTGTGCTGTAAATAAGAAGGTGCGTAGCACAACCACACCACCGCGAACACCGGCAGAAGTTTGCGATGCAGGGCGGCTTCTCCGGCCGTCGCGGCGAGCGCAAGAATTCCTGGCGTCTTCCGCACTCCCACGGACGCAACCGCGTGCACGATCACTCCCACTGCCAGCAGAAAGCACGTCACCCAAACGGCTCCGAGGTCCCCCACCGGACGCCACTCTGGCGCGTACGGCCGCGCCATCCACAACGCGCGCCGCAAATATCCGAAATAAGAAGATCCGTAAGGAGTGAGAAAAACTAGGAGCATCACGGCGAGTAGCGCGGCCAGCAAGCGTCGGTAGTCTTCTCCCCGCAGCGCCTTCTCGATGCAATACAGAGCTGTCAACCCGATCGCCACCACGAACCCGCCATGGAGGTTCACCCACAGCAGAAATGCAAGCATCCACCCGAAGAGCGCGGCGCGTGGTCGCACGTCAACCTTTTGCCAGAACAGGATCAGCAGCGCCGTAAAGAAGAACGAATACACCTGCGCGCGAATGGTCGCGAAAAATCCCAAGTAGGCGAGGAATGCCGCCAGCGGCGCGCACAAGCTCGTGATCCGGAAATCCGCGCCCAGTTTCGCCGCGCACCGCCAGCACAGGGCACCGGTGCCCGCCGCCAGCAGAAATTTCAGGATCAACAGCGCGCGTCCCCCGAGCCACCGTGTCGCGAAATACGCGATCGCCCCCGCACCCCATTCGTGATCGATCCAGGGTGCGAGTGTGGGCGTGTAGGCAAAGGGATCCGTCCGCAGCAGGTGTCCCGCCAGCAGGCTCTCGCGGATCAATGCCATCTGGTGCCAGATGTCGATATCGACGAAGTTGTAGGAGATCAGCGCAAAAAAGAAAAAGGCCGCTCCGCTGATGGATGCCCATCGAAGCCGTGCATCTCGCTCAACCGGCAAATCGGACTGACTCCCCGCCAAGTCATGCATCACGGAATGCCGTTAGCCAAAAACAACATCAACTCTTAAAGACCAGTTGCGACGTAACCTGCGGTCTACTGCAGGGGCTTGCGCGCCAAGACCTGGTACTGCCCCCCGAGCGGAAACTTCGTCAGCCATGCCTCTACGGGCCGCATTATCTTCAATGGGCGCGGAAAGAAGAAGCGGAAATCTGTTCGCAGCACTTCAAATCCCCCAGCACTCAGAAGTCTCGCCGCTAGCGGCGGACTGATCTTCACTGCATCGTGATCGAACTCACACTTGTGCATCACATACTGCGTCCCCGGATTCCACGGGTTGTTTTCCCACAGCCCAAAGACCCCACCGGGCCGCAGGCATCTCGCGATATATCGCACGGCATCGTCACGCTCAGCAACCGGGATATGGTGGAAGACCCCGTTGCAGTAAACCACGTCCGTCAGGCCATCAGGCGCGTAATCTGCAAACGTCAAAAACCGAGCATTCACCCCGTGCCGCGCGCGCGCCTTTTCCAGCGAAAGGGTCGAGACATCGAGTCCCAACACCGACTTGCTTCCCACGATCTCGCGCAGTAGCTGTGTCGTATCTCCGGTGCCGCAGCCATAGTCGATGGCTCGCTGTGTCCCCGCACTCACTTCCTTTAGACATTTCGCAAGCCACTCTACCCTCGCGCGGGCAAAGAATTCCTTTGTCTCGCCGCTGGCGGCCAGCGCTTCGTTCAGGCATTCATCATAGTTGTCGGCGAACCGGTCGAACTCGGCGGAGTCGCTCATCGCCGCGGCATTCCCAACACGCTCAGGAAGAAACTTGTGAAGACAGTCTGAGCTCCCAGCGTCAGCAGTGTGACCGCAAGAATCACGATGCGCATGGTGTGCGAATAATCCAGCGGTCCGAAATGTGTCAATCCCCAGCCGACCACCGCCATCAGCGACGCGCACAATCCTCCCACGATCAACACGGCGCCCACTCCCAGCCCCACTTCCAGCGTGATGTATCGGAAAAATCTGTCGAGCGTCGGATCGGGCGGGTGCAGTCCTTCCGACACCGCGAACAATTTCGTGAACACCGCGAAACAGATGCTCTGGAATCCCAGCAGCACGAATGCTGCCGCATACAGCAGAGTGTGCACGTCGAATGTAACGTCGGCCACTGTGCGCGGCGCGGGCAGCAACCACGCGCCCAAAACCGTCCCCAGCACCACCAGCGCGATACCCGGATACAAAAACAACCAGCGCGGGCTGTACAGCAGGAAGAACCGCAGGGTGCGCCAGCCATCGCGCCAGGTTCGCAGGTGGGGCGGCCGGCTCCTCCCGTCGGGCGACAGCGTGGTCGGCACTTCGGCAATCCGCAAATTCAGCAGCGTTGCCTTCACCACCATCTCAGTGGCGAACTCCATTCCGGTCGTACGCAGACCCATGCATTGATATGCGTCTTTTCGGAATCCGCGCAGGCCGCAATAAAAATCTCCCACGGCACGATTGCGGAAGAACAACCTGCCCAGCCACGTCAGCGCCGGATTGCCAAAGTACTGGTGCGTCGGCGGCATCGCGCCTTTTTCAATTCCGCCGCGGAAACGATTGCCCATCACCAGGTCAGCCCCGTCGCGCAGCGGGCCGAGAAAGCGCGGGATATGCGCGAAGTCGTAGCTCGCGTCGGCATCGCCCATCACCACATATTTGCCGGCAGCCGCCGCAATTCCTCCCATCAGCGCGTTGCCGTAACCTTTGGCTGCGACGCGGACCAACCGGGCTCCCAATCCCTCGGCAATTTCGATAGAGCCGTCGGTACTGCCGTTGTCGGCGACCAGGACCTCGCCCGCGATGTTGGCGTCGGCGATCGCTTGCTGCGCGCGGCGAATGCAAGTCCCCAGAGTCTCGGCCTCGTTGAGGCATGGCATCACGACCGTCAGTTCCAGGCCCTCCGGCTCGGGTCGCGGGTTTGCTGCATCTTTAACTTCCACCCGGGGTGTTTCGGCCACCAGTACTCCTTGGGGTCTTCGCTGAATAGGCCGCGGCCTGTGCGCCGATTTCTGCTACAACAGAAGTCCATTCAGCGGGAAAACGTGGTTTGAGTTCGCATCGGAGTTTATCAAAGCGACCGGAGGCGCGGTGACTCTCGTTTTCGGATTAGTTCTTGTCGCGTTCCTCTCGCTCGGATGGTTTGCGCCCCGGGCAGGCGAGCGCTGGCTGAAGCCTATTGAACTTACGCTGGCCCGCTTCTCTCGCCGCAAGGCACTCACCGTCGCGACTCTCGGAACCGCAGCAATGCTGATTCGCCTTGCGCTGCTACCAGTCTTGCCAGTTCCAGTGCCAGCCGTTCACGACGAGTTCAGCTACCTGCTCGCGGCCGATACTTTCGCACATGGCCGCCTCACGAATCCCCCGCATCCGATGTGGATTTTCTTCGACACCTTCCACGTCCTGCAACACCCGACCTACGCCTCAAAATATCCACCCGCGAACGGCGCCGCAATGGCGTTTGGACAATTGCTCGGTCATCCCTGGATTGGCGTGTTGCTCAGCATGGCGGCGATGGTGATGGCCATGACGTGGATGCTGCAAGGCTGGTTCCCTCCGCCCTGGGCTTTGCTCGGCGGAGTACTCGTCATCGCGCGCCTCGGTTCGTTCACCTACTGGGTCGACAGCTATTACAACGGCGCGGTCGCTGCAGTGGGGGCCGCTCTTGTCGTGGGCGCTTACCCGCGCATCGTTCATTCCACTCGCGCTCGCGATGCGGTTGTGATGAGCGCAGGCGCGGTGATCCTGGCCTGTAGCCGCCCGGTCGAAGGGTTGATCTTTTGTATTCCCATTGCGATCGCTCTGCTGTTTTCTGAAGCAATACGGCGTCGTCCCCTTGTCGATTTCCTTCGGCGGGTGGCGCTTCCAATGGCGTCGGTTCTGTTAGCCGGCATCGTTTTACTCGCCTACTACAACGCTCGCATCACAGGACATCTGACGCTCTTCCCCTACGTCGCCTATCACCGTCAATATTTCAATTACCCGGTCTTCGCCTGGGGACGCGTCCCATCTCCGCTGCACTATCCCAATCCCCAATTTGAGTTTTTCTTCAACATGTGGCAGCGGGCGCACTACCCGCTCACTTGGTCCGGTTGGACAATACGAACTTCCCAGGCTGTCTGGATCTGGTGGCTGGTCTTTCTCGGACCCATTCTCACCGTCCCTTTCGTCATGCTGCCCCGCTTGGTGAGGGACAAACGACTGCGACTGCCTCTCTGCCAATTTCTTTTATCCGCGGTCGGCCTGTTTTCGATCGTGTGGTTCCAGCCCCACTACGCCGCTCCGATGGCCGCGACGCTCTTCGTACTGCTGGTCCAGGCGCTTCGTCATCTTCGTCACGCTGAAATCAATGGCAAACCGGTCGGGATCTTTCTCACTCGTCTGGTAGTTCTACTCGCAATCGACTGGATCGTCATTCAGGCGGGACAGGTCGCGCGGCACCCGATGATCGGATGGGCTAACGGGAGAGCCCTGCTGGTCAACAAGCTCAGTTCCTTCCCCGGCAAGCACCTGGTGATCGTTCGTTACGACTCAAGTCACAACGTCCATCACGAGTGGGTCTACAACGCCGCCGATATCGACCACGCAAAGATCGTATGGGCGCGAGACATTCCCGGCCAAGACCTCCAGCCTCTCATCCAGTACTTTAAGGACAGGGAGATATGGCTGCTCGAAGCCGACAATTCCCCGCCCCAACTCCTCCGCTACGAAGGAGAATGAAGCGCCTCGGCCGCGGGTGACGCGTCCAGTCGCATTTCCCAACCACAGGGATCGAACGACCAGCCCTCCTTTCCGGAAATCGGGTAACCTCGCACCCCATGTACCAATACCCGGCTCGACAGGCCCCCAGAATCAAGAAATTAGCTTCCCATCGGCACCGCTCGCGGTATGATAGTCGCGACCGGACGGCGCGCGGGCCCGCCGGGCTCCTCAAATCCTTGATTCGATTGAAAAAGGAACTCGTTCCGGTCTCAGGAGCA
>AR_comb_assmDRAFT_10009237_pt1 | contig 14142 bp, 10 predicted proteins | sample ArasoioldDNA_FD_10543 | JGI IMG/M metagenome (IMG submission 10543) | reverse complement strand
TCTACCGAGTTATTACTTGCAGCGTCCAGTTCGTGGATATTCAGAGAAGTTCCTTCGTTAAATGAAACGCAGGATTGACATTTATTGCAGGCTTCTCCGTCTGAACTAATATTTTCACAATTGATCGTTTTAGCCAGTATTCGGGCGCAAGTGGTTTTGCCTACTCCTCTTGGACCACAGAACAGGAACGCGTGGGCCAATTGGTTATTTCTAATTGCATTCTTAAGGGTGGTGGTGATATGAGATTGCCCTACCACAGTTTCAAAGGTCTGCGGCCTGTACTTTCTTGCCGAAACGATAAATTTATTCTCCATACCCAATTACTCGTCATATCCGCTTCAGGCGGGAGGACGGATGCGGCTAAATTATGGAATTATCGGATTGCGAAACGGCAGGTGAGAATGATGTGTATTAATAATTAACGAAACAATGCTGGGTTTTTTGGCGTTAAAATCGCAAATTGTATTAATGAAGTTTGTATTTCTACTATTATCTAGCTTATTGACCATAACCACGCTCAAATCGCAGGAGTCGGATGTTCCAAACAGGCAATCTATCCAGGATAAGGATGTATTATTCGGTTTGCAATTTGCCTTTCCGGGCGACGAGATGAAAAAAGCTGTAAAGAACAAGATGGCGAATGTGGGATTTGGAGGCACACTTTATTACCTCACGAATCCCTTAAGCTGGGGAAAAAATAAAAGAAACAGTGCCATCAGGCTCGGTGGAGAATTAGCGTATACTTATTATGGCAGATTTATAACGGATGTGACTGTAGGAGGATACCAGGGAAGTTACAAAACGAGCTACGGAATACTCAACCTAAATGCCATCTTCAGACTAAGGCCGCCGCATGTAACACCTGTTGTTCCTTTCGCGGATGTCATTATAGGAGGAAATTTCTATCTCTCCAGTATGAAAGACAATCTTGATGCAATTGAAAGCGCTTTTGGTGTTGAGGCTACCAACTTTGGTGGTTACTCCAGTTCAAGTTTGAATAAAGGTATTGGTGCCGGAGTTTCATTTGGAGGTACCGATCCCAATAAAGCAAGGTTCGTGGTTCGCGTTACGTGCAATTGGGGTAGCGATATTAAATATGTAGTGCGCAATTCAGTTACTTATGACCCTGGAAGCAACAGCCTCCATTATGAAGTTGGCAAGGCACCCGTTCGATATGTATTGGTACAACTTGGTGTTGGATTATGATAGAATTGGATGACGCTTGAATTCTCTTGTGCGGTCAAAGAGATATCGATAAGTTACGAGCCGCCTTGTTCTAAAAGTTTCTCCGAAATTTTCTGCCACATTAATCATCTTGGGATTGAAATCTCCTATCCATTGCATTTCATATTCAGAGTAAGCAGTATGAGGTTGAATTATTTTTGCTGATTCGCCGATTATATAAGCGTCAATTCCCTTCGACTGGAATTCCGGTACTACACCAAATACCAGCCCCGTGAATTTTTTACAAGGTTTGGTAAACTTTATCCAAAGGAACTTCAGTTTATCAAAGATCGTATCGAATTTGCCATCGAGATGTTGAAACCATTGATTCAGGTCAGGTATATTAATGAAGATGGCAATTGGTTCATCTTGATAATAGGCAAACCAATTAAGGCGTTCATCCATTACCGGCTTCATGGTTGTAAAAGTCTTCAGAACAACTTCCTTTGATAATTGCTTTAATCCACCATGACCCGCCCACGCCTTGTTATAAACAATGGTGAAATCATTGGCAAATTTCTCGAGATCATTTTTTTGGATATGCGCAGCGCTATAATCAGGATTTGACGCTACGGCATCGTGTCGTTCAAATATTTTCTTGCTCAGGGTCTTCTTTGGATCTACACCAAAACAGATCTGATTGAAGAAATTCTTGAAGCCGTAATTTTCAAACAATGCCTGGTAATACGGCTGGTTATAGTTCATACAATAGACTGGTGGCTGGAAACCATCCACCAATAATCCCCACCATCGATCGCGTTCGCCAAAATTGATTGGCCCGTCCATCGCTTCCATTCCATTTTGCGAGAGCCAATGCTTGGCAACATCAAATAAAGTGTCTGCCGCGTTCTGATCATTGATGCAATCAAAAAATCCAATGCCGCCAACCGGCACCTCATCACCCTTATTCTTATATTTTTTATTGGTGAATGCAGCTATACGGCCGATCAATTCATCGTTTTCATTCTTGAGTATCCAGCGCGCAACCTTTCCATGCCTGAAGGCCTTATTTTTTTTTTCGTCGAAGACCTGGTTAATGTCCTTATTTAAAGGTCTGATGTAGCCCGGGTTATTTTTATTGACGACAACATTGACCTGTAAAAACTCTCTTGACAGGGCAGGGGTGGTAACCTCAACCAGTTTCATATGGCTCATGCTGCAAATGTATGGGGATAGTTGATTTGTTGAAATGTTGACTAGTTGAATTGTTGAATTGATGATGCGGTTCACTTTATTAGCTCTACGAATTAACAAATCGGCTAGTCAACTTTGTTAAAGAGGTGTTCAGCTAATTTGATATCATGACCATAAATATCATCCCTGAAATTGATTTTCCCTTCTTCATCAACCCATGCGGTAAAATACCCAAGGACAACCGGTATGGTAGCATTGACCTTAACAAATTTTTCTTTGCCGCTATTCATCGCCTTATTTATTCTGTTTTCCGTCCATTCGGGTTGATTGCGCAAGGCCCACATGGCTAATTTCTTGGGGTCTGCCAGTCGAATGCAACCATGACTGAAAGCCCTTTTAGGTTCATCAAAAAGACTTTTAGCCGGAGTGTCGTGCAGATAAATATTGTAGTTATTTGGAAAAAGAAATTTGACTTTGCCCAGTGAGTTATTTGGTCCTGGTTTTTGCCTGACCGCCCCCTTATTCCATTCCATGTTATGTTTGGCGAGGTAATTTTTATCCCGCTTAATTCCCGGTAGGATTTCTTTTCTAATAATACTGGGCGGTATATTCCAATATGGGCTGAACACAACATATTTGAGATCCCCGGTAAATATTACTGTTTGATTTTGTGAGCTACCCGCAACAATATTCATAGCAAACATTCGCTTCCCTTTTTCGTATACGATCAGTCGGTATTGCGGGATGTTTACCAGCATAAAATCACCCTCGGGTTCTTCAGGAATCCAACGCATTCGTTCCATATTGACCAATATTTGCCGGATAAGAATTTCAACCGGTTGGTTCAGATGTTGAAGTGTATTTCCACCCACCACTCCATCCTCCTTCAAACCATATCTGCGCTGGAAGTTTTTCACTGCCATTTCCAATTCGGCTGTAAAGAGCCAATTCGTATCCGAAGAATTATAATCTCCTGTAGTGTGCAGTCTTGTTTTGAGCGCATGAACGGGCAGACTACTGTCGCCCTTCTTTAACGTCTTTATCTTTTTATCAATTTCAGGCCATCCGCCATTTTCCGCCAACTTATAATATTCAAGTAATTTATCCTTCAGCAACTGGTATTGACGATTTACCGGCTCGTAAGCCGCCATATTCTCCCCTTTATGTTTGATCAGTGAATCTAGGAGGTTCAGCATATCAATCCGCTTACGGGGAATAAACCAATCAAGCTCGTGTTCCCCCAGCCTGATATTTCCCTGGTAAGCCCGCCTTGCATATCTGAAGAATTGAGCACTTAGTTCAACCTCAGTGTTGAGCTTATTGCTATCATCCAGTACAGACTCGTGAGAAAGCGTATCCATTAGCTGTTGCAGCGAGGGATTATATAAACTGCTATCCCCGGTGTAAGCGATATAGGAGGCCTGCGCATTCCAAAAATTGAATCCTTGTTCTGCAAGGTTGCTTTCCCTAAACCAGGCGAATTGATAATCGCGGGAACTGTAGAATTTTTTTAGCCTCGTTACAATACTGTCGTTATAATGATAGCGATTGATGATTCCCTCCAGTGATGAGCTGTCAAATGCAATATGGCTTGCTGAATCAGGCGGGATCACTGTTCGATTTCCGATATCATTTTTCTCGGTTGATTTGGAGTTGTCATTGCAGGCAACAACCGATAACAGGAGAATCCAATATGAAAAGTATTTTATCATTCAGCAATTGGCCGAATAGAAGTTACAGATATGATTCTACATCGGGAAAATTATTTCGCTAAGCACCCTAATGATTTCACTTCTCGTTTTTCGCGAGTGGTTCCGGTTTCACATTTCCAAACATTTTACCGGCCAGGTGTTGATCGTGGTTGTAAATGTCTTCCCTGAAATTCAACGCTCCCCCTTCGTCTACCCATGCAGTGTAATAGGTGATAAACACAGGAATGGGATCTTTGAGTTTTACAAATTTCTGATCGCCACTATTCATAGCAGCATTTATTTTTTCGGGAGTCCAACCCGGTTCATTGCGTAGGAGATAGTTCGCCATTTTTTCCGGCTCGCTCAAACGAATGCATCCATGACTATACGCGCGTCGGTCGCGGTTGAACAAATCTTTTGCAGGGGTATCGTGAAAATAAATATCGAAGCTATTCGGGAAGAGAAACTTTACTTTTCCCAAAGAGTTTTTTGACCCCGGCTTCTGCCTGATTTCCGGAAGACCTTCAGCATCCTTCCCTGTTACTTCCATCTGTTGCTTTTCCAAATAGGATGGATCTTTTTCAATTTCAGGTAGGATTTCTTTTTTAACAATGCTCGATGGAACATTCCAATATGGACTGAATACAATTTGATTCAAGTCGCCCCGGAACATCATTGTATTGTGGCCTTCTTTACCCACAACTACAGCCATATCAAATTCTTTTTTCTTTCCATCGAATACGTGCAACACAAATTCCGGAATATTCACAAGTATCATGTTTCCTTCTGGACGGGAGGGCATCCAGCGCATGCGCTCCATGTTCATGACCAGTTGCTGCACACGCTGAACTGCCGGCACATTCATTTCCTTGATTAACGCGGCGCTGATAACGCCATTGGGTTTATACCCAAAACGTGATTGAAAAACTTTTACGGCTTCTTCGAGCGTATCGTTAAATAGGGTAGAAGTATCTTTTATTCCAAGCTCCCCGGTAATTTCCAATCTCTTCTTAATAGTTTGAATGACTTGCTCATCATCTCCTTTCTTATAAGATTTTTTTGTGGCTGTTATAGAAGGCCATCCTCCGCTTTTCGCGATTGCGTAATATTTTTCCAACTGCTCTTTTAGTAATTTGTAAGATTCATTTACGTCTTCGAAATATTTATCGTCCTTATGTTTTTTATTCAGTAATGAATCGGCAAGGTATAATGCATCCAATTTCTTGGATGGAATAAATCTTTCCATTTCCTTGCGCTTCACATAACCCTTCTCATAATTGGCAAGCACATATTGAATAAAGTGTTGGGTTAATTTTAACTCCGTATTGAGGACAGACCTATCGTTTGTAGAAGGACGAAAATCTTCATCAGTTATATAGTTCTCCATTTTTGTCCTCAAGGCCTTATCGTCCAGGCTTGAATCGTCAGAATATTTGGTATAATAACTATGAAGGTTCCAAAATCCGCGTGCCTGTTCTGTCATGCCATCCGTTGAAAACCAAGCGAGTTGATAGTTTCTTGCATTGTAAAAACTCCTGATCCTCCTTGCCAGGGAGTCCGACACCTTATTGTCAGCAATATACTTTTCCACAAGATTGCTGTCTACAAACAAATCATTGTAAGCAATGGCAGGTGTTATGCTGTAGTCTCTTTTGGTGACATTTTTCTTAGCGACCTCTGTATCATTGTTTTCCTCTTTCCCTGATCCTGAGCCACAAGCCATAAGTCCGGCAATGAATAGAACAGATAATATGGATGGTATTGTTTTCATAACAGGCAATTGTGCAAAAGCTATGCCTTGAGGAGGATGCCGGATGCCGGATACCAGATGCCTGATGCCGGATGCCAGATACCAGATACCTCAATGGATGATGATATCAATTTCTTCCTACTCATCTATTGCATCAAATATTCGCAATTTTACTAATCAGGTACCCTCGATCTGTCGACTTTTATGGGCCATTAATTAATAAGACTCTTCGGCGTTTAATGGTCCTGCATCTGGCATCCGGCATCAATAGACTTTTATGAGCTGCCATTTAATAGGGAACCTTGGAGTTTAAAGATCCCGCATCCGGCATCCGTCATCAATCGACTCTTGTGAACTGCCATTTAATAAGGTCCCACAGAGTTTAAAGATCCGGCATCTGGCATCAATCGACTCTTATGGACTACCATTTAATAAGGTACTCTGGAGTTTAGAGACCCGGCATCAGGCATCCGGCATCCTCTCTCTTGAACCCAAATTTTCTTTGTCAATTTCGTTTACCATTTGCCACGTACCCTTACCTTTGCAGCCGATTTCAAAACGTCCCGACTCTTCGGGGATTCCTAAACAATCTTTCTATGCCTAATACGGGTAAAATCAAACAAATCATTGGTGCGGTAGTGGATGTTCAGTTCGAGGGAAAGCTTCCTGAGATTTATAATGCGTTGGAACTGAAAAGGCCCACTGGCGAATCATTGGTTTTGGAAGTACAACAACACCTTGGAGAAGACAGTGTTCGCACTATTGCAATGGATGGAACCGAAGGCCTTGTTCGGGGACTGGAAGTGGTTGATACGGGTAAGGCGATTGCCATGCCAACCGGGGAGGCAATTAAGGGGCGTCTGTTCAATGTAACCGGTGATGCCATCGACGGACTGCCGGCTGTTTCAAAAGCCAATGGTCGTCCTATTCATGCCAAACCTCCGGCCTTTGAAAACCTGAGTACTTCAACGGAGGTATTATTTACGGGTATCAAGGTGATTGACCTCATTGAGCCTTACGCAAAAGGTGGAAAGATCGGTTTGTTTGGTGGTGCGGGTGTAGGTAAAACAGTATTGATTCAAGAGCTTATCAATAATATCGCTAAGGCTTACTCCGGCGTTTCCGTATTTGCGGGTGTTGGTGAACGAACACGTGAAGGAAATGACCTTATGCGTGAAATGATTGAAGCAGGCATCATGAAATATGGTGATGCATTCAAGCATAGTATGGAGAGCGGCGGATGGGATTTGAGTAAAGTGAACATGGAGGAATTAAAAGAATCAAAAGCAACCTTCGTATTTGGTCAAATGAATGAACCGCCGGGAGCGCGTGCTCGAGTTGCGTTAAGTGGATTGACCATCGCGGAATATTATAGAGATGGTGATGGACAGGGACGCGGTCGCGACATTCTCTTCTTCGTTGATAATATCTTCCGTTTTACCCAGGCAGGATCTGAGGTTTCGGCTTTGTTGGGTCGTATGCCATCGGCTGTGGGATACCAGCCAACGCTGGCTACTGAAATGGGTATCATGCAGGAGAGAATTACTTCTACAAAAAATGGATCCATCACATCAGTGCAGGCGGTTTATGTTCCTGCGGATGACCTTACCGATCCAGCTCCGGCTACCACATTCGCACACCTTGATGCTACCACAGTATTGAGCCGTAAAATTGCTGACCTTGGAATTTACCCGGCAGTGGATCCGCTCGATTCAACTTCAAGGATTCTGTCTCCACTAGTAGTTGGTGATTCACATTACAATTGCGCAAATAGAGTGAAGCTCATTTTGCAACGATATAAAGAATTGCAAGATATTATCGCGATTCTTGGAATGGATGAACTGAGTGATGAAGACAAGCAAACAGTATTCCGCGCAAGAAAAGTTCAACGTTTCTTGTCGCAACCATTCCACGTAGCGGAGGCCTTCACCGGTTTGAAGGGTGTTCTTGTTCCAATTGAAGAAACAATTCGTGGATTCAATATGATCATGGATGGTGAAGTGGATGAATATCCTGAAGCCGCCTTCAACCTGGTAGGAAATATTGATGATGCGATTGAAAAAGGAAAGAAATTGTTAGCCCAAGCTCAAGGATAGTGGTATAGTACAAAGTACTTAGTACAAAGATGATAGACGTTAGTACTGAGTACGGTGTAAAGAGTCTTTATGAGGCTTTATCCTCTTGTCTTTGTACTAAGTACTAAGTACTAAATACTCTAAAATGAATCTAGAAATATTGACACCGGAAAGGAAGTTGTTTAGTGGCGATGTGTATGGCGTACAATTGCCTGGAGTGGAAGGTTCATTTGAAGTTTTGGAAAGACACGCTCCATTGGTTGCCGCGTTAAAGGCAGGACGCCTTAAGATTTTGAAGGACAAACAAAATCATCTCGCATTCTTCAACATCCAAAGTGGATTTGTTGAAGTGATTCACAATAAAGTAACCGTTTTGGTGGAAGGTGCCACAGCAACGGAATGATAGTACGGAGTACAAAGTACTGAGTACTTAGATAGCGCCTCAGATTATCCATTGTCACAATGCGTACTAATCCACTTGTATGCTATATTAGAAAACTCTCTGGTTGCAAATCCATCTCTCTTCTTTGTACTAAGTACTAAATACTTTGTACTATTTATGTAATGCATTGACCAATGGCATCACTCCATAAATAAACTTTTATGAGAGCGCTCCTGCCATTTTTCCTCTTACTCTATACTGTTGCTGTTTCACAAGGCAAGAAACTTACCGCTGAAACCACCGTACAACAAGTCACTATTTTTTCTTCCGGTGCCCAGGTGCATCGAATTGCCAATGTATTGGTACAACCCGGCAGAACAGAAATCGCATTTCCAGAATTAAGCAGTCAATTACAGCAACAAAGTGTTCAACTGAAAGCTGATGCTAACATCACATTGATTTCAGTGAGCACTGCCAAAGACCATTTTGTTCAACGAAAGATTGAACAAGATGAACGAAGCCTTATTGAGAGAAGGAATGACTTACAGGAGAAGAATGAAACCGATGGCAAATTGCTGCAGGTGTACAAGAATGAGGAACAAATGCTGATCAAAAATCAGGCAATCGGCGGTCAAACAGGAGTGAAAGCAGAAGAACTCAAACTGGCCCTGGATCTGCATCGCCAAAGGTTGACGGAGGTTTACCAGAAGCAAATGGAAATCGAGAAACGAATCCGTCAGCAGGTACTCGAACTGGATCGCACAAACGCGCAAATAAGTGAAGTAAGCAAGAAGAGGGATAGTATTAAATATACTGTGACTGCAATTATTGAATCGAAGGAATCAAAGAATATCAAATTGGAATTATTGTATACTGTAAATGATGCTGGTTGGTATCCCACGTATGACATTAGAGTGGTTGATGTGCAACATCCTTTAGATGTGCTCATGAATGCAAATGTATTTCAGCGAAGCGGGGAAACATGGAAGGATGTAGCCATTCAATTGAGTTCGGGAAATCCAACCGATAACGCAACGCCACCCACAGTACAAACATGGTGGCTCGGATATTATGATCCATCGATCAGCTTTATGCGAAACTCGTCAACGCCAGCCACCGTTGCCGGAAGAATACTCAACACGGAAGGCCAACCGTTAAGCGGGGCAACGGTGGCAATCAAAGGATCAGCGAATATTACTGTAACAGATGCAAACGGGTTTTTCAAATTAAATAATGTGGCCTCAAATGCTATTGTTGTCGTCAGCTATGTTGGCTACCAAACGAAGGAAATTATGGGCAAATCAGGGTACTACACCATTAACCTGAATCAATCCACGCAACATCTGGAAGAAGTGGTAGTTACAGGATATGGTACTCGTCGCGATAATGATGCGCCTATGGATATTGCCTTCAAAGAACGCAGAAAGGATGAGATCCAGACAGTAACCGTAAACACCCAATATCAGCCAACAACAACAGTTTACAAGATTGAAGAAAAGTACACGTTGGAAACAGATGGAAAGACAAAAACCATTGGCATTAAGAAAATAGATATGGGTGCACTGTATGAATACTTTGCTGTTCCAAAAATTGATCCCTCAGTTTTTCTTACGGCAAAAATTACCAACTGGCAGTCGTATGATCTGCAATCAGGCGAAGCCTCCTTGTATTATGAGGGGACATATTTGGGCAAGACATACATTGATTTATCAACTACGGGAGACACACTTCAGTTGTCATTGGGAAAGGACAACAGCGTAGTGATTTCAAGAAAACTGTTGAAAGAGTTCAGCGCAAAGAAATTCCTTGGCGGCAACAAAACGGAGAAAAGAGAATTTGAGATTGCTGTAAGAAACACTAAGAGGTTACCAATAAATATCGTGATCCAGGATCAATATCCGATCTCGACCACAAAAGAGATTGAAGTAAATGATACCAATGCTCCGGAAGCACAGGTGGATAAAGGAACAGGAGTTATTAATTGGAATCTTTCATTGCCTGCAGGACAGGAGAAAAAATTGCAAATGAGTTACGAAGTAAAATATCCCAAGGATAGGAGAGTGGCGCTTAATTAATTCAATTGTGGATCAATTGGAAAGTTGATCATCATTTCATAGTCACCGCCAAGAAGCTTAAGTGATTCTTTCCAGATTTCTTCGGTTTCTTTATGGAAGATGATTTTGCGGCTTGCCTTCACTGTGAGCCAGGATTTTTCTTTGAGTTCATCGTTTAGCTGACCCGTACCCCAGCCTGAATAGCCAATATAAAATCGGATGCGTTGTAAATTGATCTCGCCGTTCCTGATCATCTGGATGGCCACGTCAAAATCACCGCCCCAAAACACGCCTTCCGAGATTTCATAGCCTCCGGGAATCTTTTCAGGATACTGATGGAGAAAGTGGATCGTATCCATTTGTACGGGACCGCCATAAAAAACTGGTAACTTCAGTCCTTCCAATCCATTAACCAATTCATCAAGGGTGTAGTCGTAACTTCTGTTTAGCACAAATCCAAAGCTTCCTTCTTCCTGGTGCTCACAGAGGAAAACCACTGTCCTCATAAAATTCGGGTCCTTCAGGAAAGGATCCGCGATCAACAATATGCCCGGTCCCGGTGTAACCATATCCTAAATTACAGTTTCCTATAACATTTCAAAATCTGACCGGTTATTTCATGTTGATAAGTTTGCTTATTTTCATCGGATTGATGTGAAACCTTAGTTAAAGAAACGCCAATGCCCCAATGAGTTCTTGATTAGTCAAAGGGCTTATTAATTTTGAATGTTGTGGAAATGCAACCGGCATCGGGCATTTCACTATACTTTTGAAAAAGCTGAATTTTGCCAGGTGAAGAAAATTTTCCCTATCATTTTCATACTGATCTCTCTTTCGCTTATCGGTATCATTTACATACAGGTGAACTGGTTATTTACCATGCTTGAAAATAAGCAGGAAGAATTACAGCATAAGGTGATCACTGCAATGGATGAGGTAGGGCAATCGCTAGTTGAACAAAAAGGTTCCCTGCCCAATTTAAAAAATCCTAAGGGCTCCCCCAATTTTACCTGGCCTTCAGATCAGTTCATGAAAGAATTGAATCGTCCATCTACCATTGGAGAAAAATTCACCGATTATGAAATTGCCGATATGCTTGAACGAGCATTTCGCAAGCAAGCGTTGAAAGACACCAGGTTTGAGTTTGCTGTGACTTCTAATTTCAACTTGATTAGTTACGAGTTGAAGTCGATGAACTTCATGAGAGAAGCAGAGGATACTATACACAACAAAGCATTTATTTACCCGTTGCTTGTGCCCAGTGGAAGCAATTACGAAGGGCTGGTGCCAGACGAAACGATGATCGTAATTGTTCCTAATATCAAGAAGATCGTGTTGAAACAAATCAAGTGGATGATCATTGGTTCTGTTCTGTTCACGCTCATTATTGTGGCCGCGTTTTTCCTTACAGTGAGTGCCTTGCTACGACAAAAGAAATTAAGCGCCATAAAGAATGATTTCATCAACAATATGACGCACGAATTCAAAACGCCATTGGCCACCATATCGCTTGCCGTGGATGCCCTGCGCAACGAGAAGGTGGCGCAGGATAGGGAGCGAAGTGAATATTTCAGCAGTATCATTAAGGAAGAAAATAAGCGCATGAACAAGCACGTGGAAACGATATTGCAGTCGGCTTTACTAGACAGGCAGGAAGTAAAATTGAACCTGAAACCTCTTTCTGTTCATAGGGTCATAACCGATGTGCTGGAAAATTTTGAATTGCAACTGCAACATAAGCATGCCAAAACCACGCTTCAGTTGAATGCCGTTAAAGAAACGATTGCGGGGGATGAAGTGCATTTCACCAATCTTATATCCAACCTTATAGATAACGCTATAAAATATTCAAAAGATAACCAGGACCTCTGCATTAAGGTGACCACGCAAAACACCAATAAGTATTTGGTGATTCGCATTGAAGACAATGGAATTGGTATGAGCAAAGAATCTCAACGAAAGATTTTTGAGAAATTCTATCGTGCGCACACCGGCAACATCCATAATGTTAAGGGATTTGGGCTGGGATTGAGTTATGTGAAGACGATGATTGACGCGCATAACGGAAAGATAAAGGTGGATAGCACCTTAGGCAAAGGCACTACATTTACCATTGAACTTCCAATAGTGAAGCAGCCCGCTTCGGTGAGTTGATGAACTGACCAATAACCTTCAGTAACAGGTCAACTACTTCTGAACATTAATTAGGCATCCATCTCCATAGCTCAGGAAACGATAATCGTGTTGTAAAGCGAAGTCGTAAATTTTCCTCCAATTATTTCCAGATACCGCCGCCACTAGCAAAAGAAGCGTGGATTGGGGTTGGTGAAAATTCGTAACAAGAACATTAAAAATTCTTATTTGATATCCGGGAGCAATAAGCAACCTTGTTTTAGTAATGAGATTTTCCAACTGATTTTTTTTCATCCAATCAACGAGGTTGTTTATCGCATCCTTAACGTTGACATCTTGAGGCAAATCATAAGCTTCCCATTGTTCAAGATGGAGATCGGGCAAATGAACTTCAGGGTCTCGCATTGTTTTAACTCCCAGCCAATAAATTGATTCAAGTGTTCTTGCTGTAGTGGTGCCAACGGCAATTTTTTTCCGCGGCAGCAGCAGCGACTGAATAAACTCTATACCCACCTCAAAGAATTCAGGATGCATTTCATGTGCATCCATGGTTTCCGATTTTACAGGCTTAAATGTACCCGCTCCCACATGCAAAGTGACGTAGTCAGTTTTGATCCGTTTTGAAGCGAGCTCCGAAAATATGGGGGGAGAAAAATGTAACCCTGCAGTGGGCGCGGCAACCGATCCGCTTTCCCGGGCATAAATAGTTTGATATCTCTCAGCATCACCAGGTTCTACTTCGCGTTTTATATAGGGCGGAAGAGGAATTGCTCCGGCCATATGCAATACTTCAGCAAAAGCAAATGTTGCGGGACTCCAGTTGAATTCAATAATAAACGTGTCCTTTTCCCTGTCGTGAATTTTCGCAGTAAGAATTAATTCGTTATTAATTGTTTTCAATTTCTTTTCCAAAATCATCCCGTGCTTCCACTTTGATGCTCCACCTATCAAACAGTTCCACAGCACTGGACTATGTTGAGTCATCGCGGTAGTTATGTCGGGATACTGATCAGAAGGTTCGAGACAAAAAATTTCAATCACACCGCCAGTTGGTTTTTGAAAATGCAATCGCGCTTCAATCACTTTTGTGTCGTTGAAAATAATCTGAGCGTCTTCCGGTAAATGAGCGGCTATGTTCTTATAAACATCTTCCTGGATGTTACCGGCTTCATAAATAAGAAGTTTGGAAGAATCGCGGGAAGGGAGCGGATATCGGGCAATTTTTTCTTCGGGAAGAAAATAGGAATAGTCGTGAATGCGAATATTTCTCGGGTCCATATTTATACACAGCTAACTGCTGTATTTTGTTTGCAAGTTAGAGAGGGGGAATTCAAGCGGCAATAAAATAATGCGTGATTATTTTGCATTTGTTTTTCTCTTCGCCAATGGCACAACAAGTTTGAGTCCGCTCCATATGTCGCTTACCGCGCAAACTTTTACATCCACAAGGTTATTTTTCAAAGCGAAGTTGCGAATCACATCCTCGGTGAGATCGGTGTTGATTCCTGAACTTTTTTTAAACCAGGAAACCCAGATGACAAGATCCGGATTTTGTTGAAGTGCTTTAGAGAGGCCCCTCATTTCTTTTTCAAATTCCTTATTCGAAGTAACAAACAGGTGCACGAGGTCGGGCACAGACTTCTCTCTACTCATTTGCCTGGAGATGTCGGCTTCCAGCAACTGAGCATAGTTATCTGGA
>AR_comb_assmDRAFT_10294959_pt1 | contig 14148 bp, 11 predicted proteins | sample ArasoioldDNA_FD_10543 | JGI IMG/M metagenome (IMG submission 10543) | reverse complement strand
ACGGCATAATTCATTACATCATAGTACGAATCTGAATCAAGCCAAAAAGGAGCATCAGGAAGAACAATCAATGTTGGTTCATCTTCCATTGAAGAGGCGTCAATTCCTCTCTTGTACATAGCGCCATCTGCGGCTCCGCTTGCCGCATAATTTCCTACAGATAAAATATAACAAGGACCACCACCATTTGAGTAATACAATTGTAAAGCATAATACATCACGTTATTGGAAGGCTTTTTTATTGAAACATCCGATACGTTTTCTACTTGCTTTCCATCATCTAAAACCTGTTCAATGATAATAGTGATATCTTTTTGGGGATCAGCCTTACCAAAGAAATCCTCATATTCCTTAAGTGAAGATATTCTTTTAGCAACTATAGGGGAGTCTTTGTCAGCAGGCGCCCCTTTTTCTGTAAACCCGATAAATGCGGGTATAGCGGTTTCAACTTCTGCTACCGAAGGCGGCATAGTAGAAATTTCTTCTACATATACACCCGGAGTTTTGTATGTCGGCATTTGTTAATTTTTTAATTGAGATTTATGAAAAAATAAGGAATGATGATTCGTGTGAATATTATTGTTACAATAAATTTTTATGCATGAACTATAATTTCACATTTGTTCTGTCGCTTTATTTTATGAGCTGTTGAAGTACACGTTATTTTTAAAAATATGCATGATCTTAAACTTTTGAAGTGAACAATATTGATTCACCTATTTTTTTAAAAATAGTAATGTGTTAGGGGAATATTTTGCCGATAGTCTTTAAGAGGGATTAGTCAAGATTGTCATAGGAAAAATCACCCAAAGAGGAAATAAAAATCACAATTAGTTTCAAATCTTAATTTATGCTGACACTATCTGTTTTTAGAAGCAACTTGTCACAGGTTAGTTAGGTTTAAAATGCGGATATGGAATTCTTAAATCGTTATTTGTTTATTAAAGGAATTAAATATTAATACTTCTGTTTCCACAATCATTAATTCAACAAGCTAAGTATTTTATTTAGAATTTGCAAGCATTCATCAATATTTTTTTAGCTCATCTTTTTTTTACCGTTAAAATAAATTTTTTTTAAAAACTTTATATAACACTTGCATTTGTAAGAAAAAATTCCAATCTTGTTATTACTTCTCTTTTCATAGATATTCTTTCAATTTTTTGATCATCTAAAAAATATTTTATGCCTAACTGGAAGGGTATTGTCGGAAAAAACTTTTCTCTGCAGGAGTTTGACAGTTATTGTCACACACTTCAATGGACTAACTGGCGTCCCTCTTTTATTGTTCTTCATAATACAGCTACTCCATCCTTGGCTCAAAGACCTGACGGACTTACAAAGGAGCATATAACTTCATTAGAAGCTTTTTACCGTGATGAACAAAAATGGAGCGGTGGTCCGCATTTGTTTGTGGATGATAAACAAATCTGGGCTTTTACACCATTAACAGTATCAGGCACACATTCACCTTCATGGAATAAAGTAGCATTAGGAATTGAAATGTTGGGCGATTATGAAAAAGAGGCATTTGACAGCGGACGAGGATTAAATGTGAGGAAAAACGCAGTCGCTGCTATTGCAACTTTATCTGCTATTCTGGGGCTTGATCCGGGAACAATGCGATTGCATAGAGAAGATCCTCTTACTACTCATGCCTGTCCGGGAAAAAATGTGCGGAAGCTTGAAGTGATCCAGGAAGTTCAGGACCTGATAGTTGCCCGACATGCGGGAGAACATCCTATCAAGCCGGTTGCATGATTATAACATTGCAATAAAAGTTATAACAAGTGATATAAGAGTTCAAGCAATTTTTACATTATCATCAGGAGCATTAGTCAAAAAATGAAGTAAGGTTTTCCAATCTGCCCTCATTCGCGATGCAGTAAATATAAAGGTGGTACATATTGGTATCATTATCAAAAACAAGTCCTGCCACTACGGTATTATATATTAAATATTCTTCACCAATTGTATTTGTAAAGTCGTAAGCAACTGATCTTTTTAGAGAATGTGTGTTGGGAAAATTATCTGAAAGGAGCTTTTTATAATATGCATAAACACTGCTGTCTTTAAAAAAAAGAGAAGCTATTAAAAGTGTGTCACCTTGTTTTCGCACATTTCTTGTAAAATCAATTGTTTCATCAATTTTAAAAGTGCTTGACCTAAGCGTATCAATAAGATGCCGGCTTAAAACGCTATCAATATCGTTACATCTTTTTTTTTCTATTGCAAATCCTGCTTTCTGCAAATAAATATGAGGTAATTTATAAGTAGTATCGTAATAGATCAGATTGTTATACAAACTGTCGAGCGGATAATAATAAGTTCCGTTCTTAACGGCATCAAGATAATTTTGTTTTAAGCTTAAAATCTCTACAAGCTCTTTATAGTTACCAACCACCAGGTTTTTTCTGTCAGCGTCAGGAGAATATTTCTTCAATGAATCAAGAGCTGTTATAGCATTTAAATAATGATATTGCTCAAGCTCAATATTATATTTCAAAAGATACTTATCATAAAAATTCAAAGGATTTTTTACAGCATCAATTTTATTTATTAGAGTATCAAAATTGCGGTCACCCTCATATTTTTCAACCGCTGTATAAAGATCACTAAATTCTTTTGTGGCATTCACATACCTCAAACTTGCCTCAAGCCAAAAAGTGTTTTCTTTATAAATAAAACTGTCTTTCTGTTTCACATTATTTAATTCTTCAAAAGCTTTATACGCTCCTTCTATGTCATTTACATTATACTTAAAGAGACCTGTAAAAAAAAGTTTATACGTATTCTCAAAACTATTCGTGTATTTAAAATAATTGACGGTGTCCTGTCTCAATAAATTATTAAATAACTCTCCGTATTTTTCTTTATAAGCAGATGGCAAATTATTACGATATTCAACAGAAACTTTTTGATATGCTTCAGTCCAATCAGGTAATCCTGTATAAGGATTAAAGCTACCTGTATTGCAATAATATTGAAGCATTGAGTTGCGGGGTGATGTTCTGTAAATAGGTTGAATAAAACTGCTATCCTTTTTTATATAACCGTATATAGCAGCATCTTTCTGGGAAAAAAGATTTATTGAAAAAAAGCAAACCACAAAAGACAAAAGGTGCTTCAGGATTCGCATAATTTTTTATTGAGGAATATAAAATACGTCTTAATAAATTATAAAAGAAGCAAAAGCAAAAAAAAATTTTATCATCGTTTTACAGATTACCTGATTTTTAGGTTTTATCTGCATCCTGATTCATTGATATTTTCTTATCATACACTGAAGTTCAAATTCATTAACTTCAATAATAAAAAAGATATTAGAATGCGGTACCTGAGTAAGTTAATAGTAATAATAATTTTAATTGCTTCATGTAATCAAAACAGTTCAGATAATTCAAACAGTGATTCTGTTACTCATAACAAAAACAAGGATTCAATATCATCAAACACTCAAAAAAATACTATTCCAAATTCACCGTCTTACGATGACACTGCTTTACTGAATATCTCAAGTAATATTTTGACCTTATTCAAAAACAGAGACTTTGTTCATTTGTCTGAATTTGTTCATCCGCAATTTGGACTTCGGTTTTCACCTTATGGAAACATTAATACAATACATGATAAGCGATTATCGAAAGAAGACTTGATACAATTAAGTAAAAGTAACAAGACCATTAAATGGGGAATTTTTGATGGCACAGGAGAACCAATTAACCTCAGCATTTCAAACTACATCAAAAGATTTGTTTATGATGTGGATTTTTTAAATGCCAAAAATATATCCGTAAATAAAATTATTGGTGAAGGCGTTTCATTCAATGCAGATACTTTAAAACACATTTATCCAAACAGTGATTTTATTGAATTTTATTTCCCCGGTTTTAACCCGAAATACCAGGGAATGGATTGGCGTGCTTTAATATTTGTTTTCAAAAAAGAGAATACAAAATATTATCTCATCGCGGTAATACATGATCAGTGGAGAGTGTAATTTTTGAATTGCAAAAGTAAAATGGTTAAAAAATTACTTGTCTTTCTCAATTCTACAACGAAATTTTTGACCACAAATTTTTGTCACTCGATGTCAATAGTCCTAACAACATTATTTTTAGAATCAGATACATATACCGACATCAATACTCCATCTTTTTCATTCAATGCGATACCAGTGGGTTCGTTAAATTTGGCCCTTAAGCCCGGTACATCTTCTACATATCCGCCCACACCTCCTGTGCCAGCTAAAATCTCCATAACGCCATTCGTATATATAACAAATATCTGATTTGCTCCATTATCAGCAACAAAAATATTACCCTGACTATCTAACGAAAGTGCCACTGGTCTTGCTAATATATTAGGACTTTTTAAATCAATAATTTTAGCGGAACCGCCCTCATCAACAGATTTAATAGAAGGTTTAACCTCAGGGAGTGCTCCAAAGTCGGTTACAAATATTGGGCCTGCCCCTTTTCGGGAACGACTAATTTCAATTCCATAAAAATACCCTTTAATTGGCTTAGCTGTTTGTGGTTTTACTATGTCATAGGTTTCAATTTTTCTAATACTACCCGCATCCGTAAAATAAAATGTACTTGTCACTTCATCGCTAGCAACACTAAAAGGATCAGAAAGCTTTGCATCAAGACGTTGGACAGGATATATATCCGTGCCATCTCTTCCACATCCCCCTGCAAAAATTTGCACCGTTCCGGGTCTATTTGCGTCCATCCAGAGGATAACCTCATTTCCTGGCTCCGGAATATATATGTTTCCCCTCAAATCCACATCAATATCAATGGGTAACGAAAAAGAAGCCTTTTCAGTGCTAATATAATTTGAATCACAACCACCTTGTCCCCCTTTCCCATGGATTTTGATAATTTCTCCCGTTGAAGTGTCAATAACCTTGATTTGATTGTGACCTAGGTCTGCTACAACCAGATTTCCTACATTATCTAAGTCTATGCCTCTGGGGGAATAAACCTCCCCCGTCAATTTGCTGACCATGGTGCCCCTATAATAATAGGTAAAATCAATTGCCTGAGTAGTACTGCAAATTGTTTCTCCAGCAAGTGAAACGGAAATACGCCCATTTCCAATTCCAACCGGCACTTTAAAACGCAGGGTGTTTGAATCCGGAACATCTATAATATCATTTCCTGAAAGAGTTGAGTCTCCAATTTTGACTCTATAGAGTTGAGGAACACCAGGAAGAAAATTAGTCCCTTTAATCGCGACTATATCACCGGAGTGTGCTCCTGCAGGCTCAATCATTATTATTGTGGGACAGGGCGGATCTATACGTTCCAATTTACACCCTGAAATTAATGCAATGCATGTTGCAGCAAAAAGTATTTTAAATAATTGAAATCGCTTTTCTGAGTTTGTCGAAATCAATGCCAATGGCGAACAGATATCGTACAAATTTTGTTGAACAATAAATTTATTAAACATACCCATTGCCAATAATTTACCGGTTATAAATTACTAACTATTTTGAGGCTATCAGAGAGTCTTTACAAGTAGTTTTGGCTTCCTGATTGTATAAATTGATTTTCGCTTTATGGGATACTGAATCCTGTCATAATATTAAAAAAAGAATCGCAAAAGGGAAAAAAATTTATTTAAAAACCTTTCACTTTTGGGATTTTAAGCAGTATATTGTTGTACGCTTATATCAAAACATTCTCACCTCAAATTCCTTCACATGAAAACGAATGAAAAACCTCTTTACGTAAATTCAATCAATTTGTCTTTGCATTTTGTAGTCTCTTTAATGATGCTTTTATTAGGATGCAAATGTCATGGACCCATCATTCAAATTAAAAGCCAAGTGAAGGCAATGCAAGGCATTGCTTTTCTTGTTTTAAAAGATGGAGAATCTGTTAATGTACATAAAATAAAAGTGACGCTAATTGATCCTGAGAAGATGGTATTATCTCCCAATGGTATTGCCTTTGACAGTATTGAATTAAGTGAAGGGGTTATGAGCGTAGGTTTTTCACCAAATGCGCAATTTAGTATCGAAAGACCTTACCACTTTAGTATTAGGGCAGAAGCTGAGGGATACATGACTGCTATTCGTTCCATTATAATAACAGATTCTACACCCAATTACATCCCGGTTTATATGGTTAAATTAGACAGTTTGCCCTCGCATGGTTTAGCTGCTTCCGTGGGAGCTTTAAATACGATCAGCGGCGGAACTGTTACACAAGATCAAACAATAGGTGTGAAACTTGAACAGCAAAAAGCCGATTCTCTTGCCATTAAAATTTATAGAGGCACACGGTTGCTTTATAATGATAAACCAGTTCAAACAGATAGCCCGCTTTCCTTCCGTTTGCTTTTTTGTAAGCCAAAAGACAGCCTTGCAAATTTGGCATTTCCGGGAGGCTTTGAAGTTGCGGAAGCCACGAGTCAAAACGGCGAGAAGATTGCTAATCCCGCCAACCCGATATTTTTTACTACTGCTGGCTGGTTCTCTATGGAAATGAACATTGGAAAAACAAAGGTGAATGGATTTTCAACTCCACTTGATGTAGAGATCCCGATTGAAGATACTATAATTAACCCTGCAACGCATAGAGTTGTTAAAGCCGGGGATACAATACCTATATGGAGCTTGAATAATCAAACGGGCATTTGGCATCTTGAAACGAATGCAGAAGTTATGAGTTCTTCTAATGGAGGACTTAAAGTCAATATGAGGGTGAATCATCTTTCCACTTTTAATCTGGATTATTATTCGGGGGGATCATGTACCGTAAGTCTCAACTACAACACCAGTAATTTTTCCGGACTGCATTATAGTGAATTTTACAGAACCAGTAATAGTGCCTTGATTATGGGTAAAACTGTTGACTATTCCATTTCTCCGGGTACGCTCGACATACTTAGGGTGCCTGATTATCTTTCAAGTTCTGATCCGGGAAAATTATTTGTACATCTTACTACTAATCCTAATTCACCTATACTTGGTGGGCTTCAGAATATTACCTGCACTCCTCCATGGAATGACATTCAACTTATAGGCAGTAATTCATTTCAAAGCATTACAATAAAGTTTGTAAGAGAATCCAACGGAACACCCGTTCTCAACAACGTAGTATGGCATAAGCCAATTATTTCTGCACCGAATTGGGAGCATGTTGGAACTTTAGACAACACTCCCAATTCCGGTTTATTAGTGATTCCACTGGATCCCCAAATAAACCAAGCGCTGCACTTGTTTTATTTGAAGAGTTCTACAATGACTGAAGAATTAACATTTACAATGAATTTTACTGCTTCAGGCACAGGCAATGTTACTGATGGAACGTCTCCCACTTCTTTTAATTATACGGTAGTAAGTCCAGGGCCAGGGACGAGCCAACGCCTGATCACAATAACTATTCCAAGTGCTTATTTATAAAATGTCTTTATCAAAAAATAATTTGATAAAAATTTATTGAAAGGTCAGTGTTCGTATCACCTGATTTTTTGTATCTGCAATAAATAAAATCTTTTTATTTTGACTTTCATAAAGGGCCAATCCTGAAGGCCCATTAAATTGAGCATTCAGTGCATTTCCATTCATATAATCGGCTTTTCCCGAACCAGCTAAGGTGACTAAATCGCCGTTCTTATAAAGAACATAAATTTTATTATTTACGCCATCAGTAAAAAAAATATTTCCCTGGCTATCGAGAGTTAAAGCATTTGGTCCTCCTAATCCTGAATTAGGAGGAGTTAATACGATCACATTTCCATTTAGATCCAAAGATTTTATATTTTTAGCTGTAGCATCCGCTATATAAATCATGTCCTGGCCAGTTCTTACAGAATTAAATTCTATTCCTTCAAAATGTTCATTACTTCCATTTGTTTTTGCAGTTGAAATATTACATCCCTTTGCTACTCTGATCGTTCCATTATCTGTAAAATAAACATTCTCACCACTTTTTGAAATACCGTGTGGCGAACCTATTGTGGCCACGGCACAGGAACCATCATTAATTATTGATGTTTGACATTTGCCTGCATAAACTTCTGCGCTGCCACTTTTTTTTAGTACTCGAATAACACTATTAAACTCTTCTGTTACATATATGTCCCCCGATAGATCTACATCTACATCTATCGGGTTCCAAAAAAAAGCATATTTGCTATCATTGACAATTAATGGATCACAACCATAAGTTTTAAAATGTCCATAAGTAATTTTCCCTGAGGGAGTTAATTTTCGAATAACATTATTACCCTCATCGGCAACGATTAGATTACTATCATTGTCCAAATCTAAGCCCGTTGGCAGGTTGAAACAATCCTGCTCGGGAGAGGTACAATTATTAAATTTCGGTGTACCCGCATATAATTCAACTTCCAATCCTGTATAATAATAAGTGAAAGTCTCTATTGAAGTGGTTCCCTGTCCAGGGGTGAGATCCGAAGTTATTGTCACTTTACCACTTCTAATGCCTACTGGCACCTTAAAACTAATCTTATTTTCATTAACCTCAGTAATATAACTGGTATCAATAGGTACACCTCCAATGCTTATTTTGTAAAGATCTTTTCTGCCACTTATAAAATTTTCACCCATTATTGATACAATACTATTCGCTTTTGCAGCAGAAGGCTGCAATCCAGTAATCGTTGGGGTTGGTATTGTTACTTTTTCCAATGTACAGCTTTGAATAAATGCAATGCATAAAGCAATTATTGATAGTTTGAATATTTTTAAAGAGTCCATACAATAATAGATAAGAATGATTCAAAATTGATACACTATTCCAAATGAAGTATTACCCGTAGCATAAGAGTGAATAAATGGGGAAAAATGATTAAAACCAGTTTGTGTTTTTCCTCTTTGTATTTTTTTCTCTTTATTCTTTTGGTCAATCTTATAAATTATATAACCAATTAAAGCAGCTCCTGCTACACATGCAGCACCAACAGCAATGTCTAGTTTTTGTTGTGCCTTATCATAGTCAGCATCCCGATCTTTTGTATTTGTATAATTAGAAAAATTTTTATAGTCATTGTATGTAGATTGAGAAGAAAGATACATCCCTCCTGCAACCAGACAAAAAGCGCCACCGCCAACAAGCAGCGTTGTGCCTAGTGCTTTATGCGTTCTCTCTAATTTAACTTCAATCCTATTTTCACGTGTACGCGTCGACAGATTCCATGTGACGGAATTAGTTCGGTGGTTTGGTTTAATAACAGTTAAATCAAGAGGTGTTCCAGCTTGTTGATAAATTTTTAGCAGCAATTCCCCATTGGCAGGAACTATTGTATCTACATTTTGCCTTTTTCGCTCATCCCAATACCGCAGGGTTGCTCCCCCGATTGGATTACCGGCTTTATCGGTAATTCGAATAATTGCAATCAATCCTCCGGTATTAAGATTGGCAAGGGGAATGGTTGGTAAGATATTCATGTCTGAATGGGTAAGTGTATGGATGAATTCCTTATCAAAATATCCATCCTTAAACAAATGAATTCTAATTATATCCCCTAATTTAAAATCCGTTTCCAGATCAAAATATCCTTCCCTATTCGTAGGGTATTTTAGCTGAATACGCCTTGAAGCTTCATAAAAGGAAATCTCTACTCCCTGCAATGGCTCTCCCGTCACTGAATCTTTGACGACTCCGCTAATTGCTAACTTTGCAAGCGACATAGGGATCTCCCCTGCATCACCGGTTTCATCTACCTTATACTCTTTTTCCATGGTTTGATAACCATCTTTATGAAGCTTAATTTTTATGGTTGAGCCGATTGCAATTTTTTTCTCCGATTTAAACTTTCCATAGGGATCTGTTATAGTAGATCTATCCAAAGGGTTACCGCTTAAGTCATAAAATTCGACGGTTACATTTTGCAATGCCCCTTCCGCAGATCTGACTGATCCACTAATTTGAGTTTGACTATATAAAGTCATTTCTGTAAGAATGCAAAACAAAGTAAATAAGGCAATTTTCTTTTTCATGATAAGGAGTTGTTTAAATAATTTTATATAATGATGTAATTGTATTATTTAAAATTCTCAGGAATTACAAATCCCTCTTTCAATTTAAAATTGGTCCAATCCGAGTTACCATTCTTTTTAAACGTAACTCTAACTGTTTCTTCCAATAAATTACAGGGAACTTTAAAGTCTAATTCATCTCCCGTAGACTTAGCTTTATAAGGTTGGCCATTTAAGCTAAACGACACTTCAACACCAATAACGCCTTTTGTATCGCACGAAACAATACAAGAGTCTGGCGGTGGAGGCGGGCTTGAGCATTCAATTCGTTCACCTTTTTTGTTGATGCAAAAAGTTTCCGCACTGATTGTAACTTTTGCCTTTCCGTTTGAAAAATCCGTAGCGTCATCATACTCGCTATTAAAGGGATATGAACCATCTGGTCTTATAAATCGATATTTGCCTTTAAGTTTCACCCGGGCTAATCCTTCGAAGAAGGGATGCGCTTCCTGGTACTTACAAAACATAATCAAACCATTATCATTAACGCTAGCATATCCATATAGATGGTTATTTGTATTCTTCACAATTTGTAATCGTTCGCCTGCAGGACCAAGTATCTGTATGCTGGTATGCGTATCTCCATTAGAAGAACCGTCAATTGGTGAAGGAGGGATAATGTCGGTAGTAACGTTTACACCATCACCATTAATAAAAAAAGTATCTCTCCCATTTGCAACCTTTGTCAACCCATTTTCAAAATCTTGTGCATAGTCATATTTTCCCGAAAAAGCAGCAGTCGAATCTGACCTTATAAACAAATATTTGTCCTTTAGGTTTACACGAGCCAACCCGTCTTTAAAAGCGTATGCTTCATTGTATTTACAGGAGATAAACACATTGGTATCTTTCAGCCAGGCATATCCAAATAGCCTTGTATTTGTATCTTGAACGATTAGTAAATCTGCATTAGCAGGACTAATAACTTTGATCGGTAAAGATAGATGCTGGCCGGAACCATTTTCTGTTGTCGTTTCCGATTTAATCGGAGAATTAAGCTGAATGATTGCGATGATTATTAATATCGCGACTGCTACAATAGAAACTCCGATCCAAAATGCTTTTCTTTTGAAAAGTGAAATGTCCGAATTAGGTTCATGTCCTGGCTTAGGCTTAGATTTAGGCTCAGATTGAGGTATCACAACAGGTTTAGGCTTTATTACCACTTCTTCCGGTTTCACAAATTGATCTTCAACTATAGGTGTAGCTTGCATTACTCCTTTCAACCGAAAGATAAACTCTCCTCCTCTATGCGATGTTTCAGGCAAAGGTTCACAACGGGGCAGTTGCTCACTGTCACTTCCAACACCATCTATAATAAGCCTTGAGAGTTCAGTTAAAGGGAACCTGTCTCTTTGGTTGTTTTTGAGATGATACAGTAAATGATCAGCAAACGGACTATTCTTTCCCGGCTGTCCGTCAGATACCAATGTATTACGACCGGAAGTAAATAACCATCGTGATTGTATAGATTCTAATCTTTGACTTGGGGGAAAAGGATTACGTGTATTAAATAACGAACCTGAAAAACAGGAATCAGAAATTACGAGGATATGAAAAGCCTTAATAGCACGAATTCTTTTACCAATATCACTATTGGATATATAACTGCTGGTATCGTTTTCCCTTCCTTCTACCGGAATCCAAAATCCCTCGTCCAGTTCCTTGAGATATATACCATGTCCCGAAAAGTAAATGAGCAGAGTATCAAGAGGAGTGAGAATTTTCGCGTATTCGTCAAACTTTCGGTAAATATCTGAACGGGTAGCACCATCATTCAGGAGCACTGAAGTTGTTGATTCTTCAAACTGGTATTTTGTTGTTAAGATATGGTCGATTTCCTCTACATCCTTTACAGCATTATACAGCTTATTGCAGAACCGGTATTCATCAATTCCGATGGCAAACAAATATGCTTTGCCCACATTAAGCTTAGCTGGTTGATCGCCCGAAGACATAGGTGAAGGATATTAAGATGAACGATCCGAAGAATGATTATTAAATGGTCATTGATTTTAAAACTGTAAACAATAAATGTTTACTATAATATTAATAAAAAGGATTGAGAAAAAGAAAAATAATTTATGCTTTTTCGAACTTGAAAGTGTTGCCAGGCTTAATTTTCATATTTTATAAAGGAATTAATATTCTTAAAACCATGGAGAAAAAAATGTGCGTTTTGTTGTATTTGGTTGCAAACGCCTTGTTGCTTCTTTTTGTTTATTTTCAGTTTTCGGGGCTGCAATTTGAGATGCTCCTACCGCAGTGCAATAAATGAGAAAACCATTTATAATGCCAATAAAATAGTCACTTAATAAATGCGGTTTATCCGGCAAATGGCTTTCATATACGCCAAATAAAGACAGAATTATCGCTATGATCAATGCAAGCCATTTAGGGTTGAAATTAAAGGCCATCTGTATTCCGTTAGCAATAACAAAAGTTGCGCCCGTTGCGCCTGTAAGAGTTATCATACTTTGCACGGTGAAAAATTCCTGTGGTATTTGTAAAAGCATATCAACAGTTATATATCTTGTTAAGATACAAAAAATGAATGTCAATAGAAATAATATCTCACCTACGATTTTTTCAATTCGCAATTACAAACGATGATCAGCTTTTAATTGTTCTAAAGACATTCTCGTTAATTTTTCAACCGTGTCTTCTCTTTCTTTTAGAATAATTGATTCTACCCTGCTCACAAACAAACCAAATAAAGCTTTCGGGTCTTCAATTTTGTAAGGATCTGTGTTTGTCTGATACAATACCAATTCATTTGTTAACTGATCTTCTGTTTTTTTATAACTTTTATACTTTTCTCTGAAATTAAAAACTGTGGCTTCAAGCGAAATAAGTGCTCCTGCAAAAAGCGTTAAAGCTGTTGCATATTCTTTTGAATATTTAAAATCAAGGTTTAGAAATAAAGGAACCAATAATCCTGAAATAACAGAGAGTATGGCGATTAAATTATACCAACGTTTATTTCTTTTCCCGAAAAGAAAATAGAGTTTGATCTTATATAGCACTCTGTCGTTGATATAATTTTCAGGAGACATCTCTCTGTAATATTTCAAATCCGTACGGATTTGTTCGAGTTTTCTTTTCAATTTGTCCTCGGGTTTTAGTATATGCATAGATTTAGAAGATTTTCATTCCTGAAAACAACGACTTTATTTACAAAAACGAGAGTTTTCCTTGCTATAAAAAAAAATTTCTTCCGCTTCAAACAATACAAGTGAGACAGGCCAAGACAAATTATAATATTAATAACTCAAGTACCCTTTAAAATTGAGAAGGATTTAGAACTTCGATTAAATGCTTTGGTTGTAATGTTCCAAAACTTCTATTTCGTACGTGTTTGATTCGTATTTCACTAATACCTTGTTCATACCTTGTTCGGTCTTAAGCGAGAAGAATGGTTATACAAAAAAAAGACCGACATTGCCCTAAAAAAACAACCAAAATAAGAACCTATCCGAACATGATACGAACATGGTACGAACATGATACGAATCAAACACGAACAAGACCCACTTTGGGAATCATGTCTTATCCTTTTCGTTAAGGGTAAGATGCCGGGTACACTTCCCTTCCATTCTTTGATTGTAATACATTTAATGTATGAATTTTATTTGTGACCACGTTTGTTTTAACTATTGTTCTAAAACAATTTTTTAAACTTAGTATACGAGATTTTTTAAGTAATGGGTGCAAAAGGTGCAAGCGAAATCATCTTTAAAAAAGAAATTTCGGAAGCAGCACATCCCGCTAAAAAGCTGATGGAAAAAGAAGCTGAATATGCTGAAAAATTTGCTACTCCTTATCTCGCTGCCGAACGTGGCTATAGACGAAGTGATCGAGCCGAGAGAGACAAGAAAAAAACTCATCAAGGCATTTGCAATGCTTGAGAACAAAGTGGCAAAACGTCCCGAGAAAAAAGCATGGAAATATTCCGCTGTAAATACCTTTTTAAATTGAGAAAGTAAAATTTTTTTAAAAAATTGGGTACTTCACTCTCTTTGAATAGACCTTACCTTTCATAATTCGGCATTTCCGCAATAAAAGTCCCATCCTTACATAAGAAAGTCTCATCCTTGTATAAGAAAGTCATTTCCTTACATAAG
>AR_comb_assmDRAFT_10005207_pt1 | contig 14148 bp, 14 predicted proteins | sample ArasoioldDNA_FD_10543 | JGI IMG/M metagenome (IMG submission 10543) | reverse complement strand
TCCTGCGGTGTGAGGTAAATCCTTGACACACGAGGAGTTGTAAGGGATGGCTGGACAGTCTGTGCCTCTATCACGCACCCTCCATATCAGCAGTCCCGCCACCGTAGCCGCCGCTAAAGAGATCAATCCCCAACCAGCGCCCACCAGTGTGGGACATGCGCAATACAACTGTACGTATTATAGTACATGCCTGGGGACTGCCGCGGAAAAAGGTTGGACAGGGTTGAGCTGTGCGGCATGTACGGCCTATCGTCCCGTTCCGAGTGAAGCGATTCCTTATGATGCCTGTGCTCAGTTGCTGGGGGCAGTGCTGCGTACGGCCCAACATGACTTGGAACATGGTCTGGACGATAGTTTCTGGGAAGCTGCGACGTTCGTATTCCATCAGCCGGATTTTGCGGTCCTCTGTGGCCTCCTCGATATTGACCCTGAGGCGGCTCGGCAGGCTCAGTGGACGCGCTTGACATCAGCCCAGAGACGGGCGATTGCGGAGCGCTGGCCGCAGGCCACCCGCGCTTTACATTAAGGCTGCTCTCTACCTCTATGTCTATGTCAAGTTTGGAGATGGCTCACATAGACCTCTTTTCTCCGCTCTGCGCCCTTAGGGACATGGAGGAAAGTGGGACATCGTGCTCTCTTAGACCGCTGGTTGTCCCTTATCCTGATCATCTCAAAAGTCCATGGACATTCTTGTAAAAATCTGTGCCATTCTGGCTCTTGTCGGGCTTAATGCCTTTTTTGTCGCAGCGGAATTCGCGCTGGTAGGCATGCGTGCGACCCGTCTGCAGCCCCTCGCCGAGGCCGGAGACCGTCGCGCGCGTCTGGCTCTCAGAGCCTTCGAGCATCTGGATGATTGTATCTCCGGCACCCAACTTGGGATTACCCTCGCCTCGCTTGCTCTGGGGTGGATCGGTGAGGCCACTCTGGCGACGCTGCTCGTTTACATCTTTGCTGACTTACCAGCGCCGTTTGCTGCTCTGGCAACGCATACGGTGGCAGGGACCCTGGCGTTTGCCAGTATTACCTTTTTGCATATTGTCCTGGGCGAGTTGGCACCTAAATCGCTGGCGCTCTTGCATCCAGAGCGTATCAGCCGTTGGGTGGCTCCTCCCTTGCTGTTGTTTACACAGGTCTTCTGGCCGGCGATCTGGCTGCTCAACAAGACTGCGGCAGGGTTCCTGCATCTCTTCGCCGTCCGCCCGCCCGCCCATGCCGAACGCGTCCATGATCCCGAGGAATTGCTCCTGTTGTTGTCTGAAAGTCGCAAGCACGGCCTCGTTAAAGAATCGAATGCCGAGATGATCGCTGGCGTGTTTGACCTCGCCCACACTAGTGTACGTCAGGCGATGACGCCGCGCACAGAAGTGGAAGCGGTGGAACGTGATTGGCCACTCGACAAGGTGCTCGACTTGATCCGGCGTAGTGGCTACTCACGCTTGCCCGTCTACAATGAGGACCTGGACCACATCGTTGGTATCTTGCTGGTCAAGGACCTCCTGGATTTTTTCGATGGCCAGACTGCCTTCAGCGTGGATGCGGTTATGCGCGAGCCCTTCTTTATCCCAGAGACCATGCGGGTGGATGTCTTAATGAAAGCATTGCAGGAGCGTAACGCCCACATCGCGATTGTGGTGGATGAATACGGTGGCACTCTTGGACTGGTCACGCTGGAAGATCTCATCGAGGAAATTGTGGGGGAAATCTTCGATGAGTTTGATCAGAATCAAACGGCTGAAGTCGTGCTGGCGACTGCCGAAGGCCTTCTGAGCGTGCCAGGGGATATGCCAATCGCCGAACTTAATGAGCGGTACCATCTGACCTTCCCTGAAGACGATTATGTCACGGTCGCAGGGTTGGTTTTGGCAGCGCTGGAACACGTCCCGACGGTTGGAGAGCATGTCCAGGTGCAGGGCGTGACGTTTCGCGTCACCGAGATGGACCACCTGCGCATCGAACGACTAGAGATAACGCTGCCGCCGGCGCAGGAGGACCAACAAGCCTCATAGGGAGGGGTCAGACGTCGGCCTGCAAGACTTGTCTGGCCTCGTGCAGTGCCGGGATATCAGGAGCAGCTTGTACCTCCTCGGCACGCCTCATGAGCTGACGACAGACCTGCTGCTGCAAGGTGGTCTGGCCGGTCTGTTGATAGGCCCAGGCGAGCGCGGCGAGGGACTGTAAATGCCAGGGATTGGCGAGTAAACGCTGCTGCGCCAGGGCAATCACCTGGTCCGCATGGCCGAGCCGACGCTGCAGTTCGAGAAAGAGATCGAGAAAAATATCCTTCTGCTCGCGACTGCCTCCACCTATATCGCCAATATGCTGCACTGCTGGCGCCATCAAGCGGGCTGCGGTGCTGTAGTCCTCGCGCATGAAGGCTATCTCACCTTCGAGTAAATCAGCGCCGAGTGTGGACCAATAGCCGCTGGCAGGGCCGTCAGGAAGGCGCCGTAAGAACGCCTGCTGCTGCTGCGCTTTGTCCCACCTTCCGGCTCGGGCCAGGGCCAGACCAATCCAATGGTGCATCCAGATGGTCAGATAATCCCCCTGCTGCAAGAGACGTTCACCCTGCGTCGCTAGCTCCTGCCACATCGCGGTGTCGACTGGAGCATGGCGGATGATCTCCAGGCGCCACATGAGTTCGATGCGCTCGAACAACGGCAAGGCCGGAGACGTCGAGGCCCAGTAGTCGCGCGTGAACCGTTCGTAGCCCAGGATGGCGTTCATCTCGGCAAGGTGCCAGAGGATATGCGGGTAGCGTTCAAGCGATGCGGCGCGTTCGAATGTGGAGAGTGCCTGACGGTAATCGCCCCGTGATTGGTACGCATGACCAACGGCGTGGTAGGTATAGAGACTGGTCGGATCGGTAGCCAACGAGCGTAGACTGAGGGTCAGCCCCTCTTCATTGTAACCTGATTGCTCCAGGAAAAAGCCGGTCATGGTCTGGAACACCGGCTCGTGCGGGCAGGCTTCCAGGCTCCGGCGTGCCAGTGCCAGCCCACCCCGATAGTTCCCCTGGGCAATTTGCATTTGATTGAGTTGCCAGAGGGCAATGCGGTCGGTCGGATGTTGCCCGACAATTTGCTCCAAGCAGGTATGGGCCGTGGCGCGCTCGTTACGCGCTAACGCGTCAATGGTCTGCACGTGTAGGTGCTCGCGCTCCGTCTGCACACTGTCCTGCTGGGCCAGCGCCTGCTTGTGCGCTGCCAGAGCCGTGTCGACCTGTCCCATGCGCAAGCCCACATACGCCTGCGTGCAGTGTGCCAGGGTGAAATGGGGGTCAGAGGCCACCGCAGCCGTGAGAGCATCCATGGCGCCACTGCGCCAGCGCAGGGCGAGGTCCAGACCTTGCTCATACGCCGTGAGTGCCTCTGACGACGATGTCGATACCGCTAATCCCAGTCTATCACTCAGTGCCATACCCTTCTCCTTCTCTCGCCTGTGGCGCGGTCTCGCAGCTTGCTGTCACACCTATGTAATGCACCTGCCTCAGGAATGCAAGTACCTCCCCTGAGTACCTACAGCGCGCCAGTTTGCTGCTCGCCCCATGCCTGGATCGATTTTTTATAGCCTTCTGGCATGGGTAAGGTCTGGATTTCCTGGAGGGTAAACAGTCCAACGGCCTTGTGTTCTGGACTGTGGGTCACCCTGGCAAAGGGCGCAGGGTAACACCCATACGTGACAATGAGCACATCCACACCCGCAGCAATATGATAGACCCAACTATCCAGCAGGGGGCCTGTGCTCACATGTAAGCCTAGTTCCTCGTGAATTTCTCGTATGACACAACCCTCAGGACTTTCCCCGGGATCCAACTTCCCGCCTGGCAACTCCCACTCTTCGCGCTCGTTCTGCAACAACACCACGCGTTCGGCGTGCAGCACCACACCCTTCACGGATACAGGGAAGCGATAGGCCCGATTGTCTTGTGGGAAGGAGGCGCCGGCGGACAGCCGTATATACTCACGGATGGCTACTCGATCAACGTCCAGATCAAATGTATGCACCTGTTCGAGAGGCACCCAGAGCAAAGCTTCAGCTTCCCGCTTGCTGATCTCGCCGTGCCAGTCTTCTACAATAAAGTAGTGTAGCTTACGGAACTCTTGGGCGCGGTGGAGAAGCGTGCAGACATAGGTCACGCTGGTAGGACAGATATCTAATTCCTCCCGGAGTTCGCGCCGCAGTGCCTCTGCAGGCGCTTCACCCGCCTCAATATGTCCACCTGGCAGGGCGAGCGCTCCGGGTACGGCCTTCTTGGTCAGCTGGCGCTTCTCGGCTAAAACCTGTTGGTTTTTAATAAGCATAAACGCAATGCAATCGAGCAATCCTTGCTGGCCCATGCTTACACCTCCGTATGTTGACTGGACGAGCGTGCAGCGCTGCGCCAATCTTACCCAAGACCTTGGCCGGCGTCCATACGGAGTATTGACAAACAGGTGGACTTGTCAGTAAAGTGACGTTTCTACACTCCAATCATCGTTGTTCTCGTACTGAACTGACAGAAGGAGACAGTGTATGCAAGCCGCTCTTGTCTTTGCCGGCCCTCATTGGTCCCCAGGAGGGTGGAGTCAATGTAGTACTGCAGTGTTGATGCCTGCTCTTGTTGCTCCGTCTGTCCCCCACACACGATGCCCTCGCGCCCGGCAGCGACGATAACGCTGCATCTTCCGTCTCATTGCTCATACTGGTAAAAATCTCGACGTTTACAGTTCGCTCTACATCTGCATAGCGCCTACTCACGGCGGGCTTCCAGGCGGATATGACCTCATGTAGACAGGTCTCTCAGGCAGCCACGTCGTGGTGTTGCGCTTGTGTCCCTATGCTTCGAACGCCATGGGGAAAACCCGCTCAGCCCCTCGCAGGGGTGAGGAGAATATGTTATGAGTCAAAGTAGTGATTGGATCGCCATGGAGCAGCAATACTACGCCCAGACAGTGCGGCGTCAGCCGGTGGTACTGGTGCGCGGGCAGGGATGTCGTGTGTGGGACGCGGATGGCAAAGAATATTTAGATCTGGTTGCCGGGTGGGCGGTCAACAACCTGGGGCACGCGCATCCTGTAGTCACCCACGCCATTGCTGAGCAGGCAGCCACCCTGGTACAGACGTCTAACCAATTCTACACGGTGCCTCAGCTCTTGCTGGCGCAATTGCTCATCGAGCACAGTTGTCTGGATCGCGTGTTCTTTGGGAATAGTGGCGCCGAGGCCAATGAAGGAGCCCTCAAACTGGCCCGCAAGTATGGCAAGCAGCAGCGGGGCGGCGCCTACGAGGTGATCACCGCCACCAATTCGTTTCATGGGCGTACCCTGGCCACCCTGGCCGCGACCGGTCAGTCGCATTACCATGCAGCCTTCGTCCCTCTGCAGCCTGGATTTGTGCACGTCCCGTATAACGACGTTGAGGCCATCATACAGGCCACCACGGACAAGACCGCCGCGGTCATGCTTGAGCCAGTGCAGGGCGAAGGTGGGGTGAATATTCCCGCCCCTGACTATCTGCAACAGGTCCGCGTGTGGTGCGACAGGCAGGGATTACTCTTGATCCTCGACGAGATCCAAACGGGCATGGGGCGCCTGGGTAGCCTCTTCGGCTATCAAGAATACGGGGTGGAGCCTGACGTGATGACCCTGGCCAAGGGTTTAGGGTATGGGGTTCCCATTGGGGCTTTCCTGGCGAAAGAGGGCTGCATGGTCCTGGAACCTGGCGACCATGGGTCGACTTTTGGGGGGAACGCTCTGACGACCGCGGCCGCCTATGCTGGAACGAAATATTTAATCGACCACGACATCTCGACCCATGTCAAGCGTATGGAGACCCACCTCTTGGTGCACCTGCAGGCGCTACGAGGCCAGTTTGCGTGTGTAGCTGCAGTGCGTGGGAAGGGCCTCCTGGCAGCCATGGAATTCGACAGCGATATAGCCGGCCGCGTGGTGACATACGCCAATGAAGCTGGGGTATTGCTCAATACGCTCAGGCCCAATACCATCCGCTTCATGCCACCTCTCACCATCACCGCGAAGGAAATTGTCGAGGCCACCGGACGTCTGGAAGAGGCATTAAAGCAGCTTTAGAAAAGGAGGGGAGGAGCAATCCCCCAACACCACGGTGCGGCTGGCGTGGCTGGGGGACGTCTCCGCCATTGCCGCCATCTATAACCAGGGCATTGCAGAGCGTAACGCCATCTTTGAGACAGACCCCGTACGGTCGAGCAGGTCACAGCCCAATTCGCCGAGCAAGGGGAACGCTATCCTACAGTGGTCGTAGAACGTGATGGCCAGATAGTGGCATGGGCCAGTGCCGGTCTGTACCGGAGCCGGCTTGCCATGCGGGCATTGCCGAGCACTCCGTGTATGTCGAGATGGCAAGGTCGACGGGGTGTGGCATACTGTGTTATCGTTGAGCAACTCCTCGGTGATGCCGCAGAGGTTGCCCTGGAGCGCAACGCCTCGTTACCAGCAGGGAGCTTCGCCTACCCCAGGGTGGCCACGATCGATCACTGCCAGACGGATCAGGCAAAAGAGCTTCCACAACAGCGGAACGAAAAGTTCCTTTTGACTTGTATGCGCCCTTATACACACTGGGTAATCTCACATGATTTTTACGGAGTAGACATCCGAAAACAATCATATTTCGTTACTACTCACAGGAACTGTGAAAAAGAATGATGCAAAGCTACCCACATATGTATTATTTTCTATTATGTAGGGTAGGCTCTAGAAGGCCCCTCATTCATCCTTTTTGAGGATGGCTCCTTCTCCATCGGCTGCAAAGAGAGTCAGAGGTGCTCTCGATCAGTTGGGAGACGCAACGCAGAAGGCTGCTGCTCTTCTCTCGTGAGGGAGCTACAACGTTCTTTGCTGTCTGGAGGGTGTCAGGGAAAACACTAGTACAACCAGGAAGGAGGGAGTTATGCGGATGCAGATCTTCAGGGGAGCAGTCTTAGGACTCATGGCGCTAGGGCTGACGTTGAGTGCGTTAGCTATCCTTAGCTGCGGTGGAAGTGATGATAATAATGAAACTAAACTACAGGCGAACTTATCGGCTGCCAACGAAGTCCCCGGTCCCCCCAACCCAAACCCGCAAGGCAGTGGCACGTCAATACTGACCATCAGTGACGACGAACAATCCGTCCATTTTACATTGACCTATACGGGGGTCAATAACGTTACACAAGCCCATATCCATGCAGTTAATTCGCCGAGTCTTGCTGGCCCTATCGTCGTCTTCCTATGCACAAATGTAGGACTAGGAGCGAATGTGCCATGTGCTGGGGCGGGACCAATCCCAACCCCACAAGCCTGTCCGCAAGGCTCCTCAGTGACGATCACAGGCACTTTGACCGTGGCGGATCTGAGCTGCAAGGACGCGACAGCTACCTCACCGGCGGTTCTCAGCTTTGCCGATTTTGTCAATGTGCTCAAGGCTGGAAACACGTACACCAACGTACATAGTACGGCAAATCCTGGCGGTGACGTCCGCGGGACGGATACAGTAGCACCACAGTAGCACAGTAGATCTACCACCAAGTTAAGCTTTCCCTTGCATTCCCACGATGCAGGAGGGAAGACAAAAACCAATGAGGAATCCGGGCTGGTCTTCCATGGTCAGCCCGGAAGGAACCTAGCGGTAGCAGAGCCTGCAGCGCTGCGGTAATCGGCGTGACCAAGGCATGACGGCTGCTGACAATGTCTACTTGCGCTTGCGCTGCACCGTAGTCCCTCAGGCCCACATCAGTGACGACTTCGACCCCATTCATATCAAACGTTAAACATAGGGTGAGTTCTGTCCGCCACCCAGGTACCTGTGGCAGCCATGGCCCACCCTATATTTACTTCCGATACAATCGGACTCACCGATCCTTAGCGATTTGCCGGCGGGGGCGGGGGCGGCAGCTTGCGCGCCTCACACTCAGACTGAAAGCCGACACGATTATGCGTCCCATCACAAAACGGCTTGTTGCTTGACCCGCCGCAGCGGCAGAAAGAGACGCTCTCGCGGCCAGAGACATCAAATTCCCGCCCCTGGGCATCTTTGATCACAAAGTCTCCAGAAATGCGCACCGGACCATTGTTGGCAACCGTGACAGTAGCACCGGCCATGCTTGCTCTCCCCTAGTCGTGGGTTATAAAGGTACCGAACCGGCTCGCCTATTATACACCTATATGCGATTTGCTCAATGGATTCGCGTTGTACCTTGGACAACGGGGATCTCCGGGTCCATCACAAAGCGAATCCGTGGCAAGTCCGTATCTACGGTAGTCAAACTGCCGACTACCGCATTTACCACGGAGAACCCCTCACAATGCCAGGCGACCTCGTCGAGATACTGGAGCACGGGCCGCCCTCGCTCAGCCTTATGGAACGTGTATCGGGGATCAACCTGTACCAGCCGTGGCCCAGGCATATCAATACCGGTGACCTGTGCCAGGTGTACACTTGAGATGTATTGGATGTCAGCTCCTGAGACAGTCTCAGATTGCGCTAAGGCCACATCCAGAATTTTTTGTCCGTCTTTGATTACCGTTGCAAAGACACGGTCATAGTGCGTGCGCAGCGCCACCTCCTCTGCGGTGTCCGCCGGGAAACCCCAGCGCTGACGTAGTACCTGGGTTGCCGCTGGCGCCTCCGTATATGCCTGCAGCACATAGCCACGCGGATGCACCCCTGCACGCCCCATGAGACGAAGCTGAGCCAGATGAAATGGTCCCACAGGCGTCTGCGGAAAGTGGCTAATGACACAGGTCACATACCGAGGGACAGCTGGGTGCATAGCCTTGGGCAGGCTGGCGTCGGCTCTCTCCTGCCCCACCTCAAAAGAGAGCTGTAAAACTTCCGCCCCAGGGAGTTCCCAGGGCTCTGTCTCAAAATCCTGCATCTCCGGCAGCCTGGCCAGGACACTCTGCAGGTTGAGTTGACCAAACAGGGGCATAGATATAACCTTTCGCATGGCTCCAGCAGCCGTCTCGTTGCAACCTTTCGCAGGGACCAAATCGCCGTCTCGCTAAAACCTTTCGCATGGCTCCAGTAGCAGATCACGCTTCACTGCGCGGCGCTGCCCACAGGGGGTGCGGCTGGTGTTGCCGAGTGCTGGAAGTGCGGCATGACTTCCCTGGCAAACAGCCGTAAGCTATTGAGCACCTGCTCCTGGGGAATTTCGTCCATACAGTTCAGGAGGAAATTGATGCGGTCCACACCAACGGACTCCCACCTCTTCACGGCACGGAGAATGCGCTCAGGGTTCCCGAGAGCCAGTCCTTCTGCCCCTTCTCCCTGGCTGTCTGGCCCTACCGCCTGCCGACGCAGTTGCGGCAGCAGGCCCAGTGACTTGTAGGACTTCGAGGGGAAGGCTTCACGGGCCGAGACGAGTTGTGAGGCCAGGTAATTAAAGGTCGTGGCCATGTGTCGTCCAATGCGACACCCCTCGGCATCGTCCTCATGGCAGAACAGGAAGTTCACCGTGTTCACCTGCTCATTGACAAAATCACCGACCGGATTGCAGAGCTGGATACGCCGACGATACTCCTTGATCTTGTGCTCTTGCTCAGCAAAACCCGCAAATGTCAGTCCCAGGCTGCCCAGGCCCCGGTCAGCGGCATCGAGTTCCGTCCCTGCGCTCGTGACCGCCACCCACAGAGGCGGATGCGGCTTTTGATACGGCTTCGGTAAGATGGTGCGCGGCGGCATGGACCAGAATTCTCCCTCGTAACTAAACGTCTCCGTCGTCCACATTTTGGGCAGACAGCGCACAAACTCGTCCCAGCTCTTCTTGGTGGTGTCTGGATGCGCCCGGAACCCACCCAATTCGGTCCAGGTCGCCGACCGCCCCGTGCCGACCTCCAGACGCCCTCCTGAGAGCAGGTCCAGCACCGCCGTACGTTCAGCAATCTTGATGGGGTGGTTGAACTCCGGCACACAGACGATAATGCCATGCCCCACCCGAATGTTTTTCGTGACCATGGCACAGGCCGTTAAAAACAGCTCTGGTGCCGAGCAGTGCGAATACTCTTCAAGGAAATGATGCTCCACGGCCCACACCTGATCAAATCCCAGCTCGTCCGCCAGTTTGACCTGCTCCAGCGCATTGTTGTATACCGTGCGTTCTGACTCTCGTGTCCACGGACGGGGCACTGATAGCTCATAAAAAAGGCCAAACTTCATCGCCTCTCTCCCTCATACATGCTGTCCCGTATGCGATCTCCAACGTGCCCTCGCACCTGGCAATCGCTGGACGCTGCTCATAGAATGCTGTCAACTGTATACTGGCGCAGACCAAAAGGCAAATATGCTCCAATGCCGTGAGGCATGCAGCCTTCCCCACGGAAACCCACTCCTCCCGTAGCCATCGAAGGCCTGTACCAGGAACAGCGTTATAAGAAACCTATGGTCAGATTGCTACCGAAATGGCCTTGGGCGCAGTTGACAGACCAGGTATCCTCAGCTAGATTTGCCACAGATAATCTCCTACGAGATGCGAGGAGAGCTTGGGTAATCAGGCTGAGAGATCCGCATGGTTCGGGACCATCCCGCTCACCTGATCCAGCTTATGCCAGCGCCGAGATGAGGTGCTTGTAATGATGACACGAAGCCGTCCAAATAGGGCGGCTTTTCATTTTGTATAGCTCTGGTGAGGAGTGCCGTGAAGCAGGTTGCCTCCGATGCGCCGGCCGAGGTAGGGGGAGTTGCCAAAGTCCGAGTGGAAGGTGTCAGCAAATACATGCTCCAGCACGGACAGTCGTTTGCTGTACTCCAGGAAGTGAACCTGTACGCGAACGCCGGCGAGTTCGTCAGCCTCATTGGGCCAAGCGGGTGCGGCAAGAGCACGTTGCTCAACATCATTGCTGGCCTCGATCAACCCTCTAGCGGGACGCTCTACCTGAATGGATGCCGTGCGGAGCAGCGGTTGGGCACGGTGGGATATATGCAGCAGAAGGATCTGCTGCTGCCCTGGAGGAATGTCTTGGACAATGTCATTCTCGGGCTAGAGCTACGGGGGATGTCACGTCGGGTAGCGCGTGCACGCGCTCTGGCGCTGATGGAGGAGTTTGGGCTCAAGGGTTTCGAGACGGCTTATCCCTATACCTTATCGGGTGGTATGCGGCAGCGGGCGGCGTTCCTCCGGACGATCCTACCTGAGCAAGAGGTCTTCCTGCTGGACGAACCCTTCGGTGCCCTCGATGCCCTCAATCGTGCCCAGATCCATGCATGGCTGCTCGGACTCTGGGAAAGCCTGCATAAGACGATTGTGCTCGTAACGCACGACGTAGACGAGGCTATTTTCCTGTCGGACCGTATGTACGTCATGACGGCGCGACCAGGGCGCGTGCAGCGCGTACAGGTGATCGACTTACCCAGGCCGCGCCACCTCGAGATGATCACCTCAGCGCATTTCGTAGCGCTCAAAGCCCAACTCCTCGCCGCCCTCCGCCGGGAGCCTGCGGCTGAGCCTCAGGATCGGCCACCATGAGCCCGCCAGACCGCGCCCCCCCTGTTGCCGCACAGCCGGCCATGGCGCCGCCGGTAACTCCATACATCGGGCGTTGGCGCCGCCTGACCGGTCACTGGATGCCTGCTGCCCTCATCGTGCTTGTGCTCCTGGGCGTCTGGGAGGGCTACGTGCGCCTCTGGGCGGTGCCGAAGTGGCTGCTACCGGCCCCGTCGGTGATCGCTATGACCCTCGTGGTCAGTTGGGAACTCCTACTTGACCACACCCTGGTGACCCTCGTGGAAGTGGTCATAGGCTTCGGTCTGTCGTTGCTCTGTGGCGTACTGCTGGCGTGTGGGATCGCAGCGTCGCGGACGCTGGAACGAGCCCTGTACCCGTTCGTCATCGCCTCACAGATGGTACCGATCATCGTAGTCGCGCCGCTGTTGCTCATCTGGGTGGGGTATGGGCTGACGCCAAAGATTATCGTCGTCGCACTCACCGCCTTCTTCCCCATTGTCGTCAATATGGTTGACGGCTTACAGTCCGTTGATCCAGATGCGGTGAACTTGCTGCGCACCATGGGGGCAAACCATTGGCAGATATTCATCAAGGTGCAAGTGCCTACTTCCCTCCCCTTCCTGTTCTCCGGGCTGAGGGTGGCGATGGCAGTCAGTGTCATTGGCGCTGTCATCGGCGAGTGGGTGGGCTCCAGCCAGGGACTCGGTTATCTGATGATCCGCTCCAAGCCCCAGTTTCTCACTGAGAGGGTCTTTGCGGCGATTGTCATTCTATCAGTGATGGGGATAGCCTTGTTTGTGCTGGTTGGGGTCATTGAGAAGCTCGCTATCCCCTGGTGGCACAACGAGCAGCGGCAACGCTCTCTGCGATAGGAGGAGGGAGTATGTCCCAGTACACATGTAGACCTGCGATGCTGTGTGGTCTGTTCGTGCTGCTACTTTTGACCTCTGGCGGTTACTGTGCCCACGCGCAAAACGCCACGCTGAAGCTGGCGCTCGACTGGTATCCCAACGCCAACCACCTGGGCCTGTACATCGCGCAGGAGAAGGGCTACTTTCGGCAAGAAAACCTTGCCGTGACGCTGTATACACCGGTAGATCCGTCCACTGTGCTGCAGACGGTCGGCAGCGGCACAGACGACTTTGGCATTAGCTATCAGCCGGATGTGCTCCTGGCGCGCGCCCAGGGAGTGCCGGTGGTCTCCGTGGCCGGTCTGGTACCGCACCCACTGAACTCCGTCATAGCGTTACAATCTTCTGGCATCGCCAGACCACGTGACCTGGTCGGTAAGAAGGTCGGCTACCCAGCTATCCCTACCAACGAGCCCCTGCTGGGGACGATGCTCAAGACCGACGGCGCACGCGGGCTGCAGGATGTCGAGTTGGTCAACGTCGGGTTTGATCTTGTGCCAGCCCTCCTCAGCCGACGCGTGGACGCCATTGTGGGCGCCTACTGGACGCACGAGAGTATTGTGCTAGAGAAGCAGGGACACCCAGTGCACGTCATGCGTGTGGAGGAGTGGGGCGTCCCTGATTACTATGAATTGGTGCTGGTCACCAACGAAAGTACCATCAAGAGCAAGCCCGAGATCATTACGCGCTTCCTGCGTGCTGTCCGCCGCGGCTACGAGGATGCCGCCCAAGACCCGCAGGCCGGCGTGGACATCCTTCTGAAGGGTACGAAGGCCGAGGTGGACGAGAAGATCGAACGCCCCGGCGCCGCATTACTGGCGCCGCTGTGGAAGACGGACAAGACCCCGTTTGGCACGCAGGATGCCGCCAAGTGGGAGAGCTTTACCCAGTGGCTGCAAGCAAATGGACTGCTGGCGCCCCATGTCAAGGCTGGTGATGCCTTCACAAACCGCTTCCACAGTGGCAATTAGGGCAGAAGGAATGTACGTATGACATTGACCCGGGCACTGCGTCAGCAGCACCACGACCTGTGGCACAGGATGGTCACACACCCTTTTGTCGTAGAAATGGGCGACGGCACACTCCCCGTTGAAAAATTCCGCGCCTATTTCCTCCAGGATTACGTATTTGTGCATGACCTGGTGGCAATGACCTCGATGGGCCTTGCCAAGGCTCCTACCTTCTTGGCTGCCAACCAGTTGCACCAGTTCCTTGCCGGCATCCTCAACCCTGAAAACGACCTGTTCGTACGGGCATTCAAAGAGCTGGGCGTTTCTGCCGAGGCATACGCGGCGGCCAGCGCGTCGCCCGTCACGCAGGCATTCGGCGATTTTATGGCGCGGACTGGTCTTGAGGGGAGTTTCGAGGACATCGCTACGGTTCTCTACGTCACGGAGGGCACGTATCTCGATTGGGGTACACGGTTGCTCGAAGCAGGTATGAGGCCGAGCAATGTCGTCTATCGCGAGTGGATTGACATGCATGGCCCGCAGGTACTTGGCGCCTTTGTGGCGTGGTTGGGTCAGCACCTCGATAAGACCGAGCTTGGGAGCAATCGCCTTCGCATCGACAGGATTTTCCACACTGCGTTACGGTACGAATACCTGTTCTGGGAGGGGGCGTATCAGGGTAGCACGCCCTGGCCTGACCAAAACGCGGGGTGATGAGGCTGTGTCAGTGATGCTCGACGTCGTAATGACGTCTGGCAGCACATGTACGGACCTGGCTCGGTGCATACCTCCGAGGTAAGCGATCACGGGGTAAACTCATTTAAAATCAATGGGTTAATTTCTTAGG
>AR_comb_assmDRAFT_11233188_pt1 | contig 14151 bp, 9 predicted proteins | sample ArasoioldDNA_FD_10543 | JGI IMG/M metagenome (IMG submission 10543) | reverse complement strand
CTAACGCTGTGACTTCTCGCAGCCAACGGGGGGCACATGAAGTTCAATTCAAATCTTATCCGCATCTTCTTCTTTTGCATAGCTGCAGTAACCAGCTGGCAGAGCACAGTGATTGCCGCCCAGCTGCAGTTAAGTTGGGCCGATAATTCCAATGACGAAAATGGTTTCAATATTGAACGGAAGACCGGAGCTACCGGAACTTACACGAAGATCGCTTCCGTTGGAGCAAATGTTACTTCCTACACGGATTTAAGCTTGACGAACGCAACTACATACTGTTATCGCGTGAACGCATTTAACAGCATCGGTAATTCATCCTATAGCCCTGAAGCTTGTGCGACAACTCCGGCAGCAATTCAGACGTATTCTGTCGTAGTCGTAAAGACAGGAACCGGAACTGGTACAGTATCAAGCTCGCCGGTTGGAATTGATTGCGGCGGCACCTGCTCGGGTGCTTTTAACAGCGGAACCATCGTCGCCCTCACCGCAACAGCCTTTCCCGGATCGGTCTTCGCAGGATGGACAGGCGATGCCGACTGCAGCGATGGATCGTTAAGTATGAATGCGGCTAAAGCTTGTACCGCGACATTCAATCTAGCTCCGGCGAATACTATTTCGACCAATATTGCCAACAACGCTGTATTAACTGGTTCCTCTGTGATTTGGACGGCGACACCTACGGGTTCGCCGGTACGAGTTGAGTTCCTGATCGACGGAGTTCTTGCTTGGACCGAGTCCGCGTCGCCTTATCAATTCAATGGCGACCCGTCGGGAACTCTGAATACTACGACCCTCACCAATAGCTCTCACCAGTTAAAAGTGCGCGCGGTTTATTCAGACAATACGACCGCAGAAAAAATCGTAACCGTGACGGTTTCAAACATTTCGACTCAGAAATTTACACTCGGGGTCACCGTGGTGAAGACGGCCACCACCTATGGAACCGGCACTGGAACGGTCACGAGCAATCCCATAGGGATCACTAATTGCGCCAGCATTTGCTCGACTTCCTATGACAGCGGCACCTCGGTCACTCTCAATGCTACACCCTCATCCGATTCATCCTTCGCCGGCTGGTCGGGCAGCTGCTCGGGCACCGGATCAGCTACTGTGTTGGTGGATGCCAATAAATCTTGCACTGCGACTTTCAACCTACTGCCCGTGACTTTCACTCTCACCGCGGCCAGGTCAGGCACCGGCAGCGGTACGGTTACGAGCACTGACGGCCTCATCAATTGCGGCGCTACTTGCTCGAAGTCTTACAACAGCAGCACCTCGGTCACTCTGAATGCTACACCCTCATCCGGTTCATCCTTCGCCGGCTGGTCGGGCAGCTGCTCGGGCACCGGATCGGCTACGGTTACGATGAATGCGAACATGACTTGCACAGCGAGCTTCCAATCTGCAGTCAATCAGCTGCAAAGCCGAATCGGCGTTTTCCGGGCTCGCAAAGGAGAATGGTTTCTGGACCACAATGGCAATGGGCAATGGGACGCCGAAGTCATTCATATCAGGTCATTTGGCCATAGGGGAGATCTTCCGGTGGTCGGAAGTTGGAACAGTAACGGGCTCAGTAATATCGGCACGTTTACTCCCGCTACGGGAATGTGGCAATTAGACACAAATGGAGACGGGATCTTGGATTGCGCCGTAGATACGTGTGCTGGTCCGTTCGGTCAGTCCGGGGACTTTCCTGTAATTCGAGACATGGGCGGCACAACCGGCACCGTTGTCGGGACGTATACCCCCGAAACCATCGTTAAGGTAAACGGCAGGAATCAGGTTAAGCGTGGTCATTGGAGATTTGACAACAACGACAACAGCACATTTGATGGTTGTTCAGTTGATCAATGCGACACGTTCAGTGTGGTGGGTGAGATCCCCGTGATCGGTGACTGGAGCGGCACTGGCGCTGAACAGATCGCACTTTTTACTTCAAAAGATGGCACATGGTATCTTGACAGTAATGGAAACGAAAAATGGGATGGATGTAGTACAGACAAGTGCCTCGGCCAATTCGGAACCAAAGGCGATATTCCAATTGCCGGCGACTGGGATGGTACAGGTAAGGTTCGAATCGGCGTCTTCCGTCCCAGCACCGGAATGTGGTATCTGGATCTCAACGGAAACGGCAAATTGGATGCGTGCGGTGTTGATGCATGCATCGGCCCCTTCGGCCAGCCAGGTGATCTGCCCATTGTTGGGAAATGGTAATGAATGGCTAAATTTTAACGACACAGCTCTGTCTATTTAAAGATGAAAATGGGAGTACCAATCTATGCGAGTTTCAGCTGATGAAAAAGCAGACCGACTGTTCATTGCTTGCGCCTTAGTGCTGGCGCTAGTTCTTTTTCAAATTTTTAACTCGTCCGTAGAAGCTGCCGCTCCTGCACGGTCTGGACAACCGTATGCAGAATCAATTTGCAACACGGATCCAAACGTGATCTTTTGCGAAGATTTCAATTATCCGCAGAACCTTACATATACCAGTCAGTCCGGTATTGACTATAGCAACTGGATTAATCCCGGTTTTGTAGGTGGATCGTCGAGTAGAAATCAGGTTTATGGTTTGGGACGACAGATAAATCCCGCGACCAACTACGGAAAACCGAATTTATTGCCAGGCAGTACGCAAAACGATTATGTTTGGGTTGCAAATTGGGACTCAAGCAAAGGGGCTACAGGTAATGCCAATTCGAATGGCAAACTACGTCTTCCTGGTGGCAACTATGTTAACGGCAGCCCACCAGCGACTGACTTCTATGTTCGTTATCAAGTCTATTTTACCCCTGACTATGCCTGGCCGGGTGACCCAAAAACTGACAAGTACGCTTGGGGAAGTAATAATCCGGTAGACTCCAAGCAACTCTTTGTCTATCCCCCAGAAGGCTTAGACGATCCGACCTCCGCATCATATGATGCGGGCGTTTATACTAACGGAGGCACTTGGGATCCCGTTACCAATTCCCGCTTCGCCGACGCCCTCGCCTTTCGCGTGGGCACCGCCAGCGACAATTACAAACAGTTCCCCCTTTGTGCTGTCTGTGGTTCTCACAATCCGCACGAGGAATATGCGCCTTATCAGCATATTGATCGCATGCGAGATCCGCACGACAGCCCCATCTTCGGAAAGATTTGGCGGTTTGACACCGGGAAATGGTATACTTTGGAATTCCGCTATAAGCTGTCCAATCCTTCCGGCGCTCTTAATGGCACTATCGAGGCGTGGATCGACGGAACGAAGATTTACAGCGCTTCAGATCTCGAAACCTGCACTAACTCCCAACCCTATGGAGATTGTTCAGGGCTCGGAGCTTTTATTTTGATCAACTACCATAACATCCAAGATAACACGGTTTGGAAAGGGCAGATGGTCGTCGATAACCTCATTATTTCACGTGCTTACATTGGTCTTCCAAATAGCGGGAGTACCGGCGTCACACAAACACCGGCAGCGCCTACTGCGCTTACGGTGCGATAGGCATGCACCGGAACCATTATTCGAAAATAAAGGCTATTCCGCGGGCTTTTCAACGCGCAGTAACCCAAGCACAATTTATCAGTGTACTTGGCTGGAAGTAGGAGGATGTCGCCGATATCCTTAAGCGATCAACGACAATACCGACGAAGAATATTTGGACATAAAACATCTCGATGTACTGAAGATCGCCGAAAATAGCGGCTATGGCAAACCCGAGCAGACCGGCTTGTGCACCACGAAGCTGCATATATAAACTATTATTAGATATGCTAGCTTGCCTTGAAACACGGCAAAAGACGTTGTAAAGAAGCAAGCTCAGAAACAGCCCAAACCCAATCAGCCCAGTTTCTGCTAACATTCCCGTATACGTACCATGGGGCATACGTCTTATGCCAAAAATCAAGCTATTCATCTCATCCGTTTTTACAATGTCGTCCATCTTTCCAAAATACTGTTCCTTAATATCCGAAAAATTATTGAGGCCAACACCTGCTATTGGGTAATCTTGCCATATACGGAACTCGATCGTCCATAGGACCGGCCGCGAATCAGCCGAAACATCTCTATCCTGCGCTGGTACAAAGATTGATTTTAGCCGTTCGTACTCAGCGGTAGAAATAAGAGGAACTATCAAAAAAATCGCGACCGCTGTAATAATCGACAGCCTAACGCGATGCCTACTCACCGCTAAGAAAACGGCCAATCCCGCAGTAAGACCCAAGAAACCGCCGCGGGACTCAGAGGCGAATGTGCAAAGTGCCATTGAAAAAGCGCAGCTAAGAAATACTAGCTTCTTGCTCAGCGATAACTTCGAATCGAATGCTTTACCTACCGCCATAGGTGTCATCAAGGCTAATTGAGCGGACAGCCCAACTGATCCGCCCGGCCAAAGATCGTCCAAGCGCGTGTTACCTTCCATATGCTGCAGGATCCCCCAAAAACTGAGTACACCCAACGAGGGAACAACAACCCATAAGTAACGATTGAGCTCATGTTCGGTTCGGATTAGTCTGCTGAACAGAAAACAAAAAACGAAGATTTTCACGATTTCCCATGTTTGGTCAAGACTCGATTGAACTGAGGCTTTTGCAAAAAGGGAAACGATTATAAGCCAAGCGATTAAGAGAAAGAAAATTACGAGATTATTTTTTTGATGATTATAACTTTCGTCTGTCTTAGACTTCTGGATGCGAAGAAAATAGCCCGCAAGTACGAAGAGCGTAGTAATGAGGTGGAGGCGACCAAAAGCCGCGTTACCCCACGCTAGATTTTCAGGTCTGAAGATAATGATATGAAAAAGAAATAAAAGCCCAAACTGTGGATTGAACAATCCATAGAGCACAGCTGCATAATAGGCGCATGTCAGAACGATGACTCTCATAAAGCAATACAATTCGCTTCAATTGTTTTTCTTAATCGGTTTTCATCCGCCAGATTTCCGTAAATCGCCTCATACTTTTCGACCATGGACTGGACGGGAAAATATCGAGCTGCGCGGCGCCGTGCTCGTTCTCCTAAAACACGTCGTAGTTCTTGATCTGCAACCAGTCGCACAAAAAGCGAAGCTAAACTTTCGTCATCTGTGGGCTGAAAAAAGAATCCTTCTTCGTTCTGAGTCAGTATATCTGCCGTGCCACCAACGTTTGTGGCCAAAACAGGTAAGCCACAAGCCAATGCCTCAAGTACTGTATTACTGAACCCCTCGTAAAATGAAGACTGAACGTAAAAATCCATACAGTTCAGGAGCTTGGGAATGTGATTACTGAATCCGAAAAGACGAGCATCTGGCTCAAGCCCTAATTGATCTATTTGTCGCTGCAACGCAACACGATGCGGTCCGTCTCCTACTAGCAAAAAGAATGGCCGGAGGACTTTCGGAATACGGTGCAGTGCTTGTAATATTACTTCATGGTTTTTGACGGGATCGAGCCGTGCGACGTTTCCCACAATCAGCCGGTCCTTTGGAAGATCGAATGCTGAGCGGAGACAAAGCCTTTGCTGCTGTGGGCGAAAAATATTGCAGTTCACACCGTTCGGAATAATTTGGATAAGAGCTTCTGATATCAAACAGTCAGCGGAAAGCTCAGATCGCATGCTCCGGTTCAATGTCATTACGCGAGTGTACCGTCGTATCATTATTCTTTGAATCCAACGCCTCTTGAGACTGATCCCTTGCAGCTCGTTGAACGTCTTACCATGAAACGTGTAGATTGTAGCGGGAACATTCGCCAACCATCCTCCAAGAACCGTCTCTACCATTGCGGGCCAACCGCGGGCGTGTAAGATGTCGACCGCGTACTGACGCGCTACTCGAGCTATGCGCCATGGCAATCGCCAATCATTTCCTTCTTTTTTATGCAATTCGACTATTGTGCAACTCGGCGATGCCAACAGCTTGGCAAAGGCGCCGGCCTCTGTGAGACAAACAATTACATGATGAAAGCGGTCTCGGTCGCCGTAGTTAATCAGATTCAGGAGCCCCCGCTCCATACCACCATCCCGAAATGCATAGATAACATGACCTACCGTAATACGCCCCAATCGCGGAGCAGTGTTTTTAATGCAAACCGATGTAGTCAATGGCGAAAGCAGAATCAATGCAAGTGTTTCTGAGCCCCATAAGACGGGTGCTGCACCAACAAATCACCGAGCGCGAGATAATCGATATTTCCTTGAAGAAATGCTCGGATTGCATCTTTCGGGGAATTGACGATAGGCTCTTCGTGCATATTGAAGCTGGTATTAATCAACGACGGGATGCCACTCAAGTTGAAATATTCTTTAATAATTCGATAATAACTTGGGTTCACCTCTTCGCGAATTAGCTGGGGCCGTGCGGTTCCATCGACGTGGACTGCAGCGGGACAGTTACGCCTCATAAATTCGGTGCAGTCAAACGTGATTGTCATAAACTGGGCAGCAAGCTCAGCGCCGCTAATGTTATTGTAACAGCGGTGACGTTCCTCAAATAATGTGACCGGAGCAAAGGGCATGAACTCGGTTCGTCCCAAACGCTGGTTGAGCCACTGATTTACCTCCGGTTCCGTAGCGCGATAAAGAATCGAACGATTACCGAGAGCGCGCGGACCGTATTCCATCCGGCTATTAAAACGAGCGACCACCCGGCCTTCGTGGATAAGCTTGGCGATTACAGGCTCAATAGGCAATATTTTTTCGAACTGCAGGCCTGCCACCCGAAGCTCAATAGTCATCTCTTCCTCAGAGTAATCCGGTCCGAAATAAACGGCCTGATAACCATGGCGCTCGGTTAAACTTTCTTTACTGGCCAAAAACGCAGCGCCTGTCCCACAACCTCCATCACCCATGTTGGGGTAGATGAAAACTCGTTGAACTTCCGGGATCTCAAGGACGCGTTGATTCATCTTGACATTGGCTACCACTCCTCCCGCGAGGACAACCGTACCGATCCCGGTCTGTTGGACGTAGTAGCTAATGTAATTCGTTGCTACAATTTCCAGCGCACGTTGGTAGGCTGCGGCTACGTCGATCTTTGGGAACAAACTAGCCAAATATCGTGAGAAGTAAATATTATTGCTTTCTATAATGCGAAAATTACCTGGCTCTTGAACGAAGCGGTTGAGTATTAACTGTAGCAATATCTCCGGATCGCCATAAGCAGCCAACCCGACTATCTTACCCTCGTGCCGACTTGGCTTGAACCCGAGGGAGGAAGTCACGCTCTCGTAGAAAGTGCCGAGTGAGTGCGGATATTCAAGCTTGTGGATGCGCCGGATCCGATTTCCTTCTCCTACGCTGACGGATCCGGCCAAGCCAGACCCGTACCCGTCTAAAGTCACGATCAGGGCACGATCAAAATCACCGGCAAAATAAGCAGCGGCTGCATGAGATAAATGGTGATCAAAACGCCTGAGCTTCCCGAGTAGCCCAAAATCTTCCAAGCCTTCTTCAAGCTCTTCCTGCCAATTCTTATGATACGTTATTGACTCACGGCCCCAATCACTCGAACCTTTCTTAGCCATGTTTCTAGACAATACGCCTTCCGCGCCGGCCAATCGATAGAACATCCGTTTAGGAAAGCTTATTTCCATTCTCTCGTTGGGTTGAGCCAACCCGTGAATAGCCTGGGTTCGTAGCGGTATTTTAGCCAATGCGCTATCGATTCCCCGCCGCGCTCCGTTAGTCGGGATTCCGTGGAGAAAGACCTCCTCGTCCCGAAGGTTCTTTCTAAAGAGCTCCGTTTCTTTCTTCCAATCAAAAAATGGGTAGGCAACCGCGTCGATATCATTGGCGCACAATCCGGTGTAGTTCAGACCGGCCTGTAACGCTTCGGCGGGAAACCCATCCTGCAGCTTATTGCGCGTAAACCGTTCCTCTCCCGCAGCAAAGATTACTCTACCATTTTGGATTAGAGACACTGTTGAATCTTTGTCCAGCGGCGAAATGCCTAAAACTATCATAAATCGGAACCTCCCAATCGCCCCTTCAGTTCCAGTGGAGTAGATGGGATTCCACCGAGGTCACCCATGAAAAAATCAAAAAACTTGCAGCAGCGAGACAAGAAACGTTTTAAATCAGCCTCCGAGGATACGTATGGGGTATTGCCAGGTTGCACAGAGGGACTATGAAACGCGAAAGAAAAGATCCTTAGCCCATCCTGGTGTAGAGCACGCACTAATCTGATATGCTCCGCCGATAGGTAACCTTCCGGCGACAGCCAGATTTTGTCCAGTAGCCTCAGCCTGGCCATAATACCGATGGTATGAAAACGAACTAAGGCGCGGCGGGAGGCCATCCGATGCAATAAATTGCCCCAACTTCTCAACATTCCAGTAAACCCAATCGTGAGCGGCAATTCCAATAAACGCCGGCTTTTTCCAAACCAAAACGGCCAAGCGGACACGCCATCAAAATCTGGCCCTCCTTCGGCCGAGTAATCCATATGCGGGCAAATGCTCAAATCGACTTCGTAACCTTGCTGCTCTAAAATGCTTGCCGTGTTAACCCCCATACCATAGCGTCCTGCCTTGTAAATCGTCGGCTGGATACCGAATTGTTCTCCGATGCGTTCGCCGAGCAGGAGCAATTTTTCAGCTTCCAGAAAACGAGGCAGATTTCCCGGAAAACTATTGCGGTTGTTTACTGGCTCTTCAAATGGTGGATTAACCCAAGGGTGTAGGTGTGCCCCGATCACGCACCGACCGCTACGGTGAATTTCTTGCAGCGGTCTACACGCCTCTCGTTGAGAGGCAACCGGGTAGTCGACAACATATACCGGAGCGATTCCGTAGCGATCAGCTATTTCTTGAAACCTAGTAATCTGGGCGAGTGACCGGACAGATCTATTGGTTCTTGATCGTTCAGACGCCCAATTGAATTCTTCTTCAGTATCAACAACTACTACTAGTCGCGGTCGCGCATTAGAACTTACGCAACAATAATCAATACTTTTCAACCGTAATTCCTCAGACGGGTGCGGGCATTCCCATTGGAATGAGTTATTAACCAGGTACAACTTCACGACGGTAACCGGTCACAGCAGTCAGTCGGTCGAGTGCCTTGATGTCCGACAAACCTGCTTCACTAAACCACTCCGCCACCTCAGGTGAAGTATGACTTGAGGCATATTGGGGCGAAAAATTGTCAAAGTCCTCTAAAACCCGCAACCAAAAATGTTGTCCTGCTTTGGGTACGGATCCGGGAATCCATTTGTTGAATTTCCATCGAACTAAAGGAATTTTCCTGATCCAGCTAAAAAGAGCCTGGTTAAGAACGCAGAACGCGTACAAACACGAGGGAGACCATTTAGTTGTCATCCAGCGCCACGTATTCGCGTCGCGTTGATTCGAAGGATGATACACCCAAATTGATATCTGCCCGTTCGGAGCAACATATTTTGCGATTTTTTGAAATGCTTTCCTGCAATCGGGCGTGTGGTGCAAAACTCCGATTGAATAAACGGATGAAAATGTTCCTGCTCGAAATGGCAACCTGAACAAATCGCACTGAATCAGATGAACTCTCGGACAAAGCCCGACGAACGATTGTGCAAGTTCAATGGAGTGCGTGCTAAGATCAACCCCGACAATTTCCCCGCCATCTTGCTGAATCACATTAACAAATCGCCCATAACCGCAACCAACTTCCAAGAGTAAACCCGCGTTTATCTGTTCTGACGACAACCCAGTAGTCTGGTAAAATAGTGACTTGGCTAACGGATCGCATTCATAGTGTTTAAAGTGTCTTTTGACATAGAGTCTCTGCTTGCTAAATGTACTTGCATATGCCTCCTTTTGAACGAAACGAGGAACATAGCTTGTGATCGGATACCTGTACTTACCTCCACGACTCGTTAGACAGCCTTCCTTGATTTGGCCGTACTGCTCCTCCGAAACTTTCAGTTCGAGCGATTCACCGGTCTCGGGACAAACTAGATGTTTGAGGAGTTCATATTTCATACCATAGAGCTCGACGTAAATTTTGAAAGACAATTACCACTCGCACTTCGTATCATGTTGAAACCGTTCTTATGCTCCGGTGATCCCATCCTAGTCGCTAAATAATATAGACTCGCTTGACTCCCGCAGAGGTCATCTACGACCGACTCTCCCTTCCGTAAGCATCCCAGAAACGCACCAAAGAGCCTACCCTGAAAAAAACTCTACGAAACCTGACATGATCGGGAGACCCGAAACGGGACACCACAAAACAACCTCCCTGGACAGCCATCATTAACATCATGGGTAAGATTGGGAAATTGTAACGCAATTCTGCATGGACAATTGCATGGAAACCCCACAGGCCAACAGTCCACAATGCACATAACTGCATCAACAAATCACGACGGTGCCGCATCAATCCAATCGCTCCGAGCGTTAAGCCAAATATTGCTGCACCGGCCGTCTTCGGACTCGGGATCCAACTGTATTGGGGAAGGTATACCCAAAATCTTAGCGCTTTGCGGAAAATCAACTGAATTTGGCCAAACGGATCTTCTCGAACTTGTTTTAGCGCCAATTCCTTCCAATAATGGTATTGGTCTAGTTCCGAATTGCCGTCCGTTTTCTGTGCAATCCCTTTGAACTTTTGCATCGCTTTAAGGTCATTTATAACGGCACTGTCGCCGTCGATGTACGTACCTTGAAATAGCACAAGGCTCCCTTCGGTCGTGAATGGTATAAACTCTCGGTACATTACAAAATTACGAATTGGCCACGGACCGAAAACAAGTAAAAAGCCAATAGCGAAGCAGATCATCAGTTGTTTCGCGCGTGGCTCACAATGATTCCAATAAAGAATAGGAATGCCACTGATAACAAACAAAAAAGGAGGCCGTGCTAAGACAAGAAGACCCGCTATCGATCCGCTTATCAATGCTGCCGCAGCAGTTCTCTGGTTCGCCGCATACGCGACCGTCACAAATAGCAATGCGCTTATTAATGCTATGATTGGTTCGGCGAAGTAATACCCAAACACATACTCGTGAGTGCGCAAATATACAATCCAAAGAAATATCGCGACGACCGCGGCGGATCTCCTTGATCTCAAATAGCAGAAGCCCCAAAATAAGCATCCAGCAGCTAAGGAGAATGCCACCACATTCAATAAAATGATTGATTCGTCAAACCGAGCCACATAGAAGCAGAGACCGAATAAAAAAGGTATTACTGGACCTTTTTTTAAGAAGGAGTTCTGAAACAAAGAGGCAACACTATATTGCGACTGCTTTAACTGGTCGATCAGCAATCCCCAACCATCAATATCCAAGGGGTACGTACGATGCGCTGCCTCGACGTAGGCACTCCAAGCTGCGTATAAGAATGCGGTTAGCACAACTAATAACAACGGAAGATACGGAGCCGATCGATGAAATGCTGTCGATTCGCTTTTTACGAGTGGCATAGTCAGTACTAACCGACTTTGTGATTATAGGATCAGCACTGTCCTTATGCGACAACTTCGTAAGTCATTGACTTACAACCACAGTGGATAATTCCGCCATAGCGATTTGGCGATTATCGACAAACGTCCGGTGCCACAATTCCATAATCAATAGATCCCATAACAGCTCCGAATGATCTCTTTGCGCTTCACAGTGTTCTTTGAAAAGGGCTGTCACAGTCTTCGGGCGGAAATAACCTCGTTGTAGGGCCCGAGAAGATAGAAGAATATCTTTTGCCATCTCATGAAGCTCATTACGAAGCCATCGTGCGATAGGAGCCCCAAAACCCATTTTCGGACGATCTAATACTCTTTCGGGCAATACTCCTCGCATAGCCGCTTTCAGAAGCCGTTTTGTATGTGTTTGTTTCAGCTTCATATTCGCCGGTAGGCTCGCAACAAATTCCATAAAGACGTGATCGAGAAATGGTGACCGGGCCTCTAATGAGTGAGCCATACTTGCGCGATCCATTTTTACGAGCAGATCATCCGCCAGGTATAGGTTCACATCAGCATCGAGAATGGCGTCGATCCGGTTTCCGTTGCTATGTTGTTCAAAGTTTTCCATGAAGCGCATCTCTGGATCGCTTTCTCTCATCTCATTTCTGAAGTCCGACGTGTATAAGCTCTCACGTTGCTCGGGAGTGAAATGGCCGAACCATCTTGCATATCGTCGACCTGGCTGCAGGGCAAAAAGTTCGGCCAGTTTTGTAATTTTTCTCATCGGTATCCGCTCACGCCAATCGCACGGCAGTAATCTGATGCACGCAAGTAAGGATTGCCGGAGTCCTAGAGGAATAGTGTCAGCTCGCCCAAAAAGGCAATCCGTAATGTACCGGTTATATCCGGCGAAGTTCTCATCCCCCCCATCTCCATTTAAGACCACAGTTACATACTTTCGAGTGATCGCAGCTATCGCATAGCTTGGCACAATGGAGGGGTCACCTAAGGGTTCGTCGTAATAGCTGATTACCCGCGGCAACACTTCCCTGACGGGAGCTTCGACCACTAGCTCTGTGTGTTCCGTGTTGTAACGCTCAGCTACCAAACGAGCAAACGGACGCTCGTCAAACCCCTCATCTTCAAAACCTACACAGAAGGTTCTCACGGGTCGATTCGTCGCCCGGGCCATGAAAGCGACGACAGCGCTTGAGTCAATGCCGCCGCTTAAAAATGCTCCTAACGGCACGTCGCTTACCAGGCGTAATCGCACTGCCTCGGCGAATCGCCATTCTAGTTCGGCAGCGGCGTCTGCAAAAGAAATCCTTCGCTTCGGAAGGTACTGAAGTTTCCAGTAACGCCCTGTCTGAAAGCGACCATTGCGTAGTTCAAGCCAGTGTGCCGCAGGAAGTTTGCGTATGCCCCGAAACGCGGCCAGAGGGGCCGGAACATACCCCAAAGCAAAAAAGTGATCGATAGCTCTCGGATCAGGTTTCCGTGGTACGGAACGATCAGCAAAAATCGCCTTGATTTCTGACGCGAAAACAAATCGCTCCGCATCAGCGAAATAGAAAAGCGGCTTTTTCCCCACGCGGTCGCGGGCCAGAAAAAGCGTCTTGTTGCGGGTATCCCAGATCGCAAATGCGAACATGCCGCGGAGGCGATCGAGACAGTCGCGTCCGTACTGCTCGTACGCATGCACGATCACCTCTGTATCGCTATGAGTCCGAAAGGCGTGGCCACGTGCCTGAAGGTCGGCACGCAACTCTTGGAAATTGTAAATCTCGCCGTTGAAAGTTATCCAGACCGTACCGTCTTCGTTGCACATAGGCTGGCCAGCTTCAGGCCTGAGGTCAATGATCGATAGCCGGCGATGCGCCAGCCCGACATTACCTTTCGTCCATACCCCTTCACCGTCTGGACCACGATGCACTAGCGTGCGGGACATTAGGAGTAGTTCGTCGCTCCTGACCGCGCGCTCTTCGTCAAAGTAAATCTTGCCGCAGATACCGCACATGGGGTTAGCGCTCGGTCGAACCGCTGCTCAGGTTGGCTTGCAGCACGTTAGTGTATGCCTTGGGACGCTGCTCACGATCATTAATAAAGGGCGACTATGATTTGTGTCATGCATAGCTGCCATTCAACTACATGACAGTGTGGAGATAACGTTATCTTCATCAGCACAGTTACCGCGCTGGCCAATTAAGATTCTGCCGAATTCTCGCACTGACGTAATTTAAGTCAGCTGCTGGGAGGTCATGTGCGACCGATACGATTCGGAAGTAAAAATCACCCGCTGGTACAACTCTTCCATGCGTTGCAGACGAGCGGCAAACGAAAAATCCTGCTCGACGCGTTCGCGGCCCGCTTGCCCCATCCGTGCCCGCTGCCGATCGTCAGTTGTGAGAGTGATCAAAGCGCGGGCGATTCCCGCCACGTCCCCCTGAGGTAAGACAAATCCCGTCTGACCCTCGACGACAAGCTCTTTGGCGCCGGCGACGTCCGAGGTCACGACCGGCACACCCATAGCCATGGCTTCGAGCAAACTATTCGGAAGTCCTTCGCGACGCGAGGTCAAGAGAAAAATGTCAAACGAAGCGTAAACCGGCAAAAGATCCCGCCGGTAGCCCGTGAATATGACGCGGTCGCCGATCCCGAGCGAACCGGCCAGCTCTTCGAGCTCGCGTTGTGTGCTGCCGTCGCGGCCATCCCCTACCAGCACGAAACGAGCCGAGGGATATGCGGACGACAGAACCGCTGCGGCACGAAGCCAGGTCGTCAGGTCCTTCTCCGGCATAATCCGCCCGACA